>MAAC01019019.1_pt1 | contig 170411 bp, 160 predicted proteins | sample 1115981 | NCBI WGS metagenome assembly MAAC01 (sample SAMN04961126, study PRJNA320927) | seawater metagenome | isolation source: sample BD02T64 sea water enriched with oil for 64 days | place: USA:Gulf of Mexico | collected 2013-07-27 | reverse complement strand
ATTATACCTTTTGTAAATGATATGTTTGGATTATTAAATAAAACTTATAATTCCCTTCAAACATTCGTTCCTATACAACAATACCAAATTGATCATTATAAAGAAAAATACTTCAATTTTATCAATCCAGAATATATCACCTGTATTTTGGATAAAAACAAAAAACTAATTGGTTTTTCTATTGTAATGCCTTCCTTTTCAAAAGCACTTAAAAAAGCAAACGGTTCTTTATTTCCGTTTGGATGGTACCATTTATTACAGGCACAAAAGAAAAATGACACCGCTGCTTTTTACTTAATAGGAATTGATCCTGAATACCAAGGAAAAGGAGTTACTGCATTAATTTTTGAAGAAATGAGAGCCATTTTTGAGCAAAAAGGAATTGTACAAACCGAAACCAATCCTGAACTTGAAGAAAATGTTGCGGTACAGCAACTTTGGAAAGCATATAGTCCAATACAACATAAAGAGCGTAGTACCTTCAGAATAGATATTTAATAAATCAAATGAAGTTAAAATTACTCCTTCCTATATTATTTTTGTTTATAGCTAATATACAAGCACAAAAGACTACCTCTATTATTTTAGACGAAGTCTATGAACAAGCAAAACTAGAAGACAAAAATGTATTGATCATTTTTAAAGCTTCTTGGTGTAAATGGTGTGAAGTTCTAGAAAAAAACTTAAATAATGAAATAGTAAAAAGTTTAATGGATGCTAATTACATTACCATAAACCTTACTGTAAAAGAATCTAAAGACAATAGACATTTAGATACCCCAGGAGCCCATTTATTACTTGATAAATATATGGGTAAGAAAGCTGGACTTCCCTTTTGGTTGATTTTTGATAAAAATAGAGGATTAATAGGTAACTCTTTTGGGGAAAGAGGAAAGAATATGGGCTCTCCATCTTCCAAAAAAGAAGTGGAAGACTTTAAAAATGTACTTAAAAAAACCTCTAAATTAACCGATGAAGAATTAGCATTAATTGGAGAAGTTTTTCTTAAAGATAAATAACTTCTGAAATGAAACTATATACCATTTCTAAAATCTTATTCATTACAAGCATTCTATTATCCTGTAAATCTAGTACAGACCTCCCCGATCCGCTAAATGCGGGCTGGAAAGGAAAAACAGTTTGTGATCTTGTAGAAGAAAATAAAACCCTTAGAGTCCTTAAATGTACTTTTGCTCCAGGAGTTGGACATGAGCGTCATTTTCATGCCCCTCATTTTGGATACACCTTATCCGGAAGTACTTTTAGAATTAAAGATACCACAGGAACTAGAGAGGTAAATGTACCCACTGGTAGCTCCTTTTATAGCAAGGGAACGATTTGGCATGAAGTAATAAATGTTGGAGATAGCACAGCTATTTTCCTAATTATGGAACCTAAATAAAATAAATTTATTCTCCAAAAGCAGCCGCAACAGCAGCTGAAAGTCTTTTATATGTTCCATTTTCTAAACGGTCTCTAATTGCTGAAAAGGCAATCAATGTTTTTTCTACATCGTCTAAAGTATGTGTAGCTGTAGGAATCATTCTCAATAGGATAAGTCCTTTAGGAATTACTGGATACACCACAATAGAACAGAAAATTCCGTGGTTCTCACGTAAATCTTTAACCAATGCCATTGCTTCTGGAATAGAGCCTTTAAGGTATACTGGGGTCACACAAGATTGCGTTGTTCCAATATCAAATCCTCTTTCCGTAAGTCCGTTTTGTAATGCTTTTACGTTTTCCCAGAGCTTTTCTCTTAATTCTGGCATAGTACGCAACATATCTAAACGTTTTAATGCTCCTTCTACCAGCTGCATTTGCAGTGATTTCGCAAACATTTGTGAACGCAGATTGTATTTTAAATAATTGATAATTTCTTCTTCTGCAGCGATAAAAGCTCCTGTGCTTGCCATAGATTTAGCAAAAGTGGCAAAATACACATCGATATCATCTTGTATTCCTTGCTCCTCACCTGCTCCTGCTCCTGTTTTTCCTAAAGTTCCAAAACCGTGAGCATCATCAACAAATAATCTGAAATTATATTTTTTCTTAAGTGCAACAATTTCTTTTAGTCTTCCTTGCTCTCCTCGCATTCCGAAAACACCTTCAGAAATCAATAGAATTCCTCCTCCACTTGCTTTAGCCATTTTGGTAGCTCGTTGCAAGTTTTTCTCTATACTTTCTAAATCATTGTGTTTATAAGTAAATCGTTTTCCTAAATGCAAACGAACACCATCGATAATACAAGCGTGGGCATCTACATCATAAACAATAACATCGTCTTTTGAAACCAATGCATCTATGGTAGAAACCATTCCTTGGTATCCAAAATTTAAAAGATAGGCTGCTTCTTTATTTACAAATGCTGCCAATTCAGTTTGCAATTGCTCATGAAGGTCGGTATGACCACTCATCATTCTTGCTCCCATTGGGTAAGCAGAGCCATATTTAATTCCTGCTTCTGCATCTGCTTTTCTTACTTCTGGATGATTTGCTAATCCAAGATAATCATTGATACTCCAAGTTATTACTTCTTTACCTTGGAATTTCATACGATTAGAAATTGGTCCTTCTAATTTAGGAAATACAAAATAACCTTCTGCTACATCTGCCCATTTTCCTAAGGGTCCTATATTCTTATATATCTTTTGAAATAAATCTTTCGCCATTATATATTGTTTCAAATTTAGGGACAAAAATACTCAAATTTTATAGTATACGCACGGTCTTTTTAATTTAGAATTTTGGAAGAAAAAAGCCGATACAATAAAATTATTGTATCGGCTTTTAAATAATAAGTTTCTATTTGTTTTATTTTATATAGGAAACGGGTATAGATTCAGGTTGAACAGCGTCCAAAAACCCTTGTTGTTTCATCCATTCATCATTATAAATTTTACTCATATAACGTGAACCGTGATCCGGAAATACAATTACAACCACACTATCCTCAGTAAACTCACCATCTTCGGCTAATTGCTTTAAACCTTCTACTGCAGCTCCACTGGTATAGCCAGCAAAAAGACCTTCAGATGTAGCCAATTCACGTGCGGTATGTGCACTACCCTCGTCGGTTACTTTTACAAATTTATCGATATAGTCAAAATCTGTAGCTGTTGGAATTAAATTTTTCCCCAAACCTTCAATACGGTAAGGATAAATTTCATTTTCATCAAATTCACGAGTTTCATGATATTTTTTTAATACCGAGCCATAAGCATCAATACCAACAATTTTCACATCTTCATTTTGCTCTTTTAGAAAACGAGCAATACCTGAAATTGTTCCTCCAGTACCACTACAAGCGACCAAATGTGTTATTTTACCTTGAGTTTGTTTCCAAATTTCTGGTCCTGTAGATTGATAATGTGCTTCGATATTCAGTTCGTTAAAATACTGGTTGATATATATAGAACCTTCCGTTTCTTTGTGTAATCTTTTTGCTACTTCATAATAAGAACGATGATCATCTGCAGGTACATGTGCTGGACATACATAAACCGTTGCTCCCATAGTTTTCAACATATCTATTTTATCTGCTGAAGATTTAGAACTAACTGCAAGGATACATTTGTATCCCTTAATAATACTTACCATTGCAAGACTAAAACCAGTGTTTCCACTAGTAGTTTCTACTATAGTATCGCCAGGCTTCAAAATTCCTTTTCGCTCTGCTTCTTCAATAATATAAAGAGCAATTCTATCCTTTGATGAGTGCCCAGGATTAAATCCTTCAAATTTCGCGTAGAAACTTCCGTTATAGTTAGAAGTTATCTTGTTAAGCTTAATCATTGGTGTGTTACCTATAAGCGCTAACACGTTGTCATAAACATTTAATTCTTCTTTCATAAAAAGGATTTACATTTAATAAACAATATTAAAAACACTGTTTTTTTTAACCGGACAAATTTACGATAAAAATATTAATTAGTCCTTAATTCCTTCTAAATCTAATAAAAAGGAATAGATTCTTGCATATTTTTTTAAGGCATTAAATCTTCCTGATGCCCCACCGTGACCAGCTTCCATATTAATATGGAACAATAAATTATTATCATCGGTTTTTAATTCTCGTAATTTGGCTACCCATTTTGCTGGTTCCCAGTATTGCACTTGAGAATCATGTAATCCCGTAGTCACTAATATGTTAGGGTAATCTATAGCAACTACATTATCGTAAGGAGAATACGATTTCATATAATTATAATATTCTTCCTCATTCGGATTTCCCCATTCGTCATATTCCCCTGTTGTTAAAGGAATACTATCGTCTAACATCGTGGTAACCACATCTACAAAAGGTACTGCCGCTACTACTCCATTATAAATTTCGGGTGCCATATTCGCTATTGCTCCCATTAATAAACCTCCTGCAGATCCACCATATGCATATAAATGTTCATTCGAAGTGTATTTTTCTTCAATTAAGTATTTGGAAACATCTACATAGTCTGTAAACGTATTTTTCTTGTTCAATAATTTACCATCTTCATACCAGTTTCTACCCAAGTATTCACTTCCTCTTACATGTGCGATGGCATAAATAAATCCACGGTCTAACAAACTTAATCTTACTGTAGAAAAATAAGGATCCATCGTACTTCCATAAGAACCATAAGCATATAATAATAAGGGATTATTACCATCGTTTTTAATTCCTTTTTTATAGACCATGGTCACCGGAATTTTAGTGCCATCTTCAGCAGTTGCCCAAATTCTTTTAGAATCGTAATTGTCTTTATCGAACTTTCCACCTAGTACTACTGCTTCTTTTAATACGGTTTGTTCTTTGGTTTCCATATTAAAATCAATCACTGAGGCTGGTGTCGTCAAAGAATTATAATTATATCGCAAGATTTGAGTATCGAATTCTGGATTTTGAGATGCATAAGCAGTGTATGTTTCGTTATTAAATGGAAGGTAATATTCTTTTGTTCCATCCCAACGCAAAATACGTATCTCATTAAGACCGTTTCTTCGCTCACCAACTACTAAATATTCTTTAAAAATATCGATGTCTTCCAATAAAACATCTTCTCTATGAGGGATCATATCCTCCCAATGTTCTTGAGAAGTGTTTTTTTCTGAAGTCTTCATCAATTTAAAGTTAGTCGCTTTATCTTTGTTGGTTAGGATATAGAAACTATCTTCAAAATGAGAAATGCTATACTCCAATCCCCTTTCTCGAGTTTGGAATACTTTAAAATCTTCATTGGGAGTATCCGCGTTTAATATTCTAAATTCAGAAGTAAGAGTACTATAACTGCCAATTACCAAATATTTTTTGGATTTGGTTTTATAAACAAAAGTTCCGAATGTCTCGTCTTCTTCTGTAAACACCAATACATCTTTTTCAAAGTCTGTCCCTAATTGATGTCTGAAAATTTTATCTGACCGTAGCGTTTCTTCATCCTTTTGCGTGTAAAACAAGGTCTTATTATCGTTTGCCCAAGTAGATCCTCCAGTAGTTAATGGTATGTTTTCTTCTAAAATTTTTCCAGTTTCTAAATTTTTAACATACAGGGTATATTTTCTTCTACTAACGGTATCCACTCCAAATGAAACCAATTTATTATCTGGACTTACACTTAGTCCTGCTAAATTGTAATACGCATGTCCTTCAGCCATTTCATTTACATTAAATAAAATTTCCTCTTCCGCATCTAAACTATCCTTTTTACGAGTGTAAATAGGGTAATCCTTTCCCATTTCATATCGAGTAATATAATAGTATCCGTTATATTTATAGGGAACCGACTCATCGTCTTCTTTAATGCGACTCTTCATTTCCTCGAACAAATCTTCTTGAAAATCTTTGGTATGTGCCGTCTTCTTATCGTAGTAATCATTCTCTCGCTCAAGATAATCGATCACCTCCTCGTTTTCACGTTCTTTAAGCCAATAGTAATTATCAACTCTCACATCTCCATGAATTTCTAAATGTTTTTCAACCTTATCTGCTTTTGGAACTTGTATATCCATATGTTTTACTGATTGTTCTTCTTGTTTACACGAAGCCGCAAAAATAAGAGTTACCATTGAAATAAATGCTAATTTTTTCATAATGAAATATTGGTTTAATTCGATCACAAAATAGTAATTTTGAAAAGAATATAAAAACAATACCAATGTTTGGAGATATACAAGGAATGATGGGCAAATTAAAGGATGCTCAAGAAAAAATAGCAGCGACAAAAACACGTATGAATACCGTTTTAATAGACGAACAAAGTACCGATGGTTTGCTAAAAGTTACTATTACTGCCAATAGAGAACTAAAAAATATTGAAATTAGTGACGAGTTATTAGCAGATAAAGAACAATTAGAAGATTACCTTATCCTTACTTTAAACAAAGCCATAATAAAAGCTACAGATATCCATGAAGCAGAAGTAGCAGCAGTCGCTAGCAAAGGCATGCCAAAAATACCAGGGATGGATCTGTTTTAAACACTTTTAAATAAATTAGATCACCAGTAAAGCAAATGGAGGTTTTAACAAATATTAACCCCACTTCGCACCAAGAGCAGCAAGATTAGCATTCCCTAAATCTTCAGCAGTCATTGCGATTCTAATTTCGCAATTCGCTTCAAAATTCAAAAACCAAGGCTCCACAATTGAGGGTATTGCTGAAGCATCTGGCACTTCTACTACCATAACAGCTCCACGATTTCCTTCTTGTTCGGTGAAGTAAATACTTTCTGGTTTGATATCATCAATAACACGACCAATATTTTCGCCAGCAGATCCATCTCTAACCATAGAATTAAAAGGCTCAATTGGAAAGATTACATTAATTAACATTTTCATAATTGTGAATTTTAAGGTTCGTAAAAAAGTAGCATAAGATACAAATTAAAATACTGTATACCATTACTTTACCTATTATAAATAAAGATTTTCTTAAACAATTCTCAGTAAACTTTAAAATAAATTATGAAATTTCGGCATTCCTAAAGGAAAACTCTAAATAAAATTAATACCAACTATATTAAAGCATTAATCACTGTAATAATTGATTGACATTTGCTTTATACATTTTCCCAATAGGGATGAAATGCTCTGCAATAAGGATTCTATTCCCCTCAATACTTTTGATATGCTTAGTGGCAACGGCAAAAGATTTATGAACTTGTAAAAACTCCTCTTTGGGTAATAATTCTAATACATACGACACTTTTTCCCGTATCGTGATAGTCTCAGCAGTGGTAATTATCTTTGTGTAGTTTCCGGAAGCCTCCATATATTGAATCGTGTCAACCACAACTTGTGTATACTTCTTATTGGAGCGAATAAAAATACTTTTAGATTTATTTTCCGTTTCTACCGAAGTTTGTACCTGTATTTTTGCAGGGGCACTTGTAGCATTATTTACTGCTTTTAAAAAGCGTTCAAAGCTAAAGGGCTTTAATAAATAGTCGGATACATTTAATTCAAATCCTTCCAGTGCATGTTCTTTATAAGCAGTGGTTACAATAACTTTTGGGGGATTTGGTAAGATTTTCAAAAATTCGAAACCCTTTAATTTTGGCATATTCAAATCTAAAAAAATCAAATCTACTTTATTTGTATTCAAATATTCAAAAGCTTCCAGAGCATCATAACAATTCTTCATCAGTTTCATATTTGGCAATAAATCACAATAGCCTTTTATAATGTCATGGGCGATGTATTCGTCATCTATAATTAAATAGGTAGTCATAATTTCGATATTGTTAATTCGGCCTTATATATTTCATTTGTACTTGTAAAAGATAGGGAATGTTTATTTAAATAACCCAATTCAAGTCTTCGTTTTAGGTTTTTAAGTCCTATACCAGACTTTTCTGGAACTTCTGATGGATCAAAGTTATTCTCTACTGTAAATTGTATGTTATCACCCTGTGTACTTATATGGACATAAACAAAGGCATCCTTTCTTAAATTTTCCACACCGTGTTTAAAGGCATTTTCCAAAAGTATGATAAAAAGCAATGGCATTACTTTATGATTCTCAGAAATATCGTTTGTAAACTTGATATCTATGGTTTTACGATAACGCATTTTATGAAGCTCAATATAATTTTTAAGATACTCTACTTCTTCTTCAAGGGTGACTAAGTCTTTTTCACCTTCATATATGCTATAGCGCATCATATCGGATAATTTAAGAATCAAATCCTGAGCCTTTTTTGCTTATTCAGCATATTAAAAAAGAAATGTGGATTCACCTGACTTTTTAAATGTAGCAATTCTGTTTTTGCTTTTTCATTTTTTAAAGTTAGGATAGCTCTTGTTTGCTTAAAAACCCAACGCAGTATTAAAATAATTAACAATGGAAAGTAAAAAATAGCAATAATTGCTAGAGCATCAGTATCCCCGTATTCTTCTATTAAGATGATTATCCTACCCAAAATATCAATTTATTAATCAAGGATTTAGACAGGGATGGTTTTCCTTTCTTTTGGAGGTAATAATTTCTAATAAGTACTGCTATAAAAAGAATGGTATACAATAAGAACAGGCTAAAAACAGCTGTAAAATCTGGTCTTTCTGGATAAGATTCAGTTATACCTAACAGACAAAATATTGCACTTAAAACAGGAATTACTCTCCATTCCCATTTAGTTAGTCCTTGCGAAAAGGCTTGATTTTTCTTCCTATTAAGTATACGAAATATCAGTAAATAAAGAGGCAAACTAATAGAAGTTAATATAAAAAGTATACTCGTAAAGTACAATTCGTAATGTGAGCAAATCTCTCCACTAATCCAAAACAATACGCTCAATCCAAGGCTGATAAAAACCCGTTTATAACTTGTAAAAAATATTTCCATCCCCAAATCTAAATGAATAAAACGAAGCCTCCAAAGAAGTTGACATACATACTTTTTCTGTGGTTGAAACTCTCTTAACCTGGGATAAAACGACTTTATACACCTTCATGGTATTTGTGTCCCATTCCATATAGTGTTGGTCACTATTATTTTAACAAGCTTCTAGTTACTGATATGTTTGCTGAGAATTAATAAATAACAATAATTATGATCACACTAAATACTACAACAAGAACAAGCAAGAATCAAAATACAACTGGTTTTAAATGGAATGCAAAGAGACGTTTCAAATAAAATCGATTTACTCTAATATTAAAAAGAATAGATATGAACTTTCAAATTAACAACCCTCTAAAACATATTCAAATGCCACAGTTATTAAATTTTATTTGTACTCTAATCACAGTTTTTATTTTAAACGCTGCTGTTACAGCACAAGAACAAACACTTAACGATGAAAATATAAGCCCAATTATAGGAAAATGGGAAGGGAATTTAGTTGTTAATGAAAGTAAGTCCATCGGTATTCTTTGGTATTTCGAAAAATCAGATCAGGGTAAACTTGTAGGTTTTATGGGACCTGCTTCAAAAGGAGTCGCAACATTACCAATGCAAAACATTGTAGTCACCGACAGCACTATTAGTTATACGATTCATTCAGAGGGCAGTTATTCTGGAGAGATTTCAGTATCGGGAATAACAGGCACTTGGACTTCTAGCAGTGGAAAACAACTTGTCCTATATATGGCAAGAACATTGACCAAAGAGCAACTCAGTGAACGGTTTGAAAAAACCGAAGGTGCTAATGATATTCATCAAAGTATTAAACTAGGAGATGTAGAAGCAGTGAAGGCTTTTTTAGATAAAGGCAATGACATTAATAAACTTTACGGAAAAGGACAGACCTTACTTTTTGATGCTATAAAAGGCGATAGATCCTATAAGGTTGCAAATTATTTATTGGAGCGTGGTGCCGACGTAAATTTAGATACCGATGGTTTAACTCCATTAATGTATGCCGTAGCTTATCAAAACCTTACTATTGCTAAAGCACTTATTAATCATAAAGCAGACCTAAATTATGTGAGTGAAGAAAATCAATCCGCGGTACTTTTTGCAATCAAAGGAAGAAACCCAGAGGCGCTACAATTATTAATAGATCATGGTGCAGATCCTAATATAAAAATCGAAGGGGACTATTCTGCCATCGATTTAGCTAAAGAAGAAAATATTCGTGAAATATTAGAAGTACTTAATATTCCTTATGTAGGTATTAGTGATGGCCCTTATGTATTCCAATCTAAAGATGGGTATTCCGTTCAAAGGATAATAAAAGGAGAAAGCTTTGTTAAAAACATTAGCACTAAAAATTCACAAATTATAGAGTACAATGGTGGTAAAGCAACACTATGGGATAATACTCCTGTAGAAGTTGAAAATCTTGAATACCATGGAGATTTTAAACTTGGGGCAATTAGTGATATCCATGGTCAGTTTGATGTTTTTATCGACTTATTAAAAAACAATAACATTATTGACCAACAGGGAAAATGGGCTTTTGGTAATGGTCACTTTGTTGTTGCCGGCGATATTTTCGATAGAGGTCCGCAGGTTACTGAAGTGTTATGGTTTTTATATGATCTAGAAAAACAAGCTGAAAACAATGGGGGAAAACTACATGTTTTATTAGGAAATCACGATGTGATGGTACTTAACGGAAATTTACGTTCTGTACATCCCAAATACACAGAAACTGCCAAAATACTAGACAAGCCTTTCAACAGTCTATTTAATAAAGGTACCGTATTGGGAGATTGGTTACGTACCCGTCCTGTCCTACTTAACATAAATGGCATCCTATTTACACACGGCGGATTACACCCAGATTTTGCAAACAAAGGAATGTCCATGAAGGATATTAATCTAGAATTCAAAAAACAATTGATTGAATCTGAATTATCAGAAAAACGAAACGAGCTTGGAAACTTTCTTCATAAGGGACATGGACCAATATACTATAGAGGTTACTTTCAGGGTGAGCTTGCTACTGATGAGCAAATAGATGAACTATTAAATTATTTTCAAATCACAAATATTGTGGTTGGACATACCACACACCGACAAATTGAAACCCGTTATAACGGAAAAGTCATTGTAATTGATGCAAATATGAAAAGTGGAAATGCTGGCGAAATTCTTTTTTGGCAATCAGGTGAATTTGTTCGAGGAACTCTTACTGGAGAAAAATTACCATTAGAAACTGAAGTGAATAAATAATACTCATCAATTTAAAAAATTAACAAAAATGAAAACTAAAATATACAATTATTTAAACAAGCCTTATATAGTGGTTTTAATAATGCTCATTGCACCAATATTTGGGTTTATTGATAGAAACTTCGTCTATTTTTTCGGATTAGGTACTGCCTTTCTAATTTTATGGGGAAGCAATTTTGATTGGTCAAGATTCGGGATTGGAAAAAAAATTAGCTGGAAAACAGTTTTAAAGAGTTTGCTGATAACTGTACTGCTTTTTATTGGTTTTGACATACTACTAGACCCCGTACTAAAAATGTTTCTTGGCGAATATGATTTATCATCTTTAGATCATGTTAGAGGTGACCTTGTAGGCTATATAGCTTTAATGATCATAATGTGGGTATTTGCTGCGTTTGGTGAAGAGTTTCTATTTCGTGGTTATTATATGAAAGCATTTGCTGAGTTATTAGGTAATAACAATAAGGCTTGGTTACTCTCAGCAATTATAACTTCAATCTATTTTGGCGTATCTCACGGTTATCAAGGAACTATTGGAATGGTGTCTTCATTTTTATGGGCTTTCTGTATTGCAATGATATTTAATAAAAACAGGAGTAACTTACTATTACTTGTGTTAGTTCATGGAATATATGATACTGTAGGAATAACACTCCTTTATTTAAATAAAGATCATATTATTTCTGATTGGGTTCAACAATTCTTACAAAACATATAGAAACAGTCCAAATTAACTAACAATAAAAACGAACACGATGAACCTTACAATAAACAACTTATCAAAAACCTATTCAAACGGTGTAAAAGCGTTACAAGATATTTCACTGGATATACCAACAGGAATGTTTGGACTATTAGGCCCAAATGGCGCAGGAAAATCTACACTGATGCGAACCTTAGCAACTTTACAAGAAGCAGACCAGGGTACGGTTTCTCTTGGAGATATCGATATCTTAAAACAAAAAAAGGAACTAAGACAAGTACTGGGATATCTTCCCCAACAATTCGGTTTGTATCCTAAAATATCTGCCGAAGTATTGTTAAATCATTTTGCGGTACTAAAAGGAATTACCAACAAAAACATCCGTAAAGAAACCGTAGAGGCGTTATTGCACAAAACAAATTTATATGCAGTTAGAAAACAAAACCTAAAGGGTTTTTCAGGTGGAATGAAACAACGATTTGGCATTGCACAAGCCTTGCTCAACAATCCGAAATTACTGATTGTAGATGAACCTACTGCAGGATTAGATCCTGTGGAAAGAAATCGGTTTTACAATGTGCTGAGTGAATTAGGAGAGAATACTGTCGTAATTCTTTCCACCCATATTGTAGAAGATGTAAAGGAAATGTGTACCAATATGGCCATCATTAATAAAGGGCAAGTTTTACTGAAAGGAAACCCTCTAAAAATAATCGAAGACTTAGAAGGAAAGGTATATAAGAAGACTATCGTAAAATCGGAATTGGAAACCTATAAACAAAGTTATCAAGTAATAAGTGAGAAACTATTTCTAGGAAAACCAATCATACATATTCTTAGTGACACGGAACCTGGGAATCGTTTTTTACCTGTTAATGCAGATTTAGAAGATGTTTATTTCTCTCAAATCTTTGGTAATAATACTAACCTTTAAACAATTTTATAATGATGTGGTACGAAATATTTAAATTCGAAATAAGATATCGTTTAAAACGATTAGATACTTATATTTTCTTTGCCTTTCTATTGTTGTTTTCCATTGTAGGTGTTGATTTTATTATGCAAGGGGTAGATATCGGTGGCATTAAAATGAATGCACCTTTGGTTATTGCAAAAACAATGGGTGCAATTACCGGGCTTTTCATGATACTAGCTTCTATGATAATGGGGGTTCCAATACTTAGAGACTTTGAATACAATATAGCCTCTCTTATGTATACGAACCCAATTAAAAAAAGAGACTATTTGTTGGGTCGATTTTTAGGTTCCTTCGCGATTTTACTCTTTGTTTTTAGCGGTGTTTTAATTGGGATGATCATCGGTGAATTCATGCCATGGCATAAACCTACAGATTACCATCCTTTTCTTTTTTACAGTTATTTGAAGCCTTTTATAACCGTTACTTTGCCTACTTTATTCTTTGGTGCTTCCTTGTTTTTTGTAAGTGGAGCATTGAGTAAAAAATTGGTAGTGGTCTATACGCAAGGAATCATCTTATTTGTCATTTTTATGCTGACAAAGGCGATTACAAATGATTTTGCACAAGCCCTTTTCGATCCCTTTTCTTTAACCACATTAACCTCGATTACCGAGTCCTGGACTGTTGCAGAACGCAATGTACAAGCCATCCCGTTTAGTGGAGTACTACTTTTAAATAAGTTGTTTTGGGTGTTATTTGGAATTGCAATATTATTTTTCGGTTATCAAAAATTCAGTTTTACCGTGGTAAAAGATAAGCGACGATTCAAGAAAAAAACACAGCCTATAGAGATTCAATCGAATGAGGCATCCAATACTGAAATTCCTGAGTTTAAAACAGCACATGGCTTGCCATCGAAGTGGAATGAATTAAGACATTTCTCTTGGTTTTATTTTGTTAGTGTTTGCAAGCAACCCTCCTTTTGGGCAATTGTTATTTGTGGGATGATCATTATTATAATTAATTCGGTGAATTTGGGAACAGTCTATGGAGTAGACAGTTATCCTGCAACCTATTTTATTGTGGAAGAACTTCAGGAGAACTCCATGTACTTTTTCCTTATTATTTTGATTTTTTATTCCGGAGAACTCATTTGGAAAGAAAGAAGCGTCGATTTAAACTTGATTTATGATGCTACCTCAATGTCTAATTTTCTAAACCTCGCCGGGAAATTTATAGGACTTATTGGCATTTATATCGTGCTTATGGTTTCACTGATTCTTTCAGGGATCCTATTTCAAACAATGAATGGGTATTATGACTATGAATTTCAAGTATATTTTAATGGTTTCTTTTTGGAAATACTCCCATTTTTAATATTGTACACTTTCATCGCATTCTTTGTACAGGTACTAACCAACAATAAGTTTATTGGGATTTTTATTGTGATGGTTTTATTTATCTTAATAACTGTCATTGGCGCATTCGGATATGATCACGCCCTCTATTTATTTGGCGGTAGTTCTTTAGGTACATATTCAAATATGAATGGATACGGCCATTTTATGACGCCATATCTAATCATAAAATCCTATTGGCTAAGCTTTGGAATTCTTTTGTTAATTGTCGCTTCTATAGTTTCCGTTAGGGGAACAGAAACAAGTCTTATAAAACGATTGATAGCGAGTAAATATCGAATAAGCAATTCAATTATGAAATTAGGAGCTTCGATGACTATCATTTTTATACTCCTTGGGGGCTATATATTTTACAATACCAATATATTAAATACCTATTGGACCAATTCTGAAGAAACTGAATTTAGAGTTGCCTATGAAAAAACATTAAAGAAGTTTGAATACTTCCCGCAACCAAAAATTGTGGATGTGAATTTAAAGGTTGATTTGTATCCTAAGTCCAGAGATTATACGGTTGAAGGTTATTATATGCTGAAAAATACGAGTGATTCGTTAATTTCAGAAGTGCATGTTCAAAAGATCATAGAATCTGATGTCGTATTAAATTCTGTTGCCTTTGAAGGTGGAGCAACAGAGGATAAGAAGTATAAAACCTATGATTATAGTATCTTTAAATTAAACCAAGTATTACATCCAGGTGATTCTGTAAAAATGAATTTTGAACAAACCTATACCACCAAGGGATTCGAATCTAGCACTGGCAGCACTACTATTGTGAATAACGGTACTTTTTTTAATAATAATAATTTTCCATCCTTAGGCTATAATAAAAAATATGAGCTTAATGATGCAGGTGAAAGAGCAGACAACCATTTACCCGAAAGAAAAAATAAAGCTGGAAGAAACGATGCAAAAGAGCTATTAAACGCTAGATCTGGAAGTGATTCTGATGGAATTAATTTTGAAATTGTCATTGGAACGTCAGAAGATCAAACGGCCATCGCTCCGGGAACGCTTTTAAAGAAGTGGACTCAGGACAATCGAAACTATTTTCATTATAAAATGGAAAACCAAATGATTGATTTTTATTCCATAGTTTCAGCGGAATATGAAGTAAAGAAAGATACCTGGACATCAAACTTGGATTCTTTGGCCAAGCCTGTTGATCTTGAAGTCTATTATAGCAAAGGACACGATTATAATGTAGACCGAATGATGACAGCCATGAAAACGTCTTTTGAGTATTTCAGTACTAATTTCAGTCCTTATCAATATGAGCAAATGCGGATTATGGAATTCCCTCGCTATGCAGAATTTGCACAATCATACCCCGGAACCGTTCCCTTTTCAGAGGCTATTGGCTTTGTATTGGATATTGATGACGAAGCCGATGTAGACATGGCTTTTTATGTAACGGCACATGAATTGGCACATCAATGGTTTGGAATGCAGGTAGAAGCAGCAAACGTTCAGGGTCGGCACCTTATTTTAGAAACCCTATCGCAATACGCTGCTTTAATGGTTTTAAAACAACAGTATTCTGAAGAAAAAGTACAGCAATTTTTAGCGTTGCAGGTTGATAAATATAAAGAAGGAAAACGCAGAGAACATGAGCAAGAACCCTCTTTGGCATTGGTAGAAAACCAAGATTATATTTACTATGCCAAGGGTGCAATTAACATGTATGAATTACAGCAACAAATAGGAGAAAGTAATGTTAATTTAGCCTTAAAGCGATTTATTGAGGATTGGAATACTATTGATGGTAAATTAAAAATGAAAACAGATCGATATGCAACTACTAATGATTTGTTGGGTTATTTTAGAGAGGTTACGCCAAATGGACTTCAGCATATCATTCATGACCTGTTTGAAACGATAGAGCCATTGAATATTCCAAATATATGATACGGTTCAAGTTAATACCCTAAAATTATAATTTTCAAAGAAGAGCACTAATGTGCTCTTCTTTATTTGATACCGCAAATTTAGAAAAGCGAAGTCTGTCTGGCTGTTTTTTTTGATGAAGGCCTAAAAAATGGTGATGGAAATTTTAAAAGGATTATTTAGGTAGAAGCAAGCACTTACAGCTATTAACCACCTATAATACAGCGTATTAATTTAAACGCCCCATTAATTAAATAAAAAATGGTAAATTACTGCTGTTTTCAACTAATCGTTAAATTCATATTACCTCCCCTATTTTTTTTGTTATTGGTGTTTTACTTTTTTTTTTAAATAAACTGTTTACAACACCAGAAGTGATGTTTGCCTAATATTAATAGGTAAGCACCACTTTTTATATTAATAACACACTAAAAACAATTATGAAAAACACAATCATTGATACTGAAAAAAAAACAGAATCTGTAGCTAAGACTTCCCTAGAAAAATTAAGGTATGATTATGACCTAATGCTTGATTATGCCATTAAAAGAGGAATTCTACTTCCTAAACAAATAATTTTAGATAATTCCAATCTGAATAATGGTGAAATGGTAGCTAATTATAATGATTTAGTAAATGCCATACTGCCAACTTCAGTTGAAAGTATATCTTATATCAATAAGCATGTATTTAGGAATGAGGTTAATAAAAAATGGTACCAGATCCCCATCTATAGCAAGGGGTTGGTTGTTTCGTTTCTTGCCTTATTTAGTGTCATTGCTTTCAGTTTGTCCCCAAATGTTAATACAGAAAGTCTTTCGCAGGGGATATTATCATCTTCAGGTATAACGCTATTCTTAAATTTATTATTTATATGTTCTTTATCCTTGTTGGGGGTAATGTTCTATACTATAAAATCAATGAATGCTAAAATTAAAACTTATACCCTTACAGAAGTAGATGTTTTAACATTGAACTCTGCTATTTTAATAGGAGTCATTTCAGGATTTTTTATTTCAGAAGTATTTTCAGCCCTCGTTACAGGTGGTCTAGGTGGTTCGGTACTATTATCCAAAATGACATTGGCAATATTAGGTGGGTTTTCATCTGATGCCATATTTACCATGCTTCAAGACATTGTAAACAAGTTAAAAGCATTATTCACCTCTACGACGTAAATAGATTAATAATATTATATGCTTAATTCGGCCAAAAACTTGTATTGATTCAAAATATAACTATTGGTCAGAATTTATTAAAGACAAATGAGAATAAACCCCCAAATACGATTCATATTTGGGGTTTATTTTTTATTTATAATTCGCCAATATCTTTAAAAACTTATCGTGCAGTTCTTGAGTGTAATCTAAATGGGTAACAAGCCTTAATTTACCTTGTCCCATAGTGCTTATCTTTACATCCATCTCATTCATATCGCTCAAGAATTTTGATATATCTAATCCTTCCTTTAGGTAAAAAATTACAATATTGGTTTCTGTAGGCTCTACATTTTTAATGTAAGGAAGCTTTGTTAACACCTCAGCAATCTCCCCTGCTCTTTTATGGTCTTCTGCCAATCTATCTATATGGTTGTCCAATGCATATATTCCTGCAGCTGCCATAAAACCTACTTGTCGCATTGCTCCCCCTAAAATTTTACGAATTCGGATGGCACGTTGCATTAAATCTTTATTCCCCAATAAAATGGTCCCTATTGGAGTACCTAATCCTTTGCTTAAACAGATAGAAATAGAATCGAAAATCTTTCCATATTCTTTAGGATCTTCTTTTTTTACTACTAAAGCATGCATGAGCCTAGCACCATCTAAATGAAGTCCTAGCCCGTGAGCATCACAAACCTTTCTTATTTTTTTAAACTCTTCAAAATCGTAACATGCTCCTCCCCCTTTATTGGTCGTGTTTTCTAAACAAACCAGGCTAGTTACTGGAGTATGGTAATCCTCAATAGGGCTTATAGCCTCTTCTATTGCAGCTGCGGTAATCATTCCACGATCTCCATCTATCAAATTGCAAGTTACCCCACTATTAAAGGCAGCTCCTCCCGCTTCAAAATTATAGACGTGTGCCCATTTATCACAAATTAATTGATCTCCGGGTTGTGTATGCAATTTAATAGCAGCCTGATTAGACATAGATCCTGTAGGAAAAAATAAAGCAGTATCCATCCCAAACATTTCTGTAAACCTTCGTTCCAATTCGTTTACAGAAGGATCTTCTTTATATACATCATCTCCGGTTTGCGCATTCATAATCGCTTCTAACATTCCTAGAGTTGGCTTAGTGAAAGTATCACTTCTTAAATCTATAATCATATTTATTGCCCGAGAAGTCGGGTAACTCATTATATTAAACTCTTTATTTAATGCTAACTAAAATTGTCTTTTAAACTTGAATTCGTTCTCTGAAATTATTGCCTCAAGGCTTTTTTCTAGGACTACAACTTCAAGTTTATTATTAGATTCAAAATTAAGATTTTCATATTTAGATTCGTTAGTTAAATCGTATAAATTATATTTTTGACCATAGCTATTATTATCCCAATTAAATTGAAACAACCTATTGCAAGGGTACACCTTAGATCTTTTCACTGGTACATTCTCTGGATTTTTAACCGCATAAGCTTTTACCAATCCTTTTTCTAATTTTTTACTATTGTTGTTTACATAATCCAATACAGAATTATTTGCTAAGGCTAAGGAAAAAAACATTCCACAATTGTCTATTTTTTTAATCATAGCCTGATCTCCTTCCATCCAAAAAATAAAAACTTCGTAATAGGTTCCCTTAGAAATACACATCTTCCCATCTTTTAGTTGAAACATCTTAGTCTTCCCTATACAATACTTATTCATATAAAAGTAGTTAGTTATATCCCTGTTTTTTAGGCTCTCTGTAAATTCAGAAACTAAGTCCTCCACATAGCTTTTATCGTTTTGAGCAATGCTCATGGCACTTATAATACCGAAGAATAAAAACAATAATAATTTTTTCATAATTAATTTATTAAACATTGATAGCTCCCAATAGGGCTTCCATCAGGAATTTTAGTTGATTTATCTATTTTAAATTTTTCTAGGTTTTTTCTATATTCTGAAATCGTTCTTAATATTTGTTTTGAAAATTCATCCTTTGAAGCATACCTACTTTTCGCAAGCTCCTCAATGCTGAAATTAACAATTCCTTTTACTTGAGGGATGCTTTTAGAGCTTGCAACTAAATTTAATAGATACTGCAAGGTAACGTATTGTATGGTTTGCTGAATTTCTATATCATAACTCGTTTTATAATTTGCATCAAAGGTTGTTTTTTTCAATTCGCTTAAGACCTCTTGCAATCCTAATGCATCTGCATCTATTGCTTTTTGCTGAATTAATCTATTGGCACGTTCTGGATGCAATAACAATTTTAAGGTCATTTCGCTGGCAGTTGCAGCAGCACCTAGAGCATCGAAAGCCACACCTGTTTTGCTTTTAAACGATTCTCTGGTTCTTGGATACCCCATTGCTCTGGGTGGGAAAAGTTTCAGTTTATCTTCGGGAATTTTTAAGGTTACAACTTCCAATGTTTTTAAAACTGAAGTCAATGCTTCTTTCTGTTCTTTATAGGAAACCGTTTCTACAATAACACCCTTGCTTCCTTTTATGGCATAATTATAATCCAAACCACCTATACTTTTTATAGTAGCTTCGGTTTGGTAGCGATGGTAAAAATACAGGGGTACAAATACGTCTTCTAAAACCGAATAAGGTTCCCCATTTTTAATATTATCTTCTGAAAAATTTGCAATTGCTTGAGCTCTTAATTGCAAAACATTCTGCAATTCTTGGGAAGCATTTTCACCATTATCCCAAAGGTGCGCTTTGGCATGTGCTCCTCCCTGCGGACGTGCATCTGCATCTGAAATATATTGCAAACCTTTCTCAAATGCTTGGTCTAATAGGTCCCTTAAATAGGGGGTTTCTTCTTCTCCCTCAGGAATATCGCTATAAGAATAGGCCACTGTCACCTTATCCCAAACTCCTATTTTATCATCGTAAGCATCGGTAAAAATCACTTCTCCATTCACTAATTTTAACATTGGATGTGGATAATCCATCACACTAGACCTACCGGTTGGACTTGCAGCAAAATTATGTGCAAAACCAAGAGTGTGTCCTACTTCATGAGCTGCTAATTGGCGAATTCGTGCCAATGCCATTTCTAACATTTGCTGGTAATTATCGTCCCTTTCGGCAAAGGGTTTATTTATTAATGCTTGTGCGATTAGAAAATCTTGTCGAATCCGTAAGCTTCCTAAACTTACGTGACCTTTTATTATTTCTCCCGTTCTTGGGTCGCTTATAGAACCACCATAACTCCAACCTCTGGTAGAACGATGTACCCATTGTATTACATTGTATCGCAAATCTAATGGGTCTGCATCTGGTGGTAGCATTTTTACCTGAAAACCATTGGAATAACCAATTGCTTCAAAAGCCTGGTTCCACCAACTTGCTCCATCTACCAATGCCGAACGAATAGGTTCTGGAGTTCCAGGATCTAGATAATATATAATAGGTTCGACTGCTTCACTTTTTTCAGATTCTGGGTTTTTCTTTTCCAACCTATGTCTATAGATAAATCGTTTTTTTATGGGTTCCCAAATGGGAGTAGCATAATCCATATAACTCATCGGGTAAGACCCACAGCGAGTATCAAACACACGAGGCTGGTAATTGTTATCTGGTAATGCCATAAAACTATGGTGTTGTATTACCGAAATAGAATTAACATTAGGTGCGATTTTCTCTATATTTTTTCCGGTAGGTTCCCCAACTAGGGTTAATAAAGTTTCAAATTCTATATTTTTAGGAAAGGCTTTGGTGTTTTCTAACCAAAGAGTATTTCTAGAGGAGTCCAATTTATATATCCCCTCCTTTTTCTTTTTTAAACGTTTTGCAACTCCATGGGCATCTAAAAGCAAGAAAGGTGTAATATTTATAACATAAGTGCTTCCCTGTGTTTCTTTAATGGGAAAACCAAACAATACCGATTTTGCAAAGGCCTGCTCTATCGATTTTTTTTCTAAATCGTTTTCGGTATTTGCACGATACTTCTGATTGGGTTGCAGCAATAAAATTTTATTCCCGCTTTTTATAAACTTTACCACTACGCCATCCCCTATTTTTCCTCTGTCTAACCCAATATCGTTAGATCCCAATCCGGTAGCTAAAAAATGGCTGTATAAAAAATCGGTATTTAATTTATCGACTTCCAAATAGATTTCGCCATCACTTTCGGAATAATGGAAATTAAAAAACCCTTCGAAAGATTGCAGGTCTTTTTTTCCTTCTAAAAATTGAGCGCTTAGTGAATGTATTCCGAAGAAGAATAAAAAACATAGGAGGATATATTTCATGTGTCTTTATTTATTGTTTTTTATGGTCACATGCTGTTCGCTATTAGTGATTCCCTTATGAGTGAAAAAAATTAACATGCTCGTTTCATATATAAATACTTTAAATTGCCTAAAGTATGTTAAAGTTCTAAGTGCCTTGCCTTTATAAACAAGAAAAAATATCTATAAGAAATATAATTTTAGTGCAATTAAATACTTTTAACTTCAAGTACTTTTTTAATCCCTTAAATCTATAAAAAAAAATACAATTTCCTTTTAGGAAGGATAGTTAAATTCTATTTTTGGTGAAATTTAGAATTGAATTTAAGTGCTTTCAATAATTTTAGGCACTTCTAACTTTAGTACATTTTAAGTACTATTAAAAACAGATCCCCGTTTTCACGGGGAATTATTTATGACAACAACAGATCAACTAAACGATCTTAGAGAGCGCCTGGAGGCGTTAAGGGGGTATCTTTGACCTTGCTGGTAAAAAGATAGAAATCGCAAACGACGAAGAGAAAACCTACGACCCTAATTTTTGGAACCAGCCTAAAGAAGCTGAGATTTTTATGAAATCGCTTCGGAACAAAAAAAAATGGGTAAGTGACTTTAATAATGCAGTATCCTTAACCGATGATGCCGAAGTTATCTTCGAGTTTTTTAAAGAAGGAGAAGGAACTGTCGAGCATGTAGATAGCAAATACCAAGAAGCTTTAGAAGCAATAGATACTTTAGAATTTCGGAATATGCTTAGTGAAGAAGGAGATTCATTAAGTGCTGTTTTACAAATTACTGCCGGTGCCGGTGGTACCGAAAGTTGCGATTGGGCAAATATGCTGATGCGTATGTATTTAATGTGGGCAGAAAAGCACAACCTTAAGGTAAAGGAGCTTAATTTTCAGGCAGGGGATGTAACCGGTGTAAAAACGGTAACTCTAGAAATAGATGGTGATTATGCCTTTGGATGGCTAAAAGGAGAAAATGGCGTACACCGACTGGTACGTATCTCCCCTTTTGATAGCAATGCCAAACGCCATACTAGTTTTGCTTCGGTTTATGTATATCCCTTAGCAGACGATACCATAGAGATAGACATTAACCCATCGGATATTTCTTGGGCATTTGCTCGTAGTGGTGGTGCTGGAGGACAGAATGTAAATAAGGTAGAAACCAAGGCGATTTTAACTCATGAACCTAGCGGAATTGTAATTCATAATTCTGAAACCCGTTCGCAGTTAGAAAATAGAGAAAAAGCCATGCAAATGTTGAAATCGCAATTGTATGAAATTGAACTGCGGGAACAACAGGCACAGCGTAACGAGATTGAGTCTAGTAAAATGGCAATAGAATGGGGTTCGCAAATTCGCAATTATGTTTTGCATCCTTACAAATTAATAAAAGACGTTCGTACTGCTCATGAAACTGGAAATGTAGATGCGGTATTGGATGGGAATATCGACGGTTTTCTAAAAGCCTTTTTAATGATGAATGGACAGGAAGAAAAAACCGATGAGTTATAATAAATAGTATTAAATATAGAACCAAAACCATATGGATATAGGAACAATTATTTTAGCAATATCACTAACTATCATCATGTTTGGCATGGGCTTGTCTCTGGTTAAAAATGATTTTATTCGATTATTTCAAAATCCAAAAGCAATAGTTGTTGGGCTATTAAATCAGATAATTTTACTCCCCATTATTGCCTATGTATTGATCAGCCTATTTAATGTTGGAGCAGATATAGCAATAGGGTTAATGATTTTGGCTGCTTGTCCGGGTGGCCCTACCTCAAATCTTATTACTTATTTGGCAAAAGGAGATGCTGGCTTATCTATTTCATTAACAACCTTGAATAGTCTGATCACTATTTTCACCATTCCATTTGTGGTTGACTTTGCCTTAAATCAATTTTTAGATGTTGATGAAATGGTTCAAATCAACAAAATACAAACGGTGATTCAAATATTTGTAATCGTAATCATTCCAGTTTCTTTGGGGATGTTATTAAAGAGAGCTAAACCTAATTTTGCAGATAAAATGAATAAACCCGTTAAGATTGCTTCTGGCGCGGTTTTATTTTTAGTTATTCTAGGGTTGGTTATAAAGAAAAAAGAAGAGCTTATCCCCTATTTACTACAAGCAGGATGGACAAGCTTAGCATTAAATGTCACCACCATGTTAGTTGGTTTAGCAACAGCGAAACTTGCAAGGTTAAATTTGGCACAATCCATAACGATTTCGATAGAGTCCGGAATACAAAATGGGACGATGGCAATTGCCATTGCTTCAGGGATATTAATGAATGATAACTATGCTATTGCCCCTGCTGTTTATAGTCTTATTATGTTCTTTACTGGTGGTATTATTATAGCTATTGGGATAAAGGCTCAAGCTTTAAAATTGAAAATTGGAGATAAATAAAAAAGGACATCATTGCTTATTTACTATTTCGACTACATGTCAGCAAAGTAGAATTAAAATTAATAATAAAATGAAAAACATATTTACTATAATATCGGTTCTAATATCTTTCACAGTATTTTCACAAGAACATCGCCCAGAAATTCACTGTAAACACTTTTTATATGGATATCCATATGGAACGCCTAAAACAAATGATTTAATAATACGAGACATCTATGCGCTTTCCAACAATGATTTCACCAAGTTTGCGGATTGGGTAGCTTACAGATTAACATTCCATGAAGTAGATGGAGATTTAAACGTAGAAAGAAAATGGAAAGCAGATCCTTGGTTAGATAGTAATGAGACATTAAAACCCAAGCCAGATGATTATAAAAATGCAAATAAAAAACTTAAAACCGATAGAGGACATCAAGCACCTCTAGCTTCATTTAAAGGTTCCAAATACGCTTCACACACCAACTATTTAAGTAATATAACACCACAGAAATCTGCACTTAACCAAGGACCATGGGTTCGTTTAGAGAACAAAATTAGGGATGTTGTAAAAGACGGTAATACTACCTACGTTATGACGGGTCCTCTTTATGAAAGAGACATGCCAAAACTTCCAAAAAGTGATATCCCGCATAAAGTGCCAAGTGGCTATTGGAAGATTATTAGTGTTGAAAATTCTGAAGGTATCCATGTGTCTGCTTTTATATTTGATCAAGATACCCCAAGAAGTGATAAGGTTAAGGAACATGAAGTAACTGTTGATGAAATAGAACTTAGGTCTGGATTAGATTTTTTCTGGATGTTGGAAAATAGTGTAGAGAAGGATCTAGAAGAAACTAAAAATGTAGATTTTACTAATAAATATTTTAAAGATTAATTAAAATAATCCGTTTGAAATAACAAGTTCATCAAACTAAAACTCCAAATGAAATACTGCAAAATCTTACTAATTCTTTTTCTTATTTTTAGTTGTTCCAATCAAAAAGTAACAGATATAAGAATTTCTGTTTTTGAAGAAAAATTAGGTGATAAAGAAACGAAAGCATTGAATTTACTGGTATCTGATTTTGAAAATAATTTAAAAAAAATCTATCCAGATTTAACAATTGAAAAGGGGTATCGACAATATTTGAATGATATGATTTCTGATTCAACAACCGATTGGAATAAATTTAAATTCCAATCAGAAAATACAAACTCAGAATTTCATAAAAGCGGATTATGGAATGAAGTATACAATAAAGAAGCCCTAAGAGGTTTGGAGTTAAATCATGTTGGAAAATATATTCAAGCGCTTTATGCGGTAAAGGATTCTAATTCTTTAGTAAAATTATACACAGAAAAGAGACAAGCTGCAGGAATGATGCACAATGAATTATTCGTTCCAGGAATTTTAAGTTCAAATCCCAATTTTAATGACTATTTCCATAAACGAATAGTTGTGTTGGAATTCAGTTTCTGATAAAATTATACTTGCCAATTACGAACTATTGCAATAATTATAAAAATATGTAACCCATATTGATTTTAATTCGTCTTAGTACAAAATTAAAATCATAATGAAAAAAACACGTTTAGTCTTATCGACAATTGCATTAGTAATATTAGGAACATTAGCTATAAATGCTCAAGAAAAAATAAATCCCACAGATACTTTTACTAAAATTGATACTTATTTAAATAATGGGATCGCCAACGGTTTTTCTGGTGCAATTCTAGTTAGTAAAAAAGGAGAGTTAATTATAAATAAGGGCTATGGCTTTGCGATCAAGGATAGCAAAACTCTTAACAACCCAAATACCATATTTGATATTGGTTCCAATACCAAACAATTCACCAGTACTGCAATTTTAAAGCTTGTGGAACAAAACAAAGTAAACCTTACAGATTCATTAAGCAAATATTTTGAGAATCTTCCAGAAGACAAGCAAAGCATTACAATACATCAATTATTAACACATTCTGCTGGTTTTTCAGAGTATATAGGACGTGACTTTTCAGAAATCTCTCAAGAAGATTTCTTTGATCAACTTTTTGCTAGTGAATTATTATCTGAGCCTGGAGAAAAATATTCTTATTCTAATACTGGATATAGCATTTTGGGAAGAATTATAGAATTAGCTTCTGGTCAACCTTACGAAGCTTTCTTAAAAGAGCATTTATTTACACCAGCTGGAATGTTACAAACAGGATATCTTTTACCTAAATGGAATACAAAACAGATGTCTCATGGATACAACAGAAATATAATAGAAACAGAGTCAACAATTACACGTTATCAAGAAACTGGAGATATTAATTGGCATTTAAAAGGAAATGGTGGAATCAACTCTACTCAAAATGATATGTTGCTTTGGTATAAAGCATTAAAAACGAATAAAATATTGACCCCAGAATCATTTAAAAAGTTAACAACACCTTATGTTTTATCTCCAAAAGGCACCTATAGTTATGGCTATGGCTGGATAGTTGAAAATTCAAAAGCCAATACATTAATAATATCTCATAACGGCTCTAATGGAACATTTTCACATTCTTTAATCTGGTATCCTGAAGAAGATTTATATATAGTATACGCTACAAATGCAAATAGCGCAAAAGTAGAAGACATTGCTTATGTTGTTGCAAAAATAATTTTGGACGAAAGCTATGTCCCAGAGCCAATAAAAAACAATGTATACTCCTATGTGATGACCTATTTGAAACAACATTCAATAGATAAGTCGAATGAACTTCTTAATATGCTTCAAGAAAATTATGCTGATGATTTTACAAATTCAGGAACTTTAAATACAATTGGATATTTACTTTTAAGATCCAATGAAAATTTGGATTGGGCTTTAGAGTTATTTAAAATAAATATGCAACAATACCCAGAAGATGGGAATCTTTGGGATTCATTAGGGGATGGATATTTAGCAAATAATCTAAAAAAAGATGCTAAAAAAAGTTTTCAAAAAGCAGTAGAATTGGGTAATAAAGATTCACAGGAAAAACTAACAGAGTTAATTAACAAATAGATTAAATAAGAGTTATTAATACTGTAACATATTAGTGTATAAAGCGTCATAATACCATCAAAATCATTTTATAAAAAGTATATGACAATTTTAGTAGTAGGTGCAAGTGGTGCAACAGGAAGACTATTAGTAGAACAACTTTTAAAGCAAGGGCAAAATGTAAAGGCAATTGTTAGGTCTCCAGAAAGTTTACCAGATTCTTGGAAATTGAATAGCCAACTTCAAATTATCACTGCTAGTATCTTAGAATTAAGCGATAATGAATTAAGAGAACTTGTTTTAGATTGTGATGCAATTGCATCCTGCCTTGGGCATAATATGACTTGGAAAGGAATTTACGGCCAACCAAGAAAATTGGTGACCGATGTTGCTCGCAGACTTTGTAATGCCATAGAAGCTAACAAACCAAATAGTGCCATTAAATATGTATTAATGAATACTACAGGCAATAGCAATCGCGATTTAACGGAATCGATTTCTTTTGGACAAAAATGTGTCATAGGTCTTATACGTCTACTTTTACCGCCACATGTAGATAATGAAAAGGCTGCAGATTATTTACGAACTAAAATTTGTCAAAGCCATGCCTATATTCAGTGGGTTGCAGTACGACCAGACAGTTTAATTAATGAAGAAGAAGTTACAGAATATAAAGTTTATCCATCACCAATTAGATCTGCCATTTTTGACGCTGGTAAAACTAGCCGTATAAATGTTGGTAATTTTATGGCTACTCTAATAAGCGATAATGAATTGTGGAATAAATGGAAAGGACAAATGCCCGTAATCTATAATAAATCCTACACCGAATAATTAAACAAGGTGTATAATATGTTATCTTGGTAGTCCATTCAACTACCAAATAATAATGATAAAATATCAAATAGAAAATAACCTTTCGCCAGAGGAATTTAAAGAATTACTCATAAAATCAACACTTGGAGAAAGAAGACCTGTAGATGATTTCAATAGAATTAAAGCTATGATCGAAAATGCCAATTTAATCTTCACTGCAAGGGTAAATTCAAAATTAATAGGTGTTGCAAGATCCATTACCGATTTTGTTTACTGTACCTATCTTTCAGATATTGCTGTTGATACTGAATTCCAAAAACAAGGAATAGGAAAAGAATTGATAAGATTAACAAAAAAAGAAACCCCAAAAGCCTCCCTAATACTTTTGGCCGCTCCAAAAGCATTGGATTATTATGCCCATATTGGCATGACGAAGCATACTGCATGTTTTGTCTTGAAATCAGATAAAGATTTAGATTAAGGCTATATCTCAGATAGAATATTCGAGGATTTAATAAAGTTATTATTAAATTTGTAGAGAATGGAAAACAAAAAAACAATAGTCGTTGTTGGTGGCGGATTTGCAGGTTTAGCATTTATAAAAAAACTAGCTTCTTCTAATAAATACCAACTTATTTTAGTAGACATTAATAACTACAATTTCTTTCCTCCCTTAATTTATCAAGTTTCCACAGGTTTTATGGAGCCTTCTGCTATAAGTTATCCCTTTCGGAAAATCTTAAGAGATAAAGAAAATGTTCGGTTTAGACTCGGCTCTTTAGAGAAGGTTGTTTCTTCTGAAAATAAAATCATTTTAAATAATGGGGAACTTCATTATGACATATTAGTGATGGCTACGGGTACAGAAACTAATTTTTTTGGTAATAAGAATATTGAAGAAAATAGTTTACCCATGAAAACCATAAGCGATGCCCTTGCGCTTAGAAATACTCTATTTACAAGATTAGATCGTGCCACTCGCCTTAAAGATAATGAAGAACGAAAAAAACTGTTAACCTTTGTTATTGCAGGAGCAGGACCTACAGGAGTAGAACTTTCGGGTATTTTTTCTGAAATGAGAACGCATATTCTTAAAAAAGACTATCCCGAATTGAAAGATGAAGATTTAGGGGAAATCTATTTAATAGATGGGCAAGATGCAGTATTGGCATCCATGTCTAAAAAATCACAAAATTACACTTTCAATAAATTACAAGAATTGGGGGTACATATTAAATTGAACACACTTGTAAAAGATTTTGACAAGGGTATTGTTTACTTGTCTGACCAAACAGAAATTGAAACCGAAAATTTAATATGGGCTGCAGGAATATCAGCAAAGACCTTTGAAGGTTTTTATCCAAAAAGTTATGGCAGAGGAAAACGTTTAAAAGCGGATGATTATAATTTAGTAGAGGGCTATTATAATATTTACGCTTTAGGAGATAGCGCTATTATTTGTGGCGATCAAGAATACCCAAATGGACATCCTCAATTAGCACAACCCGCACTACAACAAGCCAAAAACCTAGCAGAGAACCTGAGTTTAAATAACGAATCTTGGAAACCTTTCAATTACACAGACAAAGGCTCCTTAGCAATTATTGGTAGAAATAAGGCTGTTATGGATGCCCCAAAGCATGCTTTCTTTATTAAAGGCTTTATTGCTTGGTTCATTTGGATTTTTGTGCACATTATGGGACTGGTTAATTTTAAAAATAAATTCCGAACTTTCTATAATTGGATAGGATATTATATATATAAAGACCAGTATTTTAGAATGATTATTGCTCCAAGGGAAAGAAAAAATAAGGAATAGTGAAATGCTCCATAAGATTATAATTACAGTGTATTTGAAAAGCTAGATAAGATGACCGAAATAATTGATTTAAGTCAAGAGATATATGAAGGGATGCCTGTTTATAAAGACCTTCCACAGGTTAAAATGACTATTCATAATTCTCACGAAGAATGGGATGGAATTGAAAACCCAGTAAAGAAAACTCCAGCTGTACATAAATTAGAACTTGGAGAACATACAGGCACTCACGTAGATGCTATCAATCATATGGCACAACAGTACGAAGGACAATCTATCGACACCATGCCTTTGTCTATGTTCTATACCGAAGGAATTTGTTTAGATTTCTCGCACAAAGGACTAAAAGAATTAATTGAAACTCATGAATTAGAAAATGCTTGTGTAAAAGCTGGAGTAGAAATAAAAAAAGGAGATACTGTTTTACTTTATACCAATCATTATAGAAAAGCTTTTAATAGTAAGGATTGGGGCAATGGTCCAGGAATTACAACAAATGCAGCAGAATGGCTAGGAAATAAAAAAATAGCTGCTTTTGGGGTTGAGACAATGTCCCCAGGAGTTCCAGGAATTTCGAATAAAGAAGTGCATCATATTTGTGGAAAACTCGGTTTTACGCATTATGAGAATATGATTAACCTTTATAAATTAATTGGCCGTGGTAGATTTCGTTTTGTTGGACTGCCTCTAAAAATTAGAGGAGGAACAGGTTCTCCAGTAAGAGCTATTGCTATATTTGAGAGCTAAATGATATATTTAACCTTTGGAAATACAGGTTCTGGGAAAACAACTTTTTGGAGGATTGGTTTGAAAAAACCAATGAAACAGAAATGAAGAGTGGAATTTTAATTTCAGAATAAAAAAGGAATAATGAATTGTTAAACTCTTCAAAAATTAATCACTTGAAAGAATCATCCTTTCTATATTTATAGCATTAAAACTCTATAAAATGCACAAAATTGTAATTTACCTAGTTGTATCACTTTTGGTTTTTCCCTATACTATACAAGCTCAAGACATCTCTTTTGAAAATTACAATCCAACTTCTACTCTAGTAGTGCCTGGAGAATCCATTAATAAAGCTAAATATCCATTTATAGATATTCATGGGCATCAATACAGAATGGCCAATCAAAATTTAAGTCCTGTAATACAAGCAATGGACACTCTAAATATGGGGATTATGGTGAACTTAAGTGGACGCTCAGGATCTAATTTAATGAAATCTGTAAAAAATATTAAAGACCATTATCCCAATCGATTTGTTGTTTTTGCCAATATCGATTTTGATGGGGTTGGAAAAGATAACTGGACAGAAAATACCGTAGTGCAACTTAGAAAAGATATACATAACGGTGCAAAGGGACTTAAAATATACAAAAGCCTAGGACTTCGTAAAAAAGATATAGATGGTAACAGAATCACCATAGACGATCCTAGACTAGATCCTATTTGGACGCTTTGTGGAGAAATGGGGGTTCCAGTTTTGATTCATACTGCAGATCCAAAACCTTTTTGGGATGAATATAATGGAGATAATGAACGATGGTTAGAGTTAAAAACACATCCAAGACGAAAAAGAGATGCTACCAATCCAGCTCCTTGGCAAACTTTAATAGATGAGCAACACCATATGTTTCAAAAACATCCCAATACTACTTTTATAAATGCACATATGGGTTGGTATGCCAATGACCTTAAAAAATTAGGAGAACTTCTGGATGAAATGCCTAATATGAATGTTGAGATTGGTGCCATCATTGCAGAATTAGGAAGACAACCCAGATTTGCTAAAGCATTCTTTATAAAATATCAAGACCGAATTTTATTTGGAAAAGACAGTTGGAAACCAGAAGAATTTCCAACCTACTTTAGAGTTTTAGAAAGCAATGATGAATATTTTCCTTATCATAAAAAATATCATGCTTACTGGGCTATGTACGGGTTAGATTTACCTGATGAAGTATTAAAAAAAGTATATTATAAAAATGCATTACGTATTGTTCCGGGTCTAGATAAGTCCCTTTTTCCAAATTAATAATGCCTAAATTTTCTTCTTAATTAACTTACATTTGCAATAGGAGTTGGTCAACAAATAACGCTAATTCCTATTATTAAAATGAAAAGAATCTTTAGCCAACATTGGACAGATTACGAGTTGATGGATGCTGGTAATAATAAAAAGTTAGAATGTTGGGGAAGTATAATTACAATACGTCCAGACAGAAATGCCTACTTTACTCCTGTTCTATCTTCAAAAGATTGGCAACAAAAGGCGCATTATGAATTTATAGAAACCACTACCAATACTGGAATTTGGAAATCTCTAAAAAAAGAGTTTCCCCTTTCTAATAACCAAGAGGCTGCAAGCTGGCAAATCAATTATAAAGATTGTGTTTTTAATTTAAAACTCACCAAATTTAAACACCTTGGTATTTTTCCAGAACAGCAAGCCAACTGGGATTTTATTAAAACCCATCTTAAAAAAGATAGTAAGTTTTTAAACCTATTTGCCTATACGGGCGGTGCTTCATTAATTGCGAATAGTATTGGAGCAGACGTTTTTCACTGTGATTCTGTAAAGCAAGTGATTAGTTGGTCTAAATTAAATATGGAAAACTCTAATCAAAATGGGATTCATTGGGTCTTAGATGATGCTTTAAAATTTGCTACAAAAGAAGTTAAAAGAGAAAAAAAATACAACGGGATTATTATGGATCCTCCAGCCTTTGGAATCGGAGCCAAAAAAGAACGATGGAAAATTGAAACCAAGTTCCCTGAATTGGTAAAAGTTGCGAGTCAGTTGCTTAGCGAAAAAGGGTTTTTAATCATCAATACCTATTCTCCAAAATTAAAAGAAGAAATAATAAGAAGTACTGTTCAAAATTACTTTCCGAAGAAAAATATTGAAATCAAAAAGCTTTCCCTAAAAACTACTACAGGTAAAATTTTAGAATACGGTGAATTGACGAGAGTTTATTAAATAAACATTATATCTTCGTATTATATGAAAGCTGCCTCCCTTAAAGAAGTCAAAACAGAACTCAGTCATAAGACACCCCAAGAATTGATGGATTTATGTCTTCGTTTGTCCCGTTTTAAAAAAGAAAATAAGGAGTTGTTGACCTATTTACTTTTCGAATTTTCAGATGAAGAAGGATATATAAAGGGCATTAAAACTGCAATGGACTTGGAGTTTGAAGCCATAAACACCGATAGTTATTTTTACATGAGAAAAAGCATTCGAAAAATATTACGTCTCATTAAAAAGTACATTAGGTATTCTCAAAACAAAGAAACTGAAGTGGAGCTCCTACTCTACTTTTGTAATAGACTTCACTCTTTTTCCCCTTCCATTAAAGATAGCAAAGCACTGGTAAATCTCTATCAAAGAAATATAGATTTTATAAAGAAAAAAGTAGCTTTGTTACACGAAGATCTACAATATGATTTTCAACTAGAAATTGAAAAATTAGAATAATAAACAAATAACAATAAAGAATATGCTCACCATATATCACAACCCCCGTTGCAGCAAATCTAGAGAATGTAATGTAATGCTCCAAGATTTAGGAAAAAATGCAAATGTAATTAACTATACCAAAGACCTTTTTACAGAAACCACTCTTAAAGAAGTCATCGATTTATTAAAAATTAAACCGATAGAGCTAGTGAGAACTAATGAAAAAGAATGGAAAGAAAATTATAAAGGAAAAGATTTGAGTGATAAAGAGGTAATTAAAGCAATGGTAAAGCATTATAAACTTATACAAAGGCCTATTGTTGTAAATGGCAACAAAGCTGTCATTGGAAGACCTCTTGAAGCTGTAAATGATTTATTATAAGGAATTATTAGTTCAATATTGAGATTACATTTCACTTTAAGTTTTTATTATATTTGATAAATAATTAGCCACCTTGCTATTCAACTCATTTTCTTTTGGTCTTTTTTTACCAATAGTGCTATGCCTCTATTGGCTTATAGGTTATAAAAGAGTGAAATATCAAAATGTTTTACTTCTATTAGCAAGTTATTTTTTTTATGGTTTATGGGATTGGCGTTTTTTATTATTAATTCTAGCAAGTTCCTTAATCGATTATTTTGCAGGAATTGAGATTTCCAAATCCCATAAAATTTCTAGTAAGAAACTATTTCTATATTCCAGTATAGTTTGGAATTTAGGGGTTCTCTTTATTTTTAAATATTACAATTTTTTTATAGATGAATTTTCCGATTTATTTAATTTAGAATCTAATGATTATACCTTTAGCTCTTTACAGATAATACTTCCGGTAGGATTAAGCTTTTATACCTTCCAGACGATGAGTTATACTCTAGATGTCTATAAAAAGAAAATTAAGCCAACAGGTAACTTATTACATTTTTTATGTTTTGTAAGTTTCTTTCCTCAATTAGTTGCTGGACCTATAGAACGAGCAAAAAACTTATTACCTCAGTTTAGTAAAGAACGAAAATTTGATATTGCTACAAGTAAAGACGGTTTACGTCTTATTCTTTGGGGGCTTTTTAAAAAGATGGTAGTTGCAGATAATGTTGCAATCGCTGTAAATGCAATTTATCTAAGTCCAGAAGACCAAGGAAGTTTGTCTTTGTTTTATGCATCGATTTTATTCTTTTTTCAAATCTATTGTGATTTTTCAGGCTATTCAGATATTGCCATTGGATCTGCCAAACTCTTTGGTTTTAAATTGAGCAAAAACTTTAATATTCCCTACTTGGCTAGAAGTGGTGCAGATTTTTGGAATCGTTGGCATATTACCTTAACCAAATGGTTTATAGATTATGTTTATGGACCAATAATAAAGAAAAGAAAAAGAAGCTATTTTACCAAAACCTTTGCCCTTTTTGTCTCTATGGGGCTTATAGGATTATGGCATGGCGCCAAATGGACTTTTGTATTCTTTGGAATTTATCAAGCAATTATCATTGCTATAGAAAGAATTCCTTTTAAAATTAAAGGCAAAAAAGTTAGTATTAGTTATTACCTAACAAGGATACCATTTGCTTTTACTATTATTTATATCTTTATTCTTATAACAACATCTTCTATCTTTTTTAGAGCAGATACTTTGGAATCTGCATTCTATATTATTAAAAAAATAGGGTCGTTTGTACCAAGTGAACAATTTTCATTAATATCAACAAGGGTAATGTTTGTACCTTTATTAATAGTATTAGAATATTTTTCAAGAAGAAAAAATCATCCATTTGAATTTTTTGAAAAGAAATTCAGTAAACCAGTAAGGTGGCTAATATATTATGCATTTGTACTTATTATAATTAGATATGCCGGACCAAAAGAAGAATTTATTTATTTTCAATTTTAATAAACATATCAGCGTATTTTTAAAAAGAGGATTGTTGTTTTTTACACCAGTCGCTATTTTTTGTGTTCTATTAGAATTATTAATTTTAAACACCCCTTCTAGCTTCTCCATTATTGGTAATTATTTAGATGAAAAACAGGAAGATATAGAAATAGTAATTTTTGGATCCTCACAAATTAAAAATTCAATTAATCCTAAATTTTTAGATAAATCTTCTATTAATTTGAGCTCAGGGATGCAACATCATAACACCGATTTTAAAATATTAAATCAAACAAGAAATAGACTAAAAAAATTAAACACTGTAGTGTTTGAAGTCTCTTATGGCCATTTTGAGGTGAATCATAATTCCAAATATTATTGGAAAAACAATGTGTTTTTAAAGTATTATGGAGTAAATCTAAAGGACAGAAACACCTATCCAACAGACTATCTTGTATATGTTTCAAATCCAGCTTATTTTTCTAGATTACTCTATGCAAACTATATTAAAAAGGATGGAAGTTATACATACAATGACTATGGTTTTTATAAAAACAAATATGAGGGTAAGTTTAAAACATTAAATTATGATACCATTCAATTTTCAAAATCTTATGTAAAAATAAACCGAAGAGCGGATAAAAATATTTTTAAATATAATGTTTCCTTTTTTTATAATATGCTTGATTATTGCGAAAACGAAGGCTTAAATATTGTTATAATTAGCCCACCCACATTTAATAATTACAATGATTTGCGAAACCCTTTTATATTAAAAAGAAGAGATAGTATTTTAAATATAATTTCTGAAAAATATAAAAATATTTATTTTTTAAATTCCGAAGAAGATATGGAGTTTACAGCCAAAATGTTTTGGGATGAGAAGCATCTTAATCCAGATGGAGCTGAATTATTTACATTACAACTTAATGACTTAATTAATAGTCTAGAATAATAAGAAATTCCTATTTTCGCCAATATGACTAACAAAATTTCCTGCTTCTTATTATTTATTACTTGTACAGTATTAGCACAACAAAAAGATTCTATAGTACCATTTAAACATTTTGCAACAGCAGAATTTCTTTTGGGGAAAACACAAGATGCAAATAGTGGTTTCCCTGATACCAAACTACAAAAATCATTCACCATAAGTATTGGCAATCATCAAGATGATAATTATCAAGAATGGGCTTATCGATTACGCTATCCCAAAACTGGATTAGCATTTACTATTACTGATTATGGAAATAAGGAATATATTGGATATTCCGCAACACTAATGCCATTTTTAGAATATGGAGTTTTAAAAAAATTATTAAATAATAGATTTAATATGAATGTTGGTGTAGGCGCTTCTTATTTCACCCAAGAATATAAAGGCGTTACTTTTTCTAATAATAATATAATTGAAAATAACAATAGGGCTATTTCTACAAGGTTTACATGGGCATTTAAAGCTTTCTTTTATTATGATGTCTATAAAGAAAAAAACGCCAATTGGAGATTAGGCACAGGATATTTTCACCAATCTAATGGTCATACTAAGCTTCCAAACCAAGGTTTAAATTCCTTTTTGTTTAGTGTTTCAAGACAATCTAATCATAATTTCAAATATAGAGATAAGCCCGTTGAAAATGAATTGCCAAAAGACAATTACAAAAAAAGTATTCAAAGTTATTTTACAATTAGGTCTGGATTTGGGGTAAATGTATTGTCCGAAGTTTTTAATGATAAAAAAGGGGTGTATACAATAGCAGCGTCCTATGGTAAGATATTAAATAAGACTTTTAAAATTGGCCTTGGATTTTACTACAGATATTATGATTCTTTTAATACTTATATAGAAAATGGTGAAGAATTAATAGTAGAGGAATATCCTCATTTTCAAGAAAATTCTTTTAAGTATTCTACAAGTTATGGTGTATTTGTTAGTTCGGAAATATATTTGGGACATATAGGTATTGAAGCAGATTTAGGCTATAATATCTACAAACCATTTTATGAAGTAGAATGGAAGCTAAATCAGGGGTTTTATTGGGACGCTACTTATGAAGATGGCACCACAGAAACAGTATATATTCTTGGAGAACTAAATTCTAAATACGAATTGAAAAGAGCAATATTAGCTAGACTTGGTCTAAAATATTATTTATTTAATAATAATGATAGTCCAAAATCAAATGTATTTATAGCTGCAACAATTAATGCCAACTTAGGACAAGCAGATTTTACAGAACTAAGTATTGGCTATGTTCACCGGTTTCAGTTTAAAGAAAAAAAATAATTATTCTTCTTTAGTAAAATAACCTTTTACATTATCAAGAATCCGCTTATCAATATTAGAAACATCGGCTTTTACAAAAGTTTCTCCAGTAATGTTTTCGTAAAGCTCTATATATCTTTCAGAAACCACATTAATGTATTCATCACTCATTTCGGGTACAGATTGTCCTTCTAGACCTTGAAAACCATTTTGAATTAACCATTGACGTACAAACTCTTTAGAAAGTTGTTTTTGTGATTCCCCTTTTTCTTGACGTTCTTTATATCCATCAGCATAAAAATAACGCGAAGAGTCTGGAGTATGAATTTCATCAATCAATACTATTTTGCCCTCTTTTGTTTTTCCGAATTCATATTTAGTGTCGACCAAAATAAGTCCGCGTTCGGCTGCTATTTCAGAGCCACGCTGAAATAATTTTCTAGTATAATCTTCTAAAACCAAATAATCTTCTTCGGTAACAATTCCTCTTTTTAAAATGTTCTCTCTAGAAATATCCTCATCATGATCACCAGCTTCCGCTTTGGTTGCAGGTGTAATTATTGGTGAGGGAAATTTATCATTTTCAATCATCCCTTCTGGCAAAGCTACCCCACAAAGAATTCTTTTTCCTGCATGGTATTCTCTTGCTGCATGACCACTCATATATCCTCGAATTACCATTTCAACTTTAAAGGGTTCGCAGGCATAACCAATGGCAACATTAGGATCTGGAGTTGCTATTAACCAATTTGGGACAATATCTTCTGTATCCCGCATCATTTGAGTTGCGATCTGATTTAAAATCTGCCCTTTATATGGAATTCCTTTTGACATTACAACATCAAAGGCACTAAGCCTATCAGTTGCAATCATTAATAAGGTATCATTTTCTAAGGTATAGACTTCTCTTACTTTTCCATGATAAACATCTTGTTGTCCTGGAAAGTTAAATTGAGGGTTTGTAAGGGTATTGCTCATACAATTAATCGGTATTCTCTATAGATTTATAGGCGGAAATTACTTTTTTAACTAGCTTATGTCTTATCACATCTTTATCATCTAAATGAATCATTCCTACTCCACTTACATTCTTTAAAATCAATAATGCTTCTTTAAGTCCAGAAAGTGTGTGCCTTGGCAAATCAATTTGGCCAGGATCCCCTGTAATCATAAACTTAGCATTTTTACCCATACGAGTTAAAAACATTTTCATTTGGGCATGCGTGGTATTTTGGGCTTCATCTAAAATAACAAAGGCATTGTCTAAGGTACGACCTCTCATAAAGGCTAAGGGAGCAATTTGTATTACTCCTTTTTCTATAAAAGATTCTAACTTTTCTGGAGGAATCATGTCTCTTAATGCATCGTATAAAGGTTGCATATAGGGATCTAATTTTTCTTTTAAATCTCCAGGAAGGAAACCTAATTTCTCTCCCGCTTCTACTGCTGGACGAGTTAAGATTATTTTTTTTACTTGTTTTTCTTTTAATGCTTTTACTGCTAATGCAACACCGGTATATGTTTTACCTGTACCAGCTGGTCCTACAGCAAATAACATATCATTTTTAAACATTAATTGCACCAACTTACGCTGATTTGCAGTTTGTGGTTTTATTTTTCTTCCATTAACCCCATGAACTAAAACTTCATTTGAACTTTCTGGTGTTTCATAATCATCCTTACTCCTACTTAACATAACCCGTTCTATGACATTTTCATCTATTTTATTATATTTTGCAAAATGTTCTAGCAACATGGCTATTCTTTTATCAAACTCTTCTAAAACCTCTTCATCTCCAAAAGCTTTAATTTTATTTCCTCTAGCTACAATTTTTAATTTGGGAAATAATTCCTTTAGTTGGTTGATATTTGCGTTTTGTTCGCCAAAAAATTGACGTGGGCTAATTTCCGTTAATTCAATAATAAGTTCGTTCAAAAGCTGTATATTTTAAAAAAATTAATTCTAAACATAAAATAGTTTTGTCAATAACAAAAGTACTGTATTTTTGTGGTATTAGGTTTAAAAAAATATCAACAATATGTCTAAAGCGATCATCACATTAACTACAGATTTTGGCGAAAAAGATCACTTCGCTGGGGCGGTAAAAGGCGCAATCTATAGTGAACTAGACAGCATAAAAATTGTTGATATCTCTCATTCTATTTCTCCATTTCATATTACAGAAGCCGCATACATCATTCAAAATGCCTATAAAAATTTTCCTCCTGGGAGTATACATATTATTGGGATAGATTCTGAGTTAAATCCTGAGAACAAGCATATTGCAGTTTTATTAGATGGTCATTATTTTATCTGTGCTAATAATGGCATAATTTCTATGCTAACTTCTGAAATTAATCCAGATAAAATTGTTGAGATAAATATTCATGATAAAATTGAATCCAATTTCCCTGTTCTCGATGTTTTTGTGAAGGTCGCCTGCCATATTGCACGTGGAGGAACTCTTGAAGTTATTGGAAAGTCAATTTCCAAAATAAAACAAATTATTGGTATAAAGCCTGTTATAAATTCTGAAAGCAATCAGATAATTGGAACGGTTATTTATATAGATAACTACGGAAATGTAGTTTGTAATATCACCAAAACATTATTTGAAAAAATTGGCAAAGGACGAAAATTTACAATAAATGCTAGAACTTCCAATTTTAAAGAAGTACATAACCGTTATAGCGATGCTATTAATTTTGATACCCCTAAGGAAATAAGAGATGAAGATGGAAAAAAAATGGCTTTATGGAACTCTTCGGGATATTTAGAAGTTGCCATATACAAAAGCAATCCAAGTACCGTAGGTAGCGCATCCACTTTGTTTGGACTTAAATACAGAGATACTATAAGTGTTAATTTTAATTGACCCAAAATTTATATGTTTACAAGAATCGTGAAAATGGAATTCGAAAAAAAAAATATATCCGGTTTTCTTTCCAATTTTGAGAAAGTAAAGGAAAAAATACGATCTTTTCCGGGCTGTACCTTTTTAGAATTGTATCAGGATAAAAAGGACAGTAGCATATTTTTCACTTATAGCAAATGGGAAAATGAAAGCGATCTTGAAAATTATCGGAATAGCGAATTATTTAAAAATGTTTGGGCAACAACAAAACCAATGTTTCGTTCTAAAGCACAAGCATGGAGTGTGGACACTTTGCATCATTTAGGATAACTAAGAAAAGTAAAGTGTGAGAAGTGAATCGTGACTTATTACTAGATTATATAAAAACAAATAATGAATATTAAAATTACATGCTAGCCATACTAAAACGAGAAATAAATTCCTTTTTTTCAACAGCTGTTGGATATTTAGTTATCGCGATATTTTTAATTATTAATGGTGTGTTTCTTTGGGTTTTCAAAGGGAGTTATAACATTCTAGATAATGGCTTTGCAGATTTAAATTCTTTTTTCGAATTGGCTCCTAGAGTACTATTATACCTTATTCCGGCCGTAACCATGAGGGCATTTAGTGATGAAAAGAAAATGGGAACCCTAGAATTATTAGTCACAAAACCCATTTCCTTAAAAAACATTGTCTTAGGAAAATATCTAGGTTCGGTCCTTCTCATCTGTATAGCGTTAGTTCCTACATTGCTATATTTATTAACTATATCTAAGCTTGGCAATCCTTCAGAAAATTGGGATTTTGGAAGTACCCTAGGTTCCTATATCGGTTTGTTATTTTTAGTTTTTGCCTATACTTCAATTGGTATTTTTGCTTCCACATTTTCAAAAAATCAGATTGTAGCCTTTATCATCGCTGTATTTTTATCATTTATTATGTATTATGGATTTGAAGGTCTAGCTTCTCTTTCCAATTCCTTATCAATATTAGATCCTTTAGGAATGAAAGCTCATTTTAAGAGTATAGCAAGAGGAGTTTTGGATACTAGAGACCTTATTTATTTTGTTAGTATTTCTGTATTTTTTATCTCACTCACCATTTTTAAACTAGGAAGGGAATAATGGCAGCTATAAAACAACAACCCAAAAAACTACTCTTTGTTATCCTCGGAATTATAATCTTAAATATCCTAGGGAATTATTTCTATAAACGTTTTGATTTAACACAAGACAATCGCTTTACCCTTTCAACTGCTGCAAAAAGCACTATAGCAACTCTTGAAACTCCAATTTTTATTGAAGTGTTTTTAGAAGGTGATTTCCCTTCAGAATTTAAGAGATTGCAAGCGGAAACAAAACACCTTTTAGAAGAGTTTGAAGCTTTTAACCCCAATATTAAATATCAATTTATAAACCCTTCAGATACAGAAGGAGATGCCGAAGCTTTGTTTAAATTTGGAGCAAAACCAGCACAGGTAGAAGTTAAAGAAAATGGGAAGGTCAGTACCCAACAAATTTTTCCTTGGGCAATTGCGACCTACAACGGTAGACCCATTAAGATTCCTTTGCTTAAAAATCAGTTGGGAATTACTTCCGAAGAACGAGTTCAAAATTCCATTCAAAATTTAGAATATGCTTTTGCCGATGGATTTAACAAATTAGTACATCCTAAAAAACGGAAAGTAGCGGTTATTAAAGGAAATGGAGAGTTAGAAGATAAATATGTAGTTGACTTTTTCACTACCCTTCGCGACTATTATTATATCGCACCATTTACCCTAGATTCTGCAGCAATTTCTCCAGTAAAAACATTAGAGCAGATTAAGGAATTTGATTTAATTGTTATTGCAAATCCGACAGAAAGTTTTACCGAAAATGAAAAATACATATTGGACCAATACACTATGTCTGGTGGAAGTTCTTTATGGCTAATAGATGCGGTAGAATTGAAAAAAGACTCTGTAAGTGGCAACGATTTTGGTTTTGGAAAAGAATTAAATCTGACTGATTTCTTCTTTAAATATGGTATTAGAGTCAATCCGAATCTTGTAAAAGATATATACTCAGCTCCTATTTTATTAGCTTCAGGATCTGAAAGAGAGTCGCAATACAATAGATACCCTTGGTTTTACAGCCCCCTATCCTCTAGTGCTAATAATCATCCTATTGTAACCAATATTGAAGCTGTGAAGTTTGAATATGTCAGCAGTATAGATACACTTCCAAATTCACTTAAAAAAACAGTTTTATTAAGCTCCTCTCCTATTTCAAAAATTGTGGGAATGCCAGTCGAAATTGATATTTCTAAAGAGATTACTAAAAACCTTAAAATTGTAAATGAGGGGCCTTCAGAACAAGAATATAATGCAAGAGAAATTCCATTATCCATACTTCTAGAAGGTACTTTCCCTTCTGCGTATTCCAATAGAATAAAACCATTTAAAATAGCAAACGACCTCTCAAATAGTGAGCCTACAAAAATGGTTATTATAAGTGATGGAAGTATTATTGTAAATCAGTTTCAAGGCAATAGACCCTTAGAGCTTGGTTTTGACAAATGGACCAATGCTTTTTACGGCAACAAAGAATTTTTACTGAATACCGTTAATTATTTACTAGACGATTCTGGACTTATAAACATAAGAAGTAAAGAAATATCGGTTCCATTTTTAGATCCTCAAAAAGTGGCGGAACAACGTATCGTTTGGCAGCTTGTTAATATCTTGTTACCCTTAGTTTTATTGGCGGTATTCGGACTTGGATTTACCTACCTAAGAAAACAGAAATACACCAAGTTTTGTTAATAAGTTTCTTTTACCTACAGAGGTATAAAAGTGCTTTTTGGAATATATTTGTAAATAACCATTGAAATTAAATTCATCAAAAAAGTTTTCTTTTTTGACCAATCAATAAAAGTATACTCATGAAATTCATTGTATCCAGTTCATATTTATTAAAACAACTTCAAGTATTAGGAGGAATTATTAATAGCAATAATACCTTACCTATTTTGGATAATTTTTTATTCAATTTGGACGGAAATTCACTTCGAGTTTCTGCTTCAGATTTAGAAACTACTATCTCTTCTAAGTTAGAAGTGGAAAGTAATGAAAAAGGATCTGTTTGTATCCCTGCTAGACTTTTATTAGATACATTAAAAACATTTCCAGAGCAACCTTTAACTTTTACTATTGAAGATAACAATACTATAGAAATTAGTTCTAATCACGGTAAATACGCTTTGGCGTATGCTAGTGGTGAAGAATTCCCTAGTGCTATTGAATTAAAAGAACCCAATACTACAAAAATGCAAGGGGACATTTTAGCTTCTGCTATTTCTAAAACAATTTTTGCAGCTGGTAATGACGATTTAAGACCAGTAATGAGTGGAGTGTTTTTTCAATTTTCTACCGAAGGACTTACCTTTGTAGCTACAGATGCTCACAAATTAGTAAAGTATACTCGTGAAGATTTAAGCGCTTCACAGGATACGGAGTTTATTATGCCTAAAAAGCCATTAAACTTATTGAAGTCGATTTTAGCAGGTAGTGAAGAAGAGGTTACGATTGAGTACAATGAATCGAATGCAAAATTTATTTTTGATTCTACCGAAATGGTTTGCCGCCTTATCGATGGTAAATACCCTAACTACGAAGCGGTTATTCCAAAGGAAAATCCAAATAAATTAAGAATAGAACGAAATCAGTTTTTAAACTCTGTACGTCGTGTATCTATTTTTTCTAATAAAACCACACACCAAATTAGATTAAAGATCGCTGGAGCTGAGTTAAATGTATCAGCAGAAGATATCGACTATAGCAATAAGGCAGAAGAGCGTTTAACTTGTGATTATCAAGGAGACGATATGCAAATAGGCTTTAACTCACGTTTCTTAACCGAAATGATCAATAACCTAAATAGCGACGAAGTTTCTTTAGAAATGTCATTGCCAAATCGTGCGGGAATCTTAACCCCTGTAGATGGATTGGATGAAGGGGAAATAATTACTATGTTAGTGATGCCAGTGATGCTGAATAACTAATAAAACAATACGTTTTCGATAATCCTATTGAAATGTAAAATGGCATTCTGAAAAAATCAGAATGCCATTTTTTATTAATTAATAAATCGTATCGTCATAAAATAACTTGGCGCTTCTCCATTATTGACTTTTATTGCATTTACGATTGGTAAAACAAAAGCTACAATTCCTATAAATATTAAAGCCAAAATACCAAGCCCCAATAATAAAATCGCTGGAATACTTAGTATACTCAATAATAGAATCGTTAATTGAAAATTAACTATCGCCTTCCCATGTACATCCATACCTTGCACTTTATCCTTTTGTGTTAACCATATAATTAATGGTACCATTAGACCACCAAACCCAGTGATATATGTTAATAATTGAGAAAGGTGTGTTATTACTAATAATTGATTGTCACTTCGTAATTGGGATTGATTCATAACTTCCATGTTCTTAGGGTATTTTAATGTTCTATATTATAAGTAAGGAATTTGGTGTAATTGTTACAATCATGGAGGGAGATAAATAGTTCCGTCTTTATGAACGATTGATTAATCTCATAATAGTTTATTATCATGAGATTGCTTCGTCGTTCGTTCCTCTCTTCTCGCAATGACAAACTGTAACGAAAGTTAGTTTTATTATTAAATCTATGATTCATGAGATTCCTGCATATGCAGGAATTATGTACTTTTGCGCTCATGATACTTCAAGATACTATTGTTGCCTTAGCAACCCCCGCTGGAGCTGGTGCCATTGCGGTTATCCGACTTTCGGGAAGTGATGCCATAGACATTGCTTCAAAATTATTTGTTTCTATTTCTGGGAAAGATTTATTAAAACAGAAATCACATACTGTTCATTTAGGGAATATCATGGATGGCGATAGAGTTATTGATGAAGTATTAGCTACTATTTTTAAAAACCCAAACTCCTATACAGGGGAAAATGTAGTGGAATTTTCTTGCCACGGAAGTGAATATATCCAACAAGAAATTTTACAGCTAAGCCTTAGAAAAGGATGTAGAATGGCAGGTCCAGGAGAGTTTACACTCCAAGCTTTTTTAAATGGAAAAATGGATTTAATTCAGGCAGAAGCGGTTGCAGATCTAATTGCTAGTGACTCCAAAGCATCACATCAATTAGCAATACAGCAAATGCGAGGTGGTTTTTCTTCTGAAATTAAAGTGTTGCGAGACGAGCTTCTAAATTTTGCATCGCTTATAGAATTAGAATTAGATTTTGCAGAAGAAGATGTAGAGTTTGCAAATCGAGAAGAATTCCAAAGACTTATCACAAAAATCACCAAACTTTTAAAACATTTGTTAGATTCCTTTGCTACAGGGAATGTTTTAAAAAATGGAATCCCTGTTGCTATAATTGGAAGACCAAATTCGGGTAAGTCGACCTTGCTAAATGCCTTATTAAATGAAGAACGTGCTATTGTTAGTCATATAGCGGGTACTACTCGAGATACTATAGAAGACGAAATTACTATTGGCGGGGTGCGTTTCCGTTTTATAGATACTGCTGGATTAAGAGATACTACAGATGAAATTGAAAAGATTGGCGTTGAGCGAGCTTTAGAAAAGTTAAAGAAATCGGCAATTTATATCTATCTCTTCGATATCAATGAGATGAGTATCTCAGAACTTCAAAAGGAATTACAAAAATTAGAAAGTACTGCACAACCCATTATTGTGGCAAACAAAACCGATAAAGCTACCAAAGAATTATTGCAGTCTTTTAAAAATTCTGAAAGAGACCTTCTATTTATTTCAGCAAAAGACAAAGGAAATATAGAAATATTATCTGAAACCTTATTACATCATGCTGGAGCCGACCAATTAAACAACAATCAATTAATTGTTACGAATACAAGACATTACGATACTTTATATAAAGCCCTTGGTGAAATAATAAAAGTGCAAGAAGGAATTGATATTCATTTATCTGGCGACTTATTAGCCATAGATTTACGACAAGCATTATATTATTTAGGGGAAATTACAGGGCAAGTAAGCAATGATGATTTGTTGGGTAATATTTTTGCTAATTTTTGTATTGGAAAGTAAATGAGACATCACACTTTTTTGTGGTTAGTCGAATTTATTCCGTACGACTGAAAGGAGGTTTAGAGTCTAAACCATGAATGTGTTTTTCTCAAAAAAAAATATAAATTAAAATTTAATAATTTTGATGTAGAAGTTTGGATAGAAATATTATCGATCAAAAACACTAATCTCTTTCAAAACTTCCAAGTTATTTATCTTTATTTTTCTATGGCTGACTTCAACTAATTTATCTTTATTAAAGGAAGAAAGAACTCTAATGGCATTTGCAGTAGTCATATTGGCAAGTCCTGCCAACTCTGATCGTTTTAATAAAACGTTCAGAAACCCATTACTTGGGTTTGTTCCGTAAATATTATAAATTAAAATCAACGCTTCAGCAAGACGAGCCCTGATATGTTTTTGTGTAATGTTGACTAAACTGCTATCTTTTTCAATTAGGCTAAGTGCTAAAGATTGTATGATCTTAAAAGCTAATTTTTTATTAATTTCTATTACTTTAAAAAAATCTTTTTTATTAATAATACAAATATTAGTTTCCTCCAAAGCAATAGAGGATGATAAACAAGAATTCCCAACCATTAAAGCACGAAAGCCAATAAAATCTACTGATTGCTTTAGTCCCACAATTTGTTCAGTACCATTTAATCTCCTTCTAACTATTTTTACCTTTCCCTTATTCAAACAAATAAGACCTAATGGCTTGGTACCATCTTTACAAATAATTTCCCCGGGATTATAAGAAACGGAATACCTGTTCTTGTTAAGAATTTTCAATTCTCTAGCACTTAAATCGCTTAAAAGAGAATTTTTTCTCTTTGTGCAACCCAAACAGGAATTTTTACTATCATCGGTTAAATTACTGAAAGACACCCTAATAGTTTTTAATTAAACTCAATAAAGTTCAATTAAATATACGAAAAACAAACTAAAATTCCTTGTTCAAGATTTAGAAATTAAAAACATCAATTTTAAAGTATGTTGTTAAACATACTTTTCGATGTTTAACAACCTGTTTTATTATTGAATAAATAAATAACTTTAAAGGTTGTCCCTCAAGCAATTAATATTCAACTCATTTATATTTTAAACATTAAATATTTTAATTATGAAAACAAAAATTTTACTCACGGCTTTAGCCTTAATCTTTAGTTTACAATTTACACAAGCCCAATACCTTGTTGATGCAACATTTATTGCCGGCAAAAATGTTGGACAGGTGGAAATTTTTTTAAATAATGCTGGTTATGATACCAGTTCTATGACTCTCAACGCTGTTATATGGTACAAAATAACCTATAATACCATCGATGTTTTTGGGAACCCGACGATTGCATCGGGGGCCCTGTATGTTCCTACTTTATCCGATATCATGCCCTTGGTCTCCTATCAACACGGAACTGTATTTAATAAGATGTGGGTTCCCTCCAATAATTATTTACGGCGTCAAGGGTTGCTTTATTCAGGGAATGGCTATATTACCACGTTACCTGACTATCTTGGGATGGGAGTCAACCCGGGTATTCATCCATACATTCATTGGGAATCGGAAGCAACGGCAAGTATTGATCTAATGCGTGCGGCAAGGGAATTTTTATTGGACTCACTGCAAATTTCGGATAACAACCAGTTATTTTTAGCCGGATATTCGCAAGGAGGCCATTCCACTATGGCATTACACAAATACATTACAGACAATAATTTGCAAAATGAATTTAACGTTGTAGCCTCAACTCCCATGTCAGGACCTTACGATGTTTCTTCAACCTCTGTGGATTTTCTTTTAAAAAGCCCAACATATCCTAGACCCGAGTTCCTACCTTATATCGGCGCATCATATCAATATATATATGGGAATTTATATACAAGTTATGATCAATACTATGACGCCCCTTATGACACTATAATCGCTGACTGGATAGCTGATGGCACAGACGCACCCTATCTCCCAGAAAACTTTTACGAATTTATGCAGGATTCAGTCGTAGACAATATAAAAAATAATCCAAATCACCCTTTAAGGGTTAATGCAAGTTACAATGACTTATACAATTGGATCCCGCAAGAACCGGTCCGTATGTTATATTGTACTAATGATCATTTAGTAGATTTCGAAAATTCTATCCTTGCGCGGGACACTATGAACGCATTAGGAGCACCTGATGTAGAGGCAATAGATGTATATCCTAGCGGAGATCACTATACATGTTTTATTCCGGCTACTACTGAATCACTTGATTGGTTTAATAGTTTTTTATTATCCGTACCATCTATTAACATACAGTCAAAAATAATTCTTTATCCAAACCCAACAACAGGTGTTTTAACTATTCAATCAAATACGATCCTTGTTCAAATAGAAATTTATAACCTTTTAGGGCAATTAGTTGAATCTAATACTAATCAAAATACTATTGATATTTCAAGTGTAAGTCAAGGTATCTATTTTATAAAGATAATGGATGAAAATGGAAATATTGGCTCTCAAAAAGTAGTGAAGGAATAAAGTATTTAAAAAAATCATCTAATCTATTAATAAAACTGACAAATATTTAACTCATTTATATATTAATCTTTAAACTTTAAATTATGAAAACAAAACTATTTTTAATACTCACATGCATATGTTATGTGAGTATCTATGGACAAGTGGATTTTGATAATCACACGATTACAGATAATGTAGATGGAGCTTTTTCTGTTTACACAGCTGATTTTAATGGAGATACATACATGGATGTAGTCTGTGCTTCATTAAACGATAATACAATAGCCTGGTGGACTAATGACGGATTAGGCAATTATGGTACTAAACAAATCATTGATGATAATCTATCTTCTGCACTTGCAGTTGTTGCAGCTGATTTTAATGGAGATACATATATGGATGTTCTTGCATGTGGTTATGTCGGTGGTATAACATGGTACGAAAATACAGATGGACAAGGAAGTTTTAATAAGAATATTATATTAGAAGATGTTGCAGGAGTATCTTCAGTTTTAGCTACTGATTTTGATGGTGATAATGATATGGATGTGCTTGCTGCTTTAAGAGGACTAGGTATGATAGTATGGTACGAAAACACCAACGGACAAGGAACGGATTGGGAGGAACATGTGATAACAACAGATGCAGAATTAGTAAGAACAATTAACGCACTCGATTTAGATAGTGATGGTGATATAGATATAATTTCTGGTGCAACAGCAGTAAATAATGGCAAATTAGTTTGGTATGAAAATGACGGGCAAGGGAATTTTGTTACTCAACCCACAATAATGACAGATCCAGATGGAATATGGAGAAATACCGTTGCAGATATTGATGGAGATGGCGATATGGATGTGATTGCAAATGGAGGAAGTGTTGGAACAGTCTGGTGCGAAAATGACGATTTAGGGCATTTTGTTGTACACACAATTTACTCAAATTCTATTTCAGAATGGCTTTACCCATACGATATTGACGAGGATGGTGATATGGATATTATTTCTGCGGAGTTTTATGCTAATAAAATAGCTTATTTTGATAATACTGATGGACAAGGTAATTTTGTTAATCAGTTTTTATTGTTTGAACCAGGCTGGGCAAGACCAAGGACAGTTCACGTTGCCGATATAGATGGGGATACTGATCCAGATATTATTTCTGGTTGGTTTGATTCTGATCATATCAATTGGCATGAAAATTTAACTATTATGGATGTAGGTGAAAACACATTATTAGACTTTTCTGTTTACCCAAATCCAACAACAGGCATTTTAAATATTCAATCCAATAAGACTATTGTTCAAATTGAAATTCATAACCTCTTAGGACAGCTAGTTTTAACGAACTCGAATAAAAATACTATTGATATTTCAAGTGTAAGTCAGGGAGTCTATTTTATAAAAATAATGAATGAAAATGGAAATATTGGCTCTCAAAAAGTAGTGAAGGAATAAAGTTTTTAAAAATAATATTATCTAATCTAATACGAAACCGTCAAGGAATTTTACTTGACGGTTTTTTTAAAGTAATTTATTTAAACGCTTTTCTACTTCTGAAATAAAGTAATTATATCACTTTAATAAAAAAAAAGATTGATTAATTGTATGTTATTATTGCAAAAAAAACACCTATTAGTTTGTTTTACATAGCATTACACTTTCTAAATCTGTAAATAATATACTACAAATAAAATGGGGTAAACTGATTTTTTAGCATTTAATCTAAAAATAAAATATACTTTATCTTTTATTATAAATAATCATTATTTTAACATAAACTGTTAACAACTAGCTGTTTATAGATTATAAAATATTGAGCCCTCGTTCTATTAATGCTATAGAATTAAATATTTATTATAATAAACTTTTCCTTTTGCTGTGATATTAATTTTAATATAAACTTTTAAAATGATATATCATGAAAACAAAATTTTTTCTATTATTTGCTAGTATTATTTATTTTAACGTTACCGCTCAATATAATTGGGTACCACATTTAGTTACTTCTGATGCAATTGATCCCTATTCTGTTGCCGCCTTTGACCTAGATAATGATGAAATTGTAGATTTGGTCTCCTGTGACAGGAATGGGGCAAAAATTACCTGGTATAAAAATTTGGGTGGGGGTGATTTTGGTGATCCTACAAATAACCAAAAAGTATTATCAGAAAATGCAGTTGGTGCATTTGAAGTTTTTATCAGTGATATAAATGGAGATGGAGATATGGATGTCCTTTTTTGTGCTATTGAAGACAATTTAGTCGCTTGGTTAGAAAATTTGGGTGGGGGTAATTTTGGCGATCCATTGGACAATCAACAACTTATAACAGACCCTGCGAATGTTAATGGAGCAAGGTCAGTTATCGCTGCTAATTTAGACAATGATGGTGATATGGATGTAATCTCTGCTTCATGGGCTGATAATAAAGTAGCCTGGTATGAAAATTTGGGTGGGGGTAATTTTGGTGATCCATTGAACAATCAACAACTTATAACAGACCCTGCAAATACGATTTCAGCACAAACAGTTTTCGCAAAAGATATAGATGGTGACGGAAATATTGATGTTCTTTCTGCATCTGCGCAGGATGATAAAATAGCTTGGTATAAAAATTTGGGTGGGGGTGATTTTGGCAATCCATTGACCAATCAAAATATTATTTCTGATAATGCAGTTGAAGCGTATGATGTTTACGCCGATGATGTAGATGGAGATGGCAATATGGATGTGCTCTCTGCTTCATGGGCAGATGGCAAAATAGCTTGGTACCAAAATATAAATGGAGACGGTAGCCAGTGGATAGAACATATTATCAGTACAAATTTCCCAGCGGCAGATGGAGTTTTAACAGCCCAATTGAATGATGGTGGTCTGGATGTGATAGCCTCTACATGGTTTAATGTAGTATCTTGGTTTGAAAATTTAGGCGATGGTGATTTTGGTGACCCAAATACTAACGAAAATATCATTACAGAAGATCAAGAAAGACCAAGACAGGTTATTACTGTCGATTTTGATGAAGATGGTGATGAGGATGTAGTTGTGGTATCAAGATTAGACAATAAAATTATCTGGTATGAAAATGATTTTATCTTATCCATCAATGATAACAATTTAATAGATTTTTCAGTTTACCCCTCACCTACAACAGGATTATTAAACGTTAGGTCTGAAACAACTATTGTTCAAATAGATATTTATAACCTGTTAGGACAAGTAGTAGCATCCAACACAAATAAATATACAATTGATATTTCAGGTATAAGCCAAGGAGTCTATTTTATAAAAGTAAAAGACGATTTTGGAAATAATGGAACTAAAAAAATAGTAAAGGAATAAAATATTATTAAAACAATTTTATCTAATCGACTAAGAAACCGTTAAGTAATTCAACTTGGCGGTTTTTTATTGATATAGTTTTCTCAAAAAACATACCTATAAGACAATCCTCCACCAATTAGGGTATCTGTTATATTACTAAAATCCACTCCACCAATGATATTAAATATTCCATATTTATCGGTCTTATAAGAAAAAGACACATAATTATACCAACTTTCTAGTGCTGGATCAAATGGTTTACTATAGGGTCCAATACTTTTTGAAACCGTAGTCTTAAAAACCCAATCTATTTTATTAAAAGTACCCATAATCCCAAAATGATGCACCTGTACTCGATTATTTATTATTGCTGAAGGATTCTTTTCACCTAAGTCATTGGTGTCATCAGCTGTTATAAAAGGAGTTCCAATAATATTACCTTCATAAGTCCAACCACTACGATAGATACTATTACTAAAATAATTATCCCTTCCAGAACGTCCAGAACTCCCACTTTGGTTGGTAGTATCCACGTATTCATATAATAGCATGGAGAAAACTTTTTTATTGTTGGATTGAAAAGTAGCTCCCCAAACTCCATCCGGAAAATTTGCCAAACCTGTACCAGAACCATCATCGAATAAATGCTCATGATAGGCTGAAAAATTACCGATATTGGTTTTAAATTTATAATCTAGTAAATAAGAACCCAAATGATTCCCAATAACATTTACCGCTTCCCCTTCTGGGGAATCTTCACTACCACTTCTAGCAAAGAAAACATCTATAAATGCCTCAAAATCATTTGGTAATTCTCCATATTCTGGAGAGGTTCCTGCCCATTGTGCAAAGTGCTGCAATTGCCCAGTGATTTTATGTTTTTTATTAAGATTTACGATAAGTCCAACTCTCTTATAATGCACTCGGGTGTCTTTTACATATCTATCATCGTTTAAACTATAATGTGCAATTCCCCAATCTAATGCAAAAGTTTTAGATATTCGAGTTGGCTGATTAGCCTCTAAAATAAGTCCTGCCATTGGCCTAGCATTCGTAGACCATATTATATTCCCATTGTTGGAGGACAATCCATTATAGAGTATTGGTCGCTCTTTAGCACCCATAGTTGCCTTTAACCAATTGTTGGTGTATTCTAAAAACAGGTTCTCTCGTTGAAATTCTTCTTCTGTTCCGTCGCGAAGCATCAAAGAAACACCAGCTTCAAGGGCGTTACTTTTCCCCCATTTAAATTTCGCCTCACTTTTTCCATACACAGCACCATTGGTAAATTCTCCAATTCTAGTGCTTGTATTTGCATGAAACCAAAACGGAATAAAATCTTCCGAAGACAAAATACCAATTACCGATCCTTCCCCAGAAAATTTGATTTTTTCTTGGGCGAAACTCGTAAAGAATAGAAGAAACAGAAAAGAGAAACAAAACCACTTAAAATGGGTGTATTTCTCGTTCCTCTTTTTTGCAGATCCTTTATTATATCCTTGATTTTTCTTATCCAAATAATCGTTCTTTTAAACTTGGTTTATCTTCAGAATAGGCATATCCATATTTATTTCCATACCCAAAATTATTCATTGCTACCCCATTAAGCACTAGGGCTACATTTTTTAGTTTTCCGTCCGCTATGGTCTCTTTTGTAAATCCTAATAATTTTTTATCGGTATGATTGGCCTTAATTACATAAAGAGTAACATCACTATACTTACTAATTATTAAGGTATCTGTCACTAACATCGAAGGAGCAGTATCCACAATTATATAATCATAGTTTGCTTTTAATTCTGTAAAGAAAGTCTCCACTCTTGGCAGCAATAATAATTCTGCTGGATTGGGAGGTATAGCACCAGAAAGTACAATATCTATATTATCAAATTTAGAGGCAGTTACCACTTCTTTAATACCAAGATCTTCCTGTATAATAAACTCAGTAAGCCCTTTATTTCTCCTTACATCCTTTGGCAAATATCTTTGCAACTGAGGATTTCTAATATCTGCTCCTACCAATGCTATTTTTTTTCCAGAATGGGATAGGGTAAGTGCCAAATTAAAAGCAACCAATGTTTTCCCCTCCCCTTTTATCGTAGAGGTTACAAAAATAGTTCTATTATGATCCTCCTTCGTTTTATTAATAAAAAAGTATTGCATATTGGTTCTTAATATCCTAAAAGACTCCGCTAATACAGATCGATCATTTGCCTTAATAATTTGATCCGTATCGCCCTTAATAATTGGAATCTCTCCTATCAAGCTCATACCCTTCAACTCGTTTTCTACATCTTTTCTATTTTCTACTTTGGTATTTAATAAATCTTTCAAATAAATAATTAGAAAAGGAATCAACAAGCCTATAAGCCCTGCACCCAAATAAATAATATCTTTTTTAGGAGAAATAGCTAATTTTGAAGTGAACGCCGCATCTATTACTTTAGCCTTAACGGTTGTAGCTGCCAATTTAATAGAAGCCTGTTCTCGTTGTTTTAATAAGAAAATATAAAGCTGCTCTTTTATTTCCTGTTGACGAACAATTCCTCTAAATACTTTTTCTTGTGAGGGTACTTGCGATAAACGAGAATTAAAACGGTTTTCTTGTTTACTAATGCCCCGTAAAGCCACTTCCAATCCATTTCTATGGTTTTCTAAACTCTCTATAACGTTTGCCTTCAACCCTTCTAGTTGACTGTCTATATTGACAATAACTGGGTTTTGTTCTGTGGAATTACGTAACAAACGATTCCTCTCCAAAACTAATTGATTGTAATAATCTATAGAGGTTGCTAAATCTCCTCCTTCTATACCTATATTAGCTGGCAATAATTGAATGGTTTTAGAACTGTTTAAATAATCTAAAACAGATTCAATAATCTCAATCTGTGTATAATAATCAATTTGTTTGGTATTATACTCTGTTGCCCCAGATAAAACTAATTGAGATTCTGTTTCAATATCAGTCAATCTGTTTTCAATTTTAAATTCCTCTTTATCTGTTTCTACAGAATCTAAATCTTTGATAATAATATTTATTCTCTCATCTATAAAATCGGCTGTTTTTGTAGCAATTAAATTTTGGTCCTCTGCTGCATCCAAATTAAACTGATGTATCAACTCGTTAATAAAATCCTCGGCTTTTTCTTTTACCGAAGATTGTAAACTAATTCTAACAATACTACTATTTTGATCTTCGTTCGTAATATTTAGTACTTGTTGGTAATAAAGTGCAAGATCTACAGTTTCTGAATAGGATATAATATAGTTTTTTCCAATTAAATCAGATGCCTTATCTTTTATATTTTCTCTTGGGGTAATGGTTAATGCTATGCTAGGCAATGTTACTTTTTCTCCAAAATTAAAAGTTCCATAATCTTCCTCTATTAGTTTTAGCTCAAATTGAGATTCAGAAATAATTTTTATTTCTATCCTTGGAATATAAGATGAAATGGAATCTCCTAGTTTAAAGTAATTGATATGAATGGGAGGATTTGGGTAAATTTCGTTGGTAATTACTCTTCCTTCCACGGCATACCTAGTGTTTAATTGCAAAGCTATAATAGCATCAGAAATAGTTCGTCTAGATCTTAAAATAGCAAGGTCATTTTCTAATTTTCCTTTATTAAACCTTTTAAATACTCCTAAACTTGAAAAGGGTGCCAAATCGGCTGAAAGTCCATCGTCCGCATTGTCTTTTATTAAAATAGTAGCAGAGGTTTCATATTTAGAAATGGTATAGCGTAAATATACTTTAGCCACAATCAATGCGATTACAAGTCCAAATACAAACCAAATCCATTTCCGAGTATAGGGAGCTATTAATTCTTTTATGGAAAATTCCTCCATTTCATTTTTAAATTCCTGACTCATAGAGCTATTTTATGTTGGTTATAATAATAATAGTACTTAAGGTAATTGTTAAAACTGCTAATAAAGTTGTAATTGAATCAATATGTCCAGTTTTCACAACCCCCTTTTTAGAGGGTTCTACATATACTAAATCATTTTGCTTTAAGAAATAATAAGGACTATTATAAATATCTGCGGTAGTTAAGTCAATTTTAGTAACTTTTTGAATATCATTCTCTTCTCTAATTATGGTAATGGCATGCCTATTTGCATATTCTGTTAGATCTCCTGCCAAGGCCAAAGCTTCTAATAAAGTAACTCTCTCATCCACTATTTGAAAGACTCCAGGGTTTTTAACTTCTCCAATTACAGTAACTTTAAAGTTCATGATACGGACATCTACAACGATGTCTTCTATATATTTTTTTAACTCCTTTTTTAGAAAATCTTCTATATATTGACGCGTAAAGCCTTCCACTTTAATAGTACCAATTACAGGAAAACTTATATTTCCGTCCACATTAACTAAATAACCACTTAAACCAGGGTTGGATGATAAAGCATTATCTCCTTGTTGCGCTTCTTTTATTCTAATAAATGGCAATAATGTTTCCTCATTTAAAGAAGTTAAAGTAATGTGTAAAATATCATTCACTTCAATTATTGGCTGAAATTCTTTTTCAATATTTGCTAAATTCATTTCCGAAGCATCTTGGAAATAAATAACATCTTTTTTAGAAGCACAAGAAAATACTCCAAGGCAAAGGACAAAAACTAAACTTCTTTTAATCAACTGTTTATAAATCATTAGGCATGGTTTCATTGGCTTATTCTTATGGATATAATTATTCTGCTATAAAGGTTTTTTTGAGTATTAAATTTTAGAAGTTTCCTTTTTAAGAGCAAGACCCTTATTTTCTTTTTTAGGGGAATCCAGATGTACAAAATGGGAATTTTCACTTTTATATTCTGGCACCAATTCTTTTAATAATCTTACAATAACCTCATCTTCTCCTTGATGTGCCGATTCAATAATTTCTTTCACCTTTATTTTAATATTTTCAAAATTTCCAACAGGTACTTTGCTAATCATTATTTTAGGGTGATGTGTTTGTTGGCTTATGGAAGAATCGTTTAATAACTCTTCGTATAGTTTTTCTCCTGGCCGTAAACCTGTAATTTTAATATCAATATCTTCATAGGGTTCATATCCACTAAGACGAATCATTTTCTTAGCCAAATCTATAATTTTTACGGGTTCTCCCATATCAAATACAAAAATTTCTCCACCCTTACCCATAGTACCCGCTTGCAAAACCAACTGACAAGCTTCAGGAATCATCATAAAATAACGAATAATATTTTTATGGGTTACCGTTACAGGACCTCCTTGCAGAATTTGTTTTCTAAAATGTGGAATTACAGAACCACTAGAGCCCAATACATTCCCAAAACGTGTGGTAATAAAACTAGTATTCACTCCTTTTTCTTTTTGCAAGGATTGCACATACATTTCAGCCGTTCTTTTTGAGGCTCCCATTACATTGGTTGGGTTTACAGCTTTATCTGTAGAAATTAAAACAAACTTATCCACAAAGTAGGATACCGCCAAAATAGAAAGATTTACAGTGCCTAAAACATTTACATAAATCGCTTCATGTGGATTTCTCTCCATTAAGGGCACATGTTTATACGCAGCAGCATGGTATATAATATCAAATTTGTATTTAGAAAATAAAATACTCATACGGCGCATTTTACTAATGTTGGCCAATTCAATTATAAAATTAAGCTTTGGGAAATTTAAGGTCAAAAACATTTCCAATTCATGCAAACCAGATTCTGCTTGATCTAGTATGACTAATAGCATTGGATCAAATTCCGAAACTTGTTTTACAATTTCACTCCCAATAGACCCTGCTCCTCCTGTAACCAATATGGTTTTACCCCTTAAATCTGATTCCAATAATTCTTTGTCAATAATTATGGGTTCTCTATCTAAAAGGTCTTCAATCTCAATGGGCTTTATTTTGTTTTTAATATCTTCTTTTTTGTTCCAGGTTTCTAATAAAGGTACATTATAAACCTCTAGATTATTCGAAAGGCAATCTTCAACAATTTGGTTTTTAACTTTTCCTGAAAAAGATTCAGTAATTAATAAAACACCATCAATATCTAATTTGGAGAGAGTTTCTGAAAAGCTTTTCTTAACAGATATAATAGGCTTCCCTAAAATTTTATGAGTTTTTTTGGGATTCAAATTTTTATCTACAAATCCAACCAAGCGAAAAGGCAAATTAGATTCGGTAGTCAATGCTTTTCCAAGAGAAATAGATTGGTCATCCACACCTATAATCACCACTTTTTTAGCAATCGCATTTGAAGCAGAGTTTTTTAATAACTGGTAACTTTCTTTTACGATAATCCTAAATAACAATAAACTTGTAAAAGACAAGAGCATATATAGTACTATTGCTGTAGTAAGAAACACTTTTTTCTCAAGCCAAAAATGCAAAAGGTAATTAAAAAGGATAATGGTGGCTGATGCTGAAAAAATTGAAATTGTCAACTTTAAAATATCGGCAAAAGTAGAATGCCGAATAATTCCAGAAAAAGGCTTAAAAATTAAAAAATAGAAAATAGTTGTTCCTAATATCACTAAAGCCTGCAAAGGCAATGAAATAATCAAAGGGAATTTTAATGGGGTATCTATTAAAATAAAATACACCAACACTAGGGAAATAAAACAAAGAAAAACATCTAATAATAAGACAATTCCTCTAGGCAAATACTTTTGATCCAATAGTTTTAAACTATTATCGCCTGTATAAAGGTTTTTAAAATAATCGAGGGCACTTTTCATAGCTAGTATCGTTCCGCAAATATAAGTATTATTTACACGAATTATTTTTAATACGTTTTTTTAAACGAATTGTTTTAATACGTTTTTTATACGTTCTTTTTCTATAGTACTTAGATTAGAACCAGAGGGAAGACATAGTCCATTCTTAAAAAGGTCTTCTGAAAGACTTTCTCCATAATATGGAGCACTAGAAAAAACAGGTTGCAAGTGCATGGGTTTCCACAATGGTCTTGCCTCTATATTTTCTTTTTCTAAAGCCAATCGCAAGGTATGGGAAGAAAACCCTGCTTTTTCTTCTTCTATAAGAATACAAGACAACCAATGGTTGGATTTATAATCTTCAGTAGGTTCTGAAAATACGTGGACCCCCTTAGAGTTTTTAAAAATATTTTTATAAAATAGATTCATTTCTCTTCGCAAACCAACATGTTTATCCAAAACTTCCATTTGACCTCTACCTATACCTGCGCAAATATTACTTAAACGGTAGTTATAACCAATTTGGGTATGCTGATAATGTGCTGCAGCATCTCTAGCCTGTGTCGCCAAAAATATTGCTTTTTCTTTGATGCTCTTATTTTTAGTTACCAAGGCTCCCCCTCCTGAAGTGGTGATTATTTTATTTCCATTAAAGGAAAGTATAGAAATGTCTCCAAAAGTACCGCATTTTTGGTTTTTATAGGTACTCCCCAAAGCTTCAGCGCTATCCTCAATAACAGGAATTTTATATTTTTTTGAAATGATGTTAATTTCATCTACTTTATAAGGCATCCCATATAAATGTACAGCTATAATAGCTTTAGGTTTTTTCCCTTTAGCGATTCTATCTAGTATTGCTTCCTCTAAACGCTGAGGACATATATTCCAGGTATCCGCTTCACTATCTACAAAAACTGGTGTAGCACCTTGATATACAATAGGATTTGCAGAAGCCGAAAAGGTCATACTTTGACAAATCACCTCATCCCCACTTTCTACACCTAATAATATTAACGCCAAATGCAAAGCTGCTGTCCCAGAACTTAATGCTGCAACAAAAATCTCATCTCCTAAATAATTTTCTAAAGAATTTTCAAAACCAGTTACATTTGGGCCCAAAGGAGCTATCCAATTGGTATCAAAAGCTTCCCTAACATAATTTCTTTCGGTACCTCCCATATGGGGAGATGATAAATAGATTTTAGAATTCATTTATAAGGTATTGTATCTAATTACTTTAGCAGGATTACCATATACCACAGCAAAATCTGGTACATCTTTGGTGATTATTGCACCCGCGCCGATTGTGGCCCATTTCCCAATTTTTATCTCTGGAAGAATAACACTTCCAGCTCCTATTAAAGTTCCTTCTCCAATTTCTACACCTCCAGCAATTGCAGCTTGAATAGCTATATGCACAAAATCTTCCAATACCACATTATGCGAAACCGTAGCATTATTATTAATAATACAAAAATCCCCTATAGAAACTTTAGCATCCAATACTGCATTAGGTAGGATCAAGGTTCCTTTTCCAATAGTAACGGATGGATAAATTTCTACAGATTTATGCACAAAATTTGGATATTCAGCTTTAAACTGCAATGCAATATTTTTTCTTATTTTATTGTCACCGATACTAATACATAAAGACTCGATAGGCATCTTTGCATCATATTTTTTTACTGGAACCTCTATAATTTTACCATTTTTTGGTTGATCGTCAAAAACAACAATAGGGTCATAGAGCCCCAAGCTTCTTATTAATTCAACTGCTGCAAAAGCATGACCTCCAGCCCCATATAAGCTTATCTTATTCATTATTGATTAGTTCCTTTAAATCGGTGCATGGTTGCTTCACCATTTTTGTTGATATCACTGCCCAAAAATACTTTTTTTATTGTTTTATAAATGATTTTTAGATCTAAAATAAAATTTATATTATCCACATAATAAATGTCCAAATCAAACTTGTCTTCCCAAGAAATGGCGTTTCTTCCATTTACTTGTGCCCAACCCGTAATCCCTGGTTTTACTTGATGCCTTTGCTTCTGAAAATCATTGTATAAGGCTAAATATTCCGGTAATAAGGGTCTTGGCCCTATCATACTCATCTCTCCTTTTAATACGTTGAGCAATTGTGGAATTTCATCTAAAGAAGTTTTTCTTATGATCTTACCAATCCTTGTTAAGCGTTTCGAATCTGGAAGTAAATTTCCTTCCGAGTCTCGTTTGTCGTTCATGGTTTTAAACTTGATGATGGTAAATATCTTTTCATTTTTACCTGGACGTCTTTGATAAAAAAAAGGATTAGCTCTGGTTGCAATAATTATAAGCAAAGCAATTCCTAAAAAAAAGGGGGATAATAGCAGTAATGCAATTAATGAAACTGTAAAATCGATTAAATACTTTATAAGGTTTTTATACACTACGCGAATATACTAATTGTTGGGATGTGGATGAAGGATTATTGTGAATAGTGATTGGTGAAGGGTGAAGGGTGAATGGTGAGCAGAGATTAGCGATTGGTGAAGGGTGAATGGTGAATGGTGAATGGTGAATTTAAAAAAAAACGTCATTGCGAGGAGATTACGACGAAGCAATCTCATGAAATTAGTTTTAATAGTGATTGGTGATTGGTGATTGGTGATTGGTGATTGGTGATTGGTGATTGGTGAAAATTAAATATTCAACGATTAACTATTAGTAAGTTCTTTCTCTAATCTTTGATATTCCGCTAAAATAGCTTCCCACATTTCTTTTTGTTCATGTCTAGAAGTCATTATTTCACGGCTATAAGACGCCATATCTATTATTTGCTGTTGGTTCATTAAGCAGTTTTGCATGGCGTAAAAAATAGCTTCTGTATCTTTTACTGGAATGATCCAACCATTTTTTCCTTCTTGAATAATTTCATTACAGCCATTGATATTGGTCACTATACTGGGTAACCCCATTGCCCCTGCCTGCATAACACTGTTGGGAAAACCCTCTCGATAACTAGGAAAAACCAAGACATCGCTAATTGCATAAAAAATAGGTACTTCATCTTGGTAGTCAGTGAAAATGATTTTTGGGTTCTCAAGAATACATTTTTTTGTTTTTTCAGAAATAGGATCTAGATCATCTTCATAAGGGCCGACTAATAATAGTGAAAAGTGATGATTGATAAGAGATGCGTTTTGCAAGTTAATAAATGCTTCTACTAATTCATTAATTCCCTTATCCTTTACCATCCTTCCCACAAAGACGAACACAAAATCTTCCTTTGGTATATTTAATTCTTCTTTCTTTTGTTGCAATTCTTCCTTGGAAAAATGGGAACTAGAAAAATATTGGGTATTGATCCCATTAGAACTTCCATTATTTAAAACCAGAATTTTTTTAGACTTTATATATTTTCCATTTATTAAAATAGATTTTAAACCAAAGGAATTACAGTAAACTTGCGAAGCAAAATGATAGGTAAGTTTTTCAATCCACTTTAATAATAACAACATGCTGCCTTTTCTTTCCATCAATGGCAAACCAGACACCGTATGAATACGAATAGGGACTTTACCGAAAAAAGCAGCCATCATCCCAATTATTCCTGCTTTAGGAGTATGGCTATGGACGATTAATGGTTTTTCTTTTATTAGATATACATAAAGTTTCCAAACGGCAAGCAGATCTTTTATAGGAGTAATTTTTCGACTAAGAGAAATATGATGTGTTTTTACACCTTCCTTCTTTCCATATCTTTCCAATCGTTTATTATCAGAAGAAATTGCTAAAACTGGATAATACTGATTCATAAAAGCCAATTGCCCTCCTAATAGTTTTTCTAAGGATAAGGGTATCGTTGCAATACGAAAAAGTTTATTTCTTTGCATTTAGTTTTTCTAATTCAAAAACAGAATCATTTGTTAACTTTATTTTATCAAATTTATATTAAAAGAAAATAGCTTCTTATTTATTTTATTATGCTCAAATAAGAGTTCAATGTATTTTTCCAAAGTTTTTTTTGTTCAAATTTTCTGAAAATTAATTTTCTGGAATTTTCTCCCAATACATTTAAATCCTTAGATTCCTTCAACATTGTTCTCATAGCCTTAAATAGGTCTTCTTTTGATTTCGGTCGGATTAATATTCCATTTACGCCATTTTCAATAATTTCATTGCAACCAATAATATTAGATGATATTACAGGTATTTCCATGGCACCGGCTTCCATAATTGAAACACCAAATCCCTCCCTATAACTAGGAAAAACAAATACATTCATCATTTTCAGAAAAGAACGTACATCCTTTTGAAAACCAACATTTATAATATTGGAATTATTTTCTATTTCCTTTTTTATTTCAAATTCTATTGGATCTTCATTTTCATAATCGCCAACAAGCAACAATCTTGTTTCTGGATTTATTTTATTTATTTTTAAAAATGCTAATACAAGTTCTTGTATTCCTTTATCTTTTACTAATCTTCCGACAAACCCAAAAACAAAATTCTTTGATGTCAAATTATAATTCTCTTTTAAATTTAAAACATTTGGATGCGCTGTTGAAAAATAATCCAGATCAATACCGTTAACACTCCCATTGCCAATAATTTGTATTTTCTTTTTAGTTATACCTTCTTTCTCCATCACTTCTTTTACACCAAAACTAACCGCATATACATTAGAGGCAAAATAACAAGATAATTTTTCCATTAATATTAATAGCTTTTTCTTAAATCCATTAACTCCTTGATAACGTAATCCATGCACATAATATATCCGTGTAGGCACCTTATTCAACCATGCTGCGATCATACTTAATAATCCGGCTTTTGGTGTACTTCCATGAACTACTTCAGGTTTTATAGAGTAGAACAACTTTATTAATTTAAATAAACTTACAAAATCTTTAAAAAAGGATATTTCCCGTTTCATTACAACAGGATATCCTCTCACTTTTTCTTTCTCACATATATCAACTAACAGTTGTCCAGGACTTGAGATTAATAATATTTCAAAACTTGTTTTTAGCACCTGAATTTGGCCTTTAAAAAACCCAAGAGATAATGGTATTGTTGCTATTATTATAAACTTTGACTTACACTTCATCTATACCTGGAATTTTTGTATTCCTAATTGTTTCAAGAGCTTGTTTAAATTTGTTCTTTTGAATTTCTGTAATATTTTCAGAACCTCTTCTTGCTTGTAATAAATGAATCTTACCAAATATTCCTAATATATTGACTACAAATGTTTTTAAATAAGACCTAAACAAAAGTTTAAATAAATATTTATCTGAATATTTATTTATCATTCTTCTCTCATTCTTATAGGCTTTTAGTATTTTTTTCAACTTTACATTATCTTCTTCTCTGTATATATAAAATGGATCTGAAATAGACTTTACTTTTAAATCGTTTTTTTTCGATGATTTAATCCACAAGTCTAAATCTTGAGCTATACTAAGGTTTTCATTATAATGGTTTCTTTGATACCAAGATTTTTTTGCAATTAAAGCGGCATGAGTTATTCCAACTTTTCTTGACAAAATATCTTCAAATGTTGGGCTTTCAAATGCCTGTCCTCTTATTCCTTTAATTGTTAAATCATTTAATACTGAATAAACCCCGGTAGTCACAATATCAATATTTTGATCAGATTCGAAATATTTCATTTGTACTTCTAACCGTTCTGGAAAAATTAAATCATCGGCATCCATACGAGCTATATAATCGTATTTTGCAAGTGTTGTAATTTCATTTAAACGAGTAGCCAATCTTTTATTTTTACCATCTGAAAAAACACGAACTCTAGGGTCATTAACAGATTTTGCAATTTCTAAGGATCGATCGGTTGAACCATCATCTATTAAAATCAACTCCCAATCTTGATAGGTTTGAGCAAAAACCGAACGTATAGCATCTGCTAAAAATAATTCAGCATTATAAAATGGTATTGCTATTGTTATTGACATTCCTTTAATTATTTTATAATATATCGTTGAATATATACGGATTTAAACCTGACATCTTAATTAAATAGACGTAATAAAACAATAAGTGTATTATCACAAAAACAGCCCTAAATATCGAGGTTTTAAATATTGGCACTGATTTAAATACTATTGGCCAAATTAAAATATATCCCATTGAAAAAAATAGGGATAGCCTTAAAAAATTGACATCACTTCCTGTAAAAGTAACAACAAGATAAATTAAAGAACTAAAGACACACATGTTAAGATAAACATCATATTCCTTTAATTTACTTTTTAATATTTTACGTCTTAAAAAAATCAATATAAAAGAAACTACAAAAAAGAAAAAAGTTAAAGCATAGCCACCAGTAGCATTTCTATTTTCATAAACACTATAACGTTCTATAGCACCTGAGTCAAATAAACTTATTATTGTAGAAAAGTAATATAATGCTAAAAAAGAACCTGCTGAAAATAAAATCATATTCCGTATACTAAACTTAAATCTTAGCAAGAAATAAAATGGAAGCATTATTAAAGCAGTTTTATGAAATAAGGAAGCTATTATGACACAAATGACGTAACCCATTATTTTTTCTTTCATTAAGTAATATATTGCAACTCCAATAACAGAAGCTGCTATTGCTTGCCTAGCGCCATTAAAGAAAAATAAAAATGTCGCTAAAGAAATATAAATAAAAACAGAAAGTTTTATATTACCAGACAACTTATATATAGCATAATAAGTAGCTAAAACAGAAAGTGTAGCTATAACAAAAAACAAACTCCAGTAATCTTTAGAGATAATTAGAGCTAATTTCTCCAAAAACAAATACCCTATTTCTATAGAAGTATCTCTAGTAAAAATACTTTCCGTATTATAACCTGATTTAATAAACATCCTTGTATAATTTCCTGAATCTGTACCTACTTTATTTGATCTTACAGTAGCCAATAACACTAGTACAAAACCCGACAAGTAATAAGGAAATTTATTAGGTCTATTAAATCGATTATTACTAGCCATAAACAAGAGAAGCATTACAAATACTAAAACAATAAAATATGGCAGCATTTATTTAATCTTTAAATTATTTAAAATTGTATGAATAACTTCATTATGAGCCTCACATCTAATAATATTATGATTCGTCCTTATTGCTCTTTTACTATAAAAAATAGATACTAATTTATTTTTTAATATCCGGTTTAAAGAAATAAAGTATCTTCCAAAACCAAAAAGATATGGTAAATACAATGCTTTTTTAGCATTACAAAACTCAATCCATTTTGTTTCTATAAATATTGGGTCTGTAACTTTTTTTGATCTTTCATTCATTTGCTCTAGTAATTCACTCCCTTTATCCTTCTCCATAAGAGTAATTCCTTTTTTAGTAGCATGAATAGGAATCATTTCTATTTCAGGTTTTTCTAATAGATCATCGAAAACTAATTTAATTAACAAGCCTTGATTCCATGTATTCCTCCCTTCTCTATACCCAAAGAGTGTATTTCCTTGCCCATATAAAATAGTTCCTTCATTATAATCTTCTATAGTTCCAATACAATGACTATGTTGACATGTTACCAAATCTGCTCCCTTTTCTATAAATTTTCTACATTTTTTTTGAAGAAGAGGACTAGGATATTCATAGTACTCTATTCCCCCGTGATATAATATGATCAAATAGTCTACCCTTTTTTTAAATTCTTCAATCCTATCAAAATCTTCATAAGGGTCCAAAAAATTTGCACCATATTCAGTATCTGTTGCTACATTAAATTCCTGTTCAGCGAATGCAACAACTCCTATTTTGTAGCCATTTACTATTTTTATATATGGCTCCTTAGCCTTAGATATATTTTCTCCTACTCCAAAAAACTCTACATCATTTTTTTTACATGCATTCATTGATGATAACACACCCGATTCCCCACAATCTTTTATGTGATTATTAGCTAAACTTACCGCTTGTATTCCTGCATTTTTAAGAAGTTTAATATAATTAGTATTACCAAATAAAACTGGTCCTGCTTTCGTTATTGGACTAGGTGAATCAGTCAATACAAATTCTAAATTTCCTAATACAAAATCAGCTTTATCAAAAATAGGCAAAACATTATTAAATAAAGAGTCACAATCTTGCTTATCAAAATACTCCCTAGTATCGTCAGTTGGACATAAGTCTCCACAAATGATTATTTCAGCTTTCTTTTTCATTTCATCAATAAATTATAACGCTTCTCTATTTCCTTTGTATTAAATACGCTATCAAAACCTCTAGAAATAATAGCCTCTTTTATTAAACTAAAATCGTTTTTTTTCTCTGGTAACAACTTAATCGCTTCTGCCCATACCCTAGCGTCTAATACATTTAAGAAAGAAACCAAGTTCAATTCCATATCCACCGCTTTTGGGAAACCTGTATATAAAATACAAGGCAAACCAGCAGCTTGTGCCTCAACAGCAACTAATCCAAAGCCTTCTTGCAGGGCTGGCCCTAGAAAACAATCGAAACTATTCATAACAACCGGAATATCATCTCTAACTCCTATATATTTTATCTTATCTTCTATGTTATATTGTTTTGCCTTATTTAAAATTTCTTTCAAATAATCTGGTTGTTCATCTCTTCCAGCAAATACAAAAACAAAATCAATATTCTCTTTATTAACTTTATCTAAAACATCCATAATAAAAGTCACATTCTTATGCCTTACTATTCTACCTACGTTACCTAAAACAATGGTCCCATTTTTAAGTCCATAAGATTCTCTTAATTGCTTTACTCTTGCTTTAGATACATTTTGGTAACTAGTTACATCTACTGCGTTTTTAATTATTGCGCTACTTTTAGAAGTCAAAAGCCGCTTGTAAAATAAACTTTCATTTGCTTCTTGAGAACAGCCCCAAAATTGATTAGCAGAAATAGCCATTAATTGTTTTTGGAATACGAGTTCTAAATTACTCATTAGTTTTGAAAAAACACTTCCTCTAAATTTTAAATCCGCATGAGAATGAATAATTATACTTTTTATACCAGCCCTTTTTGCAGCGAGAGCAATTACTCCTGATTTTGCATTCATGTGAATATGAACAATATCTGGCTTTCCTGTTTTTGAAATTACGCTTTTAAAAGCTTTTATATATTTAAAAAGCCCCAAATCCCATTGCGCAGGTATGTATTCAATAGTAGCGCCCTTTGCTAAAATTTCTTCATCAAAATCTCCTTTTATAATACCGCTCTTTAATTTATAATTTACTAAAAAGTCAAAGTGAATATTATTTGAAATATTTCTATAAACATCCATTAACATCACTTCTGCTCCACCTCTATTCATGGCGCCAGTAACTTGCAATACCTTTATTTTATTTGTATTCATGCTATTTCAAATAATCGGTTCAGGTAATTTTAACATATCTCCAATAATTGTGTCATATTTAATTGGAGTAAAGTCTGGTAAACCACTTTTTGGAAAAAAGGTCATTTCTCCAAAGATGACTTTTCCATTTACTTCATATAAATCTACCCTTACAAAAGGAAACTCTTTTGATAAATCTTTAGCAATCGAGATCATCTCCTTTAAGGATTCTGGTTGTTCTACTTTAATATGAGGCAATGGTTCTAAATCTTTACCAAATGGTAAGATATTCCAATCTAAATCATAAAAATTTTGGGCATGTACATCCGTATCTCTTCCTTTATTTGCTTGAACAAATTTAACTTCGCCATTAAAGCAAAAAAACTTATAATCCATTAATTGCCCACTCTTATCCTCCATATATTCTTCACAAATAATACCAGAGGGCATATTTTTATATGGCCATTCTCTACCCGGCCAAAATATATTGTCTTCGAGCCAACATTGCATTATTTTTTTCCAAGGCTTCCAAGATACTTTTCTTTTATCGTTAACAATTAAATTCCATCCCGAACCATGAGCTGCTTTTAATACAAATTTATTGGGTAGATTTTCAATTATAAGCTCATCTAGTACTTGGTAATAACCAATTACTTTGCTTAGAATACTCTTATACCCTTTTTCTATTAAAAAGGCTCGCACTTTATGTTTATCGGCACAAACAGTCATTAAGGGATTGTGGTAATTTAATTTTAACCATTGCTGTTTCTCACTAAATGTTTTAGGGTTCTCCAAATTAGGCAGCTTCCCTGAATACTCAAGATATAATTTATGGATAGCATCTATATCTGAATAACTTTTTAAATTTTTAATCCCCTTTCTTTGTTGATTCTTATGCCATATTAATAATAACCAAGGATTGTTGTTTTTTAAGGATACTAAAAATGATCTGACATTCTCTTTCATAGTCACTTAGTTCTTCTATAAAGGGCTCTAATAAACATCCAGCTATTTTTTTTCATTACTGATATATAATCACCTTCCAAAGATTTATAATACCATCTTGCCTGTTGATTCAAAGGTTTTTTACTATGAATATATTCCTTCTCATCTTTGGATAATCTATCATTGATTATTTTTTCAGCTTCTAATTTATACTTCTTATTTATATTATCAACCATTCCAAATAATAAATTTAAACGTTGTCTCAAAAATTCATTTTTATATTTATTATATAAATTATTTTCTATTAAATAGTCTTTTGTTATATCCATTACATATGCTAAATCAAATAGCACTTTGTCTTTTCTTGAGGAAGTGGAATTAGGTTGTTGCCTGTAATAATACAATCGTTCTGGTAAAATTACAATTTTGTCCAAAGTTGTAATTAATTTCCAGTTAACTGGAATATCCTGTTTGGCAAGTCCTTTTGGGAAATTAATATTTAAAGAATTTACAATATCTTTTTTTATCATTTTGACACAAGAAAATGCAGGGCGTTGCAATAACCGCATTTTGTTTTTCGAGTCAAGATTGCTTAATTCTGATGGAACACACTTGTTTTTTTTCAAATCTTTATGGTTATAAAAAATAGCATAATCCCATATAACCATATCGCTTTTTTGTCTTTCAATGAGGTTATATGCTTTCTTAAACAAATTAACATCCACTAAATCATCTCCATCTACAAAAGCAATATATTTACCCTTTGCCATTTTTAATGCCTCATTTCGCGCTATAGCTAATCCTTCATTCTCAAGTTTTAGTAACAATTTTATTCTTTTATCATTTTTCGCAAAAGATTCTAAAATTTTTGGTGTACTATCTATTGACCCATCATCAATAATAATGATTTCAATATCTTTTAAAGTTTGATTTACAATACAATTTAGACTTTCTTCTATGAAGTTCTCTACATTGTAAGTTGACATCGTAATTGATACCCGTGGAGTCATATCTTACTATTTTAATTGCTAACTAATTGGCGTAACCAAGTTTTTAAACGAAACCATTGTAAAAAACGTAGAGTTCTAATAAAGACCCTATAAGGTGCTAACCAAAACAACCATTTTACCCAAGGTTCTAAAGTTTTGGAAGGCTTTGTAAATTGAACATTCTTCCATGGCGTTTGCTTTTGATAACTATTATATAATTTAGTTAAAGGGTGATGATTTCCTTTTACCCAAGGTCGATCAGTAAAATAAGGTGTAAGATGACAAAATATGGGATTACTTTTTGCCTCTTTAAGCTCTATATCACTATAATAGTCATCTAAACTATGATAGTCCAAAATCTGACGACGATTCAAAACAAAAATTGGTGTCATAGCATTAAACTTAGGATGAATTACTTTCTTTTTTAAGCATACTCCATTTATAGTTCCCTGATCATGATAAATAACTTTTCCATCATGCATATTGATAAAATTCATCATTTGTTGCTCCATATTAACCGACCTCCATTGTTTGAGATTTATAAGCAACATGCCTGCATTAACATAAGAATCAGTAGGATTTAAACCTACGCTCATTTTTTTATCAACTGAAATAACATCTAAAACACCAGCAATATCATATCCTTCGACATCTTCTTCCCACAATTCTTTCAACGAACTGTTTATGATACTATCACAATCCATATAAATAACCTTATTGATATTTTGGGGCAATAAAGTAGGCAAAAACAATCGGTAATAGGTAGCTAATGAACGTACTGCTAGTTTCACTTTATTTTCTAAATAATCATGGATTTCTATAGTATCCAAATAATTAATTTGACAATTGTGTTGATGAACTATTTTATCAATTAATGTTTTATTTCTTTTAGATATATTCATATCCAAGATATAGAACACTATTGGCTCTTTGTATCTTTTTTCTTCATTGCGATTATTACTTTCTAAAAGAGAGATAATTGCAATTCCAAGAAAAGGAGCGTAATTATCATCTGAACTAAAAACTATATTCATTTGTTTATTATATTTATTTTTTAAATTAGAGACTACGAATTAGTTTAGTAAAGATCCTTTTCCCTATCAAAGTAAATCTTTGCATTTTTTTATTTATAGTATCCAATTTATTATATCTTTTTAAGTAATATTTATATTCAGTAGTATGATTTTTTACAAAATCCCACCATACTTTTGATTGATCCATATATTTTGAATCCCAAGGTTTTGATGCGGTAAAATGAAAAATCACCGGTTTTTCTATTAATTCTTCTGAAGAAAACAAATCCCATAAATCGGCACCTTTTGCTCGTATGGGATAAGTTGCATTGTATTTTGGTGGTAGATACAAAATTTTGTTTATACAACTAATGTTCATTATATCTTGATCATGATACTCCCATTTGTGTTTTGCCAAATCTATCCATTCTCTCCAAATCTCTGTTGATCTAATTTGTTCCAAATTCATTAATAACACACCAGCATTTATATAGGTGTATTTTGCATTTTGAAATTTTTCTTTCCAATAAGGGATATTCATCAAGTGTTTTTCAAACACTTGATGAATATAGAGGTTTTTAATTCCTCCAATTATATTTTCTCCTATGTCAATTGAAAAAAGCTGAGTCAAATCCTCATTGATCAATACGTCTACATCTAGGTAGATAATTTTGTTTTCATTTGGAATTAAATCATGAAGCATCAATCGATAATAAGAAGATTCTGTAATTCCTCTATGTTGATGTGCATTTTCAAAAGTATTTTTTGCTAGAATAAATCGGATTTCTAAATTCTTATTTGATAAACTTAGTAAGTGTTTCTTGTTTTTATCAGTTAAATCTTTATTGACAACACAATACACCATATATCGTGTTTGATCTTTAGCGTAAAATGCTAATGATTTAATTGTAACATATGCTGGTAACGCAAAATTATTATCAAAACAAAATACTACAGGGATTTCCATTATTTAACTATATCTATAAAAAAAATCAATTAACAATTGGTAAAAACAATAATACTCTAAAATTATTCTCTACTAAAATTTTCAAAATCTATATTGTATAATGCAAACAATAAATAGAACGTTGCTGAAATTTTTCTTGTTTATTTATTTACTTTCTCAACAAAACTAAAGCATGCTTCTTTTAACTTATTTGCGTATTCTAAATAACTCTTGGGGTTTGATATATTATTCCAATCCATATTATTAACATCCAAAATATTAATATTCTTAGAAATACTTGAATCTAAGTTGATTTTTTCTGTTGTAATAATATTTAAATGCTCAATAGTGCCTTTAAGTCGAGACAATTCTGATTCTCTAAACAAGCCACCGCCAGCAATAAAAACTACTGGAGTACCCAATGCTAAACAAGGCAACGCTACATGAATCCTAGAAGTTATTACCAGTTTTGCTTTTGCATATTTATGTAAAAGATCTTCACCTAATTTAAACTGCTCCTCTTCATTATAATCTTTACCATAATACGTATGAGTCAAATATTTGGCCTTCTTCAAAATTTCTTTTGGAATTAACGACTTAATTGTTTTTTTTCTCTTCCCAATTTTAAATATATTTCCTGAAATAATATCCGAAATAATACTTTTAGGGTAGTCCTTGTATTGAAGCTTTAAATCATCTTTATATAATACATCAACAATTAAAATGTCCTCATTTTTTTCTTCAGATTTATATTTTAAATCCAATGTGGTAGTCAAACATGAACTATAATATGCATCTATACCATATTTCTCCAAATATTTTACCGTCCCTTTATCACGACATCCGATAGGAGCATATTTCCTCAAATATTGAACATTTTCAGGTTTATTTAAAATTTTTTCAGCGTAACTTGAATTAAGATGAAAGGAAACGAAAAAAGGATTTAAAAAATCTTCAGGAGGCCAGTTTTGAGGATGCTGAGTATACCACCCATTCATAATAACTGATGTTCTATCTTTCAAGTTAAGAGTATTTAAATGTTCCCTCTTTATCATGCTATCCACTTTGGGTATATATTGTTTAGCTGCTAAACTTTGTATATGATCACCAACATTAAATTTGCCAGAAGGTCCAATATCATAAGTTAATAATCCAAATTTCATATTTTTTTATTTTATTTTATTTTATTAAGTATAAATTTTATAATAAATCGTCTTTCTACTCTACTAATCCCAAAAAAAAAAACAAATACAACTGATAAAACTATAGACACAAAAGAGAAAACAATAACATTAAAAGCTGTGCTCTCTTGAAACATAATCCCATTTTTAAGTAAAAACAATGTTCCTAATAAGAACAAAGTAACTAATAAAACTTGCATTAATAATTTTTTCAATACCTCTTTAAATGAAAATTGTAAAATCTGCCTCACATATAGTATTCTAAAAAAATACAAAATGACTCCAATTCCTACTTTACCTAGAAGTACATATTCTGGTGATAAACCCTTATAAAGAAAAACATAGGCTAAAGGTAAATTTAATAGTAATATCCCAGAAACTATAATTTGGTAGATTTTTATTTTACCCGTTGCGCTAACTGACATCCAAAATGGTCCAGCTAAAGCTTCAATTAATGACAAAATAATAACTAATTGTGTAAAAACAACGGCATATGCAGGCACGATATTTAACCAAATACTTAAAATATATTCCGTGTTTAATAAAACTGGAACCGCTAATATTAGTAATAAAAAATACGAAAATTTAGATGTTTGAAAAAGAAGTTTTTTATGAGCTTCAATATTTCCAGATGCATATGTTTTAACTAATTGAGGGTTAAAAGCGATTCTAAAATTAGAGACAAAAGCATATAAAGCCGTATTTACTTGATTAGCTATCCCCATAGCAGCATTTATGGTAACTCCTAAAAATATATTAAGTATCATAGCAATTCCTTGATTTGACCCAATAACAGCAATACTACCAAACATACTCCAGCCAGAAAAACCCAAAAGCTCTTTTATCAATTTTTTGTCATGCATATATTCGTATCGACAAGTTGCAAAGGTTTTACGACAAAACTTCTGATAAATTAAATACATTATAATCGAAAGAGCAAATGTAAGAGCAGAATATAAAATCAACTTATCAAATGAAAAATATACTAATGCAAAAACAATAATAAGTTTTAAAATTACTTCAACTATACTCGTCCATGCATAAAATGCCATTTTCTCATAGGCTACGATACTTGCATTATAGGGTACTTTAAGAATAGTAGCAACAAATGTTAATATAGAAAATTGATAAACTACATTTGCTGCACTCACCCTATCCACCGGGATATTAAGTTTCGTATTCAAAAACCACAATCCAATAGTTTCAGCAAGTATTACTATTACAATGGTAATTATAAAATAAACATTTACACTTATACAGAAAACTTTATGAACTCCATCATGATCCTTTTTACCCATTTCATAATTTAAAAACCGCTGTGTGGCAGATGTCATTGACCCGTTAATGAAAGAAAAAAGAACTACAATCCCGCCTACTAAATTATATATACCAAAATCTTCCACACCCAAAGTATTCAAAACAACTCTGGATGTATATAAAGATACTCCTAGAGTAAGAATCATTCTAGTGTAAAGAAAAAGTGTGTTTTTAGCTATTGTTTTTGAATTTGACACTTATTATTTATTTTCTTTATTTTGTTTTCAATTATACTAATATTTTAATTTTTATTCATAGTTTAATGATCATTTTCAACTTTATCCATATTATACAGTACCATCCCATCCCCTTGATAACTGGAAGTGATTAAAAACTGCACTTTTCTTTTAATTTCCTTTTCTACTTTTACAGAGAGTTGGTCTATATAATCGGTGTTTAATTGTTTCCCTTCTATAATCACCTCTATAGTTCCGGTATCTAATCCCTTGGAATAATCACCTATAATTAGGATTCGCTCCACAGCTCCCATTCTTTCCAATACCATTTTTACGATAGATTCTAAACCTAGATATTGGTGGATGATTTTTTTTATGGTTGCAAATAAGGGATGCTTAGTATTGGCGCTATAAGTGACTTTATTTTTATCGCTATGGGTTTCTAAATAACCCGCTTCACTTAAATTGTTTAGCTCTTTGCGAATAGCGTTGGTAGATTCATTAAACTCATTAGCCAATCCTCTTAGATAACCTATATTTTTTGGGTTCACAAAAAACTTTGTCAATAGACGTATTCGGGTCTTGGATGTGATTAAGGTTTCTAACATAACAATAACGAGTAACAAAGGTACTCATTATTGTATGTTATCAAAATTTTATTTTAAGAAATAATTTAGTATTGACAGTTAAAAGATATAAGATCACTACTCTTTTAGAATCAAGAACAAAGACCAGATGGAAACCAATTAATAAACATTAAGTTTTTATAATTGTTTTCCCTTTAAATTATTGTCTATTACACTCATATACTTTTCAATCGTTCTTTCTTTTAAATAGTCTAAAAACTGAAAATTACTTTTATCTCTATTTTCAATTGGATCCAAAGCCTTATGCAATGCATTTTCTAGGCTTTCTTGATCGTTTGGTTCTGCCAGAAATAAGCCCGAAATATTATTAATATCCCCTGCACAGATCGTAGAAACAACCCTTTCGTTTTGAGACATCATTTGTAATAATACATTTGGGAATCCTTCTATGGTGGAGGAAAGCACAGCAGCTTTTGCTTTTTTAAAGTAGGGATAGATATTATTTACAAAGCCAATAAGTAGTACCTCTCCAACCATTTCTAGTTCTTCCACCAAATCTTCTAATTCTTTTCTTAATTCCCCCTCACCCAGTAGAATCAATTTTATATTGGGATGCTCTTTTTTACTATTTTTAAAAGCTCTTATAAGAATATCGAATCCTTTTCTCGGCATTAATCTTCCAGCAGAAACAATAAACTCCGTTTCTCCCATATCGATACTTTCATTTTGAATTTCAGTAGAAGGAAAAAGGAAAGGATTATGTATTGAAACAATATTCATACGGTTATTTAGATAGGGCAAATTTTCAATAAGTCTCTCCTTCATTAAATTGGTTTGTGTGATTAGAAGATCTATATTTTTATATCCGAAATAATATGCCAAGCGATATTTAAATAACTTGAAGCCTTTATAGAAGTAGATGATGGAAAAAGATTCTCTAGCAATAAAATGTTTTGTTTTAATAATTTTTAAACCAATCATTTTTCCAATTAAGGCATTCATATTTACATGGGAGGAAAAAATCCTATCAAAAAGGCTTCTATTTTTGCAAAAATGAAATACCATTTTAAGGATATTATTATTAAAATAGGTAATCGAAAATAAATTAGAATCTAGTTCCTCATAATAACGACTCTGCTTCTTTTTAAAAATAAAATAACGCACCTTAATTCCTTTAGATACGTAATGTCTGGCTATCTGCTTTAGAACCTGCTCTGCTCCTCCTGGAAGATCTGAAATAGAAAATATAGCTATCACTTTTATTTTTATTAGCTCTAAATATTTTTATAATTCCAATTTATTTAAAAAAAACTCTTTCTTTAAAAACCCCTTGTTAAATATGGTGGTATTGATTTTTAATTTTCTTTTTATGAAATTAACCATCAACATATTTTGTAATATAAGAATACTACTAAAAACTATTGCTGCACCAATTACATCGTAATAATAAATAAGTGGTACACTTATCATAGCACCTATTATAAGCATTTGAAATTGATTTTTTGAAAAGTATTTTTGATTCCCTGTCATATTTAAAACTTCACCCGTTGGGCCTGTCATAGCATGGATCAATTGTCCAATACATATAATAACCAAAGGAATATAGGAAACTATATAATTTGCGCCAAAAAATACATTTAAAATCGGTTTACCGAAAAGAAAAAATATAATTGCAACAGGAAATGAAAAAACAAAAACAATTAAAGAGGATTTAGTAATAACTCGCTGCAGGGTTATTTTTTGATTATCCTCAAACAATGAAGATAAATAAGGTGAAATTGCTGAATTTATAGCACCAGATGTATACGAAACTAATTTGGCTCCCCGCATGGCTATTTCAAAAATAGCTACGGCTTCAATGGCTCCAAAAATTGCCAATACATAGATTAATAATTTAGATTTTATGGCTTTGCTCCCACTTGTTATGGAATAAGGAATCGCCTCTTTTAACCAAAATTTATTTTTAAATATTGGTTGCACATTTTTCAATCGATTAAGAAGTTTCTTCTTTAAAAATACATATCCTATTATAAATGCTACTAAAGCTGCGATACTGTGATATATCATTGCATTTTGAGGTGCTATTTTTATATCTGAAAAATATACCGTTACTAATAAACCACAAAAGAAAAAATTACGTAATAGTGTTTCCGGCAATTGACCTAAGATTATATATTTCAACCCCCTTAATGCTGCCCCTCTCAAGGACCCAAATACTAGAATAGGCAAAAGTATAAGTGCATACCAGAAAGTTTCCACAACATTTACAGAATAGCTTTTCCACCATAATAAATAGGAAGTAAAAGCAATTATAAGTGTAATTAAATAAGTTAATAACGCTAATTGATTAGATCGTATTAATAGCCCTTTAATAGCTGGTTTATTATTTAAAACTATATATTTTGAAATATACCTCGTAATTAAAGTTGGCAAACCCAAAGAAACTGGAATAGTGATGATGTTTATGGTAGTAAATGCAAGAATATAAATTCCAAAATCTTTAACAGATAAAAGATGGGTAAGTAATATTCCGTTTAAAAGAGCAAAAAATGCAGATAAAATCTTAACCCCTAAAGCACCAACAGCTGCAGTCTTAATATGCTGGCTGTTAACAAACTTTCGAATCTTCAAGGGGATAATTATTTAATACCAATCTGCGTGATCTCTTCTTTTTCCAAAATATACATTTAGACCTACTGTAAAGTTAATAAAACCTCCAGTGACTGAATTATATTTAGGATCAATTAAAATCCCACCATAATTGTAATGTTGTTTAAAGTTTACAATATAACTTAAATCGGTGGTCAGTGCAACTCGATTAGAAATTTTATATTTTGGAGTAATTCCAATAGATAAACTTCCTATTTTCTCAACATTACTAATACTTTTAGGTTGTGCAAAAGTAATTCCTACTCCAGTATGAGCCTGTATTTGAAAAGTTCGATTTCTACTAAATGAGATGTTAAATATTTCTGATAAGCTAAATACTGCATCAATTCCAACTCTGTTGTAAGTAACCGCTAATTCGCTAGTGTTTGCATATTGAAAACGATCGTAAGCATAACTTAATTTAAATCCATAATATGAATTTACCATATAACGCCCACCAATATCAAAATGCTTAAATTCGGAAAAGGAATTTACTTCAAAGCCAGAATTATCTTTCGGACTAATTGGATGATTTAAACCATATGCGGCTTCCAAAGAAAATTTATTGTATTTACTCTCTTGTGAGTACATAAATGTTACGCATAGCAAAGCTGCTATGAGGGTGATTTTTTTCATAAGTAGGTATTTATTTGGGATTGCTAATATATATTAAAAACAACAAGCCCCAAGCGCAATTAATGAAAAAGCGAATTTAAAATATCAGGCCTCCATTACTTTAATCCATAAGTCACTCTATTCCAGATGCGTTCATGAATATAAAATAAAATCATTTTAGTAATTAACTCCGTAAAGCCAATTTTAAATCCCGTAAAAGGATTTCCCGTAATAATCCAAGAGATTACAATCGTATCTAAAGTGCCTATTCCTCTCCAAGAAAATGTTTTTACCAGGTCCCTTTTTCTGCTATTTATAAGCAGATTATTCTTGTCTAGATTAATTTTATACCAAATGTGTTCATGAAAGTAATACAAAATCATTTTTGTAAAAATTTCAGTGACCCCAATTTTTAATCCAAAAACAATATTTCCAGAAATAAGCCAGGACAATAAAATAGTATCCAATGTTCCTATAAGTCGCCAAGTCAGCGTCTTAATTAAAATTCTTTTTTTAAGATTATTCCGCATTAGTTATAATTTCTAAGGCTCTATAAATAAATTGCTTCACTTTGCATAAATGAACAGTAATAATTAACCTTATCTACAAACTTACCCCCAAGCCGAAAGTAAACTGACTGCCTTCATCACTTGCGAATAAGCCAAATTGTGCAGAAATTGAGTCTAGGACATTTACCCAAAACCCACCCCCAATATCATCATGCCATACACCTGAAGTTTCTTCTTTTAGCCAAACTCGGCCAATATCATATCCTCCGAAAGCTCCCAATTGTATTGGAAAAAGACTTGTTCTAATTTTGTTAAAACTATATCGCATATCTGCCCCAAATGCTAAAGAACTATTTCCATGAAATCTTTGTTTACGATAACCTCGCAATCCAGTTCCTGCTCCTAATTGTGCCGATTGAAAAAACTCAAAGGCATTTCCTAAAATAAATTGCCCTTGTGCCATGGTTTTTAAAACCAATTTTTTATTTTTTGTAAGGGGATTATAAAATTCTAATTTAGGATAAATGTATCCATAGGTTTTTTCTAGACCACTAATATTGGAACGAACACCGGTTTTTAATTCAATTTTCATTCCTTTTTTGGGATTTGCAACCAAATCATAGCTAGAGTATTTATAATCTAAATTCAAATTTAAGTAGCCAAAATCTTGATCAAAATATTCTGGAATGCTTGAATAATAATCGGTAATAAAACGCCCTTCTGTTGGTTCTACTTCTACTTTTTCAACTGTGAAATTTATTCCAAGTTCACTACCATAAAACCCTTTTTTTAAAACTCCGATATTCCCCATTAACAACTCCGTTCTTACTCTATTATAGTCCATACCTAGTTCCTCATCTGGGTTTTCGGTTTCATTCCCATAACCGAAAAAGTTTAAAGTATAATTATCGTTTGTAAAATGAAAACCGGTAATAAAATCCCATTTTCCAAAGGTTTGTGTAAACCTACTTTCAAATTTTAAATCAAATCCCTGAGTCGCAAAATAATAACCTGCATCCACAGTAAATCTCCTATAATACGGATTGTTTTTAAAGCCTTTTATGGTGTAACTGTCCTTTAGCTTTAATTGAATGCCATCATCAGGATTAAAGCCTATAAACGGTATAATCGAGTTTACTTTAGTAATTTGTTTGGTATAATCGTATACATTATTTTTATAAATGTCTTGAAATTTAAATACCGCAGTTCCCTTTTCAACAATAGTACTAGGCTTACTTTTATAATCATACACTTTAATAGCCCGACCGTTTTTTATAGTATAACTATCGTTATTCTGCCCCCCGATGATTCTAGTATATATTGGTTTTTTACCTTTACCATTAACAACAATCTTATCTTGGTCATCTAAGGCATATACCCAAATCTCTTCGGTTTCATTGGAATGAACAATTCGTTCTTTATAAGGCTTTTCTTTTTTTCCCTTTTTTATTCTTGATATGGAAATTTTAGTTTTATAATCACTTCGAGTAATTTCTATATAATCATCTTTATTCGTTCCGGTAATGACTACAAGATTTATAAAATGGTCGTAATACCTACTTGCTAGATCTACAATATTTCCTCTTCGCTCTTTTAATTTTTCTTTAATGAGGTCCGCAGAAGAATCTTGCATTTCAATAGGAAGCTTAGAAAAGGCCTCATCAATTACTTCATCTGTTATATGCTTTTGAATGTATTCCGCTTGTTTTATCCATTCATCTTTATAGGTTCTTTGAAGTAGGGCACGATCTAATTTGACTCCAGATATAGTAATCCATTTTATATTTTTATTACTTTCTCCATATTTCTGAAATTTTCTTAAATCTGGAACAATGAATTTCAAAAAATCGAACATAGTTCCGTCAAAATTTGAAAACGCCTGATCTCTATCTCGAGGAATTGGTCGATACATTACTTTATCATCGGAAACATTAAAACGAGCCCATTTCCATTGGTCCGAATGCCGATCCCAATCGCCAATTAACATATCAAATATTCTAGCTTTTATATGAGAAGCTTCATCTACTTGATACTTTTCGTCTTTTAAAATATTTTCTAAAACATCTTCTGTACTTTCTATGGCATCCGGTTTACCAAAAGATGCCAAATCCAAAAAAGTATCATCGGGATGTTCTTCTATTACATAAAGGTCGTCTCCATGGTCTTTATTATAATTGCCAATAAAAGCGTGTTTGGGTATATAAACCAGCTTTGGATTGGTATGGTAAAGACCTATAGCATCCGATAATTTTGGGATCGTTAGATTCGCGAAAGGATGACTAGAAGTAAATAAATCTAATGCAAGGTTTTCAGAATAGGTATTCTTTAGGTCTTCTTTAATATATACATTGGTAAAAGCTGCAGCCTGTAAAAACTGCAAAGCACTCTTTTTAGCGGCTCTTATTACATATATTTTTCCTTCTTTATTAATTACTTTAATCGATCTTGTTTGGAATCCTCCTCCCCTTCTCAGCAGCTTTAATCCTCCATAAAGAGTATCTAAAGTAACTACCGGAACAGTAATATTAGTTCCATAAAGATATCTATAATGATCGCCCCATAGCCATGTAAATGTTTTGGATTTTTGTGTTAATTCACTAGGATATACTGTTGTGCTAATAGTTGAAGGAAATTCAGTAGCAAACTTTGAAGTGTCAAAGGCTTCTTCGGTTTCATAAATAGTATGCGAGAATATTAGTTCTGGTTCACCATTAGTAGCAGAATAATAATTTATTTTAGAGCTCCCATCTTTAAGGATATCCAAAATTGCAAATCCTTGTCCTGCATATGAAAACAAACCATCGTTCCCCAAGGAAACTGGATAGCCTTTAGATCCTGATCCAGAAACAACTTGATTTATTCCATCATTTTCTATGTATTGTAAATTATGTTCATGTCCAGAAACAAAAATCACTTTTTCATTACCTTTTGCCAAAGTAGTAATTTGTTTCATTAATTTTTGATACAGATTATTACTAGTATCCTGTTCTGAAACCCCACCTACAGATCGCAATTGTGCAGTTATACTTCCAAGTATTGGCAATGGAAGGTTTTCACCAGCTGGATAAAGATGCTTTTTAGTATCAAAATAACCTCCATGATATCCGTTAGTGAAAGCAGGGTGATGCATTGCAACCACTAGTGTTTTTTCATTGTTTTTCGCGAACAAACTCTTTATTTCCACAAAAAAATCATGTTTGGTTTTTATATCGCAATCATCATTCATCGTTGGGTGTTTGTCCCAATCTTCTAGATACCATTCGGTATCGATGATGACAAGGGTTATTTTTTCGGTAACATTTATTTTTTTAATAGGACAGCCTTTTTCTGGTTGAAAGGCATTTTTATCTTGTAATGCTTTTTCAATATATTCTTCTTGACGCTTTAATCCTTTTAGCCCATCGTTATACCAATCATGATTACCGGGTATAAAAATCGTTTTTCCTTCAAAATCTTTAACTGCTTCAACTTGTACATCTAATCTGTGTTCCGATAATTCTCGAGTTACATCATCTTTATCAGGCAATCCTTTTTGATAAATATTATCTCCTAGAAAAAGAGCATAATCATTTTTAGTGTTACTTTTTTTTATTTGCTTTTCAAAAGCGATTAAGCCATCGGTACTTTCTCCTAAGTTAGCATCCCCAGCATCCCCAATTAAATAAAAGGAAGCTTCAATTTCATTAAGTTTAGTTTCCGAAGAATGTATTATATCAAGTCCCTCATTAGTAGAGTTTTCATTACCCTCTGCATATTGTGCTTTATAAGTAGTACAAGCAGTAAATATTAATACAATAAAAAAGGTTATAAATTTGTTTATAGTATTCATATAATTTTTACTCTTTATTTTTTAGTAAATTGTAAATCTAATTTAAATAGGATGTCGCAATTAATTGATAAGGCTCTAAACACTGTAACAAATCTTTTAGAAAAAGAACTGTCTCCCAATTGTTTATACCACAACCTAACGCATACCATGCGTGTTTATAAAAGTACAAAAGAAATTATAGAAAATTCTTCTCTTACTGAAGAAGAAAATGAAGTCCTTCAACTTGCTGCCTTATTTCATGATACAGGATATATAATTGGCGATAAAAATCATGAAGAAGAAAGTGTGAAAATTGCTTCAAAGTTTTTGAAGGATAATAATGTTGAAACTTCCATAATAAAAAGGGTTACTGATACTATACTGGCAACAAAATTAGATGTAAATCCAAAAAATGAATTAGAAAAAATTATCCGAGATGCAGATACTTCTCACTTTGCAAAAGAATATTTTCATGAAGTAAGCGAATTATTACGGCAAGAGTTTAAAGCCAATGAGGTCCGGAATTTTAGTAAGAATGAATGGATAACAGAAAATATTGCAGTTTTAAAATACAAACATACTTTCTATACAGATTATGCTATTAAAAACTGGAAACCTATAAAAGATAATTATATTTCAAAAATGATGGAAGAAAAAGTGTCTAGAAAAAAACTGAAAGAAGAAGAGAAAAAATTAAAAAAAGAAAGTAAAAAAGAAGATCCAGAAAAAGCAATACAAAGTGTTTTTAGAATTACCCTCAGAAATCATATAAAACTTAGTGATATAGCAGATACCAAAGCGAATATATTACTTTCAATTAACGCTATTATCATTTCCATTGCCCTATCAACATTAATCCCTAAACTAGACAATCCATCGAATCAACATTTAATTATACCGACCGTTATATTTTTAGTATTTACCGTAATTACGATCGCTCTATCTGTTTTAGCTACTAGACCCAATGTTACTAGTGGGGAATTTACAAAAGAAGATGTAATGAATAAAAAAGTGAATCTTTTATTTTTTGGAAATTTTTACAAAATGAAACTTTCAGAATATGAGTGGGCAATTAGTGAAATGATAAAAGATCGCGATTATATGTATTCTTCTATGACTAAAGATTTATATTTTTTAGGAATAGTTTTAAACCGAAAGTATACTATTTTAAGAAACACCTATACTATTTTTTTGATAGGAATTATTACTACTGTTATTGCTTTTTCTATAGCTATATATATAACAAACAACAGTTAGTTTAGTTCTTTCATTAAATCTTCATAGGTGTAATATTCTTTCTCAGTATCATTTACATGAGAATATAATAAACTAACTCGCAATGCCTTTAACCCCGTTACTCCTTGTAAGTCTTCCACATCAACAATTTCTACATCTGCATCCAATTGTTTTTTAGACTGTAAAAACGAAATATATCGTAAATACTCTATTTCATCTTCCACATGAGAATAAATGATAGATATTTTACCGGGTTGTGTTACTCTCTCTTCTGTTCCTTTTATAAAAGATTTATCTACTCTTTTTTTGAATACTTCATATCTAGCATTATATGTCCCATCTACATCAAAACGCTTTTCGTCCATTCTAAAACGTAACGAAATTGGGTTATTAAAAACCAATATCATAGAAGCAACATCTAATGGAATGGGTAAGTCTTCTTTTAATGAATAAAAGTTATTTTCCATTTCGCACATGGCCTGCAATTGCCACAATCTAAGATTATACAAATAAATAATATTAAAATCATCTGGATTTTGGGTGATAGAATCGCCAACATATAAGTTGTGCTCTACACCATCGGTTTTAAATCTTTCGTAATAATGAGGAAACATCTCTTGGGCTTCTATTTGCTTATGATCTAATAGTGAAGACATGTTTTTATTAATCATCATTACAGTATCATCGTAATCTTTACGGTTCTTATATGCGAACCCAGATTTGGTGCAATCTAAGGAACAGTAATCTCCTAATAGTTCATTATACAAATTGCTTTTATTTCTTAAATGGTCAAAAAGAGGAAAGATAATCTCATCTAAGAATTTTACAACTTGATGTTCACTATCTACTAATAAATGTTGATCAAGTTCCTTTAAAAAGATTTCAATTCTATGTTGGTATTGCTCATAAATCAATAAGGATTCAATTTTATCAATCTCTTGTATCAGCTTTAATACAATATTTAATTGCAGTGATAAATCCTTTTTTGTAGCATTATTCCTTGCTTCTGAAGACCCTTTTATATCTACTTGCCCATATAATGGGTACACATTTTTAAATATAATCTCTTTAAATACTGCTGTATTTTTCCCTAAAGATTCGATATAATATTGTTTTGCTTCTTTTAAAAATTTCCAATGCACACTACTATGAATGGAGGTGCATTCGTTTTGAATAATCAATTCTAAATCATTATTCAACTTTTCTTTAGATCGTACTACAAAGTCTATTAAAAAAGGCATAATATCCTTAAGCTTATTGGCATTTATAGTATTGAGCTCATTAGGATTTGGAGATACTAGTTCTAATACTCCCAGTACCTTCCCTTGATCTACAATAGAAGCAAATAAAGCACTTTGTATTTTTTGATCATTCAATTTATTATAAAGAGCATTCTGTGGGTACATCTTAAAGTATTTATTTACATCAGTGATTATAAATTGCTCCTGATCTTTAAACAATACTGAATAGGAACGACCACAAAGTACCTCTTCACTTATTTGAGATTGTTTTCCATTTAATAAATAACTATGGCTATAAATATTTTCAAAAGTTTTCTCTTCCTCATTATAATCGGAAAAACCAACTTTGATGTTTTTTAAATTAAATAAAGATCTAAATATATTTTCAAAATCATGATCATTTTTATCAGTTGCATCTATTTGACTTAATAAATAGGTTTTAAAATCTGAAATAGAGGTGTCTACTGTTACATCGAACATATTTGCGATTACAAACCCTTTAAAAACCCATGAATTTGGAGGAAATAACTCCATCCAAACCTCAATATTATCATAGTTTTCAAGCAATCTATCTACATCTTCCTTAGAAATATCTCTAGCCTTATCCGTTTTTTCGATACTTATAAAGTCTGCATTATACAAAACTCGATAGCTTCTCATGATACCGTTTATATCTGGTATTTTATAGTAAAATGGCCTTTTAAAGTCTACATTATATCCATAATATGCTCCTAAAACAATACTACAACCCATGATATAAAACTCATCGCTATCAAAATCCATAAGCGCTAAGGAATAATCATCTCCTGAATTTGCTATAATATTATCATAACGCTGAGAAGTCTTAAAAAACTCATTATGAAAAGGAAAAGAAGCAACTTTTATTTCATTTTTACCTAATAAAGATGAAAATAAATCCTCCAAAATTAAATCTATTTGGGGAGTTATTTTCTTTAATTCCACTTCGGTTTTTATCCCATCAGACAAAATTGGGTACTCCTCCGCAATTGCAATTATCTGCTTTGCACGTTCTTTTAACAGTATATTACTAGAATCAAGATTAGTACGATACTCGTCAAAAAGTTTTTTAAAACTAAGCTCAATCGATAACGGAAAAACATCCTCTTTTGTTTTCATAATAATTTTCTAATAAATGGGTATAAAAATACGGATTATTAAAATAACAGTATTTTTTAATACATTTATTAACAAATATTTTCCTTAAAGATATCCAATAAGTAAATAATACCATTATTTTTGTGCAAACAAATTATTTATTATGAGACGTTTTTTCGCCATTCTGCTTACATTATCTATTATATCGTGTACTACAGACAATTCTAATTATAAACTTGAAGGAAAGGCATTAGGGTTTGCTGAGGGGACAAAAATATTTGTCTTTACCGTTTCAGATAACAATCAACCTATTTCTATAGATACCTTAGCGGTTGCCAATGAATCCTTTGTTGGCTTATATCCAAAAATTGAAACCCTTTCTATAAATTACTTGCAAGTAGAAAATCTAAAAGGGAACATCTTATTTTTTCCTGAAAACACAGACTTAAAAGCAACTATATATAAAGATAGTTTGCAATCTTCTTTTGTAATGGGTAGTCAGCAAAACGATTCTTATAAATTGTTTAATGAAAAAATAATCTACTTCAATAAGGAAAAAGGTAAAAGTGTTGAAGCCTACAAAACAGCTAGAAGAGAACAAGACAATTTATTGGCTGCAGACCTTAAAAAGCAAAGTGCTGAGATAGTTGAAACTGAAAAGAACTATAAACTTCAGTTTATAACAGATAATTCCAATTCCCTTTTCGCAGTTTTATTACTTACCGAAATGGTAAGTAGAAAAGAAGTTTCTGCTGCTGAAGCTTCAGAAATTGCTGATAACTTAAGTCCAAAAGTAGCTGCGACTTCTAGTGCAAATTCACTTAAAACTATGATTGCTAGTATGAAAAAAGCAGATGTTGGTAGTGTAGCACCAAACTTTACTGCAGCTACTCCAGAGGGTAAAATGCTATCTTTAAACGATGTTTTAGGTAAATATACAATCATCGATTTTTGGGCATCTTGGTGTAAACCTTGCAGGCGTGAAAATCCAAATGTGGTAAAAGTGTATAATGAATACCATGACAAAGGCTTAAACATTATTAGTGTATCTCTAGACAAAGCTGGGCAGGAAGCTAGATGGATAAAAGCGATACAAGACGATAAAATGGAATGGCCTCATGTTTCTAATCTAAAAGGCTGGAGTGATCCTATTGCAAAAACCTATAATGTTCGATCTATTCCTGCTACATTTTTATTAGATGAAAATGGTAATATCATTGCTAAAAATCTAAGAGGAAATGCTTTAGATGCAAAAATTGCATCCCTTCTAGGAAATGATTAATTTAGAATAAAACTAACATTTACTGTAGCTTTAATTTCAATTTCACCAAAAGAAATTGTTTGGGAATTACTACTAGAATTGCCTGAAGACATTACCATTTCTACTTTTCTATTTAAGGGGCCTGGAAAACTATTCCCTGCAAATTCACTAATTGTTATTGCTTTCCCTATAGATTGATTTAGTACAGTTGCATATTCTTCTGCTTTTTTCTTTGCATTTTGTATTGCTTTTTTACGAGCTTGTGATTGCAATTCTTTCTCTTTTGAAGAGGAAAAATAAACTCCGTCAATTCTATTAATTCCGCTTTCTAATAATCCATTCATTAAATCTTCATATTTACTTAAATCTTTAAGTTGAATTGTAATGGATTGATTGGCTACATAACTGTAAGTTTTAGTTTGGTAGTCATAGTTTTTATTAAGTTTAATGTATAGTGTTTTTACATCAGAATCCTTAACATGCATACTTTTAATAAAACCCAATACCGTATTAATAATACGATCGTTTTCCTGTTTTAAAGTTTTAGGATTTTCTCCTTTATTTTCAACCTGAACATTAATGGTTACCTTATCTGGAACAACAGGAACAGTACCTTCTCCAGTAACCGAAACATTGGGTTGCAAGTCTGTGTTTTGTGAGATAAGTAGATTGCTTATCAAGAATAAAAAAATTAATGGAATGGTTTTCATAATTATAAAAATTTATATTTTTTTAAGTTTCATTAAAACAAACAATAACAACAATGGTACCGCTAACAATAAAACAATCCATAATTGGGTGTTTACCAAACTAGGAGCGAAAAGTAGGGTTAAAATATAACCCGCTAAAGCGCCACCAAAATGAGCATCATGACCAATATTTCCTATGCTTTTTTTCATTCCATAGATTGAATATAACAAATACATAATACCAAATATCCATGCTGGGATTGGTATTGGAATAAAAAATAGATACAAACTCATTTCTGGGTAAAAGAGAATTGCCGAATACAAAATTCCCATCACCGCACCACTTGCACCAATAGCACTATAATGATATTCGTCTTTATGAAAATAAAAGGAAAGAAAATTTCCTACTAATAAACTAATGAGATAAATTAATAGAAACTTTATAAACCCAATGGAGACAATAACAATATCAGCAAAGAAATATAGGGTTAGCATATTAAACAATAAATGAGAAGTATCCGCATGTAAAAACCCAGAACTCAACATTCTAATTTGCTCTCCTCTTTTTATACTACCAATATTAAACTTATACTTTTCAAAAAAAGAAAAATCCTTAAATCCCCTTAATGAAATAATAACATTAGCTATAATTATTGCCAATGTTGCAAAATGTATGTTTTCCATAAATTTTCTTCTTTATTTATGTGCTAAAATTAGTTAGTTTTGTGCTAACAAAAAAGTATAATCTAATCCAACATTCATGCAATTATTTGCTTACATATTAATCTATCCTATTATTTGGTTACTTTCCATATTACCAACGAGATTATTATATATGTTTTCAACTATGTTATTTGTATTTATATTTTATATTGTTGGATATAGAAGAAAGGTGGTACGGAATAACCTTAAATTATGTTTTCCTGATAAGTCTGACAAAGAAATAAGGGCTATTTCAAAAAAATTCTTTCAGCATTTTTGTGATATGATTTTTGAATCAATTAAATCCTTGACCATATCTGAAGCAGAAATAAAAAGACGATTTAAATTTACCAATATTGAAGTATTACTAGAACTTGAAAAAGAGAATAAAAGTATTATGATGATGTGTGCACATTATGGTAGTTGGGAATGGATATTTATTCTTCAAAATTATGTTTCTTCAAATGGATATGCAGTTTACAAGAAATTAAATAACAAATATTTTGATTCCCTTGTAAGAAGAATAAGAGCAAAATACAATACCTATCTAATCACCACAAAACAAACTGTATTTACATTAAAAAATTTAAATGCAAAAGGTGAAATGGGTATGTTTGGCTTTTTATCAGACCAGTCTCCTAAGGCAAATAAAGCAAAACATTGGAAAGAATTTATGGGTATAAAAGTACCTGTACATACAGGTGCAGAATCATTGGCAAAAGAGCTGGATATGACCGTAATATTTTTTAAGACTAAAAAAGTTAAAAGAGGCTATTACGAAACAACCTTTAAAACAGTAACTAAAAACCCTACTGAATATAAAGATTACGAAATAACAGACTTGTTTATCAATTATTTAGAAGAGCTAATCCATGAAAATCCAGAATTTTATCTTTGGACACACAAACGTTGGAAACATAGAGACAAAGTCCCAGAAAAATTTCAGTAAATCTAATTAAAACTCAAACCAACTATCTTGTAAAGGTGTAACTGCTTCTGCATTATGGAGATATTTTCCATCCACCGCATTATATTCTTTTACCCATTCTTTATAATTTTTGGACAAGGAAATAATACTATCACAAACATATTTTATTTCTTCGTTTGTTGTTGTTGGATGTATAGAAAATCTAACCCAACCTGGTTTATATTCACAGGTTCCGTCTACTAATTTTCCAATAATTTCATCCGATTTTTGATGGCTAATTTTTAAAAGATGATGGCCATAAGTACCAGCACAACTACATCCTCCTCTAGATTGAATTCCAAATCGGTCGTTTAATATCTTTACTGCTAACTCGTGATGTAAATTGCCAATTAATATGGAAATTACTCCTAATCTATGTTCATGATGTCCGGCAAGGATAGAAATTTCTGAATGGGCATTTAGTCTTTCAAAAATATAAGAAACCAATTCTTCTTCCCTTTTCATCATATTCTCAACCCCCATTTTTTCTTTTAACTTAACTGCTAAAGAGGTTTTTATAACTTGAAGAAATCCTGGTGTTCCACCATCTTCTCGATCTTCTATATTATCCAAAAATTTATGATCTCCCCAAGGAGTTGTCCAACTAACTGTCCCTCCTCCTGGACAATCGGGCACTAAATTATGATACATTTCTTTATTAAAAATAAGCACACCATTGGTTCCGGGTCCTCCTAAAAATTTATGTGGCGAAAAGAAAATCGCATCTAAATAGGCTTCAGGATCTTCAGGATGCATATCTATGGCTACATAAGGAGCAGAACAGGCAAAATCAACAAAACACAATCCGTCGTTTTGATGCATTATTTTCGCTACTTCATGATAAGGGGTAGTAATTCCGGTTACGTTTGAGCAGGAAGTTATCGATGCAATTTTTATTGGTGTATCTTTATACTCTTCAACCAATTGTTTTAGGTTTTCAAGACAAAACAAACCCTCATCATTACTAGGAACCACAACTACTTTTGCAATCGTTTCTAACCAAGAAGTTTGATTACTATGATGTTCCATATGGGAGATAAATATAATAGGACGTTCTTTCTCTGGTACTGTAATATAATCACTAAATTTTTCAGGAATTTTTAACCCTAAAATCCTCTGAAATTTATTAACTGCTCCTGTCATCCCTGTACCACAAGGCAAAAACACATCATTTTCAAGGTCGGCATTTACATGTTCTTTAATAATCTTTCTCGCTTTATGATAAGCAAGAGTCATTACCGTCCCACTTACCGTAGTTTCGGTATGGGTATTGGCAACAAAAGGACCAAAATCAAGCATCATCTTTTCTTCAATAGGCTGATAAAGCCTTCCGCTAGCAGTCCAGTCCACATAGACTATTTTTTCTGTTCCATTAGGAGATTCAAAAGTTTGATTTATCCCTAATATATTTTTCCTGAAAGCATTAAAATAAGTCTCCAGTTCTGTGTTTTTTATTTCGGATTGTGAAGCCATATATCAATTATAAATTTGCAATCGTTTTAATTTCATTAATAAACCTATCGGCTAAATTATCTGCCTCCTCTTGAGATAAAGCTTCAGTATAAATTCTAATAATAGGCTCTGTATTCGATTTTCTTAAATGCACCCAGTTTTCAGTAAAATCTATTTTTATACCATCGATGGTATTAATTTCTTCTGAAATGTACTTGTTTTTCATTTCAATTAAAATGGCATCTACATCCAGTTGTGGTGTTAATTGAATTTTCTTCTTACTCATATAATAAGCAGGATATTTTTTCCGAAGATGACTAACAGAATTGTTTTGATCTGCCAAAAAACTTAAAAATAAAGCAATTCCTACCAGACTATCTCTTCCATAATGCAGTTCTGGATATATAATTCCTCCATTACCTTCTCCACCTATAATAGCATTAGATTCTTTCATTAAGTTAACCACATTCACTTCTCCTACAGCACTGGCAGTATAAGTTCCTTTATGTTTTTGAGTCACATCTCTTAAAGCTCTAGACGAAGACATATTAGAAACTGTATTTCCTGGAGTGTTTTGTAATACATAATCCGCTACTGCAACTAGGGTATATTCTTCTCCAAACATTTCTCCATTTTCATCTACAAAAGCCAATCTATCTACATCTGGATCTACAACAATTCCGAAGTCTGCACGCTCAGAAACTACCTTTTCCATTAAATCTCCCAAATGTTCTTTTAAAGGCTCTGGATTATGCGGAAAATGACCAGTTGGTTCGCAAAACAATTTCACAGGATGTACTCCTAAAGCTTCTAATAATAAAGGAACCGCTATTCCTCCAGTAGAATTTACTCCATCTACTACTACTTTAAATTTAGCTTCCTTAATAGCATTTACATTCACTAATGGAAGATCTAAAATTTCATCTATATGCAAGTCGATATATGCATCGTTTGTCGTTATTTTTCCCAAAGCATCTACTTCAGAAAAACTTATGGAATCTCCTTCTGCTAAGTTAAGTATTTCTTGTCCTGCTTCAGCATCAAGAAACTCCCCTTTATGATTGAGTAATTTTAATGCATTCCATTGTTTTGGGTTATGACTTGCAGTTAATATAATTCCTCCATCTGCATGCTCCATCGTTACTGCAACCTCAACAGTAGGTGTTGTAGAAAGGTCTAAATCCACTACATGGATTCCTAAACCTACTAGAGTATTCATAACCAATTGTTGGATCATCTCTCCAGAAATTCTAGCATCTCTACCAACAACTACTTTATAATTTGTCTTTTCTCTTTGGTTTTTTACCCAAGTTCCATAAGCTGCTGCATATTTTACGGCATCGATTGGAGTTAAATTATCTCCTTGAAATCCCCCTATTGTGCCTCTTATTCCAGAAATGGACTTAATTAAAGTCATATTTTTATCAATTTTTGACAAATATACTTTTTTATTTCACCTATTTTGTAAATTGTACGGAATGATTTTCTTTGATAAAAAAAGCTTTTCTTAGTAATATCAAAAGCAAGCATTTATTTTATTTTCAAGATCCTTTTACGATGTTAACTTTCTTTAATAATATATGAACTTTTTAGCGCACATTTATCTTTCTGGAGACAACAAAGAAGTTATAATTGGTAACTTTATTGCCGATGGTATTAAGGGAAGTGATTATAAAAAATTTCCATCTCAAATTCAAAAAGGAATCCTTTTACACAGAGGGATAGATAGCTTTACAGACCAACATACTATAGTAAGAAAAAGTACAGCAAGATTGCATGAAAATTATGGGCATTATAGTGGTGTTATCGTCGATATACTTTACGATCATTTTTTAGCTAAAAACTGGACAAACTACCACAAACAACCACTAGATGAATATGTCCAGGATTTTTACAAATTACTTAACTCAGAATACGACATACTTCCTTCTAGAATACAAATGATGATGCCATTTATGATTTCCAATAATTGGCTACTTAGTTATGCGACCATTCCTGGTATTGCTAAGATTTTAGAACAAATGAATCGACGTCTTAAAAACATATCCAATATGAATTTAGCAGTAGTAGAATTAGAACAATATTATACAGAATTCGAAGAGGAATTCACTTCATTTTTTGTCGAATTAAAAACTTTTTCAAACAATAAACTGATTCAATTAGAAACCCTATGAAAAAACTTATTTTCCTTGTCCTTACCTGTTTCTTTATTTCTTGCAATCAAGATATAAAGAAAACCGAATCTGATACTTCCTCCCCTATTTCAGAAATACAACAAGAAGTTAAAAAAAGCATCATAGCAGATAAAGCAATGGTTGTATCTGCTCGGGAAGAGACATCCAAAATAGGACTTGAAATATTAAAGAAAGGCGGAAATGCTTTTGACGCAATGATCGCCACCGAAATGGCACTTGCAGTAAGCTACCCTTATGCCGGAAATATAGCTGGTGGAGGCTTTATGGTATACCGTACACAACACGGAGAGCTTGGAGCTTTAGATTATAGAGAAAAGGCTCCAATAGCAGCTTCTAGAGACATGTATTTGGATGAAAATGGAGATTTTATTTCAGAAAAAAGTAAAGAAGGATCTTTAGCTGTTGGTGTCCCTGGTACTATCGCTGGTATTTTTGCAGTTCATGAAAAACTAGGATCTCTTCCTATTGAAGAAATATTAGCTCCAGTAATTGCATTAGCAACAAATGGCTATATCGTTACTCAAAAACAAGTAGATCGGCTAGAAAAGTATAAAGAACAGATTACTAGAGTTAATCAAGAAACCTCTATTTACAACCAATCCTATAAAAAAGGAGATACTATTGTAAACAAAGCCCTTGCAAATACCCTAAGTAAAATCTCTCAAAATGGAAGATCTGAATTTTATAATGGGAAAACTGGGGAAAAACTGGTGAATTACATACAATCTAAAGATGGGATTATTACTATGGAAGATTTAAAAGCTTATGAAGTGGAATGGCGCGAACCCATCGTTTTCACTTATAAAGACTTGAAGATTATTTCTATGTCACCCCCCTCTAGTGGTGGAATTTGCCTTGCACAAATATTAAAGTCCATAGAACCATTCCCTATAAAAAATTATGGTCATAATAGCATAAAAACAATACAAGTAATTACAGAAGCAGAACGAAGAGCATATGCAGATAGAAGTTTTTATTTAGGAGATCCAGATTTTGTAGACATCCCTGTCGATTCACTATTAGATAATAGGTATGTTACTGAAAGAATGAAGGATTTTACATTCGATAAAGCTACCTCTTCAGGTAGTTTGAGTTATGGAATTATTCCAGGTTTTGAAAGTTCCGAAACTACGCATTATTCTATCGTAGACCAATTTGGAAATGCTATTGCAGTAACCACTACACTTAACGGAGCTTATGGGTCCAAATTATATGCCAAAGACTTAGGATTTTTCCTAAACAATGAGATGGATGATTTTAGTTCAAAACCAGGAGAGCCTAATGTTTACGGTCTTGTAGGTGGAGAAGCAAACTCCATTCAACCCCAAAAAAGAATGTTAAGCTCTATGACTCCTACCATTGTTGAAAAAAATGGTGAATTTTGGATGACCCTAGGTACTCCTGGCGGTTCCACTATTATTACATCAGTATTGCAAACCATTTTAAATGTCTATGAATTTGATATGAATATGCAAGAAGCAGTAGATGCACCGAGATTTCATCATCAATGGCTTCCCGATGTTATACGCTTTGAGCCCAATTCATTCACGAAAGATTCTTTAAATTATCTTGAAGAAAAGGGATATATCATAGAAGAAAAAAATGCAACAGTTATCGGAAAGGTGGATGGAATTAGAGTTTTACCTAATGGAAAATTAGAAGGTGGAGCAGATCGTAGAGGAGACGATACAGCCGTAGGCTTTTAAATTCAACACTTAACAAAGCATTACACTTTATCGCAAAAAGCTGCGTTATATCGAATTGTAGTCTTTTTACTACATAAGACGTAGAAAAACCCTACTTTTGAACTGTAAACTATCAATAACCATTATTGGAATTAATACAAATTAGTTCCAATACTTTTTTTAAGGACCGGTATAAATGAGTAGGAAGCCTTTTTATAAGGATATGTATGCCCTAATCCCACTAATATTTAGTGGGCTTCTTTGCATTGCACTTATTTTTCTTCTTTGGCAAAAAACCAATACTAATCCAGATTTTACTGGGATACTTACCAATATTACAACCATATTTATAAGTATTAGTGGATTTCTTGCTGCTATTATTATGGTTTATTTAGCTTCCTCTGCTCTTGGCTTAAAAAACAATCGGATTACTGTAATTGATAGTTTAAGTAAGATTACTCAAAAAATGCACAATTTTAGGGAGATTATAAACTTATTGTTACAATCTAAAATGTGGTTGCCAGGACTAAAGGAATATATTGATGAAGAATTCTCGGGACTTAATTTCTTTGAGGTTAAAGAGTTTTATAAAGGAAAGTCTAAATTGGCTATAGAGTTTTTGCAAGAAAGTCATCATTATGGAGATACAGAAAACCTATACTTGGAATTAAAATCTCTTTTAATGACCAAACCTAAAGAAAGGAAAGTCCCAAAAAACATAAATTATCCCAATATTTATGATAAAGAAATAATTGAAAAATGGCTAGAACACAAATGTGGATCTGGGCTTTTATATTATTTTGGCTATAAATATGGAGTCTATAAAGAAACTTTAGATATAGAATCTGTTTACGAAAGGCACCAAGATAAAATTATGGCTTTGGCAAACTCTATAGATCCTGAAACCTTTGAAGATTCTTCATTCAATGAAGTATTCCTTTCAAAATTGGGAGATTATATGGCTAACGATATTATTCCAAAATTATATCAATTGCAAGATAATGTGGATACTCGAATGCCAAGGATTTTACTTTATTTATACAGTATCTTTCTGTTTCTAGTAGTGTCAGGAATTTTACTACCTCTATGTTTCCTCTTATTTAACTTACCTATTTTACTATTGATAATTAGTTATGCAACCGTAGTGAGTATCATCTTCTTTTTAGCTACTACTTTTTATCAGTTCTTAACTAAAGAAATCAATTCTTAAAGATCATTAAGCCTTTTAATTTTTATCCCAACTTTTTTTAGTTCGAATACGTTTATAAAGCTTTATACCCAACATTAATAATACGGAAACCCCAACGATTCCTACGATTCCAAAAATCCAACCAATAGAGTTTTTTAGTACCACAAGGAAGGTACAGGCAAAAAGAATTATGGTTGCAACTTCATTCCAAATCCTTAATGCAAATGAAGAATACTTTATATGTCCATCTTGAGTTTGTTGATACATTATTTGACAGGTCCAATGGTATAAAAATAATAGAACAACAAATCCAAGTTTAATTTGCATCCATCCAAAATTTAACCATTCAGGATTTATTACTAACATCCATACGGCAAATAATGTTGCTAAAACAGCAGAAGGCCAGGTAATGATGTACCATAACCTTTTAATCATTAATTGGTATTGACTTATTAAAATTTCTTTTGCTGGAGACTCCTTTTCTTCCGCTTCTTTAAAATAAATAAACAACCTAATTATGTAAAAAAGCCCTGCAAACCAAGTAGTAATAAAGATGATATGAAGCGACTTAATATATAAATATTCCATAATTAATAATTGTTTTTCCAATTATGTATCCAAGTTTCCAATACTTTCACCCAATCCTCATCTTCATTTAAACAGGGAATGGTATTAAATTCTTCTCCTCCACTTTCTAAAAAAGATTTTTTTGCTTCCATTGCAATTTCTTCTAAAGTCTCTAAACAATCTGCTACAAATGATGGAATAACTACACTTAATTTCCTTACCCCTTTCTTTGGTAAGTCTTTAATAACCACATCTGTAAATGGTTGTATCCAAGGATCTTTACCTAAACGAGATTGAAAAGACACACTATACTCTTCTTCTTTTAAACCGAGTTTTTCAACCACTAATTTTGTGGTTTCATAACATTGGTGTCGATAACAAAATTCATGAGCTGGAGAAGGTGTATTACAACAGGTTCCATCTATTTTACAATGTGACTTAGCAACATCGGTTAGCTGCAGATGTCTTTCTGGCAAGCCATGATAAGAAAACAATAAATGGTCTGGTTTTTCCTCTTCCAATTTTCGTTTAATACTATTGCTCAACACCTCTATATAATCAGATTTATTATAAAAGGCTGGTACATCAATAAGTTTGATCTGCGGAAAATGTTTTTTAATCAATTTATTGGCTAAAACTACAACTGTTTCGGTGGAAGCCATTGCAAATTGTGGATATAGAGGAATCATAAATATTTCATCTACTCCTTGATCTGCTAATTTTTGAATACCACTTTTCATGGAAGGGTTACCATAGCGCATCGCCATTTCAACAGGAATATCCGATTTCGCATTAATTTTTTCTGTAACTCTTCTTGTGATCTCAATAAGTGGCGACCCTTCTTTCCACCATATTTTTTTATATGCAGCAGCCGTCTTTTTTGGTCGTGTATTTAGAATAATCCCTCTAACTAGAAATACTCGCATTAAATAGGAGGTGTCTATTACCCTCTTATCCATTAAAAATTCATCTAGATATTTTCGCACGTCTCTAGTAGATGTACTATCTGGGGAGCCTAAATTTACTAATAATACACCTTTCATTTATATTTATAGTTTTGAAAAACGATTTCGCTTTTCCGTTTAGTTTAACATTAAATTAATCGAATTAATAAAAGCATTCTGCAAAGTTATTTCATAAATCGCTAATTATTGCAAATTTATTAAATTTATAAATTAAATATTTATAAAAAACAACAAATTACTTTTGTCGATGTTTTTCATCTTTGAGTTATTAATTTTGCCTTTTTCAAAAGGTCATTTTCGCAGTTACTTTACAAAAATAAATGACAAAAAACAAGACTATACGGATTCTTTTTGAAATAAAAAATGACATTTGTCATATTTTCAAAATCCTTTAAACATAAAGCTTAAGAAGGTATTTACAAGATAGCTTTATTAAGAAACATTCTAAATTAACCGTTTTTACTTATACCGATAGTTATTGTACTTATAGCGATATTTTTCATTGAAATATAGTAGTACTTTAGCCGACACTTATTAGTAACATATTTTTTATGAATCAAAATGGGACACCTACAAAACTTTATAATGTAGGGATAAATTATAAGAAGGCTGATGTTAAGGTAAGAGGAACCTTCTCAATTACTAAAGAGAATCAAAAGCTATTATTAGAAGATGCTAAGGAAAATGGCATCCAAGGGATATTTGTAGTTTCTACTTGTAATAGAACTGAAATAACAGGATTTGCAAAACACCCCTTCGAATTGATTAGCTATATCTTAAAGTATTCTAATGGAAACTTAGAAGAGTTTATAAAAGTTTCCAATGTATACAAAAACAAAGCCGCAGTAAATCATTTATTCAACATAGGTACTGGCTTAGATAGTCAGATATTAGGGGACTACGAAATTGTTGGACAATTAAAAAAATCTTTTAAACAAGCAAATAAAGCAGGTACGACCAATACTTATTTAGAACGATTAATGGACCATGTTATTCAGGCGAGTAAAGAGGTAAAGAATAACACAAAATTAAGTTCTGGTACCACCTCCGTTGCATATGCAGCGGTTCAATATATTATCGATCACATTCCAAATTATAATACTAAGAAAATTCTCAATTTTGGTTTAGGAGACATCGGTAAAAATACTTGTAAAAACATCTTGGAGTATACCTCGAACAAGAATGTAACCCTTATCAACAGGACCTTCGAAAAAGCTGTAGAGTTTAAGGATTCGCATCCTACTATTTCAATTAATGAATATAAAACCTTAAAAGATCAAATTAACGAATCGGATATTCTTATCGTATCTACAGGAGCCAACCTTCCAACAATAAATCATACGCACATTCCTAAGAACCGTCCTTTATTGATTCTTGATTTATCTATGCCAGAAAATGTAGATCCAGCTGTAAAAAACATAGAAGGGGTTACCTTGGTTAATGTGGATGAACTTTCGAAGATTACGGATAAAACTATTGAAACTAGGCGAAAAGAAATTCCAAAAGCAGAAAAAATTATCGATACCTATAAAAATGATTTTAACGAATGGATTGCTTCACGTAAGTATGTGCCTGCAGTAAATGCATTAAAAGTATCGCTTCAAACCATTCAAAAGGACGTTATAAATCATCAATCTAAAAAATTGGAAGATTTTAATCCAGACCACGTAGAGATTGTTACCTCAGCAAGACGATACCGCTGCAGACGTAAGTATCGATGTAATTAGTAAAATATTTAACCTAGAAGAGTTAAGTTATATTGAAAATGATTAGAATTGGAACAAGATCCAGTGAATTAGCACTATACCAAGCTAATACTGTAGCAAGATTACTAAAAGACTTAGGACATCAAAGCACCATTATAAAAATTGAATCTCTAGGAGATCAAGATTTAAAAACCCCCTTATACGAATTGGGAGTTACTGGTATTTTCACTAAAAGCTTAGATATCGCTTTATTAAATAAAGACATCGATATTGCGGTACATTCTTTAAAGGATGTCCCTACATTAATGCCCAATGGCATTCAACAAGCTGCGGTATTAAAAAGAGGGAATTTTAACGACGTCCTCATTTTAAAAGAAGATGAAAATTTTTTCGAAAATGAAATTGCCACCATCGCAACAGGCAGCTTACGTAGAAAAGCACAATGGCTACATAGATATCCAAAACATATTATAACCAATCTTCGAGGTAATGTAAACACTCGTTTACAAAAACTAGAAGATAACGATTGGGACGGAGCCATTTTTGCTGTAGCAGGTCTAGGTAGACTAAATCTACTTCCAAAAAAGGAAAAACACATCAAGCTGGATTGGATGACTCCTGCGCCAGCGCAAGGTGCAATCATGGTGGCTTGTTTAGAAGAAAATAAGACGGTTTTAGAGGCTTGTAAAGAACTAAATGATGCCGACACTGAAACCTGTGTAGGCATAGAACGTGAATTTTTGCGAGTATTAGAAGGAGGCTGCACCGCTCCTATTGGTGCTTTAGCCAAAATCGATGAAGAAAAAATTAGTTTTAAAGGAGTATTATTTAGCCCTGACGGAAAAAGTAAAATTGAATTTAGTAAAGTAACCACAAAAGACGAAATAGGAGATTTAGGAGAGTTTGCTGCCAATTATGTTTTGGCAAAAGGAGGAAAGAAACTCATGCGTAATAGTATGGTTGCTTCTGAAAAAGACATTCAAGTTTATTCTACAAAATTTATTTCCAAAGACCAAACCTCAAGTTTATCTTCACACATAGGGGTTGCGATGAGTGATTTTATTTCTATTAAATACAATAGAGTAAAACCCAATGTAGTTAAAAATCCTATCAAAAATGTGATTTTTACCAGTCAGAATGCTGTAGAAGCTATGTTATATTGCTTTGCTGCAACTGAATTAGATTTCACCAACATCTACTGTGTAGGTAGAAAAACCAAGCGATTAATAGAAAAGAAAATTGGAAAAGTAGCCCATTTTGAACCTTCGGCTGAAAAATTAGCAAATTATTTAACTGAAAAGGCAAAAGAGGAATCTTTTACTTTCTTCTGCGGAAATAAAAGAAGAGAAGACTTACCCGAAATATTATCAAAAAACAATATGGTGGTCAACGAAGTAGAATGCTACAAAACTCAATTAACTTCAAAAGAAATTGAAGAAAAATACAATGGCATCCTCTTTTACAGCCCTTCAGGAATCGAAAGTTATCTAATCGAAAATAAAGTGGAAGATCGCATTGCTTTTTGTATTGGAGAAACTACAGCTTCCGAAGCAAGAAAACATTTTAAAACGGTTATCGTTTCTAAAGTTGCTACTGTAAATGGAGTATTAAATTCTGTAAACGACTATTATAAAAATCATAATAATTAAATTATGAATAGAACAAGACGTCTTCGTAAAACGGATAATATTCGTCGTTTAGTAAGAGAAAACAAACTAACTGTCGATGATTTAATTTATCCTTTATTCATAGAAGAAGGAACCAATATAGAAGTTGAAATTGATTCTATGCCTGGAATAAAACGATATTCCTTAGATACCATTTCGAAAGAATTAGATGAAGTTGTGGATTTAAATATTCCAGCAGTCTTACTCTTTGGGATCCCTTCTACTAAAGACGATGAAGGAACAGAAACTTGGAATGACCAAGGGATTGTTCAGCAAGCAATTCGTTTTATTAAAAAAAACTACCCTAGCTTATATGTTATAACCGATGTTTGTTTCTGTGAATACACAAGTCATGGACATTGTGGAATTATACACAATAACGATGTAGATAATGATGAAACGTTAATCAACCTTGCCAAACAAACTATTTCTCATGCCAAGGCTGGAGCCGATATGGTTGCTCCTTCTGGGATGATGGACGGCGCTATTTTTTCAATGCGTGAAGCTCTAGACAATACTGGTTTTTACGATTTGCCAATTATGGGCTATTCCGTTAAGTATTCTTCTGCTTTTTATGGCCCCTTTCGAGATGCTGTAGATTCAGCTCCTTCCTTTGGAGATAGAAGAACTTACCAAATGGATCCTGCTAATAGAGATGAAGCGATGCGTGAGGCAAATTTCGATGATATGGAAGGCGCCGATATCCTTATGGTAAAACCTGCTCTCTCCTATTTAGATATTATCAGAGATTTAAAAAACAATTTTGATCGTCCAATCGCTTGTTATAACGTAAGTGGTGAATATGCCATGATTAAAGCCGCAGCAGAAAAAAACTGGATTGATGAAGAACGTGTTATGATGGAAAGTTTACTTTCTATGAAAAGAGCTGGTGCAGATATCATTATTACTTATTTCGCTAAAGAAGTTGCAAAGGTATTGTTGAAGCGTTGAAAATCAATCTAAGTTTAATAATAAAGGGTTAAACAATTCAACAAATAAACTAATCAAAAGTTATGAAATTCAAAAATTCAGAAAAACTATATAAAAAAGGGCTTGTAAATCTTGTTGGAGCTGTGAATTCCCCTGTACGAGCATTTGCATCTGTTGGTGGCACACCTTTATTCATCAAAAAAGCCAAAGGAAGTAAAATAATTGATGTGGATGATAACGAATACATCGATTTTGTTTTATCCTATGGCCCTATGATTTTAGGTCATCGGAACAAGATTGTAGAAAACGAAGTGAAAAATGCCTTAAAAAAAGGAACCACTTTTGGAGCTACTACAAAAGGAGAGATAAAAATGGCTCAAGTTGTTTGTGAAGCTTTTCCAGGTATGGATAAGGTTCGATTTGTAAACTCGGGTACTGAAGCAGTTTTAAGTGCAATACGTTTGGCTAGAGCGTTTACGGGACATGATAAGATTATAAAATTTGCAGGTTGTTACCACGGTCACTCAGATGCCTTATTGGTTGCTGCAGGATCGGGATTGGCAACATTAAGTATTCCCGGAAGTAAAGGAGTTCCAGATGATGCAGTAAAAAACACTCTGATTGCAGAGTATAATAATATAGAAAGTGTAAAAGTACATTTAGAAAAACATACCGATATCGCTGCGGTTTTTATCGAACCTATAGCTGGAAATATGGGAGTGGTTTTACCAAGTCCAGAATTTATAAAAGAATTAAGAGCCATCACAAAAGAGAAAGGAATACTACTTGTTATCGATGAAGTGATGACAGGTTTTAGGTCTAAATTTGGTGGCGCTCAAGAGTTATTAGGTATTGAAGCAGATATTACCTGTTTAGGAAAAATTATAGGTGGTGGTTTCCCAGTAGGAGCCTATGGCGCAAGAAACGAAATTATGGAAATGGTTTCTCCCCTTGGAGATATGTACCAAGCAGGAACCTTATCGGGGAACCCTATTGCCATGACATGTGGATTGGCAACACTGAAAGAATTGGATTTCCAGAATCCATATAAAAAGTTCGAGAAAATTGCCAAGCAGCTTGAAAATACATTATTAGATGCTGCTAAAAAGAACGGTATCGATTTACAAGTAAACCGTTTTGGTTCGATGATAAATCCATTTTTTACTAAAGAAAAGGTCGTCGATTTTAAAACTGCACAATCCAGTAATACCGAATTGTTTAAAACATTTTTCTGGGCGATGATAGAAAATGGAGTGTTCTTACCTCCTTCTCAATTTGAAGCTTGGTTTTTATGTACAGAACTTTCAAAAAAAGATTTACTAAAAACAGAAAAAGCAATTTATACCGCTATGGAAGCAGTTGCTAATACTACTAAGAAATAACTATGTCAAAAATAAAAAACGATTTATTTTTAAGAGCATTAAAAGGAGAAACCGTTGAAAGACCTCCAGTATGGATGATGCGTCAAGCAGGACGTTACTTACCAGAATTTATAGCTATCCGTGAGAAATACGATTTTTTCACACGTTGCCGAACTCCAGAGTTGGCTTCTGAAATTACGGTACAACCTATTCGTAGGTATGGTATGGATGCTGCCATTTTATTTTCGGATATTTTGGTGGTTCCTCAAGCCATGAACATTCCCTTTGAAATGAAGGAAGGTTTAGGTCCTTGGTTGCCCAATCCAATTCGTTCTCAAAAAGATGTAGATAATACCATTGTTCCAGACATTAATGATAGTTTAGGTTATGTGATGGATGCCATTAAAGCCACTAAAGAATTATTGGATAATGATATCCCATTAATCGGTTTTGCAGGATCTCCTTGGACTATATTATGTTATTGTGTGCAGGGACAAGGTTCAAAGAATTTCGATAAAGCAAAAGAATTCTGTTTTACACAACCAATAGCTGCTCACACTTTATTACAAAAAATTACCGATACTACCATTGCCTACCTAAAAGAAAAGGTGAAAGCTGGAGTGGATGCGGTTCAGATTTTCGATTCTTGGGGTGGTATGTTGTCTCCAGTTGATTATCAAGAATTTTCTTGGAAATATATCAACCAGATTATTGAGGCTTTAAAAGACGATGCTCCTGTCATTGCATTTGGAAAAGGATGTTGGTTTGCCTTAGAAGAAATGTCTAAATCTAACGCTTCAGCTTTAGGAGTAGATTGGACTATTTCCCCACAGGTTGCTAGACAACTTACTGGAAACAAGATCACTTTACAAGGTAACTTTGACCCTGTACGTCTACTCTCTTCTACTTCAGATATTAAAAAATTAGTTACTAAGATGATTAATGATTTCGGAAAAGATAAGTATATCGTAAATTTAGGTCACGGTATTTTACCTCATATTCCGTTAGATCACGCCAAAGCATTTATTGATGCTGTAAAAGAATATAAAGCATAACGTGATTAGTGATAATAAAATACTTTGAGCTTATAGCCTAAAGCTTAATGCATAAAAAAATGAAAGACCAGTTTCTAGCCTATATTAAAACCTTACAAAATACTATAACTTCTACTTTAGAAGAGATAGATGGTAAGGCCAATTTTAAAGAAGATCTCTGGGAACGTCCTGAAGGTGGTGGTGGAAGAACTCGAGTAATTGAAAACGGAAATGTGTTTGAAAAAGGTGGGGTTAATATCTCTTCCGTTCATGGAAAATTACCCGAATCGATGCAAAAGTATTTTAAGGTTAACGATTGCGATTTTTTTGCTTGTGGCTTAAGTTTGGTATTACACCCTAAAAACCCATTTGTACCTACAGTTCATGCTAATTGGCGTTACTTTGAAATGTATGATGCCGATGGTAAAATCATTTCTAGTTGGTTTGGTGGGGGTCAAGATTTAACTCCTTATTATCTTTTTGAGGAAGATGCCATTCATTTTCATCAAACCTGTAAAGATGCTTGCGACAAGCACCACCCTGAATTTTATCCTCAATACAAAAAACGTTGCGATGAATATTTTTGGAATACCCATAGAGAAGAAGCTCGAGGGATTGGCGGTCTGTTTTTTGATTATTTAAAAGAAACCGATTCGCTTAGTATGCAGGACCGTTACGATTTTGTAACTGAGATTGGCAATAGTTTTTTAAAGGGCTATCTTCCTATTGTTGAAAAAAGAAAAGAAACTTCTTTTACACAAGAACAAAAAGATTGGCAAGAAATTAGAAGAGGTCGTTATGTAGAGTTCAATTTAATCCATGACAAAGGCACTTTATTTGGACTAAAAACCAATGGACGTATCGAAAGCATATTAATGAGCTTACCACCTAAGGTTCAATGGCATTACAATCATTTGCCTAAAGAGGGAAGTCAAGAAGGAAAATTGGTTTCTATTTTAAAAAACCCTAAAGATTGGGTATAACTTGTAGCTGACCATTGTCATAGATTTTCGAAATCGCTACCCCTACTTTTGTGAAATAATACCTGTTAAAAATGACAAATAATTTAATACAAAAATACAACATTCCAGGCCCGAGATACACTAGTTATCCCACTGTCCCTTATTGGGATAAAGAAGGAATAGCTTTAAAAGATTGGGAACATTCCACCATAAAATCTTTTAAAGAAAGTAACGATTCCGAGGGGATTAGCCTATATCTTCATTTACCTTTTTGTGAAAGTTTGTGTACTTTTTGTGCTTGTCATAAACGAATTACCAAACGACATTCAGTAGAAGAGCCTTATATAGACACTTTATTAAAAGAATGGGATTTATACTGTGATCTTCTAGTGGATACCCCAAAAATTAGAGAAATTCATTTGGGTGGTGGAACGCCTACTTTCTTTTCTTCAGAGAATTTAAAAAAGTTGATCAACGGTATTTTTAAAAGAGCTGAAAAAATTGAAGGCTTTGAATTAAGCTACGAAGGCCATCCTAATTTTAGTTCCGAAGAACAATTACAAACCCTATACGACTTGGGTTCTCGAAGAAATAGTTTTGGAATCCAGGATTATGACCCAGTGGTACAAAAAGCGATTCATAGAATTCAATCTTTTGAGCAGGTAAAACGAGTTACCGAGTTATCCCGAAAAATAGGATACGAATCGATTAGTCACGATCTTATCTTTGGATTACCATTTCAAAATGAGGAAAGCATTAGAGATACCATAAGTAAGACTATCGAGCTTAAACCCGATAGAATCGCTTATTATAGCTATGCTCACGTACCATGGATTAAAGGAGTTGGACAACGAGGATTCGATGAAAAGGATTTGCCTAAAGATGATGAAAAACGCTATTTATATGAGCTAGGAAAACAACTGTTTTTTGAAAATGGCTATGTAGAAATAGGAATGGATCACTTTGCATTAAAAACAGATTCTCTTTATAAAGCCATGGAAGCCAAAAAACTACACCGTAATTTTATGGGCTATACAGCGGGAAAAACCAAACTAATGATAGGTTTGGGAATGTCTTCTATAAGTGATTCTTGGTACGGATTTTCGCAAAACGAAAAATCGGTTGAAACCTATACTGAAAAGGTGAACCAAGGTATTATTCCAATTTTTAGAGGGCATTTATTAACTGAAAACGATTTAGTGATTCGGAAACACATTTTAAACCTTATGTGTAACCTAGAAACCGAATGGAACGATAGTCTTCCAGAAGTTGTAAAAAACGACATTATAGATCGTCTACAAGAAATAATCGACGATGGATTGGTTACTATAACCGACAGCAAAGTCACTGTAAAAGAAGAAGGCAGAATGTTTGTACGTAATATTTGTATGTCTTTCGATCTACGATTGCTGGAAAACCAACCCGATACCCGTCTGTTCTCTATGACCATTTAATTAAAATATATTAGGACATAACAGTATTTATTGTATCTTTAACACACTCCCCTTATCTGATTACCCTTGGTAATTTGTTGGGGATTTTTTTATTTTATTAAACAAACAATAATCTAAAAAAGAGTAAGATTTATTAATTTTTAAAGGTGTTAAAGATGGCATATTCAAAACCAAAATTTAAAGACAAGTACGGAAATTTCATTAACGGAAAATTCGTAGAACCAATTGGCGGTCAGTATTTTGACAATACATCCCCAATTGACAACACACAAATTGCTAAATATCCACGTTCTCAAAAAGAAGACGTTGATAATGCAGTAGCAGCAGCCAATGCAGCAAAAGATGCTTGGGGAAATACTTCCGCAGGAGAAAGAGCAGCAATGCTAAACAAGGTTGCAGAAATTATTGAAGCAAATTTAGAAGAGTTTGCTTTAGTTGAAACTTGTGATAACGGGAAGCCAATTAGAGAAACAATAAATGCCGATATACCATTATCCATTGACCATTGGCGGTATTTTGCAGCAGCAATTAGAACAGAAGAAAGTTCTATGGCAGAATTAGATGCTAATACCATTTCTATAAATTTAAAAGAACCTTTAGGTGTGGTTGGTCAAATTATACCTTGGAACTTTCCATTATTAATGTTGTCTTGGAAAATGCCACCAGCATTAGCAGCAGGAAATTGTGTGATTTTAAAACCAGCAGAGCAAACCCCTTCAACAGCAACTTTATTAATGGAGAAAATTGCAGAAATATTTCCTCCAGGAGTAATTAACATAGTACACGGCTTTGGTCCAGAAGCAGGTAAGCCATTAGCATCTCATTCAGGAGTTGATAAAGTTGCCTTTACAGGAGAAACAACCACAGGTCAGTTAATTATGCAATATGCATCTAAAAACCTAAATCCTGTAACTATGGAATTGGGTGGTAAATCACCAAATATTTTCTTTAATTCTGTTATGGATGAAGATGATGCATTCTTAGATAAAGCAATTGAAGGAGCCGTACTTTTCGCATTTAATCAAGGAGAAGTGTGTACTTGTCCTTCTAGATTATTAGTGCAGGAAGATATATATGATGCCTTTATGGAAAGAGTTGTTGCTCGTACAAAAGCAGCCATTCAAGCAAATCCATATGATGCAAGTACTATGGTTGGTGCACAAGCATCTAATGATCAGTACGAAAAAATTCTATCTTATATTAAAATTGGTAAAGAGGAAGGTGCAAAAGTACTTACAGGGGGTAATGCTTGTAAGTTAGACGGGGATTTATCCAATGGCTACTATATTGAACCTACTATTTTAGAAGGTCATAATAAGATGCGAGTTTTTCAAGAAGAAATTTTTGGCCCTGTAGTATCTGTAACTAAATTTAAAGATGAAGCAGAAGCTATAGAAATTGCAAATGATACACTTTATGGTTTGGGTGCAGGGGTTTGGTCAAGAGACGCTCATCAATTATATCAAGTCCCAAGAGCAATAAAAGCTGGTAGAGTTTGGGTAAATTGTTATCACGCTTATCCCGCTCACGCCCCATTTGGTGGTTATAAAAAATCCGGGTTTGGACGTGAAACACATTTGATGATGATGAATCATTATCGCCAAACAAAGAATATGCTTATCTCTTACGACAAGAACAAATTAGGTTTCTTTTAATAGCTTATAAATATTTTGAACCATAAGAAGGCTGACTAAAATTTTGGTCAGCCTTTCTCAATTAAAGACAAAATTATGGATTATAAAAGAGTTGCAATAACAGAAAAAGCAATTGAAATACTTAATCAGCTAAAAGAAAAACACGGGGATTTAATTTTTCATCAAAGTGGAGGATGTTGTGATGGTTCGGCACCAATGATTCTTGAAGAAGCGGATATGTATTTGGACGATAGTGATATTCTGCTTGGACAATTAGATGGGGTGAACTTTTATATGAATCAAGACCAATTTGAATATTGGAAACATACCCATTTAACAGTAGATATAACAGAAGGAAGAGGTTCTAGTTTTTCTTTAGAAATTCCACTTGGCGTACGATTTATTATACACTCAAGATTATTAACTGATGAAGAAAACACGGAACTAAATAAATAACGAATTCTAAACATCTATATAAGTCATTAAAAAATCCTATACAAAAACATAAAAAACAATCCACCCCTTTTTTTCTATATCCTCTCTAAGTGACATTTTGTAGCACTTCCTTTTTTATTGTATATTTAACCAGTCCCCTACACAATTACTCTTAGTAATCTGTTGGGGATTTTTTTATTTATTGAAAGCTACTAATTAGTATGACAAGTAAAATTTATACAAGTTCTGTACAATTTAAAAACATGAAATGGCAGGCTATCAGTATTTTGCTTTTTACTTTCTTTTTATCCATAGGGTATTCGCAAAATCCAGATATAAAAAATATAGTCTTTGAAGGTGCGGGCATTAGAGGTATAGCTTATACTGGTGCAGTTCAATCTTTAGAACAGAAAAGTATTATTAATAATGTTGAAAAAGTTGGAGGTACATCTGCAGGAGCAATAATTGCACTTTTAATTTCACTAGAATACACTTCAGAAGAATTGACCACAATAATCTCCAACACAAAATTTCAAAAATTCAATGATGGTAGGTTTTTTTTTATTGGAGGATTTTCTCGTACCAAGAACAGATATGGGTGGTATCGAGGTCAGAAATTCACCAACTGGATTGGTAATCTAATAAAAGAAAAAACAGGAAACTCCGAAATTACATTTGAACAATTATATCAAAAAGGTTATAAAGATCTTTATCTTACGGCTACTTGTCTTAATCAACAAAAATTAGTGATACTTTCAAGAGAAACATATCCAAAAATGAAAATTAAAGATGCTGTTAGAATATCAATGTCAATCCCACTCTATTATCAAGCTGTATTTGTCGATAAAAATGGAAAAATATATTCCAAACCAAAAAAAGATGAGAGTTTAGATATAATGGTTGATGGAGGGATAATTGGGAATTTTCCAATTCAAATTTTTGATACTATAATAGTCGATTCCTTGAAAAAGGTTCATAGAATTCCAAATTATGAGACTATAGGATTCAGAATAGATACTGAAAAACAAATTCAAGAAGATTCTACTACAAAAGATTTAGCTCCATTTACTATCCATAATTTCAAAGATTATGTTTCCGCTTTTTATATTATGGTCATAGAAAATCTAAATAGACAACAATTAACAAAAGACGATTGGGATAGAACAATTTCTATTTCTTCCGTAGGCATAAGCCCCAAAGTAAAAAAGCTTTCTGAAGAACAGAAACAAAAACTAATTGAAAGCGGTAAGCACAATACAGAGGTATATTTAAAAAAACTTTATGACAAAAAAGAATAAGATTACCAGTAAAAATAATTCCGAAGAGAAGAAGGTAGGCAAGTACCTAAAATATGCTATTGGGGAAATCGCCATCGTAATTATCGGAATTCTATTTGTATTAATTGCGAATTTTATAAGGGAACAAGTACAAGAAAATGAATCTAAACAGAATGCGCTTATTGCATTAAAAAATGATATTACAAGAGATTCCAACGGACTGAACTCTTATTGGATTCCTAGACTAGAAAAGCAAGAAGAAGCTCGTAATCGTTTAAATTTATTTCTAAAGAATTCGACTACCATTATAGACTCCATGGAGTTTGTTACCGATGTGATATTAGTCTCAACGTATTTTACTTTTAATCAGAACAAAGCGGCGGTTGAAGATTTATTATATGGTGGGCGGCTTCATCTTATAGAAGACGATAGTTTGCGTATAGCCCTATTAAAATATAAATATCGAGTTGAAAAAGTAGCGGAGTTCGACTTAATTCATCGGGAATATTTCTTGGAAATTCAGGGACGGATTGGACCAAAAATATTAGGTGGAATGGCTTTACCAGAAGGCTTTATAGCATATCATGCCAATGACACCATCAATACAAAGATTATAGTTAGTCACGCACTAGATTGGGAAAACCTTATTTCATCAGATAATCTTAGAACACTTTTGGCGGCAACTGGTGTTCCTTTTGCGATAAAAAAGAACAGCTATATTTCGATCGAAGAACAAGCAGAGCTCCTGTTAAAATTATTGAATATTGCTATTGATGAAAAATAGGGACATTGAATTAAAATAACAAAAGTTGAAACGCTATATTTAGCATTCAAAATAGAAATAAAAAACAAATCCATAAATAATAACCATGAAAAACGTAAAAAAGCCCTTCTCCCTCTATTCAAACACCCTTAAAGTTCTCATCTTTATTTGTTTTTTTTCTTTTAGTTTTAATGGAGAAGCGCAAGTAAACTGGACCAATGATGGAGATTCTTATTTTAAATTGGAAGAAAACCAACTACTAACCTATACCCTACCAAACCATGATGCGAAAACAGTAATTAGCAAAGCACAACTTACTCCAGCTGGAAAATCAGAGCCTTTAGAAGTCGCTCATTTTAAATTTTCAGAAGACCAAGAAAAAATATTACTGTTTACCAATACTAATAAAGTTTGGAGACTACATACCAAAGGAGACTATTGGGTTTTTAATTTTAAAACAAATATGCTTACACAAATCGGTAAAAGCCTTCCTCCTTCCACCCTAATGTTTGCAAAATTCTCTCCCGATGGAAATAGCATCGCTTATGTTTCTGAAAACAATTTATATTCTGAAGATTATACAACTGGAAAAGTTCAAGCCTTAACAACCAATGGCACGGTTTCTTTAATAAATGGAACTTTTGATTGGGCCTATGAGGAAGAATTTGCTTGTAGAGATGGGTTTCGTTGGAGTCCCGACAGTAAATCTATTGCCTATTGGCAGATAGATGCAAGCGCCATCAAGAAGTTTTATATGGTAAACAACACAGACTCTATCTATTCGCAATTAGTGCCTTTAGAGTACCCTAAAGTTGGTGAAAGCCCTTCAGTTTGTAGAGTTGGGGTTGTAAATCTTTCCGATACCAAAACAACTTGGATGGATGTTCCTGGAGATGCCTCACAGAATTACTTAGTACGGATGGAATTTATTCCAAATACCAACAAACTTTTAATTCAACAATTAAACAGAAAACAAAACCATAGCAAATTATACATTGCAGATGCTTTAAATGGAAGTACAAATATAATTCAAGAAGAATCGGATAAAGCTTGGGTAGATTTATTTCAGTTAGGCAATCCCTATGAAATCGATTATACCAATAACTTTAGTTTTTTAGAAGAAACCAATAGCATTCTTTGGGCTTCAGAAAAAGATGGCTGGAGGCACTTATACCAAGTTTCTTTAGAAGGAAAACCAGAGGTACTTATCACAAAAGGAAATTACGATGTGATCGATTTAAAACACATCAATCCCAAAGAAGGATATGTATATTATTTAGCTTCACCAGATAATGCCACACAAAAATATTTGTATAAGTCCAAATTGAATGGAAAAGGGAAAAATGAATTACTAAGTCCGGAAAGCTTAAAAGGAAGCCACGATTATTCTTTCTCTTCAAATGGCAGCTATGCAGAACATAGTTTTACCAACCACTTTACTCCAAGAACTAAAGAGTTTATTAATGTTGCCAATCACGAAGCATTAACCCAAGAAGAAAGTATTGTTAAAAATTTGAAAAAGCTAGAAAAAAAACCAACTACTGAGTTCTTTAGCATAACAACAGCAGATAATGTTGAAATGGATGGATGGATGGTAAAACCTACCAATTTCGATCCAAATAAAAAATATCCTGTGGTCTTTTACTTGTATTCCGAACCTGCTATGACCACGGTAAACGACAGCTATAACAGCAGTAGAAACTTTTTGTATAATGGTGATATGGCGAGAGATGGTTATATCTCCATTTCACTTGACAATAGAGGTACTCCTGCTCCTAAAGGAAGAGAATGGCGGAAATCCATTTACAGAAAAATTGGGGTCGTTAATATAAATGATCAGGCTATGGCAGCTAAAGAGATTTTAAAATGGGATTTTGTAGATGCCGAACGAGTTGCAGTTTGGGGTTGGAGTGGTGGTGGATCTGCCACCTTAAATTTAATGTTTCGATATCCTGAGATATATAAAACAGGGATTTCAATCGCAGCAGTGGGCAATCAATTAACTTATGATAATATTTACCAAGAGCGTTTTATGGGCTTACCCCAAGAAAACATGGAAGATTTTATTGAAGGTTCACCCATTACCTATGCCAAAAACCTAGAAGGAAATTTACTTTTTATTCATGGTACCGGAGATGATAATGTCCATTATCAAAATGCAGAACTGCTATTAAACGAATTGATAAAACACAATAAGCAATTTCAGTTTATGCCTTATCCTAACAGATCTCATGGATTAAGCGAAGGAGAAGGGACTTTTAAGCATTTATCTACCTTATATACCAACTATTTAAAATTACATTGTCCTCCAGGGGGAAGGTAGAAATTGGCTAAAAAAGAATATCTTTAAAAAAGAAATATTTTAAAAAATGGATACACAAAGTTACGGATTAGCATTAAGTGGCGATGGAGCTAGAAGCTTCGCACATATTGGCGTATTTAAAGCCTTGGAAGAATTTGGCATACAACCAGATGTAATTTCTGGTACTAGCATGGGCGCTGTATTGGGTGCATTTATAGCAGCAGGGTATACCTTCTCAGAATTAGATAAAATTATTAAAAATAGATCTCAGTCTGGATTGTTAAAGATGGTACTTCCCAATTTAGAAGTTGCATCTCATGAACCCATACGAAAAGTATTGAAAGATTTTCTTCCAGAAAATATAGAAGATTTAAAAATACCCATGCATATTTCCGCTACCAATTTATCCCTTGGCAAAAATGTTATTTTCACCAAGGGAAACCTTGCAGATGCAGCAATCGCATCTTGTTCTATTCCTATCACTTTTAAACCCATACAGATTAATGGGGACTATTATGTGGATGGAGGATTTACTAAAAACCTTCCTGCTTCTACCATTAGAGGTAAATGCGAAGTTTTGATTGGCTCTCAAGTTAATTATATTGATAAAGAAGAAGGTGTAGATTCTATCAGTAGCATTTTAGAACGATGTTTTAGAATCGGAATCAATAATTCTGTACGTACAGATCGTGCTGTTTGCAATTTATTAATCGAACCACAAGGGGTACAACAATTCGATCCTCTTAATTTTAGGGAATCTGCTAAAATAATCGATATTGGATATCATGCCGCCCACAAAGTTCTGAAACAGTATCAAGAAGATTTAAATTATAACCGATAATCCTCTTTAAAAAAGTAACTCCAGTTCCTCTTCTTTTATACCCATTTAGAGACCTTTTGTAGCGCTTCCCTTATTTATTGTATATTTATCAAGTCCCCTACTCGATTGCCTTTGGCAATTGGTTTGGGGATTTTTTATTTATTAAAAAACAAACGAATATGAAAAATATAATTACAGCATTTGTTTTTACAGCAATTTTGGTTTCTTGTAATTCGAGGGATAAAACTAAAAACTCGAACCAAAAGGCGACTGAAAGTGAAACAGAAATAATCGTCAGTGAATCGAAAGAAATACAAGAACAATTTAAGGCAATTGATTCAGACGAAGCTTTAATTGCAACTGCATTAATGGCTGCTCCAAAAGAAAGCCGAAAGGGGTCTAAAGTCATTGGTTACAATATGGCTGGGGAATTTGTCACCTTGAAAGAAGGAAACAATGAATTTATTTGTTTGGCGGATAATCCTAATCAGGATGGATTTAATACCGCTTGTTATCACAAAGACCTGGAAGCCTTTATGGCAAGAGGAAGAGAATTGAGATCGGATGGGAAGACATCTAAAGAAATATTTGATATTAGGGAGGAAGAAGTGAAGACTGGTAAACTTGTCATGGGAAAATCTGGATCGACTTTACATATATACTATGGATCAGAAACAGAATACAACCCTGAAACATCTATTGTTGCAGGAGCTCAATACCGTTATGTTGTGTATATGCCATGGGCTACATCTCAAACTACCGGATTACCAGAAGTACCTTTGGCGTCAAATCATCCTTGGATAATGAACCCTGGCACCCATAAGGCGCACATTATGTTCACCCCCTTAAAAGAAGTCAGAGAGTAAGGTAATGGATTAGACAGAATTATTAAAATCAAAACTCTTGTAGCGCTATGGTGAGAATACAATTAGCAAATTAACATGAATATATGATACCCTTCTTCAGAAAAATACGTAAAAAAATGGCAGACGATAATAAGCCTCTTAAATATATAAGATATGCTATAGGAGAAATTGTATTGGTAGTTATTGGAATTTTGATTGCCCTTTCCATAAATAATTGGAATGAAAATAGAAAGTCCAAAATAATGGCCGATGAAGTGTATACCAATTTGCTAATTTCCTTAGAACAAGATGCTATAGAAGCTCAACGAATAAAAGGGTTGCTTACTAAAAGTTTAGAAACCCATAAAAAATTAATTTTTGGGGAGGCCGACACCTATGCAACTGAAATGAATCCCCATGAACTGGATACGCTGATTGGAGATATTCTTTTAGGGGTTTGGAGCTTTTTTCCAAAGACTGGGGTTTACGATTTAATCACTTCGAATAATAGTTTGGACTTATTACAATCCAAAAAAATAAAATCGCTATTGATTAATTTGTACGACTTTCAATACAAACGCTATGAAAATGTAGATGCTATCTTGGACAATAAGTATCATTACCATCTTGCTCCTATTATTCGAAAAAAAATGGGATTTACAGGAGGCTTACTTGCTGAAACGGAATTTGATAAGAATATACATATGGATCCCATATTGTTTCATAAGCATTATAACGAATTAGTCGCCGAATGCCGGGATGTCTATGACGTTTTGTTTACAGGAACTCAGTATTTGGTGAAAATTGAAGCATCTATACATGAGTTGACACAATTGATTAAAGAGGAATTAAAAAATTAAGCTAAATAAAATAGGACAACAATCAATTTATAGTATCTTTAAACCTCTCCCCGCTTACCTAGGTCCATTGGACCCAAGAGTGGGGATTTTTTATTTTAATAAAACAAATGGTAATGTTATCCGGAAATATAATCCGATAAATTTACCTTTAGTGATGATATAACAAGTTGGCAATAATTAATTTAAAATAATGTCTGATAAAAAAAGAAAAATAACTTCTGAGATATTAAATTCGAGACCTGAACTTAAAGAAACAAAGATTGGAATATTGAAAGGAGTTTATGGGGTTGTACCATTTGTTGGACCTATGATTAATGAAATATTATTTGATATTCCTAACCGTATATACCAATCTAGAATTAATGATACTGTAGAAATATTATCGGAAAAAATTTCTTTGTTGGACAATGAAACTTTTAATAAGGAATATCTTGAAAGTGAAGATTTTTTTGACTTTACTCAAAAAATGATAACAACAAGCTTAAAAATCAAATCAAAAGAAAAGAAAAATGCTCTTGCCAATTTTTATATAGCATCATTTTGTAATCAAGCTAATTTCGAAACAGATTCGATCAGATTATTCTTAATCTTTATAACAGAATTATCAATAATACAATTGAGCATTCTTAAGTTAGTAGAATTCAATCAAAAAGAGTTAAATGAAATTGCTTCTTATTCAAATTTTTATAAAATATATTGTGACAGCTTATCTTCCTGTAAATTAACTAAATACGAATTTAAATATTATATAAATGACTTAGAAAACAAATCTCTTATAAGCTTAGGTGCAGGATTAAATGATTTTTTGGATGAGTCAAGTAACTTTGTTTTTGAGGATCACAAAAGCTCTTCAGTAGTTATAACGGAATTAGGTGAAAATTTTATTAAATATTTAAAAGAATAACTATTGCCAACACCGCCTATAATTGTTTCACCAGTTCGCTATGCTCGTGTCATTGCTGTTGAATTTCCTATCGGAAATTCCTACTTATTTACTAAATTAGTTGCTTAAACAAAGTAACTAATCTTATACAATAAAATCATGAGTTTTTGGCAAACCATATTCATCGCAACGATTCCAGCAATTTTAACGGGTCTTATTAGCTATATCCTTGGCGCAAGACAAAGAGCACATGCCAAAGCGGAGCTTATGGTGATCAAATCTGCAAAGCACTTTTTAAAGCATAAAAAATTTACAGATAGAAGTTTTAAAACCCTAAAAAAACACCTAGGGGGTTGGGACGATGATGAAGATGGCCTGCGTAGAATATTAGTAAGTGCTGGTGCCATAAGAGTGTACCGTAAAGATAAAGACAATGAAGAGTGGTGGTATTTGCTGTCTCGTGCGGCAGAGCGGATTGAGAATATAAAAAGCAGAAAGAAATGAGTAAATTCTTCCTCCTCGTTTTCTATATATGCTAAAAGGAATATAATTTTAATTATATGCAATATTGCATATATATTTGATTATATGCAAAAAAGCATATATATTTGATGGAAATTAATACTTATGGTTGCAATAATAACTGGAGATATTATCAATTCTAGAAACGTTGATGTAGAAAAATGGATGCCTGAATTAAAAAAGGTTTTGAACAAATATGGTTCAGAACCAGAATCTTGGGAAATATATCGAGGGGATAGTTTTCAAATGGAGACATCGCCAAAGGATGCATTAAAAATCGCAATACTAATTAAGACAGCAATAAAGCAGTTTAAATCATTAGACGCTAGAATAGCAATTGGGATTGGAGAAAAAACATATGAGTCAGAAAAAATATCGGAATCAAACGGAAGCGCATTTATCAATTCGGGAGAATCTTTTGAGAAACTAAAAAAACAAACTCTTAGCATTCAGACCAGATGGAAAGATTTTAATCAAACAATGAATTTAATGTTTGATCTTGCTACTCTTACCATGGATAACTGGACTACTACTTCTTGTTTAGTAATTAAAACTGCAATAGAGTCTGGTCAAGGTTTTAATCAAAAGGAATTGGCTATTTTACTTCATAAAAAACAAAGCAATATAAGCACTAGTCTAAAAAGAGCTGGGTACTATGAAATTCAAAAACTAATTCATTATTATCAACAAAAAATTACAAATAAATGTTAGCATTAGCAATAAAATTTATTCTAGCACATTTAGCGGGTGACTTTTTATTTCAAGCCGATAATTGGATTGATGATAAAAAAGAGAAAAAACACAAATCACCCTACTTATATTGGCATCTATTAATTCATTCCGTTTTATTATTAGTCACATTACAATTCAACCTTCATTACTGGAAAGGTATTGTCTTAATAATAATTTCACATTACATCATTGATGTAATAAAATTGAATTTGAATGAAAAAATTAATTTGCGTACACTATTTTTTGGAGACCAAATTCTACACTTTATTATAATTATGGTAGCAGTTCATTTTTACTATCCTTTTACAATAGATATAAGTTCAGTTTACAGTATCGATTCCTTACTCTTAATAACGTTTGTTCTAATAACTACTTATGTATCTTCTATTGTTATAAAAATACTTTTATCAAAATGGAAAATGGATAATGAATCACCAAATCAAGCAGGTAAATACATCGGTATATTAGAGAGGTTATTTATTTTTTGCTTTGTAATTTTGAATTATTGGGAAGGGATTGGATTCCTTCTAGCAGCTAAATCTGTATTTAGATTTAGTGATTTATCTAAAGCTGAAGATAGAAGTTTAACCGAGTATATTTTAATAGGAACATTATTAAGTTTTGGTATTGCCATAGCAACCGCAGTTGGTTATGAATATTTAATTGAATTATCCGTTCAACATTAAAGCGAAAACACATCATGGTGTATAATGCATAGCGAACTAAGCTTGCTAAGACCTCATAAACTAAACTTTGTCATTAATATCGAAACAAAAATGAGCAAATATATCTTCTTCTTTTTCGTAATATTTATGCTTTCCTGTGCGGAGAATAAAGATGCTGAGAAAGTTATAAAAGAAGAAGTTCACATTAGCCTGCCTATAAAAAATACCTCCCTTATTATTCTTGGGACTATACAAGATGCAGGGTCACCGCAAATTGCTTGTAATAAGTCTTGTTGTATAAATCTTTTTAAAAATCCAGATCCAAGTAGGAAAATAATCTCCTTAGGGCTAGTAGATCCCCAAAATAACAAAAGCTATCTATTTGAGGCGACACCAGATATGGGTGCTCAAATAGAACTATTAAACAGCTATAAACCCAAAAGGGATAGCAAGATAGTAGACGGCATCTTTTTAACGCATGCACATATAGGGCATTATACTGGCTTGATGTTTTTAGGTAAGGAGGCGATGAATGCCAAAAACATTACGGTATATGCCATGCCAAAAATGAAAGACTTTCTTAGTACTAATGGTCCTTGGGACCAATTGGTAGCCAATAAGAATGTGCTGCTTCATGATTTGGAAAATGAAAAAGCGGTACAGCTATCCAAGTCTATCACCGTCACTCCTATTTTAGTGCCGCATCGGGATGAATATTCTGAGACTGTAGGCTATCGCATTAAAGGCCCCAATAAAAGCGCATTATTTATTCCAGATATTGATAAATGGGAAAAATGGGATAAAGATATTATCGCCGAAATAAAACAAGTAGATTATGCTTTTTTAGATGCTACTTTTTATAGTGGCACTGAATTGGGAAATCGTGATATGAGTGCTATCCCCCACCCTTTTATCATGGAGAGTCTCAAAAAATTTAAAATGCTCCCCAAAGAAGAAAAAAGTAAAATTATATTTATTCATTTTAACCATAGCAACCCTGTCTTAGATCCAAATTCTAAAGAGTATCAGTTTGTAATAGATCAAGGTTTTAATATTGGAAAAATTGAAGCGGTATTCGAATTATAAAAACACCTAATAAAAAAGATGTCCAAAAAAATAAAACTCCTTTGGGATTTTAGAGGTCCAGAAGCTTTAAAAATTGCAGAGCATCATTGCATTCATCTTAGAGAGTATGCAGCACTAGAAGAGTTAGAAGGTTCTGAGATAGATATCACAAAGGTTTCCGATATGTACAGCATCGCCTTTATGATCGTGGAAGAAAAAGACATGAATACTTGCAGAGAAGCTCTAAAACCTCATCGTGGGCAACTTGCTTAATATTAAATTTATCCCTATGTTAAATAATAAAATTACCCTAGCCAGCTTACTATTCCTAATTGCAATAACTAGTAGTTGGAGTCAGAATCCAGAATACCAATTAAAAAAGACAGAAAAAATAGAAAAAGGTTCGGTCTTTACCAAGATCATTAATAGAGAGATTCCCGCTACTATTGTCTATGAAGATGAGGATATCATCGCTTTTGTACCCTTGCGTCTGCAAGCGCCTGTACATTTGCTCATCGTACCTAAAAAGGAAATCCACACCATTAATGAGGTGACCGAGGAAGATACCTTAATCCTTGGAAAACTTTTTCTGGTGGCTAAAAAATTAGCTAAAGAACAGGGGATTTCAGAAACAGGCTATCGCTTGGTTATGAATATTAACGAAGATGCTGGGCAATCGGTTTTTCATTTGCATATGCATTTGTTAGGCGGAAAAGAACTAGGTCCTATGGTGACGCAGGAGGAATAGGCAAATCATTTGTATAAATTTCCTTATGATGACGGGAAAAAAATCTATTAAAACAAATTTTGATGGGCTATAGGTTTGTTTTTTACTTTCTAATAAATTGACTATTAAAAACGCCTTTATTGGTTTGAATTTTTATAAAATAGGTGCCCGATTGAAAGGATGAAACATCCATTGAAAAAGTATTCTGATCTTTTAAAAGGGAAACCAATTGTCCCGAAATATTATAAACTCCCATGCTTTCGATTTCAATTCCCAATCGAACATCAATATTTAATATCTCTTCTACCGGATTTGGATATAGCGTAAAATAATCAGAAAAGGTATATTCTACGGTATTCAGAAGAATTACAAATGAAACTAATTGTGTTATGGATACCGTATTATCTGCTGGTGTTTCATCTATTTCATCCGTAATGAGCGATGCGGTGTAATGAATAAAGTCTCCTTCATTTAAGGGTGGGTTATCTGATGGTCCATTAATATACAATGTAAACTCAATCTCTCTCGATTCAAAAGGATGTAAATCACTAAAATCCCATTCCAACATATTCTCACCAGCATTTGAAATAGGAAGAGTCGATGAAACAAAATCAGACACTTCATCATCAAAAATAAGCTGTATAGATCCAGATTGGGTCATATTACCTTTGTTACTAAAGATTATTCTATAACTTGATTCTGCCCCAGGATAGGCATCATTACTATTATTTATGGTTCCTGCGAGTGGATAAAACCTTATATCAAGATCTGGATGTTCACCATTTGGTTCTAGACAAAAATTCTGTTCAAAAGGACTCGATTGCGATGGAAATTCAACTATAACTTGGGATGGGTTAACTGTAAAGAAAACTGTATTTTCAACTTGCGGTGTTATTGTATAGCTGCCTTCCTGTACAAGGTAATGATAATCTCCAGACTCATCAGCCAATACATCTCCATTATTGGTGCCGTCTGATAATGTTAACCTTAATAAGGGATAATCAATATCTACCGAGTCACAGCCATCTAGATTCTCGTCGTATTTTACATTTCCATAAATAGTATAATAGTCTTCACCGGAACTATAGGAACAAAGAGAATTTGTAAAACAATTAATTAGCCCATATTCGATAATCTTATCTTCAACATGGTTAAGTTGTTCTGCATCTGCGCATATATATTCTAAGTTTGGATTATCATCAAATAACAAAGGTTCCCCAGAGCCATTTTTTACATTTAAGGAAGTTAGATTATTCGATGAACAATTTAAAAAAGTAATTTCAGGTTGGTTACTTATATCAAGGGAATTTAATAGATTATTCTGAACATAGATATATTGCAAATTATTTGCATCATCAATGTTTAAGGACGTTAATTGGTTATTAGCTATATTTAAAACATTTAGGTTTATTAATCCAGAAACATCCAGTGATGTTAGTTGATTGTTTGTACAAGATATGCCCTGTACCTCAGTTAAGCCCGAGACATTCAAGCTCGTTAGTTGATTATTATTAATATTAATTCCAACCAAGTTTGTTAATGATGATAAATCCAATTCGGTTACAGCGTTGTTATTACATTGCAAATGATCAAGGTTTGTAAAATATTCAAGTCCTGTAAGATCAGATATATTTGAGTTGCTTATGGCAAGGCTACACACCATTAATGCTTCAGAAACCTCTATTTCACCGTCATTATTCATATCAAGTGTAAAGGAGTTTCCATTGCACAGATACGCGGTACCGTTTCCAGCTTCAGCTGACAATAATTTAGATTTAAAATTAGCATCAGGAAAATTAATTATCTGCGAGAAAACTGTTGAGCTAAATAATAATAAAATAAAAAAGGGCTTCATCATAAGTATATTTCCATAAATATAATCATATTTTTAGAAACAATTGCTCATAACAACCCACAATCCTTATATGTGCAAATCCCTAACATCAATGGTGTTATCGAGGGAAACACCTTGATTCTAGGAAAACTTTTTCTGGTAGCAAAAAAAATAGTAAAAGAACAGGGGATTTCAGAAACAGGCTATCGCTTGACTATGAACATTAATGAAGATGCAGGGCAATCGGTCTTTCATTTGCATATGCATTTATTAGGTGGAAAAGAATTGGGGCCTTTGGTGACGCAGGAGTGATGGGTGATGAGTAGTGAGTAGTGAGTAGTGAGTAGTGAGTAGTGAGTAGTGAGTAGTGAGTAGTGAGTAGTGAGTAGTGAGTAGTGAGTAGTGAGTAGTGAGTATACAGCTTATAATTAAGAAAACACTTCATAAATCGCAATAAAACAATTATATTCAAACCCGAAACAAAATCTGGATATCATGAAAAAATTACTACTCTATTTTCTTTTTATTATCGGTTCTATTGGAACTGTTAACTCTCAGACAATCATTACCTTTTACACAACATTGGGTGATTTTGAAGTGGAGCTTTACGACGAATTAAAACCTATTACCGCTGGAAATATTTTAGATCTGGTAGAACAAGAGTTCTATGACGGGGTTATTTTTCACCGCGTTATTACAAATTTTGTAGTTCAAGGTGGCGACCCAACAGGTACTGGTAGTGGTGGCCCTGGATATACCATAGAAGATGAGTTTGACCCAAACCTTTCTAATATTAAAAAAACACTTTCTATGGCAAACGCTGGTCCAAATACTGGAGGAAGTCAATTTTTTATAAACCTTAAGGACAATATCCATTTAGATTTTGATAACGCCCCTTTAACCTCTGCACACCCCGTATTTGGGGAAGTAATTTCGGGTTGGGATGTTGTAGAATTAATAGAGAATGTTCCTGTAGATGCAAATAACAGACCAATAACAGAGGTGGTAATGAATGAGGTTAGAGTAACACAACCTCTTGGTGTAAATGATTTTAATCAGAATGAAACTTCTTCTACTATTTACCCAAATCCAGTTACAAAACAAAGTATCATCGAAATAAATAGTAATACAGCAGAAATGACTCAATTTACTATTTTGAATATGAATGGTGCTTTAATTTCCAGACAAATGATTCCAATAAATCAAGGAATTAATCAAATTAGTTTATCAGATTTTGAAATGGAGAGTCTACCAATTGGAGTCTATTTTATGACTATAAATAATAACTCTGTTAATTCGCATAAACGTTTTATTATTGCTGAATAAATATAATTTAATAGGCGATCCAAATACTTGGGAAGCACCCGTTATTTTTGAGGAGAATTAACTTGAATAATACTTAGAATAGATTTTTTTTAAGGGACTGATATATTAGCATACTCCACCTAAGAGAAACATTTTTAGTATCTTGGTGGATAACTAATTAACCAACAGCATTTCCATTGATCAAATTCTTTAGTCGAATACGTTACCATCTATTAGATAAAAACAAGCCTGACGGACGGGCAGGTAAAACTGCTAAGTACTTTAAGTATGCCATTGGTGAAATCATTCTTGTAATGGTTGGGATTCTATTGGCATTGCAAGTGAGCAACTGGAACCAACAAAGAAAAGCGGCTAACAAAGAGGAAATCTTGTTATCAGAACTTCATCAGGAATTTGTTGAAAACAGGGTCCAATTCAATATTGTAGTAGGGAAGCACCAAGAAGCTATGGATGCTTGTGACTCATTAATAGTTATGTTTCCAATTGATATAATAACAGTGAACTTAGATAGTCTTGCACAAACGTCTCTGGGATTAAAAAGAAGATGGACTTTCAATCCCTCACAAGGTATTATCAATTCTTTGGTGAGCACTTCTTCTTTCGAATTAATATCTAATCGCGAATTACGTAATCTATTAGTCTCCTGGAACGATGTAATTATAGATTACCAAGAGGACGAATTGCATTCACAGAAATTTGTAATTGACTATCTAAATCCTTTCCTTAATAAGTACTTCCTATATCCTGTTCGTTTTGATGATTCACGAGTGGATCTTACTATGCTAACAAGTTTGGAATTTGAGAATCTGATTTGGCAACGAAGAGAACATCTTACAGATATACTTGGAAGAGATTTGGAGTTTAGCAAGTTACAAACCACAATCGACCGTATCATTGAACTTTCAGATACTAATAAAAATGATTAATTAAAAACAAATATTATGGGAATTTTTTAGGATTTAATGCAACAAGACGAATTAGAAAAACAAAAAGACAAAGCCAACAGTTTAGAAGATCGTATAGAACAACTGGAAAACGATCTAGGGGCAACACGTAAACTGCTTAGAAAAACCTTAGCAGCATTAGAGACTCACCTTACTCAAGATATTGATGGAGATGGTAAAATGGGGTAGATTATGATAAAGTTTTTTAGACATATTCATTGTCAGGTCGAGCGCAGTCGAGACCTAATTAATAACCTCTCGACTGCGCTCGAGGAGACAAAATCGGTATTTAAATGATAAAAATCTTCAGAAAAATACGCTACGATCTCATGAAACAAAACAAGACTGAAAAACCTGCCTTTCCGGCAGGCAGATATTTTAAATACGCCATTGGTGAAATTGTATTGGTAGTTTTCGGTATTCTAATAGCATTGCAAATAAACACTTGGAATCTAAACCGAATTAATAAAAAAAATGAAAAACTACTATTAAAGGAACTTCATCAAGAATTTCAATCTAACAAAACTCAGTTTGATACAGTAAAGTTTTATCATAATAGATCATTTCAGTCTGTTAAGTATGTAAAATCAAAATTACCAATAGATATGGAACAGGTTAATTTAGATTCTTTAGCATATCATTTATTATATATGGGTTGGAACTACACCTTTAATCCATCTAAAGGAGTAACCAATGCATTAATGAATAGTTCAACTTTTAATCTAATTTCAAATGATGAATTACGTAATTTATTAATCCGCTGGGATGATGTAGTTTCCGATTATCAAGAAGAAGAAATACTGGCTCGTAATAATTATCATAATCATATAAAACCTTTTGAAAAAAAACATTTTTATTATGTGAATGATTATAAAAAATGGCTGAATGATCCACGTATAGACTTAACTATCCTTGAAAGTATAGAGTTTGACAATTATGTTTTAGATCGATTTATTGATTTAAAAGAAATCGTTAACAATTCTGATGGTGAATTAGAAAATGTCACAAATACTATTGATAAAATCATAGAATTATCTAATCCTAATAATTATGATTAAATTCTTTAGACATATAAGACGAAATCTCATGGAAACAGGTAAGACAGGCAAATACTTTAAATATGCTATTGGTGAAATTGTATTGGTAGTGATAGGAATTTTGATCGCATTACAGATTAATAATTGGAATGAAGACAGAAAAGAACGTGTAGAGGAGCAAACCATTTTAAAACAATTGCAAACTGAATTTAAAAGTAATTTGAAGCAATTAGATGATAAAATTGCTATTCGAAGCGGAATTATATATTCAGCAACACAACTTGTTTACGCAATAGATCATCCAGAAGAACGTGTAAAAGACAGTATAGACAAATATATCGCAACTACTATTGGTTATACCACCTTCGACCCTATTGTAAGTGATCATTCTAACTCTTCAAGTTTAAAGCTCATACAAAATGACAGTTTAAAACAATTATTGTCATTTTGGACCAGTGAAGTAATTCAGGTAACCGAAGTAGAAGAAACTTGGTATCATTATAGAAATGATATTTACCTGCCATTTCTTATAAAAAATTATCAATTAAGAACCGCAAGAAATGGTTTGATTAAGAATAATTATTTAAAGCAATTCCAAATTGATAAAAACACCGATAGCAATTTATTAAAATCCGGAGGTGTCGGAAATACGAAGCATAAAGAAGATTTTAATGCGCTATTAGAAATACCAGATTATGAAGATCATTTAATACGTTGTATTATCACCAACAATATAGCCGAAGTACAAGCTATTACTTTAAGAAAACGAATTGTTAGCATTTTAGAAATTATTGACAGTGAAATTAAAAATTAAGACATGATTAACTTCTTCAGAAAAAAAAGAAAATCTTTAGCAGACGACAACAAAGTATTAAAATATTCCCGCTACGCTATTGGTGAAATTGTATTGGTTGTAATAGGGATTTTAATTGCTTTACAGATTAATATTTGGAATGAAGACAGAAAAGAGAGACTTAAAGAAAAAGCATATCTAGAGCGACTTAAAGATGACATTGTTTATGATTTAAGGATGCTTAAATTAAATAATGATTTCTATAAAGATGTTTTTGATTATGGAAATCAAGCACTTTTATATTCCGAAGGTGAAAAAATTGATTCTGGTTCAAACTGGAATGTATTGGTATCTTTTTTTCATGCCAGTCAGATATGGCCAATTATAACGTCCTCATCTACATTTGAAGAACTTAAAAGCTCAGGTGAGTTATCACTTCTTCAAAACATAGAACTAAGAAATACACTTTCATTTTATCATGGAGGTGGATTGGAAAGATATAATCAAACCATGGGAATTAATCCGCCATATCGAAAAATGGTTCGAGGTTTAATCCCTTCAAAAATCCAAAACTACATGTGGGATAATTGTCATATTACAGATGGTGATATCCAGATTTTAAAAACCTGTGAGCCCTTTGTTGTTGATGATAAAGCTAAAGAGGTATTATTAAAATTGAGTAATAATTCAAAATTAATTGAAGAATTAAGATTCTATATGTCTAGCATAAAAGTAGGTCATTCAACTGTTTTAGAACAACAACGATTATGTAATAACATGCTAATTGAAATAGAAAAAGAATTGAATACCAATGATTAAATTCTTTCGAAAAATACGATACGACTATATGGGAACTGGAAAAACAGGCAAATATCTAAAATACGCTATTGGTGAAATAGTGCTTGTGGTTATGGGTATTCTCATTGCGCTATCCATCAATAATTGGAACCATAAACAAAAAGAAATTGAAAAAGAATCTATATCACTTAACAATCTAGTTTTAGATCTTGAAGAACAATTTGAATTATTAGAAGAATATATCTTGATAGAATCTAACTACTATGAAAACGGTATTTCCATTTTAAGACACTATGCAAAACACAATGGTTTTGTAAATATGGATAGTATCTATCCTAAACTAAATTCAATAGCAACCAGAAAAACATTTAATCCAATCAATACCACATTTATAGAATTAAAATCTACTGGCAATATCAGTCTAATACAAAATGAAAATCTAAAAAGAAGCATTATTAGGTATTATCATGAGTTAGAGAGAACTACGATAGTTGTTACTAACAATAACACCAATCTTGTAGATGGTATTTATAATTCAATATTAATAAAATCAACTTTATACGCATCAGATATAGATGATATAGCAATGACAACAATGAATAAATCAATTTTTGAATTGGAAGAATTAAAAGAATTGCAAAAAACCTCAGAATTAGTATTATCAAATCCAGAAGTATCTTTAAGTCTATTTAACGCTTTAGAAAATAGAATTTCAGTGGCATTAGGTCATAAAGATTCATATGTACAATTAAAAAAAGAAACCAGAGGTTTAATTCATCTTATTAAATTAGAAATTGACAACTAATAAGTTAAAACATTCTTCATATTTGTTATTCCTAATCTAAAATTCAAGCCTTTTTTTAACATATTACTTTTATTATTTCCATTCGAAAATCCAAGTCTTTTTACTAGTTTCGCCACTCAATGGATAAATCATATCACCTATAAGTGGGCAGATAGTGTTTTTCAGTAACCAAATCATTCACAATCAAAAAAAAATCAAAAAAATGAAAAAAGCAATATTCCTATTTACACTATTACAGATTATATTTATAACAAATACTTTTAGTCAATTTTCAAGTCCAAACTTGATTGATACAAACTCTATCAATATTACTAGTATTATTACTGCAGATATCAATAATGATAACTTTAAAGATATCATAGTCACTCGAAAAATTAGTGCAAGCATTATTTCTTACTATCTAAACCAAGGAGATTTAACATTTGGCCCGGAAACAATTATCGAACCTGGAAACAATCTTTTTACCAAAATTGCTACAGGAGATTTCAATAATGATGGGTGGATAGACATTGTTAGTATTGGAGATGCTACAAATTCAGTAATTGTGTACACTAATGATGCAACCACTTTTACGGCTACTACACTAGATAATTTCGAATTTTTTGATAGTGATATTCAGGTTGCCGATATTGATAATGACACAGATTTAGATATTATTGCTATTGGTGGTACTACGCTTAATATCTATTACAATGATGGTTTGTCAAACTTTACATCACAGACAATAACCGGTCCTATTGAAGATTTTTTTGACCTAACAATTAAAGATATTGATGGAGATGGATTCAAAGACATTATCACAGGAGGGTCAATTATTTCAGTTTATAAAAACACCAATGGAATAATTAGCTATGATGCAATAAGGTCAAGCTTAATTCCTAGTACTTTGAATCTTTTTGTAACCTTAGCGGATTTGGATAATGATGGTGACTTTGACTTATTTAGTGAAGCTGACAGCTCTACAGGAATACGTTGGATGGAAAATGACGGTAATGGAAATTTTTCAAATCTTCAAATGATAGATGCTAATCCAAATACCAGGTATGGTGCAACAATTAAAGATTTTGATAATGATGGTGATTTAGATATTATCATACCAAAAGATTTTAATTTTGTTTTATATACAAATGATGGATTAGGGAATTTTAGTCCTCCTAGTATCATTCAACAAGGAATTCCAAATGGTATATCTGTATTACATTCAGAAGACATCAATAATGATGGCCTTTTTGATGCAATATGGTCTGCTGACTTATCTTTTCAATTAAACACTAGTACTTTATCAGTAATTGATCCTGAAATGGATGAAGTATTTAAATTATATCCAAATCCTGCATCAAATCAGTTTTCTATAACTATTAAAAACTCAGGGATACTAACTATACATAACGCTTTAGGACAAGTTGTTCATAAAAACATTAAACTTGTTGAAGGCAATAATAATTTGGAATTTAATTTAAAGCCTCAACTCTACTTCTTAACCATTCAGAGTCAAAATAATAAGATACTAAAAAAGTTATTAATAGAATAATTACGTTCTGTAACTGGGCTATTAATTAAGAATGTATTTTCTTATTTCTACCTAACAAAACATAGTTTCCAAAATTCAAGCCTTTTCACTAATTTCGTAGTGTTAGGTATATCTTTACATACACATCTTGTGTTTATAGATTTTAGGACAAACATTTGATTTAAATTATACATGGTAAATATAAATATCCGCGAAGCTGAAATAAAAGACCTAAACACTATAAAGGAATTTGAACAAGAGATTATAAAATATGAACGTCCCTTCGATCCCAATTTAAAACAAGATCCCATAGAATACTATGATTTATTGAATCTTATTAAGAGAAAGGATGCACAAGTAGTTGTTGCAACAGTTGACGATGAGATTGTAGGTTCTGGTTATGCATTGATTAAAAATTCATTGCCCTATAAGAAACCGGAACAATACGCCTATTTAGGTTTTATGTTTGTTTCTCCTGAATTTAGAGGAAATAGTATAAATGGAAAAATAATTGAAAGCCTTATGGATTGGGCCAAAGAGAAAAAAATAACAGAGATTCAACTAGATGTCTATGCTGAAAATAAAATTGCTTTAAATGCCTATATAAAAAGAGGATTTAAACCATCTTTATTAACAATGAGAATGAATCTAGAGGAATAAAAAAATAAAACGAAAATCATGGAAACACCCAAACATAAAATGATTAATGGTTACAAACATATTGCTTATCAATATGACACCCCAAACCAAGAAGAATTAATACAAAAAAGCGAATCTTTTTACCAGACATTAGACCAAAGGCGTTCGGTAAGAGATTTTTCGGATACTCCTGTCCCAAAAGAAGTAATTGAAAATATAATTAAAGCTGCTTCCACTGCACCTTCTGGAGCTCACAAACAACCTTGGACTTTTTGTGTAATTTCTAATCCAGAATTAAAAACACAAATACGAAATGCTGCAGAAGTAGAAGAAAAGAAAAGTTATGAGGATCGAATGAGTGAAAGCTGGAAAAAAGATCTAGCTCCTTTAGGAACAGACATGAACAAACCATTTTTAGAAATTTCGCCCTGGCTTATTATCGTTTTTAAAAAAGCTTACGATTTCGATGAAAATGGCCAAAAACATAATAATTATTATGTCAATGAATCTGTTGGTATTGCTTGCGGTATGTTAATCTCTGCAATTCATAATGCGGGGTTGGGCACTCTTACTCATACTCCGAGTCCTATGAATTTTTTAGCAAAAATCTTAAAAAGACCCAGTAACGAAAGAGCTTTTTTATTGCTTCCTGTTGGTTATCCTAAGTTCCCTACCTATGTTCCCGATATTAAAAGAAAAGAACTAGAGGAGGTTTCGGAATTTTATCTATAAGCAAAATTACTTAGTTAAGAATATGCAAAAGCATAAAAATCGTTAAAAAACAGATTTAGATTAGCCATACAAATAAAATTTCTTTTCATTTAATTATCTTTGCAAACTATGGCAAAAAATGAAGGGTATATTGAAGTTTTGGGCGCTAGAGTTCACAATTTAAAAGATATAGATGTAAAGATCCCCAGAGAAAAATTAGTAGTAATCACTGGTCTTTCGGGGAGTGGTAAATCATCTTTGGCCTTCGATACCATTTATGCAGAAGGACAACGTAGATATATTGAAACATTTTCTGCCTATGCCCGCCAATTTCTTGGAGGTTTAGAAAGACCAGACGTTGATAAAATTGAAGGACTTTCCCCAGTAATTGCTATCGAACAAAAAACCACCAGTAAAAGCCCGCGTTCTACCGTGGGTACCATTACCGAAATCTATGACTTTTTAAGGTTATTTTTTGCACGTGCTAGTGATGCCTATAGCTATAATACCGGTGAAAAGATGGTGAGCTATAGCGATGAGAAAATTCAAGAATTAATATTAAAAGATTTTAATAATCGAAAAGTAAATATTTTAGCACCAGTTGTTCGTTCTAGAAAAGGACATTATAGAGAACTGTTTCAGCAAATTGCAAAACAAGGCTTTGTTAAGGTACGAGTAGATGGGGAGATTAAAGATCTAACTCCCGGAATGAAAGTGGATCGTTATAAAAATCATGATATCGAGATTGTTATCGATCGCCTTAAAATAAGTGAAGAAAGTAATTTAGACAAACGATTAAGCGAAACCATTGTTACAGCCATGTACCACGGAGAGGATGTATTGATGGTATTGGACAATGACAGCGATGAAGCACGTTATTTTAGCCGTTCATTAATGTGCCCTTCTAGTGGAATATCCTACCCTAACCCAGAGCCCAATAATTTTTCATTTAATTCTCCAAAAGGGATGTGTCCTAGATGCAAAGGTTTAGGAAAATTACATGAAGTTAATCTGGATAAAATTGTACCCAACAAAACCCTTTCTATAAGCCAAGGAGCCCTTGCACCTCAAGGATCTCAAAAACAAAACTGGGTATTTAAGCAGTTGGAATTAATTTCGCAACGATATAATTTTAAACTAACAGACCCATTTTCTAAAATCCCTAAGGAAGCAGTAGAAGTAATTTTTTATGGTACCAATGAAAAATTTGAAGTAGCTTCTAAATCCTTAGGAATTACTAGAAATTATAAAATTGATTTTGAAGGTATTGTAACTTTCCTTCAAAACACCTTTGCAGATAACGAGTCTAAATCCTTAAAACGATGGGCCAAAGATTATATGGACCATGTAGATTGTCCGGAATGCCAAGGAACAAGACTTCGGAAGGAATCCTTATACTTTAAAGTAAACGATAAAAATATCGCAGAACTGGCGCATATGGATATCGTAGATTTAGCAAAATGGTTTGAGAGTTTACATAAAAACATTTCCGGAAATCAGTTAAAAATAGCTGAAGAAATTATTAAAGAAGTAAAAACTAGATTGCAGTTTTTAATAGATGTTGGTCTTACTTATTTGGCATTAAACAGAAGTTCTAAATCCCTATCTGGTGGAGAGGCGCAACGTATTCGATTAGCGACTCAAATAGGATCGCAATTAGTTGGAGTTTTATATATTCTAGATGAGCCAAGTATTGGCTTACATCAACGAGACAATGAAAAGTTGATACAATCCTTAATTTCTTTAAGAGATATTGGTAATTCTGTTATTGTCGTTGAGCATGACAAGGAAATGATAGAAAGTGCCGATTGGGTAATTGATATTGGTCCTGCCGCAGGAAAACATGGTGGGGAAATAGATTCCGAAGGGACTCCGAAAGAAATTTTAAAGCATCATACACTTACCGCTGATTATCTTAATGGAAAAAAAGAAATTAGTATTCCAAAAGAAAGACGAAAGGGAAATGGAAAGGTATTAAGTCTTTCTGGTGCCAAAGGTCATAATTTAAAAAATGTATCCATAGATATTCCATTGGGAATGATGATTGGAGTTACAGGAGTTTCGGGAAGTGGAAAATCAACCTTAATCAATGAGACCTTATACCCTATCTTAAATGCTTTTTTCTTTAATGGTGTAAAAAAACCAATGCCCTATAAAAAGATTGATGGATTAAAAAATATCGATAAAGTAATCGATATCAATCAATCCCCAATAGGTAGAACACCACGATCTAACCCTGCAACTTATACTGGTGTGTTTTCAGAAATCAGAAGCTTATTTGCAAAAGTTCCTGAAGCGATGATTCGAGGCTATAAACCCGGTCGTTTTAGTTTTAACGTAACTGGTGGTCGTTGTGAAACTTGCAGAGGTGGTGGATTGCGAGTGATAGAAATGAACTTCCTTCCCGATGTTTATGTAGAATGTGAAACCTGCCAAGGGAAAAGATTCAATCGAGAAACTCTCGAAATTAAATACAAAGGAAAATCTATTTATGATGTGTTAGCAATGACTATTGAAGAGTCTTGTGTTTTATTTGAACTCATTCCGAAGATTTATAGAAAATTAAAAACCATAGAAGATGTTGGCCTTGGTTATATAACCTTAGGGCAGCAATCTACTACACTTTCTGGCGGGGAAGCACAAAGAATAAAATTAGCGACTGAGCTTTCTAAAAGAGATACTGGAAACACATTTTATATCTTAGACGAGCCTACAACAGGCTTGCATTTTGAAGATATTCGGGTATTATTAGTGGTTCTAAATAAACTAGTAAATAAAGGGAATACGGTATTAATCATCGAGCATAATTTAGATGTAATTAAAACCGTGGACCATATTATAGACATTGGTCCTGAAGGAGGAAAAAAAGGAGGAAAGGTTTTAGCCTATGGAACTCCAGAAGAAATAATAAAATCGAAATCTAGCTATACTGCAAAATTTCTTAAAAAAGAATTACATTAGCATTTATGAGAAATGAGAAAAATCCAAAAAATTGGAATGAAGTAAAAACAAATGACTCTTGGGGTATTTTTAAGATTATGGGAGAATTTGTTGGAGGTTATGAAAAACTAAGTAAAATCGGTCCCTGTGTTTCTATTTTTGGTTCTGCACGTACCAAACCTGATCATAAATATTATAAACTCACCGAAAAAATAGCGGGAAAACTAACTGAAAATGGCTATGGAGTAATTACCGGTGGTGGTCCTGGAATTATGGAAGCGGGTAATAAGGGAGCGCATAATGCAGGAGGAACTTCGGTGGGATTAAACATCACACTTCCTTTTGAGCAACATGACAATCCATATATCGATAGCGATAAGAGTATCGATTTTGATTACTTTTTTGTTAGAAAAGTAATGTTCGTAAAATACTCACAAGGATTTGTAGTAATGCCTGGAGGATTTGGAACTTTAGATGAATTTTTTGAAGCATTAACACTAATACAAACTCATAAAATAGGGAAGTTTCCTATTATATTAGTCGGAACTGACTTTTGGGGTGGATTGGTAGATTGGATCAAGAAAACCTTATTAGAATCTTATAATAATGTAAGTGCAGAAGATTTAGATTTGGTTCATTTGGTAGATTCTGAAGATGAAGTTATCCATATTTTAAATGACTTCTATAAAAAATATAATTTAAGTCCTAATTTCTAATTAATCCCCATTTGCATTTCATTTGAAACTAAGGAATTTTATATTATTAGTTGGACTTCTGTTGAGTATAGGCTCTCAAGCTCAGCATCATATTACTATTGATGCTACTTTAGAACCCGAATTGAGAACGATTGTTATTTCTCAAAAAATTGGGCAAATAGTTTTTCAAGTAAAACCACTCCCCTTGCAAAACGTTTTTCAGAAAATTATGAAAGTTCTTTTCATTTTGAAATAAACAAGAAAAGAGGGCATTCTTCCATACAGAGTATCGAAAATAACCAAGCAGAAATTTTAATTTGGCAACGAAGTGAGGCAGCAGACATTGTAAGGGTAAAGCTAGATAAAACACTTGCTCCAGGGGAATCCTATACTTTAAATCTTAACTACAATATAGTTCTTCCAGATGATAAGTTTACTCGGTATGGTATCACAAATAGTGGAGAATTTAAGATTCGCTATTGGTATTTGTCCCCAGCTGTATTCGATGGAGAATGGCATGCCTATAGTAACAAAGACTTGAACGATTCGTATCTAAGTCCTTCCACTTTCGATATTACTTTTAATACCCCAAATTATTTTTCAATAGTTTCAGATTTAGAAGTAGTTTCTGAAAATATTTATGAAAATGATAGAATCACCAAACTCCATGGAGATCAAAGAATGCAAGTAAAATTGCACATTCTTAAAACTTCAGATTTTACTACCATACAAACAGACAAGTTAGAATTACTTACCAACCTTACCCACCAAAAAGTAACACCACCAATAAAAGCTTTGGTAGTGGATAGGGTTCTAAATTTTTTAGATGACAAATTAGGTGACTATCCTTTTGATAAAATGATGGTAAGTAAGATTGATTATAAACGAAATCCTGTTTATGGCCTAAATTTATTACCAGAGTTTATTAGCCCCTTCCCAGATGGTTTTGAATATGATATCGAAGTCTTAAAAATAATTAGTCGCACTTATTTAGAAAATACTTTAGCGATAAACCCCAGGGAAGATCATTGGTTGCTTGGCGCATTACAGATTTATATTATGATGGATTATGTGGATACTTATTATCCAGATATGAAACTTGTTGGTAATTTAAAAAATCTTTGGGTAGTAAGATGGTTTCACGTTTCAGCATTAGAATTTAACGATCAATATTCTTTTTTATATATGAATGTTGCACGGAATAACCTGATGCAAAAATTAACAACTCCAAAAGATTCTCTTCTAAAATTCAACAAAAATATTGCCAACGATTATTATGGAGGAAGTGGTCTTAAATATCTTTCAGATTATTTAGGAGAAGATGCTGTTTTAAGCAGTATTAAACAATATTATACAGAAAACAAATTAAAACCAGTAACGTCTTCAGCTTTCCAAGAAATACTTGAAAATCATACAGACTTACCTGTAGATTGGTTCTTTGAAGATTTTATAAACAACAGGAGTACTATAGACTATAAGTTAAAAAAGCCTAAGATTAAAGGAGATTCCATAGAAATAGAAGTCGTCAATAATAGGGCTACAAAAATGCCAGTGTCCATTTATGGTATCAATAAAAAGAATATCATTTTTAAAAAGTGGCTTGCACCCATTGATTCTACTGTTTTTGTAAAAATACCAACTGCCGATGTTCGCAAAATTGCACTAAATTATGAGGGGGTTATCCCAGAATTTAACCAACGAAATAATTATAAAAAAACAAAGGGTCTTTTAAACAGGCCTTTACAAGTACGATTATTTAAAGATATTGAAGATCCAAGGTATAACCAGATTTTTATCATGCCAGATTATGGGTTTAATGTATATGATGGCTTATCATTAGGACTTAAGTTTTATAATAAAACCGTATTGCCAAAATCTTTTCATTATCGTATAGAACCCTTATATGCTTTTAAATCTAAAACCATAGTTGGTAGTGGGTCCTTAATATTTAACCATAAACCAGAGTTTAGTAAATTATATAATATAAGAGCTGGTGTAGCAGGTAGTTATTACTCTTATGATGATGGCCTGTTTTATAAGAGACTTAGTCCGTTCCTTATATTCTCCTTTAGAGATAAAACAGATCTTCGTAACAATAAAAAACATTTTGTAACCCTAAGAAATGTTACTGTAGATCGGGATAAAAACCCAAGTAAACCCCTAGAAACACCAAATTATAGTGTGTTTAATTTTAGATATACCTATTCTAATCCTAATTTGATAAATCATTATAGAGCAAATTTTGATTATCAGTTATCTTCTGAATTTAGTAAAATTTCAACCACTTTAAAATATCGAAAGTTATTTTTAAATAACCGTCAAATCGATGTTAGACTATTTGCTGGGGTATTTATTAAAAATAATACTAACGTAAACGATGATTATTTCAGTTTTGCTTTGGATCGTCCAACAGATTATCTTTTCGATTATAATTACTATGGTAGAAGTGACGATTCTGGGTTTTTTAGTCAGCAATTAATCATCGCAGAAGGTGGTTTTAAATCGCAATTAGAACCTGCTTTTTCCAACACTTGGATGACCACCGCAAATGTTAGTACTAATATCTGGCGTTGGGTCCATGCCTATGGAGATGTAGGATTAGTAAATAACAAAAACCTAGGGACTAAAACCTTATATGATAGTGGTTTAAAATTTAGTTTGATAGACGATTATTTTGAAATTTATTTTCCTATTTATTCAACCTTAGGTTGGGAAGTAGGACAATCTCATTATGAAGAAAAAATTAGATTTATATTTACTATAGACCCAAAAACACTTTTTGGATTGTTTTCAAGAAAATGGTATTAATACAAAATAATAATTTATGAACCCCTTTAACAACTGGAGATTATTAATTTTACTTTGCCTTACCTTGGGCTTAGCTCCATTTTTTCCAGAACCTCATATTTATGGCAAAATTAACTGGATTCTTGGCGGAGCGAATGGAATGAAGCTTATGGACTGGTTGGATACTCTACTACACGGTATCCCTTGGGTTTTATTGTTTAGACTCATAATTATTAAAAGGTTAGCTGCTTCAAAAAAGATCTAATTTTTGTGGATTTTCTTCTTTTTGATGGCTAAAAATTGACTTTGCATAAAATTTCAATTTTCACTACTTTTGCAAAACCTAATACCACACAATTTTATGCAAACAAACCCACAGACAAACGGTAATTTATCTTTCGAAGATTTTAAATCTGAAATTCTTAACGACTATAAAATCGCTGTTACCAGTAGAGAATGTAGTTATTTAGGCCGTAGGGAAGTTTTAACGGGTAAAGCAAAGTTTGGTATTTTTGGTGATGGTAAAGAAGTGCCACAATTAGCGTGGGCTAAGGTATTTAAAAAAGGAGATTGGCGTAGTGGTTATTATCGAGATCAAACCTTTATGATGGCCATTGGGAAGTTAACGATCCAACAGTTTTTTGCAGGATTATATGGGCATACCGATATAGAAGCAGATCCAATGAGTGCAGGTAGACAAATGGGAGGTCATTTTTCTACTCATACAATCAACGAAGATGGTTCTTGGAAAGACCTTACCAAACTAAAAAATAGTAGCCCAGATATTTCTCCAACCGCTGGGCAAATGCCAAGATTAGTAGGATTAGCTCAGGCTTCAAAAATATATAGAAACGTACAAGAATTAGAAGGATACACTTCATTTTCAGATCAAGGAAACGAGGTCGCTTGGGGTACCATTGGTAACGCAAGTACAAGTGAAGGACTTTTTTGGGAATCCATTAATGCTGCTGGAGTAATTCAGGTCCCTATGGTTATTAATGTTTGGGATGATGAGTATGGAATTTCAGTTCACGCAAAATATCAAACCACCAAAGAAAATATTTCAGAAATTCTAAAGGGATTTCAACGTACCGAAGATGAAAAAGGATATGAAATTATTCGAGTACATGGTTGGGATTATCCAAGTTTAATTGAAGCATACCAAAAAGCTTCTACTATTGCAAGAGAAGAACATGTACCAGTATTAATTCATGTAAATGAACTTACACAGCCTCAAGGGCACTCCACTAGTGGGTCTCACGAACGCTATAAGGACAAAAATAGATTAGCTTGGGAAAGAGAATGGGATTGTAATAAAAAATTACGTGAATGGATTATTGCTAATAATTTTGCAACCGAAGAAGACTTATCTGAATTAGAGAAATCTATTAAGAAAGAAGTTCGAGAAGGAAAAAGTGCAGCTTGGAAAGCTTTTTTAGCTCCACAAGTTCGAGAGCAAAAAGAAGCAATAACTTTAATTAATAATGCTGCTGAAAAAAGTGCCAATAAAGTTTTTATAAATAAGATAACAGAAACACTTTCCTCTAAAAAGGAACCTCTACGAAGAGAAATTATTGGTGCTGCAAGAAAAGCATTACGTTATTTAATTGGTGAGAATACCGTTGAAAAGAAACAACTTCATGATTGGATCGAAAACTATTTTGAAATTATTGAACCTAAATACAGCGCTCATTTATATTCTGAAGCAATTGAAAATGCAAAAACTATTTCAGAAATAAAACCAATTTATAATGATAGTTCTGAAGAAGTTGATGGAAGAATTATTCTTAGAGATAATTTTGATGATATATTAACCAGGCATCCAGAAGTATATATTTTTGGAGAAGATAGTGGAGCGATAGGAGATGTAAATCAAGGTTTAGAAGGACTACAAGATAAATTTGGTGAAGAACGTGTTGCCGATGCAGGAATTAGAGAAGCTACCATTTTAGGGCAAGGAATTGGAATGTCTATGAGAGGCTTACGCCCTATTGCAGAAATTCAATACCTAGATTATATCCTTTATTGTTTACAAATAATGAGTGATGATCTTGCAACAGTTCGTTACCGTACCAATGGCAAACAAAAAGCACCCCTTATTGTTCGTACTCGTGGACACCGTTTAGAAGGAATTTGGCACAGTGGATCACAAATGGGTGGATTAGTTCATTTACTACGTGGAATGTATATTTTAGTACCTCGTAATATGACAAAAGCGGTTGGGTTTTACAACACACTTTTAAAAACAGATGAACCTGCTTTAGTAATTGAATGTTTAAATGGATACCGCTTAAAAGAAAAAATGCCTTCTAACCTAACTGAAATTAGAACTCCAATAGGAGTTGTTGAAACAGTTAAAGAAGGAACCGATATAACCTTAGTTTCCTACGGTAGTACTTTACGAATTGTACAAGAAGCAGCAATCGAATTACTACAAGTAGGAATTGACGCTGAAGTAATTGACATCCAAACTTTATTGCCTTTAGACATCAATCACGATTTAGTAAAAAGTGTTGCCAAAACAAATAGATTACTAGTAATTGATGAAGATGTGCCTGGTGGAGCATCAGCTTATATTATGCAAACTATTTTGGATGACCAGAACGGTTATCAGTATTTGGATAGCAAACCACAAACTATAGCAGCAAAACAACATCGACCTGCTTATGGAACGGATGGGGATTATTTTTCTAAACCACAATTGGAAGATATTTTCGAAAAAGTATATGCAATGATGAATGAAGTAAATCCTAGTGATTTTCCGAAATTGCGTTAATTTATCAGCTCATAAGCCTTTAAAATATTTTCATCTATAAACCGTTATATTTGTTACTCATCAAGTATTAAATATGCGCAGTTTTATATTTTTTTCAGCTCTTATTACAATCATTTTATTTAGTTGCAATAATGACGATGATGATTATAAGGTAGCTTGTAATGACCTAACTGTTTCATTAGATTATACTTTTTATACCTCCTATCTTAAAATCACTACTAGATATGATTACAATAATGAATGGCTAAGCACAGAGGAATATTTTTTTGATGAAGAAGGAAAAGTAACCTCAGGTATTTTTTCATCTACTTATAATCCTGGTCAAATTCAAACAAGCGAGTATGAATATGATACAGAAGGAAAACTTATCGCTGTATATGCTAATAATGAATTAAACAGAACTGTTATATGGAATAATAACATAGCTGAAGTCTTTAATAATGAAAACCAAAAACTAACAGAGCAAGTGTTTTGTAATAATAAATTAACTGAAATAAGGTCAGGTTTTTCACAAAACAGTATTAGGTATAAAAAGTACAATTATGATGTTAATGACAATATTATATCTGTTGAAAATCAATCTGAAATTTTTGTTGAATACCTTGATTATAATACCAACAAAACAAATCCTTATTATTTATTAAAATCCATTGGTGTTTTAATAGATTGGAGAAATACACTTTTTTCTAAAAATATATTTGGTGTAGAAAAAGTACATCCCTATAGTGGCGATGATTTTATTTTTCCTCTAACATATTATGATTATGACTATGTTTTTGATGATGAAGGTAGAGTGTATGAACTTGAAGATGACAGTACAGCCATCTATGTATTCAAATTTGAATACCAACAATAACAATCAATTTTAATTTTATTTTTTAATCGAAATTTGGAAATTAACATTTATATCCTATATTTACCAACACAAAATAAATAAATAAATACGACAATGTTTTATTCTAATATTAATAATAATTTTAATAATACCCCTTAACAAAAACTTGTCGAGAACATATATGCGCCTGTCAAGTTTTTAATTTGACAGGCTTTTTTTATGCCTCAATTTGAAATTAAATAAAAAACAATAATAAAATTCCTGCCTTTGCAGGAATGAAACTAAATAATAATAATAAATATTACAACATGTGCGGAATAGTATGCGCTTTTAACCTAAAGCAAGCCTCAGAGAAACTTAGACCCCTAATATTGGGAATGTCCAAAAACATTAGACATCGTGGACCCGATTGGAGCGGTATTTTTAGTAATGACAAATCCATTATGGCTCACGAACGATTAGCTATAGTAGATCCAACTTCAGGGAAACAACCTTTGTTTTCTGAAGATCAGAATTTTGTATTGGCTGCAAATGGGGAGATTTATAATCATTTAGAATTACGCAAACAATTAGAAAATGAATCGAAAAGCACCTATAACTTTCAAACAAAATCGGATTGCGAAGTAATTCTTGCTTTATACCAAGAAAAGGGAGTTTCTTTTTTAGATGAGCTCAACGGTATTTTTGGCTTTGCCTTATATGATGTTTCTAAAGATGAATATTTTATCGCTCGAGACCATATGGGAATTATTCCTTTATATATGGGCTGGGATGAAAACGGCACCTTTTATGTTGCATCCGAATTAAAGGCATTAGAAGGAGTTTGTACTAAGATTGAACTTTTCCCTCCTGGGCATTATTTACATAGTTCTGATGGGGTATTGAAACGCTGGTACCAAAGAGATTGGCAAGAATACGATGCGGTTAAGGATAATGAAACTAATATTATAAAAATTCGGAAAGCTTTAGAAGATGCAGTGCACAGACAATTAATGAGCGATGTACCTTACGGAGTATTGCTTTCTGGTGGACTAGATTCATCCATTACCTCAGCAATTGCAAAAAAATATGCGGAAAAACGAATTGAGAGTGATGATAAAGATAAGGCTTGGTGGCCAAGGCTTCACTCTTTTGCTATAGGATTAGAAGGCTCTCCAGATTTAGCTGCTGCAAGAAAAGTTGCTGATCATTTAGACACGGTACACCACGAAATAAAATTTACCATTCAAGAAGGTATTGATGCATTGCATGATGTAATTTATCATTTGGAAACCTACGATATTACCACCATTAGAGCCTCTACACCCATGTATTTATTGGCAAGAGCAATTAAAGCTATGGGAATTAAAATGGTACTTTCTGGCGAAGGAGCAGATGAGATCTTTGGAGGCTATTTGTATTTTCATAAAGCTCCTTCTGCAAAAGATTTTCATGAAGAGACAGTTAGAAAATTAGAAAAACTCCATATGTACGATTGCCTACGGGCAAATAAATCATTAGCCGCATGGGGTATTGAGGGACGTGTACCCTTTTTAGACAAAGAATTTATAGATGTTGCGATGCGTATCAATCCACAGGATAAAATGATTAACGGTGAACGTATGGAAAAATGGATCCTTAGAAAGGCTTTTGAAGACATGTTACCCGAAAGTGTTGCATGGCGACAAAAAGAGCAATTTAGTGATGGTGTTGGCTATAGTTGGATAGATACTTTAAAAGAAATGGTAGAAAAAGAAGTGACCGATGAACAATTAGCAAACGCGCATTATAAATTTCCTATTCAAGCTCCAACTAGTAAAGAGGAGTTTTATTATCGTTCTATTTTCACGAAACATTTCCCTAGCGATACTGCGGCATGGTCTGTACCACAAGAAGCCTCGGTTGCTTGTAGCTCTAAGATTGCATTAGAATGGGATGAGAGTTTTAAAAATAGGAACGATCCAAGTGGTCGTGCAGTTGAGAATGTTCATGATGAAGCATATTAATGATAAAAAAACGTGGAGCTAATAACTCCACGTTTTTTTACTGTTAGTATAGTTGGCTCAACAATTTATCCATCTTCCAAATCGTTCCCCAACACTAATATAAAAAGGTGTAAGCGGCGTGAAAATCTACCATTTGTGGAAAATAACCTTTGCATTTTCCACAGTTTCTATTCCATCTTTGAGTGTATAATAGTCCATCCCAACTGTCGATGGCTTCATTTTAAAAGGATTGCCCATCTTTTCCCCAACTGGAGGGTCGTGATATGTATGTAACATAAGAAGTGGTTTTTCTTCATTAAGAAACCAACCTTGCGAATTCTTATTTAAGTAGATTGGTTCAGAATTCTTTGACAAAGACAAAGGTTCAATTAAAATTCTATTCTTAACAAGGCTCCACGAAACCTTCCAAAGACCATTAATCATATTGAAAGTATTAGAGAAAGTATTAGATTTCAACATTTGGCTTAGGGGTTTTCGTTCAACCGTTTTCTTATCATCCCCTAATATGAGGATAGTAATGTCATTGTCAAGTTTTTCCGGATCAGCATCGAGGTCTATGGAAGTAGCTTTGGTTACATCAAAGATAAAGCCTACGTAAGGAGTTTGTTCATCAACCCAGGCCATCTGTCCTGCGGCGGCACCAAGAAAGGTTTTTTTAGGGTTCTCTCTTGCGTCAGAACAAAGCATTCCTCGATTGGCCAGAGCATTTGGATGTTCACCATATGGCCCCAAAGTGAGCAATACTTTTAACCAACGATCGAAAGGAGGGCTTGAGGAATATTGTTTTGCAAGTACTGAATTGGGATCAGTTGTATGTTCTCCCGATATCAAATCAACAAATAAGTGCATCCCTTTTTGACCATCATTCCCAATAGGATAGGACGAAGAATTAGTATCTGAAAACCTAACTTTTTTTTGATACGGCTCTCGGATTGAATTGTAATTGTTATCTTTTATAGTGTCTTTACGTACTTCCAGTGTCCCAGAATGCATATGTTTTGGCTTACCTGCAATGTCAATGTACAAGCTAACACCCTCCACGATAGGTTGTCCATATTCATAGATGGCAAGTGTATCGGCTACATAGATTGGAAAACCGGTCCATGCCTCCGGTTGGAACAGTCTGAACCTTTTATGCTCTAAGATCATTTTAAGTTGCGTTCGGAAACGTTTTGACCACGTCCATAGGTAATCTCCAAAATCAACTTTTCGTTTAGTGTTGAAAGCACACATGAAAAACAACAAACGTATTCCTTGATTTAGGTTAGCGCGCATCATTAGAATACCTTCAAGGCTCATGGATTCGATAAGGGGGAGTCCACCGTAATCATTTGCTCCAGTTAAGGCATTATGAAGTTCCGCCATATGGTTGGAAAGTTCTTCACTAGTGATCATATCATTTGCCAAATTAACACATCCCTCATGATCATCTGCATAAAGTCTTTCTATTGCTATAACCCAATTGTTAATTTGGGTCAAGGCAGGGTTAATCTTGTCACCTACCAATAACTTTTCTATTTTTCTCAGTTCAGTAATAATACTTAGAAGTTTATTATCTATAGATTGAAGCTCCGACTCGATCTTTTTCAGAGAGTCCAGAACAGATTTGCGAAATTGTTCTGTTTTTTCTGTTTCATCAATGCCATTGATAAATTCTACGAAGGTTGAAACACCCTCGAAAATTTTGCCTGCCCCTTCTGTTAACATTTCTGTTGCTTCTGTTACTTCTTTAGCTTCTGACATTGTTGTTAGCTTTTAGACTGTTAATTTTATTTATTGGCAATTGTTGTTTATCGATAACAACTTCTAAATATCTCGTTTTACTTTGTCAAAAGTTCTTCACCCCAATAAATCACTGTAACATAGTATATATCATATTCTAATAACGGCACTATCTCAACAAAATTCGCAGGCTGTACATTGTTGCTCACCCATTTCATTGCTTGTGCATATTGATTTGCATACATATACCCGGCAGTACCTTGTTGAGAATGTCTATAGTCCATAAATCTAGGGTTACCACCTGAAATTCTATGCTCTAAAAGAATTAATTTTCTGTTGGAGGTTTCGTTTGTGCTCATATATTTTCTAATTAGTTTTGGTTAGTATATGGTGTTGGAGTACAACACTCTGTTCTCCGAAGATAGAATATTATATCTAAATGCGCTTATTATTATTAAGGACATACAATTGATTTTACACAACTGTCTTAACAGTACTTATTTAGCAATATGAAAATTAAATTATATAACAAAAATCGCTAGTTGTATTATTAGGAATTAAAAATCGAAAAAACACCAATTCTCTAAGGCAACCACTTTTTATCAAAGTTCGGTTTACGTTTTTCTAAGAAAGCATCTCTACCTTCTTTGGCCTCATCTGTCATATAGGCAAGGCGTGTTGCTTCTCCTGCAAATACTTGTTGTCCTACCATGCCATCGTCAGTAAGATTCATTGCGAATTTCAACATTTTAATAGAAGTTGGTGATTTTGTTAAGATCTCTTGCGCCCATTCAAAAGCGGTATCTTCTAATTCATCATGAGGGATTACGGCATTTACCATTCCCATTTCAAAAGCTTCTTGTGCGCTATAATTTCTTCCAAGGAAAAATATTTCACGAGCTTTCTTTTGCCCTACCATTTTAGCAAGGTAAGCACTTCCGTAGCCTCCGTCGAAACTAGTAACGTCTGCATCGGTTTGTTTAAAAATAGCGTGTTCCTTACTCGCTAATGTTAAATCACAAACTACATGAAGGCTATGCCCTCCTCCTACTGCCCAACCTGGCACTACACATATCACTGCTTTTGGCATAAAGCGAATCATACGCTGAAGGTCTAAAATATTAAGGCGATGGTATCCATCTTCACCTACATAACCTTGATGTCCACGGGCTTTTTGATCTCCTCCACTACAAAAACTATAGACACCATCTTTAGAAGAAGGACCTTCAGCAGAAAGCAAAACCACACCAATAGAAGTATCTTCTTGCGCATCGTAAAATGCATCTAATAATTCACTGGTAGTTTTTGGTCGGAAAGCATTGCGAACATCCGGTCGATTAAATGCAACTCTTGCCACACCATCACATTTTTTATAGGTGATATCTGTATATTCTTTAACGGTTTTCCAGTTGGGAGAATTCATGGTATATATTTTAAGGTAAATATAGAAAAGAGTGGTGGAAAAACACCCTTTTTAGACTGACAATTATCATAACTTTTTAGACTTTTAGCTCGTAACTTTGAGTAAAATTTTGAGAAATAATATTTAAATTATTATTAAAATGGCAAAAGTAAAAGGAGCGATAGTTGTTGATACAGAAAAGTGCAAAGGCTGTGAAGTTTGCATGCCAGTTTGCCAAGACAATGTTATCAGCATGTCTAAAGAAGTAAATCGTAAAGGGTACCATTATGCATATATGAGCGATCCCGAAGCTTGTAATGGTTGTACTAATTGTGGTTTAGTATGTCCAGACAGAGCAATCACTGTCTACAGAATGAAAGTTTAACAGCATTTAAACAATAAAAAAATGTCCGAATTAAAATTAATGAAAGGCAATGAAGCACTGGCAGAAGGAGCAATTCGAGCTGGTGTTGATGCCTACTTTGGGTATCCCATTACTCCTCAGTCTGAAGTTATAGAATACTTAATGAGAGAGCGGCCTGAAGAAAGAACAGGAATGGTGGTTTTACAAGCTGAAAGTGAAATTGCAGCGATTAACATGGTTTATGGTGCTGCTAGTACTGGAAAACGCGCTATGACCTCATCTTCTAGCCCTGGAATTTCATTAAAACTAGAAGGGATTTCTTATTTAGCAGGTGCTGAATTACCAGCTGTAATTGTAAATGTGGTTCGTGGTGGACCTGGTTTGGGAACCATACAACCCTCACAAGCAGATTATTTTCAATCGGTTAAAGGTGGTGGACACGGAGATTACAAGCTTTACGTATTGGCTCCCGCTTCCGTTCAAGAAATGTCAGATTTTGTAGAAGATGCTTTTGATATCGCCTTTAAATACAGAGCTCCTGTATTAATTCTTTCAGATGGCTTAATAGGTCAAATGATGGAGAAAGTAGTTTTAAAAGACCAACAAGAACGAAGAACCGATAAAGAAGTCATTGAAAGTTGTGGCGATTGGGCAACTACAGGTAGAACAAACAGAGAACGAAATATAATCACTTCTCTCGATTTGCAATCTGAAAAAATGGAAGCACGAGTTCATAGATTAATGAAAAAATATGAGCAAATGGAAAAAGAAGATTTGCGGTATGAAAAAATAAACTGTGACGATGCAGAATACTTAATAGTTGCCTATGGTTCTAGTGCTCGAATTGCACAAAAAGCAATTGAATTAGCTAGAGAAAAAGGCATAAAAGCAGGTTTATTAAGACCTATCACTTTGTTCCCTTTTCCAAAACAGGAATTATTCGATCTCGCAGATCAGGTTAAAGGAATATTAAGTGTCGAGTTAAGTACTGGTCAGATGGTAGAAGATGTTCGCCTTTCAGTAGAACATAAAGTCCCTGTTGAACACTTTGGAAGAACTGGTGGTATTATTCATACCCCAGAAGAAATATTAGAAGCTTTAGAACAAAAAATAATAAATAATGGACGTATTAGACATCATAAAACCCGAGAATCGAGTATTCTGTAAATCAAAATTAATGACCGATACGGCTTTATCGTATTGTCCTGGCTGTGGTCATGGAACTGCTCATAATTTAGCTATGGAGGTGATTGATGAAATGGGTATTGTTGAAGATACCATAGGTGTTGCTCCTGTGGGATGTTCGGTATTGGCTTATGATTTTATGAATATAGATATGACGCAAGCTGCACATGGTAGAGCACCTGCCGTTGCTACTGCAATAGCAAGAACATGGCCAGACAAGTATGTTTTTACATATCAAGGTGATGGAGATTTAGCAGCCATTGGTAGTGCAGAAACTTTGCATACTTGCAACCGAGGTGAAAATATTGTAATCATTTTTGTTAATAACGGAATTTATGGTATGACAGGAGGGCAAATGGCTCCAACCACTATACCTGGAATGCGTACTTCAACATCTCCTTATGGCCGTGAAATTGAAACCATGGGCTCCCCATTAAAAATGACAGAACTCATTGCAAATCTTCCTGGAGTGTATTATGTAACAAGACAAGCAGTACACACCCATAAGCATGCAAGAAAAGCAAAAAAAGCAATTAAAAAGGCTTTTGAAAACACACGGTTAAAAAAAGGGCTTTCTTTTGTAGAGATTGTTTCAAATTGTAACTCTGGATGGAAAATGAATCCAATTGAATCTAACGAATGGATGGTAGAAAATATGTTCCCTTATTTTCCACTGGGTGATATTAAAGTAAACGGTAAATTAAAATAACAGTTATGACAGAAGAAATTATTATTGCTGGATTTGGAGGTCAAGGGGTACTATCTATGGGTAAAATATTAGCATATTCTGGAATCATGCAAGATCAGGAAGTTAGTTGGATGCCTTCGTATGGACCAGAAATGAGAGGTGGTACAGCAAACGTAACAGTTATATTAAGCAATGATAGAATTAGCTCCCCTTATTTAAAAGTTTTTGATACTGCAATTATTCTAAATCAGCAGTCCATGGATAAGTTTGAGCATTCTGTTAAACCTGGAGGATATTTAATTTATGATCCTAATGGGATTATACAACATCCAACAAGAACAGACATACATGTATTCTCTATTGAAGGCTCCAAAATTGCAGCTGAAATGGGAAATAAAAAAATATTTAATATGGTTATTTTAGGAGGATTCTTAAAAGTTAAACCCATTGTTAAATTAGATAATGTAATTGATGGTTTAAAAAAATCGCTTTCTGAAAGGTATCATCATTTAATCCCAAAAAATGAAGAAGCACTACATAAAGGTATAAAGAGTATTATTCCTTTTAAAATAAACAATAAGGTTTTTTCATGATTTTTAGTATTTATTATAATCTATTTTAAAATGAAAATGGTAAAGGGTTTCTAATAAATTCTTTACCTTTTTTGGTGATAGATAAAAGGGTACTATTCTTAATCACATTCTTTATAATATCGTAAAAATTGAATAACTTCGAAAAATTGTAAAAGTGTTTAGTTTACAATTTTGATATCGTAATAAATTCAGTAAATAATTAAGTAGAAAATAATATAAATTCAAAATAAACAAAAATGAATAAACTAGTACTTAGCCTTGGAATTGCTTTTAGCAGCTTGTTGATTACAGCACAAGAAACCTATAAATTTACCCCTCTAATCGATATCGATGCTACTCCTGTGATTAGTCAAGGAAACACCGGAACATGTTGGAGTTTTTCTACTTCTTCCTTTTTAGAATCTGAAATTATTAGACTTACCGGAAAGCAAGTCGATCTTTCTGAAATGTATAATGTTAGAAACACCTACCCAGCTAAAGCGGATAACTATGTAATGCGTCAAGGAAAAGCACAATTTAGTGAAGGTGGATTGGTTCATGATGTATTAAATAGTACCAGAGATTTTGGATTGGTACCTGTAGATAACTACAGTGGTCTTTTTGGAGATGCTACTAAACATAATCACGCTCAAATGGTTTCTACATTAACTGCTATGTTGGAAACTCATGTAAAAAATTCTAAAAATTTAAGTCCAAAATGGAAATCATCTTTTGATGCTACCTTAGATGTTTACTTAGGTAAGAATATAACAGAATTTACTTTTGAAGGCAAAAAATACACACCTCTAGAGTTTGCAGAAGCGATGAAAATAAATACTGCCGACTATGTAAATATCACTTCATTTACTCACGCTCCATTTTATTCAGAATTTATTTTAAACATCCCAGACAACTTCAGTAATGGAAGCTTTTATAATGTTCCAATTAATGATTTGGTTGCTATTGTTGATCATGCTCTAGAAAATGGATATACTGTTGCTTTAGATTGTGATGTTAGCGAACGTACTTTTTCTTCGAAGGATGGTGTTGCTGTTATCCCTTCAAATAAACTAAATAATTTAAAAGCACTTCATAGTATTTATCCTGAAATGAATGTGACACAGGAATACCGTCAGCAGGAATTTGAAAACTTTAATACTACCGATGATCATTTAATGCACATTACAGGTAAGGTAGAAGATCAAAATGGAAATGCTTATTATATGGTTAAAAATAGCTGGGGATCTAATCCAGAGCGAACTGCAAATGGTGGTTATGTTTATTTTAGTGAAGCTTATATGCGATTAAAAACCATAAGTATTACTTTGCATAAAAATGCTGTTACAAAAAATGTGGCTCAAAAATTAAGTCTAAACTAGATTATTAGAATATAAAGAGCATAAATTTTGAATGGATAAAATTAAACTTGGCCTCAAGGAAAATTGGTTACAATTCACCATATTAGTGATTGTAAATGCTTTCGTTGGTGGAATGGTTGGTTTAGAACGAACTATTTTTCCAAAATTTGCTGAGATTGAGTTTGGTGTTGCTTCCAAAACAGCAATATTATCTTTTATTATCGCTTTCGGAATTACCAAAGCAATAACCAATTACTTTACTGGTAAACTTGCAAATAGATTTGGAAGAAAAAATTTATTACTCTTAGGTTGGCTATTTGCAATCCCAATCCCTTTTGTTTTAATTTATGCTACCTCTTGGAATTGGGTGGTGTTTGCAAATATTCTTTTGGGTATAAATCAGGGATTGACTTGGAGTAGTACTGTGGTGATGAAAATTGATCTAGTTGGAGAAAAAGATCGAGGAATGGCCATGGGAATCAATGAATTTGCTGGGTATTTTGCGGTTGGAATTGTAGCTTTTTTAACTGGTTTCATCGCTCAAGAATATGGAGTTACACCCTACCCTTTTTATTTAGGGATAGGGATTTCTATAATTGGATTCTTATTATCTTTATTCTTTGTAAAAGACACCAGAGTTTTTGTAGCCAAGGAACAAGAAACTACCCTAACAGAAAAATTAGACCATGTTTTTTTAGAAACCACTTTTAAAAATAAAAACTTAAGCGCTGTTACACAGGCTGGACTAGTCAACAATTTAAACGATGGAATGATTTGGGGGCTCTTGCCTATTTTATTATTGTCTTTAAATTATGACTCTAAAAATATTGGAATAATCGCAGCGGTCTATCCAGCTGTTTGGGGTATTGGGCAATTATTCACCGGTAAAATGGCAGATATCTATTCAAAAAAGAAAATGCTATTTTGGGGGATGTTATTGCAGGGAATCGCAATTATGTTCATCCCATATTTTACAAGTTTCTATGCATTAATATTCATTGCAATTATCTTAGGCTTAGGAACAGCATTGGTCTATCCTACATTTTTATCGGCTATCGCAGATGCAACATCACCTAGACAACGAGCAGAAAGTATAGGGGTTTTTAGGCTATGGAGAGATTTAGGTTATGCGGTAGGTGCAATTATTTCTGGAATTATCGCGGATCTATTTGGGATAACTTATGCTATCTCTTTTATTGGAGGAATAACTCTATTATCCGCTTTGATCATTAAATTTAGAATGGAAAGTGACAAAAATTAAAGCTTATCTTTATCTTTCTTCTTAATACTTTTAAAAATGAAAAAATTAATATTTTTAAGCTTCATATTAATTAGCATTGTATTTGTTTCATGCAATTCCGATGCAAAACAAGAGGAGGGTAATAAAAACACATACCCCAAAATAGAAAGAGATTTAAAAGAGATTTTAAAAGATGGAAAACTAAGAGTTTCCACTACTTATAGTGGCACTAGCTATTTTCTTTATCGTGGTAGTCCAAAGGGATTCGAATATGAGCTTTTAAAGCGTTTTGCAGAGTACCTAGATGTAGAATTAGAAATTGTAGTAGCCAATGACATTAACAATCTAATACCCAATTTAAATAAAGGGAAGGTTGATTTAATCGCACATGGATTGACTATTACTTCGGAAAGAAAAGAAAAAATATCTTTTTCAGAATATATCTACTTAAGTCATCAGGTTTTAGTTCAAAAAAAGCCAGACAACTGGAGAAAAATGAAATGGAGTTCATTGGAACGTTCGCTGATTCATGACCCTATAGAGTTAATAAACGATACGGTTTCGATAAGAGCAGAAACTTCATATATGCATCGCATTAATAATCTATCTGATGAAATTGGAGGAAATATAGTTATCGATACCCTACATGGCTCAATTACGACAGATGAAATAATTAAAATGGTGGTAGATGGTAAAATTAAGTATACGGTTGCGGATGATAATATAGCTAAAATAGTTTCTTCCTATTATCCAATTTTAGATATTGAAGTACCAATTAGTTTTTCACAACGAATTGCTTGGGCAACCAGACAGTCTTCTCCAATCTTATTAGACGAATTAAATAAATGGCTAAAGGAGTTTAAAAAAGAAATAGATTATTATGTTATCTATGATAACTATTTTGAAAACAAAAGAGATTTTAGAAGACGTATAAAAAGTGATTTTTATAGTGTTAATGGGAATACTATAAGCAAATATGATGAATTGATAAAAAAAGAATCCAAAAAAATAGGCTGGGATTGGCGCTTGATTTCTTCTTTAATATATCAAGAATCTAGATTTGACCCAAAGTCAAAATCTTGGGCTGGAGCAGGAGGATTAATGCAAATAATGCCAGAAACTGCTAAAGAGTTGGGGATAAAAAACAGAAAAGACCCTACTGAAAGTGTTGTAGGTGGTACAAAATATTTATCTATTATTTGGGAACGATTTGATGATATAGAAGATTCTATTCAACGTAAAAAGTTTACAATGGCATCTTATAATTGCGGTCATAGTCATGTTTTAGATGCCCAACGATTAGCACAAAAAAAGGGATTAGATAGTACTAAATGGGATGATAATGTGGAAAAAATAATTTTAGAATTAAGTCTTCAAAAAAATTATAATGACCCAGTAGTTAAATATGGTTATGTTAGAGGAATTGAACCTTATAATTATGTTCAACAAATTTATGAACGATATGATCACTATAAAAAGTTTATCAAAGAGTAACGACTAAATATTTCTCTTTAACAGTTTTTGTCACTACTCCAACCACAATTTAAAATCTTTTACCCGCTCTCTAGCTACAATTACTTCTTGGTCTGTATAACTATTCAGTTTTAACTCTAAACGAGAGTTGGTATAGGAGATAATATCTTTAATCGCATTAATATTGATATAATATTTACGGCTAATTCTAAAAAACAATTTAGGAGACAATTCTTGCTCTAATTGTTCTAAAGTAGTGTCTAATAAATAATCTCTCCCACTGGTTGTATGTGCATAAGTTCCCTTATTTTCTGAATAAAAGCATTCAATTTCATCTACTGAAATCATTTTTAAATGCTGACCAATCTTAGTAGTAAACCTCATCTTATATTCTCGTTCTATCGGATTACCCAATAACTTTTTAATATCATCAAAGTTGAGTTGCACGTTTGAAGCTTGAGGCTTTAGCTCTTTGTATTTGTCGACTGCAACTTGCAATTCTTCATCATCAATAGGTTTTAGTAAATAGTCAATACTATTCAGTTTAAAAGCTTGCAATGCATATTCATCAAAAGCTGTGGTGAAAATTATGGAGCTTTTAATTTCAATGGTGTCAAAAATTTCAAAAGAAAGTCCATCACTTAATTGGATGTCCAAAAAAATTAAATCTGGATGTTCGTTGTTTTCAAACCAAAGTATAGATTCTTCTACACTATGTAGCATTTGGTTTACGTTTACCCCTACTTTTTCGAGCATACGCTGTAATCTACGTGCGGATGGTTTTTCGTCTTCTATAATTAAAACTTTCATATTGTAATACGTCTTTAATGTAATATTTTTTTAGGGTTAGTAGGGATTTATTTAAATTTATTTCGTTTTAAATCCTCTTCCTCTTTCTCCATAAACTCTTTAATCTTTCGGTCTTCCCAATCTTTAAAAATCTTAAAACTATTTTTAAAGACATGCAGTCCATGAAAAAACAATCCTATTCCCCAAAAGAATGGCGTAGTAAACATAGGCCATTTTGGAATTTCTATTCCAGAAAATCCGCTTTGAAAAACACCTAGGTTTATAATAATCAAAATTAAGTTAACGGTAATGTATACGGTAAGATGTATATAAAAATCTTTTACCTCCTTCACTCTTTTCTTTGCTTTTTTATATTTTGTCTCGTTATAATTATCCATAATACTTATTATTTCCATCTGTTATTTGATTGTTCATTATCATTATCCATAAACTCTTTTATCTTACGGTCTTCCCAGTTCTTATTCATATAAGGAACCCAGCCAAAGGCTTTGATTCCGTGACAAACGATTCCTATTCCCCATCCAAATGCGGCCCATAAAAACCAAGGGCTTCTCCATTCATTGGTATAGTAGTTTAATCCAGCCAAAAAGATAATAAAAACCACATAGGACATTAGGTTAGAATAAAACTTTTTAATGGCTATTACACGCTCTTTAGCTCGCATGTATTTATTTTCATTATTAAAATTATCCATGGTTTTATTTATTATAGTTATCAAAATCGTCCTTATCCATTAATTCCTTCATCTTTTTTTCTTCCCAATCCTTTCCTAAGAAAGGGTTATAATCAAAGGTTTCCATTGCATGCCCAGCTACACCAAATCCCCAACCCACTATTGGAAATATTGCCCAAGGAAAACCAGTGGATCTAAAATTTAAAAAGATAAACACTGGCATCATCATTAAGTAAATTGCAAAGTGAATGTAAAATCCTTTTAATTTCTCCACATGCTCCTTTGCACGGGCGTATTTTTTTTCAGATATATAACTTGTTTGTGTTTCCATAATTGTAATGTTTTTAGTTAATAATGGGATAGAAATGCAAAATTCTTTATCCGTTTTGTTTATTAAAACAGGTCTATCCGTTAGTAAATAATAGCGCTGCTTAATGTTTTTTAATCCAACGCCGGTACTAGCTTTTACCACTTGTTTTGGTTGTGAATTATTTTTTACTATTAAATTACCATCCTTTTCTTGAATTGAGATCTGTAATTTTTTAGTAGGGGTTACTATATTATGTTTTACCGCATTTTCTAATACTAATTGTAGCGATAGTGGTACTACTTTAGCTTCGGGATTACTTAACTTTTCTGGTAATGTGAAAACAATACTATCTTCAAATCGCATTTTTATAAGCGACATATATAAGGTTGCAAACTTTAACTCCTCCTCAACCGAAACCAAATCCTTATTTTTTTGCTCTAGAACATATCTGTAAACTTTAGATAAAGCTGTAGTAAACTTGGTCGCAGCTTCAGGGTTTTCTTCAATTAAGCTTGTTAATACATTTAAACTATTGAATAAAAAGTGAGGATCTAATTGATTTTTTAAAGCATCGAATTTTGCAGAAGCGGTCCCAGCAATAATCTTTTGTTCCTTAACCTTTTTCTCCTGTGTAAATCTGAAATAGTATATTATTAAAAATACAGTAGAAATCAATAAAGAAATAATTAAAACCACATAATAATACTCCGCTTTTTCTTCAGAAAGAAACTCATTAATACTTTCTCCTTCTATGTATACCTCTTGAAAAAACCTAAGTAGTATTATACAAACCAAAGTAACTCCGATAACTCCTGATATTACTCTAACTAAATTTTTAAACTTAAAAAAGGTTTCTTTAAAACGCTTAAGCATATACATAAAGAAAAAGAAGTTTGCCATATAAAACACCAATGAATACACTTGATTATAAACAAATATGAGCAACAGTTCTTTTGCATTCGTTATCACAATTCCATTAAAGTATCTTATTATCCACAGGACAACAAAAACTATTATACCCATTAGAAAAGCTTTGACTAATTCTTTTAGTATTCGATTCATATTATTTACAGTTTTCTACTAACATATTCTTTGCGCGTTCTAGTCCACCTTTGGGATAAAACTCTCCTGCTGGCTTATAATCTTCAAAAAGCTCTATAGACCTTTGTATATTATTACAATAAGGCTCAATAGAGTTTCCGAAAAACTTTGCGCTTCCAATATTCCATTCTGCATTGTTCATGATTACTCTTGGATTATCTGGTGCTAATCTCAAGGCTTCTTGATAAATCATAGAAACTTTTCCTCCATATTTCATTCCATATGTTGCTCCATCGTATGCAACCCAGACGGTATGCCATAAAGCATCTAAAATTAATAATTCTGGGTTATCTTTTGAAATAGCTTTAGCTTTATTTAAATATTCCAATGCTTTATCCATCTGTGTCTTTAATTTTGCCGCATCCTTTTCACCAAACCCTTGTATGGTTGTAATATAGGAAACGTAAAAAGGCGACAACCATTCATCAGGATCTGCTGTAGCAATTCTTTCAAAAAGGTTCACAGCTTCATTGGGTTTGTTTTCTCCCCAAAGGTCTAATGCCTTTTGCATCCCTTTTTGATATTGGGTTTGACTTATTCCTGAAAAGGATATGATTGCGATGGTAATGATTAGTACTTTTTTCATTTTAATTTATTGTATAACAATAAGTGATTTAAATCTTGATTAGTTAAAAATAAGCCTATCGCAATTAGTAATGTGATTAATTTAAATTCTTTTTTAAATTGTTTTCTTAACCTCTAGAAAGATAGGAGAAGCTATAGATTAATTTCGAAGGTTTTCAATTCTCCATTTTTAACTTCAAACTTTGCATCTTCCCATTTTGGGGGACCAAATTTAGCTGGAGCGTTATTAGATGTTCCAGTATCTTCGGTTGGATACATTCCCATAAAAAAATTGAGTTCTCCATTAGCATCTTCATCATGATAGCAAGAAATGGCATATACTCCATCTGGTATATCAGTAAAGGTGATACTTGCTTTTTTATCGGTTATTTCTGATGAATTGGATTGATAGTATTCTTTTAAAAAATCACCTTCTTCATTGTATAATCCTACCATTACAGATCCTTGGTTAGATTTAAATCCTGTAATATTTACAGCAATTGAATTCTGTGCTTGTAATAATAATCCAGTTAAAAGTATTGCGAAATAAGTAAGTACTGTTTGCATAATGTAAATTTTATTGATTGTTTTTTTTAATTACACTACAAATATCTAGTAAAAGCTTAGTTTGATAAAATCACTTTTACTGAATTGTAATATTTAAATGATGAATTGTAAAATATTTTGGATATAATAAAAAAGACTTTCCTTTTTTTAACTTTATAATATTTTGATAAAACTCATATATATGAATACTAAAAAAATTAGATAGCCTCAATTGATTTAAATACTTCTGATGCTAATTTCCAATTCTTTCTACTAGAAGATCTAGTATTAAAGAATATTTTTTTACGAATTAAATAGAACCAGGAATGAATAGGTGAAAAAAATCTTCTTTTATTCAACCTTTTATTGATATTAACTAACAAATTGGCGGTATAGACAAGGTTGATATATGGAGGTTCTGCAGTCTTAATTTGATCCCTGAATTCATAAAAAAAATCGCTATATATTTTTTGAGTTTTTTTATCATTTAGTAATTTAATAATTACTCCTTCGAAAGTCTTAAGCATGCTAATATTTATACAATGATTAAGGTATAATTTTGAAACAAGATTAAGATAACTTAAAGCTCTAATTATAGTTTCACGATCTAATCCTTTACAAGACCCTTCAATTTCAATTTCGTTAAGGACTTCTTTTTTTTGCATGTTCATCATGCTAATCAAGGAATTACTTCCCGCTTGTATCCAATAAACTCTAAGAAAAAGCAGGATTGAAATTACTGTGATGACCAATTGAAAAATATCTAATACCATGATAAAATATTTTATACTATTTTATATTAACTCTACTAGTGCGATTTGTTGATTTTGTTAATTCAATGACTTCCATTAATTTCTCAATATCTTTAGGAGTGTTAAACAAATGAACTGAAACTCTTAATGAGTTTCCTCTTACAGAAAGATAAACCTTGTTCTTAATTAAGTTTTCTTTTAACAATTCGATATTGAATTCTTTAGGCATTTTTAAACTAAATAAATGGCTTGAAAAATAAGTGTCATTTTCAAATTTAACGCCCAAGTTTATTAAATAACTAATTAGCGGTTTAATCAATTCTTTAGAATAGTCCTGTAGATCTGAATTTAACCAACTATTAACTTGAACCAATGATTGCTTAAGCATTGGCATTAAAATAAAATTACTAGTTTCACCAACGTTATATCTTCCAGCATTAGGATTATATTCTGGGTCATAATCAGAAAGATTACTAAAATCAATAGCATTAGTTCTATTCAACCAAGATTCTTCAATGGGAGTTCCATCATTAAAACAGTTCCCCATATAAGCTAAACCCAATGAATATGGTCCAAACAGCCATTTATAACTCGGGCATATTAAAGCGTCAATATTGAATTTCTTTACATCTATGGGTAAAACACCAACAGATTGTGCACCGTCTACAATAAATTTAGCTCCAACAGACTTGCACTTTTTACCTATACTTTCAAGGTCAAATTTTAATCCGTTCATCCAGTGAATGGATGATAAAATAACTACTGCTGTTTTTTTATTGATGCTATTAATAATATTATTATTCCAAACCTCTCCAATAAATCCTAGATTATCTATGGCTTTTATCGTTTTTAATTCTGCATTATTAGTATCGCACCATTTTTTAATTGAAAAATAATCGCTTGGAAAGTCATTTTCAACTACTATTGCGTGTTGCCCCTTTGAACAAGAAATATTGTTTAAAACCGAACTGAACCCATAAGAGGCTGAAGGAATGATAGCAACTTCGGAAGGCAAACAATTAACAATTTTCCCAAATAATACTCTTACTTCTTCGGTTACTTTAAAAAAATCTAATGGAGTGATATCTGCAGGATTTCGATTACGAATTAATGCTTTTATAGCAGCTTCTTCAACAGTTTTAAGTAAAGGAGCTTTATAAGCACAATTTAGATAATGGTCATTCTCTTTAAGGTTGAATAATTTTTTTTGGTCTTCTATCATAATGTGTCACAATGATTTGACATATATAGTAGATTTTATAATACTGTATATGAGAAGTTTGAAGAAGTAATTTAGTAATTTTTTTTGAAGTCTACAAATCTTGTTATTATTTAAACTATTTATAAAAATGCTTAAACCTAAAGTACACTTTAGTCTTTATACAAATTTACTTTTGACATAATTTTAAAGAAAAATTAAAGTTTATCCAACTGATTGTCTGTACCAACTTCACTAATGGTCCAAAAGAAACCTACGAAGAAGAATTGATCGGCAGCTGGAAGCAATGCTCTACGATCAAAATGGCCATTATCGTCAGGAGTTCTAGAATACTGATACCCATTTATATTTGAAAACCCTAATACATTATTCACTGAAACATATAGGATTTTTTGAGGGCTAATTAAATAGGCCCAATTCAAACTAATACTATTATAATTCTTAGTTTTTTCTTGTAGAAAACCATCTTCATTTGGGTTGGTATAGGTTCTTCCACTTCCAAAAAGATAACTAAATCCAATTTGACTTTTCCAATCTTCAATCCAATATTTAGCAACTACAGATAAATTATGGGTATTGGCAAAGGATGGGGTTGCTGCTATCGGATAATTTTGATACTCTCTCTCGGTATCTAAGTACGAATAGCTCAACCAATAGTCAATATTATCTATACTTTTATTATCTCTCCAAAATAAATCAATTCCTTGTGCATATCCGTCTCCTTCGCTATTAAACTCACTACTAAAAATAAGATTTTCAGTAGCATAGGTTACTAAGTTAGTATAGTTTTTTCGGTAAAGTTCAGCTCTAAATATTCTATTATCAGCAGTAAATTGATAGTTTAAAATATAATGCTGCGTCTTTTGTGCTTGTAGATCCTGAGCATATTTTAAAACTTCGCTATTGGGCTGTTGGTAAAAGTCTCCGTATGCAACAGACAATTGACTGTTTTTACTGGTCTTAAATGCAAAGGATGCTCGAGGGGAAAATGTAAATTCTTCAAATAGATTGCTGTATTCAGCACGTAATCCAAGCTTAAAAGCGACGTTTCTGGACAAGATAATATCTGCTTCGGTAAAGAGGCTACTAATATTATTTTGATAACCATAAGATGCATTTACGTTGTCTCCCTTAAAATCTTCGGTAAAATCGGTTAAAAATTGCTCAGCTCCAAAAGACATTTTAAATCGGTTACTAAAATGTTTTCTAAATTTTAATTTAAAATGTCCAGAATTTTCTGCGTCAGTTATATCATCCTTTATTAATTCCACTTCAGTATTGGCGTGAGTGTAACTCGCCCCACCAAATACTTTCCAATCCTTAGCCAAAGTTCCAGTATAACTAGCATTGCTATAAAAATTATTATTCTTTAATTTGTAATGAATCCCATCAGGAAAGTCAATATCCTCTTGAGTTAACTCGAAGTTTGTGGTATCGAAAGCTGCATACAACTTTAATAATCCATGGTCAAATTTTCTTCTAAATACAGTTTCTCCAGACATTGCTTCAAAAGGTTTTTCCCAATCGTTACGGTCTGGAAACAAAGCTATATAAGGTGCTAAATTTATATAAGCAGCATTAACACTAATAGAACTCTTTTCCCATTTTTGTGTATTTCCCAAACCCAAACCTATAGTCATAATCGAAATATCTGTCTTTTCTTGTATTGGTTCGTATATAGTATTTAATAATAGTACTGAAGATAAGGCTTGACCATATTCCGCAGAATAACCACCTGTTGAAAAAGTGATTCCATCAAAAAGAAATGGACTATACCTTCCTCTGGTTGGGGAATTATTAGTACTTGGTGTATAGGGAGTAAAAACTCGAATCCCATCGATAAAAACCTGTGTTTCGTCTGCATCCCCACCTCTTACAAACAACCTCCCATCTTCTGCAACTGTTGTGGTGCCTGGCAAGGTTTGAAGTGCTCCTACAAAATCTCCCAAGGCACTAGCAGTAGTTACTACATCTAAAGGCTTTAAAACGGAAACTTTACTATTATCACTTGCTTCAAAAGACCCAGCATTAATTACAACTGTTTCTAAGGAATTGACATCTTCCCTCAAAATAATGCTTAGGTTATTCAATTGAGAAATGTCTGCTTCTTTGCTGAAATTTTCAAAAGATAAAAATGAAATAATTAAGGAATGCACACCTGTTTCTGAAGTTTCGAAAGAAAATTTTCCTTCTTCATTAGTGGAAGTTCCATCATAAGTTCCATCTAAATAAACATTGGCTCCAAAAATTGGAGTCCCGTTGTTTTCGGTAACTACACCTGAAATAGTAGTTTGGCTTAATGCTGAAAATGCACTGAAGCAAAAAATTAGTAATAATATTATTGGGTACTTTGTTAGTCTCATTATAAATTAGTTTCGTTATCTGTTACAAAATTGAAGAAACTAATTAGGTTCAAAGAAAATATATCACTCAACTGTTAATTTATATCACTCAATTGTAAAAATAGTATCTTAGTATAGATTTAAAAAAATTGAAGATGACAGACTCAGAAAAAGTCAACAACTATATTCAAAAAAACTCCCATTGGAAGGAAGAATTGACTTTACTAAGAAGTGTTTTTCAGAAAACAGAATTGAAAGAAGAAGTGAAATGGGGAATTCCTGCCTATACTTTTAATGGAAATTTGGTTGCGGGTTTGGGTGCTTTTAAAAATCATTTTGCCATCTGGTTTCATCAAGGTGTGTTTTTAAAGGATACTCAAAAACAATTGGTCAATGCACAAGAAGGCAAAACCAAAGCCTTACGACAATGGAAATTTTCTGCTGGAGACACCATAAATTCAAAATTGATAAGGATCTATATTTTAGAAGCTATAGCCAATGCCAAAGCAGGAAAAAAAATAAAACCACAAGCCAAGGCAGAATTGTTAATACCATCATTACTTAAAGAAGCATTTATAAAAAACAAACAATTGGCCAAGCATTTTAATAAGTTAACACCTGGAAAACAGAGAGAATATGCCGAACATATTGCTAGTGCAAAAAGAGAAGCAACACAAATAAGTAGATTGGAAAAATGCACTCCACTTATTTTAGAAGGCAAAGGATTGTATGATAAATATAAGAACTGTTAATTTTTAGAAATAAAATTGGGAATAGAGTTTGATTAATTCAATATTAAATTATAAAATCCAAAAACATGAAAACAGATTTTTACACAAAAACAATTCTAACAGTCATTGCAATTTGTCTTAGTATTAATGTAATCACCCAATTTGAATTAATCCCTTCTGCTTATGCTTCAGAATCAACAAATACAACTTTAATAACCAACGATTACAAATTGGTTCCTATTAATGAGTTTGAAACTATCGATGTTCGCATTGTAGACATAAACACCTACGATGAACTAAATGTAAATGTAAAAGGAATATCTACTTCAGACGAGATAAAAGTGAATATAAACAGTATTGAAACTACAGATGAATTAGATATAAATATTGATGAAATAGGTGGGGCATGGCTTAATCACGGAGGTCCTATACCTGTTAAAATAAAAGAATAATAGTAATATTATAACTCCTTTGTAACAAATTAAGAATAACTACTACTAACAGTTAATCAACTTACCATCATTGAACAAACAACTCGAACATAGTTTTGTAAAACAGTTAGAAGACAATCAAAACATTGTGCATAAAATATGCAGATTGTACACTCATGATCAAGATTCTCATAATGATTTGTTTCAGGAAATAACCATCCAATTATGGAGAGCATTTCCTAAATTCAGAGGAGATTCAAAATTTAGTACTTGGATGTATCGAGTTGCTTTAAATACTGCAATAACATTATATAGAAAATCTAAACGAAGAGTTAGTACACAAGATTTTGAATCTATTAGCTTTAAAATTAAAGCGGAAGAATATGACGATACTGTTGAACAACAGCTAAAAGTAATGTACAGTGCCGTAAAAAAATTAAATGACATAGACAAAGCATTGGTTTTTCTGTATTTAGAAGACAAATCGTATAAAGAAATTTCTGAAACCCTAGGTATAACAGAAGTAAATGCAAGAGTTAAAATGAATAGGACAAAAGAGAAATTACGTAAAATTTTAAATCCGTAACCCTTATGGATAATTTAGATATATTAAAAAAAGAATGGCAATCTAGAGAACAAGAACATCCAAAGGTGTCTTATAACGACATCTATAAAATGTTGCTTAAAAAGTCTTCCTCTATTGTAAAGTGGATTTTTGTTATTAGTGTTGCTGAATTACTATTTTGGATAAGTATTCAATTGGTAATTCCAGAAAAGAACATGGAAATAATGAATGAAATGGGAATTAGTGATATTCTTTTTTATAGCAATTTTGTCCATTTTTCTGTATTTGCTATATTTATATTCTTCTTCTATAGAAATTTTAAGTCCATACAAGTTACCGATAATACTAAAATGTTAATGAAGAACATTTTAAAAACTAGAAGTACCGTAAAATACTTTGTGTATTATAATGTTGGAATTTTCATTTTATCCAGTATTGTAGTAGATTTCTATTTTTATTCAAATAGCGAACATCTTTTTGAAATCATGGATTTTGCAAGTCAGGGAATGTCACAAGAAAGTTTTGCCTCTATTTTTATTATTTCTCAAATTGTTGTGGGAGTATTAGTATTAGGACTGTTGATCCTATTTTATTGGTTGGTTTACGGCTTCTTATTGCGTAAGTTGAATAGAAATTATTTGGAATTAAAGAAAATGGAACATTAATTTATAATCTGGGAGTAGTAGACACTATTCATGTATCTATGTCATCTTATTAAACACACTAAATTAATATTCCCAACGTCTTTCCTTATTTTGCTCTTCTTCTTTAATTAATTCTGACTTAGGAATAACTTTTAATAAAGATGGGTGTTGTTCTATAGCAAACTGAAGTTTTTCAATTATAGACTCTACACTTTCATTTTCATAATCAATTTCCAAAGGTTCTTTTATAATAAAAGACTGTAGAATTCCTCTTTTTTTAATACGAATTCCCTTTTTATCAAAAGATCTTCTAAATCCATCAATTACAATAGGCACAACGACAGGTTTGTTTTTTTTAATGATATGTGCAGTACCTCTTCTAATTGGTTTCCAAGGTTTGGTAGTACCCTGCGGAAAGGTAATTAACCAACCATCATTTAAAGCAGTCGATATACTACTTACATCACTCATCTTAACTTGTCTATTCACTTCTTTACCCTCAGCTCTCCATGTACGGTCTATACTCACAGAACCGCCATATGCCATAATTTTAGGTAATAACCCAGACTTCATGGTTTCTCGTGCAGCAACATAATACAGATTAAGTTTTGGACGCCATAGATAGCCAACATTTTTAATATTATCGGTTCTACCACTTAGACTTGCATTAAATACATGAAACATTGCCACTACATCTGCAAAATAAGTTTGATGATTAGAAACAAATAATACATTATTGGGAGGCAAATTTTTAATTATTTCACTTCCTTCAATTTTCAAACTATTAAAACCCTTAAAACGTCTATGAGATACTGCTCCCAATATTCTAATAAGCCAAAGTTTTAAAAATAAAATATGCCCAAAAGGATTTCTCTTAAATAGCCCCATAATCTAATTTTCAGTCTTCATTATTCAGTAGAATTTTTATTTATCGTATTTAAATAAAATAACTCGAGCACTAATTTTTCGTAGTAATAAAAGTATCGAAGTGTTCTTCTACAAGCATTAAAATTACAAATGCGAATATACAAAAATACACATATTACAACAGTTCTTTCAACATTTCCCTTACTTCATTGAGCATCATAGCTGTTGCTCCCCAAACTAGATGATTATTCAACATAAAAGCAGGTACTTCTATATTTTCGGCATAAGAAGTAGATAAGGTTTGCATTGTTTTAATACGATCGTCCATAAAATGCTGTAAAGGAACTTCAATTAATTCCTCTACTTCTTCTACTTGTAAATTAAATTGAGGTGTTATTGTTGTAATCCCTATAAATGGTTGCACAAAAAAATTACTTGGAGGAATATAAATTTCGGTAAGTTTTTTCAAAACCGAAACGGATTTTCTTTTAACTCCTACTTCCTCTTCTGTTTCCCGCAATGCAGTTTCTTGCATGGAGCTATCACTTTCTTCAAACTTTCCTCCTGGAAATCCTATTTGTGCAGAATGAACTCCTTTATAAGTCTTTCTTAAAATTAATGCCAAATGTGTTTTATTATCTATCGCTGGATAAAACAAAGCCATTACTCCTGCCCTCTTAGCTGTATTCTTTTTATAAGCTATACGCTTTAACTCTGCCAATCTTTCCATAGGAGCCATTTTAAATTGAGCAGTCTCTCCTGGAAGTTCCATTTTTGTTATTTTTACAATCTTCTTTTCAAATTCCTGAAATATCATTTATGAAAAAATTACTTTTATTTTGTTATCTATTAATTGGCTTATTAAGTTGTGAAGATACTAAAAAGGCTAATGTCAAAAGCAATTCAAATACGAATGTTGAAGTTTTAGATAAAAAAAATGATCCGGATTCTATACCTACTATAACGAATGAAAACTATACTCTCGAAAAGAAAATATATCCAAAAATCACTCAAGATAATGCAGTCGAATTTTTAACCGAATATGGTGCCAATAACCCTGAAACAAAAGTAAGAATAAGTACAGTTCACGGTAATATTGAAATTCTGCTTTTTAAAGATACTCCACTCCATCGTGCTAATTTTATTTATTTGGTCAAACAGCTATATTTTGACGATACTTTTTTCCACAGAGTAGCACCAAATTTTATTATTCAAGCTGGAAACAGTGATCTTAAGTCGACATCCCAAAAAAGAAAAGCACTTTCATCAAAGTACAGATTACCAGCAGAGCTTAATTCGGGAAGAATTCATAAATATGGAACCATATCTGGAGCCAAACATTATCGTAAAAACCCAGATAAAATGTCTGCACCCTATGAGTTTTTTATATTTATAGGTCCAAAAAATAGTGCAAATCACCTTAATGGTGATTACACCGTATTTGGAAAAGTAACCAAAGGAATGGAAGTTGTTGAAACGATAGCCAACCTACCAGCAGACAAACAGGAATGGCCATTAGACAATGTCTATATTAAGGCGGAAATTATAGATTAAATTAAAATCTTGTTTCGCAGAATAGAATTATTCCTTTAATTCCTCATTGGTATATAAGGTTGGTAACGATAATTTAAAAGTTACTGCTAATACTCTAATTAAAATTACCAAAGCCCCAGAAATCAGTACTACAGCATCTTGAGGTAATGGAGTATAAAGCAATCCAAAATAAGCAAATGCTCCTGCAATACAAGCAGTAGCATAAATTTCTTTTCTGAAGATTATAGGAATTTCATTACATAATATATCTCTTATAACTCCTCCAAAACATGCAGATAAAGTACCTAATGCAACACAAATTAGAGGTGGAAACCCTGCTGCAATCCCTTTTTCAACACCTATAATGGTATAAAACGCAATCCCAATGGTATCGAATAAAAATAATGATTTACGAATATAACCTAGTTTCTTTCTAAAAATTATCGCCAAAACGGAAGCACCAGCAATGATGTAAATAAACCGAAGATCAAACATCCAAAAAACTGGGGCATCAATAAGAAGATCTCTTATTGTTCCTCCTCCTACTGCTGTTACAAAGGCGATTATAAATATGCCAAAAGGGTCCATTCTCTTTTTCACAGCAGTTAAAACCCCTGAAATGGAAAAGGAAAGTGTTCCTAAAATATCTATGATTAATAATAAACTCATTGGTTTTGGGTATAAAATTACAACTGGTCACTAAAAAATGACAGTTCAGAAAAACAGATTATTATAGTTTTTCAAAACATCTCATTTTTGGGGTATAAAATTAATAAAAACAATCCATATGAAAACTCTTTTACTTACCATTACATTCGCATTAACAAGTTTATTTTTAAATGCACAATCAAGTTCTGAAACTATAACAGATGGAACCACTCTTAAAGTTACCGTAGCTTTAAATGGCTCAGGAGGACATGTTCTTGTCGGCTTACACAATGAAAGCACCTTTATGAAAGCTCCTCTTGAATCAGCAAGCGGTGAAATTATTGATGGAAAATCTACAATCACTTTCAACAATGTGAAACCAGGAACTTATGGAGTAATGGTTGTGCATGATAAAAACGATAATAAAAGAATGGATTTCGAGCCAAGTGGGATGCCTACAGAGTCCTACGGAATGTCTAACAATGTTATGAGTTATGGCCCACCACAATGGAACGATGCAAAATTTGAAGTATCCAATACACCCTTAGAAATAGAAATAAGACTATAACAAAAAATCATTACTCTAATTTTCTGAAAGTCTAATATTGAAAAATATTGGACTTTTTTATATAGATATAATCTAATACTATTTAAAATTAAATAGATTTAATTGATTATTACTTATCTTTGTATCAAAGCAAATTAATATGACTATTACTCAGTTAAAGTATGTATTGGCAGTAGCTGAATATCAAAATTTTACAAAGGCAGCAGAAAATGTTTTTGTAACACAGCCTACCCTTAGTATGCAGATTCAGAAGTTAGAAGAAGAATTAGATATTTTAATCTTTGACAGAAGTAAAAAACCTATTTCACTTACTACTATAGGAAAGAAAATTGTAAACCAAGCCAGAAACATTGTAAATGAATCTGAGCGAATGCAAGATGTAGTAGATCAAGAAAAGGGATTTATAGGAGGAGAATTTAAAATTGGAATCATTCCTACGATTATGCCCACATTACTCCCAATGTTTTTAAAGAATTTTACCAATAAATACCCAAAGGTTCAACTTAAAATTGAAGAGCTTACTACTACTGAAATTATTTTAAAACTAAACGATGGTCATCTAGATGCAGCAATAGCTGCTACACCTTTAAATCATGAAAAAATTAAAGAAAGGGTCTTATATTTTGAACCCTTTGTAGGCTATGTCCCAGAAAATCACCGTTTGTATTCAAAAAAGAAATTAGATAGATCAGATCTGGACATTAATGACATATTATTATTGGAAGATGGACATTGTTTTAGAGATGGCGTGATTAATATTTGTAAATCATTAAAAAATAATAGTTCTGGAGAATCTTTTCAATTAGAAAGCGGAAGTTTTGAAACCTTAATTAAACTCTCTGATGAAAACTTTGGGATGACACTACTTCCCTATTTAAACACTTTAGAGATTTCAAAAAAGCAAACAGAACACTTGCGATATTTTAATGAGCCTAGCCCAGCTAGAGAAGTTAGTTTATTATATAAAAAGAGCGAATTAAAAATGCAAATAATCGATGCATTATACGATGTTATTTCTGGTGTGATTCGAGGAGCTATAGCTTTTCAAGATATAAAAGTAGTTAGTCCACTTAAATAGTGTTTTTGTCATTCCGAATATAAATCGGAATCTACTCTATAAAAATTAAAAAAACCTCTTCACTAAGTGAGGAGGTTATATTTTATTTTAGATAAATTAAACATTGATTTAGTTGTGGTTCCTGAACGAGTAAGCCATTGATCCAAATTTTTAATTCCTCTATTTCGTGGGGAAGTAATCGGGTTAAAGCTTTTTCTAACTCCTTACAGAATAAATTAACATCAAAACTTACTTTTTTAAGTACGGCTTTGGTGTAATCAAACATTGCTCGGGCCATTTTAATTGAATTAGGTTAAGTATTTTTATAGTATAGGCTTTCTTGCTTTTAAATTCTGATATAAATATAACCATTAAAATTTTAAAATATTCTTAAATGTTGATAAGTTTAGGAATTATTTAACCAAACATAGACCTCTCCCTTATCATAAAAACATAGCTAAACCTTATGAAGACTTGACTTTTAAAGTCCATTCAAATTCGAATATCGAAACGATAACTCCTTGTTTATTAACACCTTCAGATTTCACCCAACAGGTTTGTCCTTCTCCAGTTTCTATCGCTTTATCTATTGTTTCTTGTATTATTAATCCGTCCAAACAGGTAAAAGTAATTCTCCCAGTTGCCTTTTTTAAAAAGGATGCTTTATTATTTGCAACCAACATAGAGATGTGCTGATCACTATCTTTTATAGCACTCATTACCAATGCACCTGTACTTAACTCTGCTGCCATACCTTGTACTGCCCAAAATAAAGATTTAAAAGGATTTTGATTGATCCATCGGTGTTTTACACTAACGGTACAGTCTTCTTTGGTGATGGTCTTTACTCGAATCCCCAACCAATAAACAGCGGGTAATTTAAAAAAAGTAAAGGCGGTAATCTTTTTGGGAGATATAGGCATGAATAAATGTTTCTTACGAAGATATAGAAATAGAATGTCATTGCGAGATTTACTTTTTATTAGTACATCGTGATAATCCTATTTAGTGTAAAACTAATAATATAAATATTGTTCCATTAAAAAAAATCAAAACCAATACAATTATAAAATCAATAGCCAAAACTTATATCACCCTTTAATCACTATCCTTAACGCCTTTAATTACACATAATTCTCTCTATAACTAATTCCTTAAATATGTTAAAATTATGTTAATTATAGTACTATGTGTTACAAAGTACCATCTTTTAGACATATATTTGTATAAGAAATTAATAGACAATGGATACTACTATATCAGAAAATCAAAAAAACGTAGGCGCTTTAGTGCACCTTTCAACCTTTAGTAAGTTCTTTTTCCCTTTCGGAAATTTTATTGCTCCCTTATTATTATGGACCTTTAATAAAGAACACAACTTTATAGATGAACATGGGAAAGAAGCTGTTAATTTTCAACTAAGTGTTTTTATATATTCCTTAGTAATTGGATTAATCTGCCTTCCATTTGTATTAATTTTTGCAACAGATTTTATTTCATTAATAGATACTTTAGATCATACAGTTGGACATGTATCTTTTAGCGACCTAAAAAATCTATCGGGTTATATTATTGTTATTGGTATAGCAGCCACCCTATTATTCGGACTTTTTGTTTTCGAGTTATACGCTGTGATTTCAGCTACCATGCACGCATCCAAAGGAAAATTATATCATTACCCATTAAGTATATCATTCATCAAAACAACCTCCCAATCTGAAGTACAAGGAACGGGAACAAATCAATCAAAAAATGAGCACGTTAGTTAATTTAGTATTAGCAGTGGTTTTAAATTTATTTTCTTACGGAAACATCCCTCATACAGATGTTATTGCTTCCTCTCTTGAAGTATCAAGAACTGTAAAGCATCAAGCTTACCAACTGGAAGACCTAAGAACTCACTATTTAATCACTAAAGAAGAAGTAACCCAACATACCATTGGGACCCATTAAGCTTCGGCTGCGCAAGGTAACCGGAGTATTAAAAAAAGAAGCGCAAGTAGAAGCGAGAATAAATGTTTAAGATGACATTCATCAAATTAAAAGCGAACAAATGAAAATTGAAAACACAAAAGCACAAATGCGAAAAGGAGTCTTGGAGTATTGCATCTTG
>MAAC01009747.1_pt1 | contig 170568 bp, 159 predicted proteins | sample 1115981 | NCBI WGS metagenome assembly MAAC01 (sample SAMN04961126, study PRJNA320927) | seawater metagenome | isolation source: sample BD02T64 sea water enriched with oil for 64 days | place: USA:Gulf of Mexico | collected 2013-07-27 | reverse complement strand
ACGTGGGCGGTCGAAATGGTGATGCCGCGCGCTTTTTCTTCGGGCGCGCCGTCAATCTGGTCATACGCTTTGAAGTCACCAAAATATTTGGTGATCGCTGCGGTCAGCGTGGTTTTACCGTGGTCAACGTGGCCGATTGTGCCGATGTTAACGTGCGGTTTATTACGCTCAAACTTTTCCTTAGCCATATCGAGGCGCCTCGTAAGTTGGGGGGCAAAGGCCCATAGATGATATTTCGGGCCAGTGCCCTGCGGGTTACGCGGGCCATTTATTGGCTTTGGTAAGGAAAATCAAGCGGCAGTTGCCTTTCACCGCAATTACGGTGCGCACGCGCGCCGCCAAAGCCGCAGGCACGCCCGCGCGCCGCCACCTGGGGGCACCGGGCCATCGGCCATCGGCTTCGCGCGGTGCGGCAAAATATATTGGATTTATACTGAACGCGTCGCTGTGGCGCGCCGACTGATCACTCCGGAGCAGCCGTAGACGCGGCGGCTTTAGCCTCACGGGCCGCTTTGCGCGCGGCGCGGCGTTCGGCCCACGTGAGCGGTGCCACCGGCTCTTTTTCAATCACAGCGGCCATTGGCACAACATCCGTCGCCTGCGCCTCTGTTGTTGGTGCCGCAGCGGACACCGCTTCCGCCCCGCCCCGGGAGGCAGTGTCTTCCTGCGGCGGTGTTGTGTTTGCGACCGGATCGTTTTCATCCGCTGCTGCCTGATCCGATGCTGCCTGTGCTGCACTCCCGCGCGCGATCACCGGATCGGCCTTTTCAGCCGCGAGGCGTTCGGCCTTTTGCGCAGGGGTTTCGACAAACCAGCCCTGCTCGCGGTGTTGCCGCTCCAACCAGATCTCGATCATCTTGGCCGCATTGCGGCTCAAATTGGCCAATTGTTGTTCTTTGGATTGCGTCAGGCCAGAACCCAGAAACGGCGTGCCGCCGTTTTCAAAAACCGTCAATTGTTTGGGTTCATCGTTGAGCTTTTTGCCGGCCGCATCATCCCACGCAGTGACGTTAATGATCAGGACCGATTTCGGCGAAAACACCAAAGGCACGCCGGGAGCCGCCAATACATAGCCGTCCAAACTCACGCCGATATGATAAAGCTTGGACCCTGAATAGCGCCCGAGCCGCGCGTTGATTTCGGCCTCGACGGATTTGATCCATGTGGCATCATCCACCTCACGCGACAGCGGTCCTTTGACCAGATGCGGCGCCACAACAACATTGTGGCCAAGGGCAAAATTGCCCAGTTGCTCACGGCTGGTATGAAGGTCACTGGCGTCGGTACATGCCCCAAGGGCAAACAGCAAAGCCGCGCAAACGGCATGAAATAATCGGGGCATGAGCTTCTCTTTTTTGGGCCTTCCCATAGCTATCGCAGCCCGCCCCTCTACGCAATGGAACAGATGTCTATTGTGTTTCCCGACGTCCAAGAGGCGGGGCGGCCCGGCTCAAAAAGGCGCCCCCACATGTGCCGGTCCCGACCGACACCGCAATATGCAGATCGGCAGCGCCCGGAGCTTTCGGCCATCTTGATGCCCGCAAGGGTGCGCGCTGTGTCCAGAAGGGGGCACCCACGCCATAGCAATCAATGGCCTCGGGCAACACAACGGGCCCGCGCCGCGACTGCGGATATTCCCTACCCTATGCCCGCCGGTGCTCATCGGCGACACTCTGCAGCTCTGCCCCGGCGTTACGCTTTTTCGCGTCTAGGACGCCGCGCAGGGCGTGATCTACACGTGGCAGGTCCACTTGACCGCGCAACAAAACGGGCGGCCCCAAAGCCGCCCGATTGTTGCATCCACATGCCCCGCGTGACGCGGCACACATCACGAGGTGAATTTATTGTCCCGCGGGAAGCCGCGCGGGGCCATCCGGCCCGCAGTCGCCCGTTTTCCGGTCCATTCGGTCAATTCGGTTTCAGTGCGGGTGCGTCCCGCCGGGTCGAGCCAGCTCAGCCCCGCATCCATCATAAAGGTTGTCACATCCGACATGCCGCCGTCTTTATATTTTTGCAAACGCACGCCCTTGCCGCGACCCATTTCAGGCAGCTCGGAAATCGGGAAGACCAGAACCTTGCGGTTCTCACCAACCACGGCGACATGATCCCCTTTTACCTCATGGCACACCTGCGCCCGCACGTCCCCGCGCACATTGAGAACCTGCTTGCCAGTCCGCGTCTGTGCCAAAAGCTCGGAAGACGGCACAACGAATCCATCGCCTGCCGAGGAGGCTACCAACATTTTTACCCCCTCGCGGTAGATGAACAGATCGACAATCTCGGCCTCGTTCGGCAAATCCACGATCAACCGCACCGGTTCGCCCATCCCGCGCCCGCCAGGGAGCAAAGAAGCGCCAACCGTATAAAACCGCCCGTTGCTGGCGAAAATCAAAATCCGGTCGGTGGTCTCGGCATGGAAAATAAACCGACCCTCGTCGCCATCCTTGAATTTCAATTCGCGGGTCAGATCAATATGCCCCGACATGGCGCGAATCCAACCCATTTTCGAGCAAACAACCGTCACAGGCTCGCGGTCGATCATCGCCTCCAGGGGCACCTCTTCAACCACCCCCGCTTCGGCAAATTGCGTACGGCGTGCGCCGCCGGCATAATCCTTGCCGAACTTCTTCTTGGTATCTTTCAACTGAGCGGCAATTGCATCCCATTGCAACTCGGGATGCTCCATCAAGTCTTCAAGCTCGGCCCGCTCGGCCATCAAGGCATCACGCTCGGCCACCAATTCGATCTCTTCAAGGCGGCGCAAACTGCGCAGGCGCATATTGAGAATGGCTTCGACCTGCACTTCGGTTAATTCGCCATCACCGGTCGCGGGCAACGGCGAGACATAGTCTTTTTCGGTCATCGCCCGCGCATGATCCTTACCCCATTCTTCGGCCATCAAGGCGGCCTTGGGGTCGTCATCATACCGGATAATATCAATCACCCGGTCGAGGTTCAAAAAGGCAATGATGAAACCTTCAAGCACTTCCAAACGGTGATCAATTTTCTCAAGCCGATGCTCGGAGCGACGTTGCAACACTTCGCGGCGATGATCCAAAAACGCCCGAAGCACCTCTTTCATCGAACACACCTTGGGCGTTAGCCCGTCGATCAGCACGTTCATATTCATCGAGAACCGCACCTCCAGATCGGAGTTGCGATACATCATATTCATCAAAACCTCGGGCTCGACATTCTTGCTTTTCGGTTCAAGGATCAAACGGATGTCATCGGCGCTCTCGTCGCGCACATCGGCAAGGATCGGCACTTTTTTGGTTTGGATCACCTCGGCGATCTTCTCGATCAACTTGGATTTCTGCACCTGATAGGGGATCTCGGTAACGACAATTTGCCATTGCCCGCGGCCAAGGTCTTCGACCTCCCACTTGCACCGCAAACGGAAGCTGCCGCGCCCGGTGGCATAGGCGTTGGCGATGTTTTCGCGCGGCTCGACAATGACGCCGCCGGTTGGGAAATCAGGGCCGGGGACGAAATTCAAAAGCGTCTCGTCGCGGGCCTCTGGCACTTTGACCAAATGCAGACACGCATCGCAAAGCTCGGCAATATTATGCGGTGGGATATTCGTCGCCATACCCACGGCAATGCCGCTTGATCCGTTGGCCAAAAGGTTCGGGAAACTCGCGGGCAGCACAACAGGTTCGCGCAGGGTGCCGTCATAATTCTCGCGAAAATCGACAGCGTTTTCGTTGAGCCCTTCAAGCAACGCCTCGGCAACCGCCGTCATCCGTGCTTCGGTATAGCGGCTCGCAGCGGGGTTATCGCCGTCAATATTGCCGAAATTCCCCTGCCCGTCGACAAGCGGATATCGCACATTGAAATCCTGCGCCAAACGCGCCATCGCATCATAAATCGCCGCGTCGCCATGCGGGTGATAATTGCCCATCACATCGCCGGAGATCTTCGCCGACTTGCGGAACCCGCCATTCGACGCCAACCGCAATTCGCGCATCGCAAACAGGATGCGACGGTGCACCGGTTTAAGCCCATCGCGGGCATCGGGCAGAGCACGGTGCATAATCGTGCTCAGCGCATAGGTCAGATACCGGTCGCCAATCGCGCGGCGCAGGCTTTCCACACCGGTGGCTGGATTCATCTTGGGATCATCAATCATATCACTCATACATGTTGTGTAATCGCGCCGGTGTGGCGGGTCCAGAGGGGTTTTGCGCCGCATCCCTCCCCATGCCGCTTGTGCAACACTGCCCGCCTGAGACGCGCCCTGCCCCACGTCCAGGCCCGACTGACGATTTCAACACAATATTCCCCTTTGCGCGTCAGGAAATTCATCTATTAAGTTGAGAAATACGTTGGGAACCTTCTGTTTTAGGGTGCCCCGCGCGTGACGAATCTGTTAGAAAAACAATCACGTTTTGCACGCCACCTGCCAGTGGCGCAAAACATTGGCGCCGGGGCAAAAATTGGCGTTCAAGTAACAAGTGAACTGGGGGATGCGTGTATGGTGCGCTTTATTTTTGTGACCTTCGCCTTTCTGGGCTGGGCCTTTTACGAATTAAGTGGCGGGGCCGATTATGAACCGCGTCACCGCGCCGTTGCCGATGCGGACGCCGGTGTGAGCACGGAGGCGCAACGCGACACTGCCATCACCCGCGCCGCCAGTGATCTGACCGCCCTGCCGGATGCCAAAATCACCCTCGCCGCCGCCACGATAGAAACGGCTCCCGCCTCCGGCACCACGAGCATGGCGTCGCTCCGCGCACCTCACGCCACACCTGCCGTATCCACTGCAGCGCCCGACGCCGCCCTTGCCACCACCGTCAGCTTTACCGAACCTGCTGCAACTGCGCCGCTTGATCTGCGGCAGATCGCCGGCAACCGTGTCAACCTACGCCAAGGGCCTGGCACCGAATTCAACAAGATCGGACAATTGTCACGCGGCACCCCGGTCAAGGTCTTGCAAGATCCGGGCAACGGCTGGCTCAAGCTGCAAGTCATCGACACCCGGCGCATCGGATGGATGGCCGACTATCTGGTCACCGCCTCCAACTGAGCCCATCCGCATCAGGTATGGAGTGGGACAGGCATTCTTGCTGCGCTGCCCAAAGACGCTCCGTCTTGCGCCCCGGGGCATTCCGCGCCATATCATCAAAACGATGACAACACCTGCTGCTGCCCACCGCTCCATCCTGATCACCGGCTGCTCGACCGGCATCGGATATGATGCCGCCCAAGGCCTACGCGCCCGTGGCTGGCGAGTCTTTACAGCGGCCCGCAATCCTGAAGACGTGACGCGGCTCGCCGCCGAAGGCTTTGAGGCGCTGCAGCTCGACTATGCCGACAGCCACAGCATCCGCGCCGCCGTCGAAACCGTTACCCGCGCCACCGGCGGCAAGCTTGATGCTCTTTTCAATAACGGCGCTTTCGCCATACCGGGGGCCGCCGAAGACCTCAGCCGCGACGCCCTGCGTCATATATTCGAGACCAATCTCTTTGGCTGGCACGAACTGACCTGCGACGTCCTCCCCATCATGCGCGCCCAAGGCCACGGCCGGATCATCAACTGTTCTTCGGTGCTCGGCCTCGTCGCCGCCCCGTGGCGCGGCGCGTATAATTCCACCAAATTTGCCCTCGAAGGGCTAACCGATACACTCCGCCTCGAAATGCGCGATACGTCGATCGAGGTGATCCTGATCGAACCCGGCCCGATCACCTCGGAGTTCCGCAAAAACGCCGCCAAGCAATTCGAGCGCTGGGTCGATTGGAAATCCTCCGCCCGCGCCGCGCAATATGAGGGCGCGCTGATCAATCGCCTCTACCGTGACACCGGCCCCGATACATTCGAACTGCCCGCAAACGCAGTCACCGCCAAACTCGCCCGCGCTCTGGATGCCAAACGCCCGCGTGCGCGGTATTACGTCACCACGCCGACCTACCTGATGGCCACGCTCAAGCGCCTCGCCCCCACCCGTGCTCTCGACTGGCTGCTGGCAAAAGGCTAGGCGCCGCGCCCTTTCTGCTTTCTCCAAATATCCCCGCCGGAGGCACCTACGACGCGCCACACGAACCATGGAACCGGCAAATTCGCCCCGCGTCCAAATATCCAATTCGCTTTTCGCTTTATCCACGCTACATCTGTCCCACATTGCGCGACACACGGAGATGCCCCATGAAAGACGACCCCCTCTTTATTCTTGTGGCAGTCGCCTGCCTTACCGTGGTCGGCATCCTGATGGTCGGCATCGGCGGCTTCGCCAAGGGTGGCGAATTCAACCGCAAACACGCCAATAAAGTCATGCGATTGCGCATTGTAGCGCAGTTTATCGCCATCATATTGATCCTTATCTTTGTCTATTTCCGCCGCACCGGAGGCTGATCCATGGTCGTTATCAACAAAATCTACACCCGTACCGGAGACGCCGGCACCACCGCTCTTGGCAATGGTAGCCGTGTTGAAAAACACGCGGCCCGCGTCGCCGCCTATGGCACCGTTGACGAAACCAACGCGACCCTCGGCCTTGCGCGCCTGCATGCGGAGGGCGATATGGATGAGGCTCTCGCGCGTATCCAGAACGACCTCTTCGATCTTGGCGCGGACCTCTGCCGCCCTGACATGGATGAAGATGCCAATGCCGACTACCCGCCGCTGCGCATCGCTCAATCGCAAGTCGACCGGTTGGAGCAGGAAATCGATGCCATGAGCAAGATGCTCGAACCGCTGCGCAGCTTTATCTTGCCCGGCGGCACGCCCTTGGCCGCACATCTGCATCTATGCCGGACAGTGAGCCGCCGCGCCGAACGCCTGGCCACCGAATTGGCCACCGAGGCATCAATCAACCCCGCCGCTGTGAAATATCTCAATCGCCTGTCCGATTGGTTTTTTGCCGCTGGCCGGGTTGCCAACAATGGTGGCAAGGATGATGTGCTTTGGGTGCCCGGCGCCAACCGGTAACGCCCTGCCCCTGCGCCCTTTGCACTGATATCGCTCGGCAAATCGATTCCCGTCGCATAATTCCGTATCGCGGAATAAACGCCGGCGTTTAAGGGTGAAAAACGCGACATCAACAGCCGAAAAGCCGTATTTTTCCCTGTTTCCCCACTGCGCAAGAATATATCAACGCGACCATACTGGCGTGCCCGAATCTGGCGCGCCCTTTTAAAACCCCAAAGGGAGACCACGCTCATGAAGGTGTTAGTGCCTGTCAAACGTGTGATCGACTATAACGTGAAAGTGCGCGTCAAAGCGGACGGAAGCGGCGTCGATCTCGCCAACGTCAAAATGTCGATGAACCCCTTCGACGAGATTGCTGTCGAAGAAGCCATCCGCCTGAAAGAGGCCGGTAAGGCCGACGAAATCGTTGTGGTTTCGGTTGGCGTCAAGCAAGCGCAAGAAACCCTGCGCACGGCTTTGGCAATGGGCGCGGATCGGGCGATCCTCGTGGTTGCCGCCGATGACGTCCATCAGGACATCGAACCTTTGGCCGTAGCCAAGATCCTCAAAGGTGTGATCGACGCCGAGGATGCCGGCCTTGTCATCGCAGGCAAGCAAGCCATCGACAACGACATGAATGCCACCGGCCAAATGCTCGCGGCGCTCACCGGTTGGGGTCAGGCGACATTCGCATCCGAAGTCGAGATTGACGGCGATGCAGCAAAAGTCACCCGCGAAGTCGACGGCGGTCTGCAAACCATTTCGGTCAAGCTGCCCGCCATCATCACCGCCGATTTGCGCCTCAACGAGCCGCGCTATGCCTCTTTGCCGAACATCATGAAAGCAAAGAAAAAACCGCTCGAAGAAAAGACCGCTGCCGATTACGGCGTCGACACCACGCCGCGCCTCGAAGTCGTCAAAACCACCGAGCCTGCGTCGCGCACGGCCGGCGAAATGGTTGAATCGGTTGACGCGTTGATCGCGAAACTCAAAGAAAAAGGAGCTATCTAATGGCTGTTCTTCTTCTCGCAGAAGTCTCCGGCGGCGCATTGGCACTCGATGCCACCGCAAAAGCCGTCACCGCAGGCAAGGCGCTTGGGGATGTGACCGTTTTGGTCGCGGGTCCGTCTGCTGCTGGCGATGAGGCCGCAAAAATCGACGGCGTCTCCAAGGTTTTGGTCGCGGATGATGCGCTTTATGCCAACGGTCTGGCCGAACCCGTTTCGGATTTGATCGTCTCGCTCGCGGGCGATTATGAGCACATCATCGCCCCCTCGACCGCCTCGGCCAAAAACATCCTGCCGCGCGTTGCCGCATTGCTGGATGTGATGGTTTTGTCGGATGTGACCGCCATCGTCGACGGCGCCACCTTCGAGCGCCCGATCTACGCCGGTAACGCGATCCAAACCGTGAAATCTTCGGATGCGAAAAAAGTTCTCACCGTGCGCACATCGACATTCGATGCCGCAGGGGAAGGTGGCTCGGCCGCCGTGGACACCGTCGCAGCCGCAGCCGATCCCGCCCTGTCGTCGCATGTCGAAGACAAAGTTGCCGCCTCGGATCGTCCCGAGCTGACCTCGGCCGGTATCATTGTTTCCGGTGGTCGCGGCCTCGGTTCCGAAGAAAACTTTGCCTTGATCGAAGGTCTCGCGGACAAGCTGAACGCGGCGGTTGGCGCCTCGCGTGCAGCGGTTGATTCGGGCTATGCGCCAAACGATCTGCAAGTAGGTCAGACCGGCAAAGTCGTCGCGCCGGATCTCTACATCGCCGTCGGCATCTCCGGCGCGATCCAGCACTTGGCCGGTATGAAAGACAGCAAGATCATCGTCGCAATCAACAAGGACGAAGAAGCGCCAATCTTCCAGGTTGCAGACTACGGCCTCGTTGCCGATCTGTTCGACGCCATCCCCGAGTTGACCGAAAAGCTGTAAACCATACGCAGCGTTGCAATAGAAAAGGCCCGCCTTACCCCAAGGCGGGCCTTTTTATGTATCCATGTGTCGCGCCACCACTTAGGCGAAGCACCCTAGCCGCCAATCATCGCGCCCAATACCGGCGCGAGCGCCGCCGCCGCCTCTGCATGGCCTTTGGGTCCAATCATTTGCGCTGCGGCGGGGGCTTCCATCTGGCTATATTTCATTCCTTCTGTCCCAACCGCCATAGCTGCGTCGCTGGCTGTAACCTCGACGATTTCAGTGACCAAGGGGCGCAAGGTCTCGATCATCTCACGCGTCACATAGAGCGGATCGCTCGCCAGATCATCATCGACGGGCGCATCCGGTTGATGATCCGCAAACCACAACAAAACCGTCTTTCCGCCGATCTTGCTCAAAAGCATTTTCATCCGCGCGACCCAAGCGTTTTGCAATTCCTCGCGCACCATAACGTACCGCTCCGGCGATAGCTTACGCAACGCGCGCAGCATGTGCCGCGTGAAATGAAACTCGGTAAAATCCACCTCACGGAAGACCGTACGCATCAAAGCACTGGCTTGTAAAAACCGGTCATTGCGGCGCGGATGGACGGCGTAGAATCGGTTCGACATGTTGTGGGCGCCCACGACCTGTACCACGGTTGCCCGCGCGTTGTCCGCCGCTTCCAGCACCATGGCATCAGACGAGAACACATCCACACCGGCGTTCAACCAGCCAAAATTGACGCAGGGCAGGTTCAGCTGCCGCTCCACCAATGCTGGGAACGGCGTTTCAATAAACTTACCGTAGGTCTCAGAGCCGCCCAAAAAAGCCACATAGTCGCCTTCAAGCCGACGCTTCGGTCCGCGAAAAAGCAGTTTCGATTTCCCGTAACGACACGGAAAGTAGTCCAAGGCCCCTTCGCCCAATGTTTCAAAGGTCATTTACACCCACCTCATGTTTTCACCCCAGCCCGACCTTGCCGTTGCCATGTTACCAAGGCCCTAAAGTCCGATTTTGATATAAAACCGCATGGCCCACCGGAATGACCCGTCATCACACGCACTTGCGCCCCCGCGCCGCGCCGCCTATCTTTCGAAATAGCATCGACAATAGAGGCGGCATTTTCATGGAAATCCAATCAGTTGGCGTCATCGGCGCGGGTCAAATGGGCAACGGAATCGCCCATGTCATGGCGCTCGCGGGCTATGATGTCTTGATGACGGATATCTCGGAAGATGCATTAAAAGGTGCAATTGAAACGATTTCGTCCAATTTGGACCGGCAGGTCGGGCGCGGGAAAGTCTCGGATCAGGACCGGAATGCCGCGATGGACCGGATCAAAACGACGACGACACTGATTGATTTGGGGGCTTGCGATCTGATTATCGAGGCCGCGACCGAGCGCGAAACTGTCAAACAGGCGATTTTTGACGAATTGCTGCCACATCTGACCCCGACCACGATTCTGACATCCAATACCTCGTCAATCTCGATCACACGGCTGGCCAGTCGCACCGATAGGCCGGAAAAATTCATGGGCTTCCACTTCATGAACCCGGTGCCGGTGATGCAACTGGTCGAATTGATCCGCGGCATCGCCACGGACGAGGAAACCTATGACGCCTGCCGTAGGGTGGTTGAGCGGCTCGGCAAAACCTCCGCCGCTGCCGAAGATTTTCCCGCCTTCATCGTCAACCGTATCTTGATGCCGATGATCAACGAGGCCGTCTATACGCTTTACGAGGGCGTCGGTTCGGTGAAATCCATCGACAGTTCAATGAAGCTGGGTGCCAATCATCCGATGGGACCACTCGAATTGGCGGATTTTATCGGTCTCGACACCTGCCTTGCGATCATGAATGTGCTGCACGACGGGTTGGCGGACACCAAATACCGCCCCTGCCCGCTACTCACCAAATATGTCGAAGCCGGGTGGCTGGGCCGAAAATCGGGCCGCGGCTTTTATGACTATCGCGGCGAAACCCCCGTACCGACGCGTTAAACGGCGGCGCGGGCATTACGCTACAGATCGCGGCCGGACCGCACGAACCAAAGGCTGCACCCCCGCGTCCCTGACGCGTAGCGGAAAAATCAGCGGGGCGTCTTAGCGTTCTCTAGATATGTCTGCACAGCACGGTCGTCCGCGCTGCGCCGCAGTTCCGTCGCCCCGCCATAGCCCCTCTCCTGCACCGCATAGACCGTTCAGTACAGCTTCCAGTCGTCCTCATGGCCCAAAGCGCCCATCGCCATCCACCGCACCCGCGCCCGCGCCACACGGGTATCGCCCCATGTACGAAACACGATCTCAAATCCGGTTTGGGTGATGTTCTCCGCCGTCGTATCCGCGCGGGCATTGGTGGCGCTGTCCATGTCCCACATTGACAAGGCGCAATGCACCATGGGCGGCTCCAGAAAAGCCTCTGAAAACTGCACTTTTTTGCGGCGTTCACGCGGGCCTGTTCCGGTCCACATGTCGCCGCCGTCCTCAAATTCCGAGAACAGTATATTGTCACCTTGATCCATGCCGATCCGGTGGCTGTCCAAACGCTTCATTCTGCCGCGCTTCCAAATCTATGTCTGCCTGTCGCTGAAAACAGGTCTAACGTATTGCGAATTAACAGGGTGATAAAATAAAACTCAGGCAAGAATTTGACGCCTGCAGATACGAAAAAGCCCCGCAATTGGCGGGGCTCTCTCATCATTTCACATATCCCGCCAAGAGGCGTGGATCAATTCGCCGACAGACCAATGTGGTCGCCCATGGCCACCATATCCGCCAGAAGCTTGGCCGCGTCATCGACGGGGCCGGGCTCGTTGACAAAGACTTCCTTCGCCTGCGCATGGGCTTGGCGCGCTGCGGTCACCATCTCGTCCATATGCGCCTGTGTGACCTCCTCGCGGGGGATCGCACGTTCGGCCAGAACGGTAATACCGTCCGCGCCGATTTGGGCAAAACCGCCCGTGACAACAAAGGATGCCGCACCGGCCGGACCGTCGATCGACAGCAGGCCAGGACGCAAGGTGGTGATGGTCGGGGCATGATTGGCCATGGCCGTCATGTCCCCGTCAGCGCCGGGAATTTGAACCTGTGTGACCTCAAGCGACGCAACGCTCCGCTCAGGGCTCACCAGATCGAATTGCACGGTATCAGCCATAAGGCCCCCCTTTAAGCAGCGTCAGCCGCCATTTTCTCGGCTTTGGCGATCACTTCGTCGATGCCGCCAACCATGTAGAAGGCGCCTTCGGGCAGGTGATCGTATTCGCCAGCCACAACGGCTTTGAACGACGCGATGGTATCCTCGAGCGGAACCTGCACACCGTCAGAACCGGTGAAGACCTTTGCAACGTCAAACGGCTGCGACAAGAAGCGTTCGATCTTACGCGCACGCGCCACGGCGAGTTTGTCATCTTCCGACAATTCGTCCATGCCGAGAATGGCGATGATATCTTGCAACGATTTGTAACGCTGCAGAACCTGTTGAACGTCTGTCGCGACTTTGTAGTGCTCGTCGCCGATGATCAGCGGGTCAAGCAAACGCGACGTCGAGCCAAGCGGATCAACCGCAGGATAGATGCCTTTTTCCGAGATCGAGCGGTCAAGAACCGTTGTCGCATCAAGGTGGGCAAACGATGTGGCCGGCGCAGGGTCGGTCAAGTCATCCGCAGGAACATACACGGCCTGAACCGATGTAATCGAACCGGATTTGGTGGAGGAGATACGTTCCTGCATCGCGCCCATATCGGTTGCCAATGTCGGCTGGTAACCCACGGCGGAAGGAATACGGCCAAGCAAAGCCGAAACTTCCGAACCCGCTTGGGTAAAGCGGAAGATGTTGTCGACGAAGAACAAAACGTCCGATCCGGTGTCGTCACGGAACTGTTCCGCCAGCGACAGGCCGGTCAAAGCAATCCGCATCCGCGCTCCGGGAGGCTCGTTCATCTGGCCGTAGACCAGAGCAATTTTCGACTCTTCGAGGTTATCAGGAACGATAACGCCGGATTCGATCATCTCGTGGTAAAGGTCGTTGCCTTCACGGGTCCGCTCGCCAACACCGGCGAACACGGACACGCCCGAGTGCACTTTGGCGATGTTGTTGATCAATTCCATGATCAAAACGGTTTTACCAACACCGGCACCGCCGAAGAGGCCAATTTTACCACCCTTGGTGTAAGGCGCGAGAAGGTCGATGACCTTGATGCCTGTCACGAGGATTTCGGTTGCGGTCGACTGTTGGTCGAAGGCAGGCGCCTCGCCGTGGATCGGGCGGCGGCTTTCCGAATTCACGGGGCCTTTTTCGTCCACCGGATCACCGGTCACGTTCATGATGCGGCCAAGGGTCGCTTTGCCGACGGGCACAGAAATCTGCGCGTCGGTGTCGGTCACGTCTTGACCGCGCACGAGGCCTTCGGTTGCATCCATAGCGATTGCACGAACCGTGTTTTCACCAAGGTGCTGTGCCACTTCAAGCACAAGCTCCTTGCCGTTGTTGTCGGTGGTCAGAGCGTTCAGGATCGCCGGCAGCGAATCGCTGAACTGCACGTCGACCACGGCGCCGATCACCTGCGTGATTTTGCCAATATTAGCCATTGTTTGTCTCCGTCCTCTTAGAGCGCCTCAGCGCCCGAGATAATTTCGATAAGCTCGTTGGTGATGACCGCCTGACGCGAGCGGTTATACTGGATCGTCAGTTTGTCGATCATCTCGCCCGCGTTGCGTGTGGCGTTATCCATTGCAGACATACGCGCCCCTTGCTCGGACGCCGCGTTTTCCAGCAAAGCGCTGAAAATTTGCGTGGCGACACCGCGCGGCAGCAGATCGGCCAAAATGGCCTCTTCGCTGGGCTCGTAGTCATAGAGCGTGGCCGCACCGGCCTCCTCATCCGCTTCATAAGCGGCGGGGATAACTTGCTGTGCGGTCGGGATCTGTGTGACGACGTTCACGAATTTCGCATAGAAAATCGTGGCGACGTCAAACTCACCCGCGTCAAAGCGCGACAGGATGTCTTGAGCGATACCTTGGGCATTGTCGTAGCCGAGACGCTTCACGTCCGACAAATCGACATGGCCAACAAACAGATCACCCAGGTCGCGGCGAATTGCGTCGCGGCCCTTTTTGCCCACGGTCAAGATTTTGACAGTCTTGCCTTGAGCCACCAGTTCCTGCGCCTTGGCACGCGCCAATTTGCTGATGTTCCCGTTGAAACCACCGCAAAGACCGCGTTCGGCGGTCATCACGACAAGCAGATGCACCTGATCGCTGCCGGTGCCCGACAACAATTTTGGCGCCGAATCCGATCCACCAACCGAGGCCGCCAGACCGCCCAGAACCGCGTTGAAACGCGCGGTGTAAGGACGGGACTGTTCAGCAGCCTCCTGCGCGCGGCGAAGTTTCGCCGCGGCAACCATTTGCATGGCTTTGGTGATCTTACGGGTGTTTTTCACACTCGCGATCCGGTTTTTAAGGTCCTTGAGATTTGGCATTGCCTCACCTCCCCTTAAGCGAAGTCAGCGGCGAATTCGTCGAGCGCGGCTTTCACTTTATCTGCGGCTTCGCCTTTGATCTTGGGATCCTCATCGGTGATCCACTTGAGCAAATCGGCGTGCTTCCCGCGCAGATGCGCCAGCATGCCAGCTTCAAAGCGGCCAACATCCGAAACCGCGACTTTGTCGAGGTAACCGTTGGTGCCTGCGAAGATGACGCAAACGATTTCTGCGTTGGTCAGCGGCGAATACTGCGGCTGTTTCATCAGCTCGGTCAGACGCGCACCACGGTTGAGCAATGCTTGGGTCGAGGCGTCCAGATCGGAACCGAACTGAGCAAAGGCTGCCATCTCGCGATATTGCGCAAGCGACAGCTTCACCGGACCGGCAACCGAGGACATCGCCTTGGTCTGGGCAGAGGAGCCAACGCGCGACACCGACAGACCGGTGTTCACAGCAGGACGGATACCTTGGTAGAAGAGTTCGGTTTCGAGGAAGATCTGGCCATCGGTGATCGAAATCACGTTGGTCGGAATAAACGCCGAAACGTCACCGCCTTGGGTTTCGATGATCGGCAGAGCCGTCAAGGAGCCCGCACCGAAGTCTTCGTTCAACTTTGCCGAACGTTCGAGCAAACGCGAGTGAAGATAGAAAACGTCACCAGGATAGGCTTCACGTCCGGGCGGACGACGCAGCAAAAGCGACATCTGGCGATAGGACACAGCTTGCTTGGAAAGGTCATCATAGATGATCAAAGCGTGGCGGCCGTTGTCACGGAAATATTCCGCCATCGCAGTCGCGGCATAGGGCGCCATAAACTGCATCGGTGCGGGGTCCGATGCCGTCGCGGCCACAACGGTCGTGTATTCGATTGCGCCGCTTTCTTCGAGCTTCTTCACCAACTGGGCAACGGTCGAACGCTTTTGGCCGATCGCAACATAGATGCAGTAGAGCTTTTTGCTCTCATCATCGCCAGCCGCTTCGTTGTAGGATTTCTGGTTCAGGATCGCATCCAGAGCCACAGCGGTTTTGCCGGTCTGACGGTCACCAATGATAAGCTCACGCTGGCCACGGCCAACGGGGATCATCGCATCCACAGATTTGAGGCCCGTTGCCATCGGCTCGTGTACCGATTTACGCGGGATAATGCCCGGTGCCTTGCAATCCGCGATCCGGCGCTCGGCCGCCTCGATCGGACCTTTGCCGTCCAGCGGGTTCCCAAGACCGTCCACGACGCGACCCAACAGGGCATCGCCTGCGGGCGCATCCACGATCGAGTTGGTGCGTTTGACAACGTCACCTTCTTTAATGGCGCTATCGGACCCGAAGATAACAACACCAACGTTGTCAGATTCAAGGTTAAGCGCCATCCCGCGGATACCACCGGGGAATTCGACCATTTCACCGGCCTGCACGTTATCAAGACCGTGCACACGTGCGATACCATCGCCAACGGACAGCACGCGGCCGACCTCGGCAACTTCGGCGTCTTTGCCAAAGTTTTTGATCTGGTCCTTCAGGATCGCAGAAATCTCTGCAGCTTGGATACCCATTTATCCGACCTCTTTCATTGCATTCTGGAGGGAGTTGAGGCGCGAGCGGATCGACGTATCGACCATCTTCGAACCCACTTTAACAACAAGACCGCCGATGAGGCTCTCATCCACGGTCGCTTTGATGGAAACGTCTTTGCCGACATTGCTGGCCAACACTTTGGACAATTTGTCCGACTGCGTTTTGGTCAACGCCTTGGCCGAAATGACCTCTGCAGTGACTTCGCCTTTGTCCGCTGCAATGGCTTCGCGCAGGGCGACAAGCAAAGCAGGCAGAACAAACAAGCGGCGTTTCGTCGCCATCAGTCGCAGCGTGTTGCCCATCATTGGCGACAGCTTCATCTGTTTGGCAATCGCGGCAATCGCGCCTTCCTGCTCGTCGCGCGTGTAAACGGGCGACGAGATCAGGTCAGCAAGATCGGCGCTGGTGGCAAGAGCCTCTTCAAGAGCACTTACATCGCTCTCGACGGCTTTCACCTTATTTGTTTCTTTGGCCAGGTCAAAAACGGCCGTGGCATAGCGTGCGGCAATGCCGGAGGAGATCGCAGCTGGTTCGGACACGTCCACCCTTCCGAATATCTGGCCTCGGTTTGACAGGACCCGTCTGGGGCCATCCGAGGGCGTTTTGGATGCCTTGAGCGTTTTCAAAGCTTAGAAATCGGCGTGGGTGTAGCAGAGCAATTCCTTCCTAGCAACCCGCTCAGAATTGATTGTATGCAAATGAATACCTTTTATTTTCAATTGATTACCCCAAGTGCGGCGCTTTGCGACGCCTGATCGGGAAATAAAAAGTCACAAAATCGGGACTTTTTGCGATTCCCTTGCACCTTTGAAACGCAAAACCGAAGGTTTACGCCGCAATCCATGTTAGCGCCACCATGGGGCCAGTCGGACCTCGAACCCGCTTTTTCGGCCCTCCAAACGGCTGCCGCGCATCGTCGGACTTGGGTGTTAATTGTTGGCAGGCACCGCCCATCTCGCGCGTTCTGCGCCGTCAGGGACGCAAATTAACCTTTCGGCAAGATATCGCCCCTTTTGCGCCCTCTAGTTGTCACGCTTTGCTTACAAGAACGGAATTGAAATGGTTAACGCTTTATGAAGAAGCGGCAGCGGAGACACGAACATGCTGATGCGACAGTCCTCTTTTCCATCCCTGAGCGCCCTGACCGGCGCACTCACCGGCCGCCTTGGCCGCCGCACCTCGCCCGAAGATACACACGTGCCGGAAACGTCCCGCGACGATGCCGGTGATCTCGTCCTTGAGAATGCAGATGGCACTCAATCTTATGTCCACGCCCCGCGTGATGCGGCCATAGAGGCCGATGCCGCGCTGCTTTCTGCGCTGCGTTCAAAAATCGATGAAGGTCGCCCATTGAGTCGCACGGGCCGCAGCGCCAGCCACAGGGTCGATCAACCCGCCACGCCCGTTGAGGCAACGCCCCCGGAAACCGACCATACCCTCGCGCCGTCTGCACCTATAACCCCGCGCCGCGCGCGGCGCGCCACAGACGCGGCCACCCAACCGGCGCCCTCGACACGTCGCCCCGCAGAAGCTGCGTTAGACTTGGCGGAATTTGCCACTGACGCGGTGCCCACTGATGATATTTCTGCGGTGCAATCCAATACCGCAACCGAATCCGCTGTCGCAGCTTTGATGATCACGGATGCCGACACGATGGTCTTTAACGCCCCCGAAGACCGTCGCCGCACGCCGCTGCATCCGGCCACTCCCGCTCCAGATCCGGCACCCGCAACCGACACAGCCACGCCGGACACCGCAGAGCAACACGGGGCGCAAAACACCGACAACGAAGACGATATGCTCGAGAGTGAAGAAGATGCCGTCCTCTTGGGCCGCTGCGCCGCGCTGGCCACTCGCGCCACGCAAATCCATGCTGCCGCCCTCCCCGAAGCCACGCACGACAGTGATGCCGCCCCGATCCGCGCAGCGCTACCGACAGAGCAGCAGGTTATCCCCGAAACCCCGACGCCTGCCGCACTGTCCCTACACCACGGCGCGGGCATCGGTGCGCCCGATGACGTGATCAACGGCTTCGCTCCCGAGCACGAAATTCTGTTGATTGAGCTGACCGAGGGTCGCTCCGTCCCGCGCATCAGCTTTCGCCCACACCCCGAGGGTCTTTATACCGATGTCGTATTGCTGCAAGACGGCGTCATTCCCGCCCGCCGTGTGATCCGCGTCACCGGTCAACATGATCTCAAACGCGTCGACCTCGCCTTCAGCATCACGGCCCGTCTCGCGGCCTAATTCTGGTCCCTTTTAGAGGATCCGGTCGATCAAGCCAATCAGGATGCAGGGCCGAGACAGGGTGAAATCCGGCGCAATACCACGGCTGCGCCAGCCGCCATGCAGGGGCCGATGGCCCCTTAGGCCAGTGTTTCAATAATAGCGCGGGTTTCCACAGGCCCAATAGAACAACGATTTTCCTGTAGCCAATACATGTGGGCGTCGCCCTTTCGCTCCGCGCCGGTCACTGCGCCCAGCGCATTCGAGCCGACACCGCCCCCCAACGCCGCCTCAGCCTGACACCAATTCAGATCCGGCGCGCCCTTGCACCCGCGCGCAGACCTTATCTTGGACAGAATCAGTCGTTCCGCCGCCGTAAACTCTGCCCGTTGACTTGCGATTCTCGCAACAATCCCACTCTAGGGCGCTGATTGTTGCGCTCCAATCCCACCAATACCCGCATAAATTGACCACCCTACCCCCCAACGCTATCTAGAGTTAACCATGTTTAGAGGGAGCTTCGGGGATGATATTGACGGTTTTCTATGCCTTGGTCGGGTCAATGGCCCTCGGAATTCTGTATGATATTGCCGATGATTCCGGCGACAACGAAGCCGAAGAGAACGAGGCCGAAGAGGTGGATGAAACGCCAGAGCTTCCGCCGTCCGAACCGCCGGAGATTGACACCATCACCGGCACCCCCGGTGCGGATACCCTCACCGCATCGGATGATGAGGTCGCCTTTGGCGGCGATGGCGACGATACCATGATTGCAGAAGGCACCGGCACAGTCGTCGGCGGCGCCGGCAATGATACCCTCACCGCGTCGGCCAATGGCGAAGCGATTGGCAGCACCGGATCGGATACGCTGATTGGCGCCGGGGATTCCACCCTGTCCGGCGGATTTGGCAGCGATATCATGATCTTGACCGGCAACGCTTTTGGAGAGGGCGAAGAGGGCAGCGACACCCTCACCGCCAGCGGCACCGCATTGGCCAAAGGTGACGCCGGTAGCGATACGCTGATCTTGTCGGACCAATCGGTTGGGAAAGGCGGCCTGGACGATGACTTCCTCGCGGCGAGCGGCAACGCAACTGCGCTTGGCAACGGTGGTGCCGACCTGATCCTCGGGGTGCAGAACACCGAACTGGAAGGCGGCGACGGCGACGACACCCTTGCCTATCAGGGCAGCACCATCGCGGCGGCACATGCCTATGCCACCGGCGGCGCGGGCGCGGATACATTTGTTGTCGGTTTGACCGGAGCCGAAGACATTCTGAGCGATTGGACCGGTGCAGACGGTCTACCGGCCGTGGATGGTGCAATCTTCGAGATCACCGATTTCAACGCCGCAGAAGATACGGTGCTTATCGATGCCTTTGCATCGGCAGACGGCGACATCGCTGTCATCAGCGAATTGACCACCACCAGCAACGCGGCCAACACACGTGTTGATGTGATGTTGACCGCCACCAATGCCACCGGCGATGAGGTTGGATCGCTGACGGTGCGCTTTACCAATATCGTCGCCGCAGATTTTGACGTCGAAACCGCCATCGGGTTTGTCACCAGCACCGAGGATGCGTTGGCCGCCGATGCGCCCGATACCTTCACCGTTCCGATCACCCCACAAACCCTGACCGAAGGCGATGACACCGCCACGATCACGGCATCCACACTGCTCGATGCGGGTGCGGGGAATGACAATATCACATGGACCGAAGGTGTTGGCGGCATCGTCGATCTGGGCGATGGCAATGATACCATCACCGCAGGCGAAGCCAACGTCGTGATCGATGCAGGCGCAGGCGATGACGCGATCACCACCGCAGGCGGCGCGGTGATCGATCCGGGCACCGGCACCGATGCGGTCACCTTGAACCTGACCGCCTCCACCGCGCCGGTCACATTGGCCTTTAGCGAAGAGGCAGACACCCTGACCGTCAATCTGGCGGCGGATGCTGCGGTGGATTACTATCAAGTGACGGTGGTTTCATCCGAAACCGTGACGGACGCAGGCTCCGGTGATCCGCTCAGCTTCAATCAAACCGGCACGGTTTACTTCCTGCACAAACCTGCCGGCACCGGATTGACCCAAGAAGGATTCCTTGCCGACTTTGGCGGCGGCACGATTATGGCAACGGTTGATCTGGGGCTAACGACCGGGGTTGCCGATGGCGCGGGCGGCTTTATCGTCTCGGACGCGTTGAACGACAGCCTGAATTTGACCGTCAATGGCACGTTGGCCGACACGCTGACGATCCCGCTCAACACCATGACGTCGAGCCCCTCGACCTAAACCGTTATCAGGAAGAAACCGAAAGCACGCGCTCATACACGGGCACGCGCTTTATGTGCCATCCCGGCCCCGTGTGCCCGGTCATCGTGCGCCCAGATTGCGGCGACCGGGGCGCTGCCGCGCCGGGCGCCATATAGATTTCCCGCAACACGCCCTGCGTTCACTAAGATGGCCTCATAACGGCCAACCTCGACCATTGGCGTGTTTGCCCCGAGGATTGGCGCGCAATGGTTGGCCGGAGACCTAAAACGCACTGCGCCATATGCGCGCCAATCCTGCGCCCCGCTCTGCCAGACCTCCGCTAGATCGGCTTCGCTTCTGGTTTGGGCGCCAAGGCACCCAGCGGCTTGCGAACCGCCTCGCGCAACCCCGGCCCGACCGGCGAATGCACCCGTTTTGTCGCCTCGACCATCAACACACCGCCCGACAGCACCATCGACAAGGTCCCGCCAACGCTCTCCCACATCGGCGCGGTCTTGCGCCAGAACCGCCGGTGCGACGGCGGTTGATACAATGTGCTCAAATGCCGTTCCGGCAAAAAATTGTGCCGCTTAAGCTGGGTTTCCAATTGCCCCTGACTGTAGGGGCGCCCAAACCCGAACGGCGTCCGATCCGACCGCGACCAAAGTCCGGCGCGATGCGGCACGATAAACAACGCCCGCCCCCCCGGTCCAAGCACCCGCCAGCATTCTTCAAGCAGGTCCGAAGGGCGGTCCGACGTTTCCAACCCGTGCAGTAACACCAATTTGTCCACCCGTCCGGTTTCCAATGGCCAAAGGGTTTCCTCGCTCAGCACCGATACATTGGGTTGCCCCGCAGGCCACGGCATCACCCCCTGCGGCGCAGGCATCAAGGCCACAACACGGCGCGCCTGTGCGAGGTAAGGGCGCAAGAGTGGTACGGAGAACCCGAACCCCACCACGGTTTGCCCCTTGGCCTCGGGCCAGAGACGCAACATATGATCGCGCACAGTCTTTTGGGCTGCGCGGCCCAGATGGCTGCGGTAGTAAAAGTTGCGCAGGTCTTGCACATCAAGATGCATTGCAGGCAGGCTCCGGATCGGTCACGTTGAGCATAGATTTGTGCAAAGCATAGCAACAGGGAGATAAAATGCCATGCCTCTTGAGATCGTCACCATCCCCTGTCTTAAGGACAATTATGCCTATCTTCTGCATGACGCCAATAGCGGCCAGACCGCCGTGGTGGATGTGCCCGATGCCGCGCCGATCCGCGAAGAATTGCGTGCCCGGGGCTGGCGTTTAACCCACATTTTTCTCACCCATCACCATTGGGATCATATCGACGGCGTTGCGCCATTGCTCGAAACCGACCCCACGCAAGTCATAGGTGCCGCCGCAGACGTCCATCGTTTGCCCGCGCTTGATACCGCCGTATCCGAAGGCGACCGGTTGCGTTTTGGCGGCGAAGAGGTCCGGATTATCGACGTCTCCGGCCATACGCTTGGCCATATCGCCTTTTACCTGCCGGCCAGTGCCGCATTATTCAGTGCCGACAGCCTGATGGCCTTGGGATGCGGGCGTCTCTTCGAAGGCACACCGGTGCAGATGCATGAAAGCCTCGGCAAAATGGCCGCGCTGCCGCCGGAAACCATGGTCTATTCCGGACATGAATATACCCAAAGCAACGCCGGTTTCGCCCGCACAGTTGATCCCGACAACATTGCTCTGCAACAGCGTAGCAAAGATATCGACGCCGCCCGCGCCAAAGGCGCCTTCACCGTTCCGTCGAGCTTGGCCCTCGAGCTTGCGACCAATCCGTTCTTGCGCTGTGATGATCCGGCGCTTGCACGGGCCATCGGGATGGAAGGCGCGGCACCCGCCGACATCTTCACCGAATTGCGTGCCCGCAAGGATAAATTCTAACCGCCCCCTAGGCGAAGCCGCACCGCGCGCCCATGTCAAAGCCTTCGGGCCACGCCCTATCACCTGCCAAAACCTGCCAAGCACCACCCGTTCACTCCCGCTCTATGCAACGAACGCGCTCTTGCCCCTGCGGCAACGCAACCGCCTAGGGTGCATAATCACGGCAAATACGACCCAAATCACGAATTGTGATCAGAAAATTCGAAAAAGCACTTGAAGCAGCGCCGCAATCGACCAAACTTTAAGACTATCAGGCCATGGTTGGTGCCAACATCGCCCCAACCCAGATCAGAAGGAGCACACAGTGCCTTCATTCTCGAACACACTGGAACAGGCAATCCACGCCGCGCTGGCGCTTGCGAATGCCCGTAGCCATGAATTTGCCACCCTCGAGCATCTGTTGCTCGCCCTGCTCGACGAGCCCGAAGCGGCCAAGGTCATGAAGGCCTGTAGCGTCGATGTGGATGATTTGCGACGGACTTTGGTGGAGTTTATCGACGAGGATCTGGCCAATCTCGTCACCGATATCGACGGATCGGAATCCGTGCCGACCGCCGCCTTCCAACGGGTCATTCAACGCGCCGCCATCCATGTGCAAAGTTCCGGCCGCACAGAGGTCACCGGAGCGAATGTTCTGGTTGCAATCTTTGCAGAGCGCGAAAGCAACGCGGCCTATTTCTTGCAAGAACAAGACATGACCCGTTACGACGCGGTCAATTACATTGCCCATGGCGTTGCCAAAGATCCCGCTTACGGCGAACCGCGCCCGATTTCAGGAGCCAACGACGAGGCCGACCACGACAGCACCGCAACCGAGGCCACAGAAGCCAAGGAAAGCGCGCTTGGGAAATACTGTGTCGATCTCAATGAAAAAGCCCGCCAAGGCGATGTCGATCCGTTGATCGGCCGCTCCGGCGAAGTCGAACGCTGCATTCAAGTGCTGTGTCGCCGCCGCAAGAACAACCCGCTCTTGGTCGGTGATCCCGGCGTTGGTAAAACCGCCATTGCCGAAGGTCTTGCCCGCAAAATCGTCGCAGGCGAAACTCCTGATGTTCTGTCGGAAACCACCATTTTCTCGCTCGATATGGGCGCGCTTTTGGCCGGCACCCGTTATCGCGGCGATTTCGAAGAACGCCTCAAAGCCGTGGTCACCGAATTGGAGGACCACCCCGATGCGGTGCTGTTCATCGACGAAATTCATACCGTGATTGGTGCCGGCGCCACGTCTGGCGGCGCGATGGATGCCTCGAACCTTTTGAAGCCCGCTTTGCAGGGCGGCAAACTGCGCTGCATGGGTTCGACCACCTATAAAGAATTCCGCCAGCATTTCGAAAAGGACCGCGCACTTAGCCGCCGGTTCCAGAAAATCGACGTCAGTGAACCAAGCGTCGAGGATGCAGTCAAAATTCTGCGCGGCATTCAACCCTATTTCGAGGAGCATCACGCGGTGAAATTCACCAATGATGCGATCAAAACGGCGGTGGAATTGGCCGCGCGTTACATTCACGACCGCAAATTGCCTGACAAAGCCATCGACGTGATCGACGAGGCCGGTGCCGCACAACGGCTGGTGCCCGAAAGCAAACGCCGCAAAACCCTTGGCGTCAAAGAGATCGAAGCCGTGGTTGCGAAAATTGCCCGCATCCCGCCAAAGAACGTCTCGAAAGACGACGCCGAAGTGCTCAAGGATCTGGAAAAATCGCTCAAACGCGTGGTCTTTGGACAGGACGCAGCCATCGATTCGCTGTCTTCCGCGATCAAACTGGCCCGTGCCGGTCTGCGCGAGCCGGAAAAACCCATTGGCAACTATCTCTTTGCTGGCCCAACTGGCGTGGGTAAAACCGAAGTGGCCAAACAATTGGCCGATGTCCTCGGGGTTGAACTGCTGCGCTTTGACATGTCGGAATACATGGAGAAGCACGCTGTCTCGCGCCTGATCGGTGCGCCTCCCGGCTATGTCGGGTTTGACCAAGGTGGCATGTTGACGGACCGTGTGGACGAGCATCCGCATTGCGTGCTGCTCCTTGACGAGATGGAAAAAGCCCACCCCGATGTCTACAATATCCTGCTTCAGGTGATGGACAACGGCAAGCTGACCGACCACAACGGCCGCACGGTGGATTTCCGCAATGTGATCTTGATCATGACCTCCAATGCCGGTGCCACCGAGCAAGCCAAAGAGGCCATCGGGTTTAACCGTGACCGCCGCGAGGGCGAGGATACCGCTGCCATTGAACGCACGTTCACGCCGGAATTCCGCAACCGTCTGGATGCGGTCGTCTCCTTCGCGCCGCTGCCCAAAGACACGATTTTGCAAGTGGTCGAGAAATTTGTGCTGCAACTCGAAGCGCAATTGATGGACCGCAATGTCACCATCGAGCTGACCCGCCCTGCCGCCGAATGGTTGGCCGACAAAGGGTACGACAGCAAGATGGGCGCGCGCCCCTTGGGCCGCGTGATCCAAGAGCACATCAAAAAGCCGCTGGCCGAAGAATTGCTGTTCGGGAAGCTCGCCAAGGGCGGTGTGGTCAAAGTCGGCGTCAAGGATGGCAAAATCGACCTCAAGATCGAAGGGCCGAAAAAAGGCCGCATCTCGTCGAGCAAAAAACCGCCCCTGCTCACCGCCGATTGATGCGGTTCGCACGATATATTGCTTTGCTCCTATCCTCCGCAGCGCCCGCCGTTGCGGAGGATTTTTCACTTTCCTGGCCTGTCGAATGCACCTTGGGCGACACCTGTTTCATCCAGCATTATGTTGATGATGACCCCTCCGGCGCGGCCTCGGATTATACCTGCGGAAAATCCACCTACAACGCCCACAAAGGCACTGACATCCGCCTGCGCAGCCGAAAAGACATGGAGGCGGGCGTGAAGGTTCTAGCCGCTGCCGATGGGGTGGTGCTGGGCCTGCGCGACGGAATGGACGACGTGGCCCTCACCCACGCCAATGAAGCCGATATCAAAGACAAGGAATGCGGCAACGGGGTCGTGATCCGCCATGCCGGCGGATGGGACACGCAATATTGCCACATGAAGCGCGGCACGATTTCTGTGACCAAGGGCGCGCGGGTCACCGCAGGCACCCCCTTGGGCGAAATCGGTCTCAGCGGACGCACCCAATTCCCGCATTTGCATATCTCGGTGCGCAAAAACGGCGCGCAGGTCGATCCCTTTGATCCCGACGGTCAAATCACCTGTGGCACGCCCTCACAGGAGAGCCTGTGGGACATCGACATTCCCTATTCTGCCGGCGGCGTGCTTGCGGCGGGGTTCTCCCCTGCCGTGCCCAGTTTTGATACCATCAAAGCCGGGACCGCCGATCAACCCCTTGCCCCCGACGCCGCTGCCATTGTGTTCTGGACCTATGCCTTTGGCGGTCAACGGGGGGATATATTGCGGATGATCATCACCGGACCGGCGGGCGAAATCATCCGCCACGACGCCGTGTTGGAAAAAGACCAGGCCCAGTTTTTCAGGGCCACCGGCAAAAAGCTGCGCGCGCGGCAGTGGCCATCAGGACAGTATGACGGCACGGCAGTTTTGCTCCGCAAGGACGCGATGATCGGGCAAAGCGCCGCGACATTCACCCTGCCCTAAAAACCGGCGGATACGCCCCTACTTCTCGGTAAGTTTCAATTCGATCCGGCGGTTCTGCGCCCGTGCGGCGGGGGTATTGGCGCGGTTCACCGGTTGGAATTCACCAAACCCGTTGGCCGAAAGCCGGTCCGGCGCGATACCCAAATCGCCGGACATATAGCGCACCACGGACAAGGCCCTTGCTTGGCTTAGCTCCCAATTGTCGGCAAATTCGCCCGTGCCAGAGAGGGGCACGTTATCGGTATGGCCGTCCACACGGATCACCCAATCGATTCCGCTTGGAATGTCACCGGCGACATTGCGCAAAATGCGCGCAACCTTGGCGATTTCACGTTGACCCTGTGCCGATAGCTCCGCCGCACCGGGCGGGAACAGAACTTCGGAGGAAAACACGAATCTATCCCCAACGATTTTCACACCCTCTTGCGCTCCCAATACCTCGCGCATCCGGCCAAAAAACTCGGAACGGTATTTCGCCAGATCCCGGGTTTCCGCCTCCAGTCTCTTGCGCTCTGCGGCTTCCAATTCGGCGCGCTTGCGTTCCTCGGCGGCCACACGGGCCAAGGCCGCATTCAAATCCGAACCCAGAGATTGCAACTGCACCTGTGCCGCAGCGTCGCGGGATTTCGCATCGTCCAAAAGCGCCTGAAGGCTCGACAATTGTCCACGCAGCGCTGCGACCTGTTGATTGAGCAAAGCTTGCTGGCGCTGCGCTTCCGCCGACTTTTCCCGTTCGTCGGACAAGGCCGCATTCGCCGCCGCCAAAAGCCCCGCGCGGCGCTCGGCATCGGTCAGCTCCGAGGTCTGTGCCTCCTCCAAGGCATCCCGCGCCGCTTCCGCTGCGGCCAAAAGCGTCAGGGTTTCTTCGGCCTTGGCCCGTTGATTTTCAAGCGCCAAAGTCATCGCGGTGAGTTCCGCGTCAGCGTTTTCAAGTCGTTCGCGCAACCTTTGGGCTGCAGCGGCTTCTGCCAAACGCGCCCCTTCTTCAGCTTCAAGTTTTGATGTTGCTGCGGTCAATTCTGTCTGCTGCGCCGCAAGTTCCGCCTCGCCCGCTGCCAGATCCGCCCTCAGCTCCGCCGCCATGGCCTCAAGCGCCGCGCGCTTGGCCTCGGCCAACCGCAAGGCTTCGGCACGGGCATCCGCCTCCAATTGCGCGGCATCGCGGCTGTCTTCCACCTCGGCGATCCGCGCGCGCAGATCACCGGCCAATTCGCTCGCGGCGGCAACATCTCCCTGCAACACTGCGCGCTCTGCGATCAGGGCCGCCACCTGCGCCTCGAAATTGGTAATTTGCGCCGTGGCCGAATCCAATGCCGCCGCCTGTGCGGCCCCTTCCCCGCGCAATGTCGCGATCAATGTGGCTTGCTCTGCCGCTTGCCCCTGTGCACGCGCCAAGGTCGCGGACAATTCGCCCAGACGATCTTCAAGGTCCCCCGCGCGCCGTTGCTCCAACCCGAGCGCCCGCGACAGGGCCGCGACCTCGTCTGAAAAAGCATCAAGCTGGCTTTCCTGCCCGCTGATCGTCTCGCGCAGGACCGATTGCACCCCCATAAAAATCGTCAACACGAAGACCAGAACCAATAACAGCCCGGTCATCGCATCGACAAATCCGGGCCAGATCGGCGCAGGCTCGCGAACCGCGCGGCGCGACAGAGCCATAGGTCAGCCCTCCCCGCCCGCATCCGCACCATCATCGCTTTGGGCCAACCGCATCTTGCGTGGTCCGGTGCTGCGGTTTTGGCCCAAAGCACGGCCCAAGGCCGCTATATCGCTGCGCAATTCGGTCATGGTCTCTTGGCGTCCGGCGCTGATCTCTTCGAGAATGCGCAACATCTGCACATCGATCGACCGCAGGCGCATGCGGCTTTCGGCATCAAATCCGTCACTATCACCGGCGGCGCCCGCAGCCCCCGCCGACTGTGCTGCGGCTTGCTCCATCGCAGAGATCATCCGCTCTTGGCCCTCGACAATCCGTTCCAATGCAAGATGGCTTTCATGCGCGGCCGATTGATCCCCCAATCGCAGAGTCAACCGTTCGACAGCATCCGCCAACACTCCCAGCTTTTCATCGACCTGCGCGCGGCGGACATCCGATTGCTCAAAGAGATCCTGAAGCGTTTCCATTTGCTCAGCCATATGGTCCAACACGCCCGCGACCACGTTATTTTCAACGCTGCTATCGCCGCCTTCGGAAGCGAAGCCCACACGAGTGATGGTCGACAGCCATTCTTCCAACTCCCGATAAAACCGGTTCTGCCCATGTCCGGCGAACAATTCCAAAAGCCCGACAACCAAGGACCCCGACAAGCCCAGCAAGGACGACGCAAAGGCCACGCCCATGCCGCCCAATTGCGCCTCAAGCCCGGTCATCAACCGGTTGAACACCGCCACTCCGGTTTCGCCATCTTTGGGGGCAAGGCCGCGAATCGTATCGACAAGCGCCGGAACCGTCGTCGCCAACCCGTAGAAAGTCCCCAAAAGACCGAGGAAAACCAACAGGTTGACAATATACCGCGTGACATCACGGGCTTCATCGATACGCGTCGCCACGCTATCAAGAATCGATGCGGATGAACTTGCCGCAATTTGCATCCGCTTCGACCGCGACCGCAGCAACGCCGCCAGCGGCGCCAAGAGACGCGGCGCCGTGACGCCCTCGCGCTCGGTGCTGTCACGGGCAAAGGCTTCGATCCAGCGCACCGAAGACACCAATTGCGCCACCTGCAAGAAACAGGACACCACGCCAACCGCGAACACGAAGACGATAAAACTATTGAGATAAGGATTGGCTTCGAATACCGGCATCACCCGTGGCAGCGCAAGGAAGACCCCCGCGCCCGCCAAGGCCAGTGCAATGAGCATCGACATGATCTGTCGCACCGGTTGAGTGAATTGCGGATCGGCCTCGCGGTCCGGATGCGCCATGCGCAGGGCTCCTGAACTCTGGTTTTCTTTGCCAAAGCTTAATCGCAAAACCCCGCCCACGCCAAGAGATTTAGCCGCCGCAGGCCACGACAATGATCACAACAACGCGCGCACCCGCGTGCTCAGCCAATTCAAATCGGCATCGCCAAGCCCCAAGTCATCCAGATGCTGCGAGGTATTGAAGAGATATTCGCTGTTTGGACCGCGTCCACCATGCGCGCGGGCGATGATCTGCGCCTGTTCTTCCAACGCCAGGCCACCGCAATATTGCACATGGTTCGGATCAACCACATAGGTCACCGCGACCTCGCGCCCGCCGCCACGCAACTCGACCTCTAGCTCGCGTTCCAAATAGGCAGAAGACACCAATTCGCGGTCGCGCAGATAGGCCATGACCGCATCAGAACGGGCATCCTCAACCCGAAAGGCCACCCCTTCGCAGGCCGCGCCCTGCATCGCGTCCAAGGCCAGAACCAACCCGGGATTTTCATCGGTGCCACGATGATGGATCGAGCGCATGCAAAAGCTGCGCGCATAATCCGGCAGGCGTGCAATCACCCGTTCCTCGACCTCAAAACCGGGGTTCCATACCAAAGAGCCGTAACCGAATACCCAAAGTGTCATGATGCTGGTCCTTTTGCGCCCGCCCTTATAAACACGGCAACACGGACGGCAAAAGAGGGCAAATGCGATGCGGCGATTGATAGTCTTGGTGATTGCGGCGGCGCTTTTATGGTCGGGCTATTGGGTCGTCGGTGCCCGCGCCCTGCGCGGCGGTATAGAGACATGGTTCGAGGCGCGCCAATCCGAAGGTTGGGTTGCCGAATATTCCGATCATGCGTTGCGTGGGTTTCCTAACCGCTTTGACAACACGTTCAGCGATCTGTCTTTGGCCGACCCGGCCACTGGCCTCGCATGGCAAGCGCCATTTTTTCAACTTTTCGCACTCAGCTACCGGCCCACACATATCATCGCCGTCTGGCCCAACAGCCAGCTAATTGCCACACCCCTCGCCAAATTCGACATCGACAGCACCCGCATGCGCGCCTCACTGCGTGTTGCGCCGCGCGGCTCCCTTGCCGTCGAACGCGCGGTGTTCGAAAGCGAAGCTGTCGCCATCCGCACCCGCGAAGGCGGCGGGGAATTGACCTTGGAGCAGTTGAACTTCGCAATGGAACGCGCCGCAGGATTCGAGCGTCGCTATCGGTTCGGAGTCGACGGCACAGGGGTTTCGCCATCGACGCCAATGCGTAAACTCATTGATCCGCAGGGCCGACTTCCAGAGGCGTTGGGCACGCTCAAAGCAGATACGATTATCGAATTTGATGCGCCTTGGGATCGGTTCGCTATTGAGCGCGCACGACCGCAACCGGTGTTGATCGACCTGAAATTAGCCGAGGCCACATGGGGCGATCTGCAATTGGCGGCGGCAGGGAGCCTGACCATCGACGCGCGCGGCATCCCCACGGGGCGCATCACCGTCAAGGCCCGAAATTGGCCCGAGATCATCCAACTGGCCCGTCAATCAGGCATTCTACCCGAGGCGATGGTCAATCTGACCGAACGGGCGTTGGGCACCTTGGCGCAAATGGCAGGCAACCCGAAAACTCTTGATATTCCACTCGTTTTCAAAGGCGGCTTGATCCGGCTGGGGCCTCTGCCCATTGGCCCCGCGCCGCTGATCCGTCTACGCTGAACCCTATCGGCAATAGCTGCCGCTGCGGTAGCGCGCCGTGTCGAAATGGAAATGATCGCGGTGGAATTTATTGGCGTTCGGGCCCAGGACCGTGCCGAATGGCCCGCAGGCCGCCCCATGCATTTTCTTCAAGGCGCGCCCTTCACGTCCGCGCGCCCAATCGCGCAACACGCTGATCTGCGTGCCATTGACCAAGGTGAACCCCGAAATATCAATCGCGCGGCCCTTGCCATGTTCGGAGATTTTCGCGCCGCGTTGATTGTTGCGGGTGCGGCACGCGTAATGCGCCGCCACGCGGATGGTTTTGACGCCGCCGCCGAGGTCACCCACCGCCGGCTTCATCCCCCGATCCACCCATGATTTAAGCGCCTTCGCGGTGCCGCAGTCCATCACCGACGCCGTGCTCAGCGCCACACCGGACACCGACCGCACCCGCACGGCATCGGCCACGCCGCAGCCATTGAGGCGACCGGGCACACGGCCCATGGCGTCGCCTTGAATGGCAATATCCTTGCAGACAGCCCCCTTATTGGCCAATTTGCGCGCCTTGCGGCCCGTGGCCTCGACCGTCTTGCTGCGCGCGTTCGGACGCAAGGAGCGCAACAAGCCAAGTTGTTTTTTCTGCGCCTCTTGCGCGGGATTTTGCGGCGCGGTCTGCGCGGCGGGCGCCCGATCCGAACCACCGGCGCGCGCGACAGGGCGTAGAGAAACCTCCGGCGCGGTGGCCGCCGCCATGCCAGCACCCAAGATCAGCGCCAAAATACCACCTATGCGCAGGCTCAACTGCCCGCCTTGGAGCGACCGAAGTCGGGCGCATCGGTGTCTTGGCCCGCTTCGATAATGCCGCGCCGGATCGCCCGCGTGCGCGTAAAATAGTCATGCAGCATATCTCCATCGCCGGTGCGAATTGCCCGTTGCAGCGCAAAAAGCTCTTCGGTAAAGCGCCCCAAAATCTCCAACGTCGCCTCTTTGTTATTCAAAAACACATCGCGCCACATAGTCGGGTCCGATGCGGCAATCCGCGTGAAATCGCGAAAACCGGCGGCAGAATATTTGATCACTTCGCTGTCGGTCACGCGGCGCAAATCATCCGCCACGCCAACCATCGTGTAAGCAATCAAGTGCGGCGTATGGCTGGTCACGGCAAGCACGAGATCATGATGCTCGGCGTCCATTTCCTCGACATTCGCGCCCAGCCCCTCCCAGAACCCGCGCAATTTCGCCACGGCGGCGGCGTCGCTACCCGCAGTGGGGACGATCAAACTCCACCGATTGTCGAACAATTCGGCAAATCCCGACCGCGGGCCGCTGTGCTCGGTGCCCGCCAATGGGTGCGCTGGAATGAAATGCACACCGGCGGGAATATGCGGGGCAACGGCCGCGATCACGGCGGCCTTGACCGATCCCACATCCGAAACCGTCGCACCGGGTTTCAACACCGGCGCGATCTCGGCGGCAACTGCGCTCATCGCACCAACGGGGACACAAAGCACGACCAAATCCGCGCCCTCTGCGGCCTCTGCCGCGCTATCACACACACGATCACACAGGCCGATTTCACGCGCCGTGGCCCGTGTTGCCTCCGACCGCGCGTAACCGGTTACCTCGCCCGCCAATCCGGCGCGTTTGATTGCCCAAAACATCGACGAGGCGATCAAGCCAAGCCCGATCAGCGCGACGCGGCCATAGACCGGTTTTTGCTCCGGCATGCTCATGTCTCCGCCCCCAGAAACTGCCCGATCGCATGGGCCACACGGCGGCAAGATGCCTCGTCGCCGATGGTGATGCGCAAACACTGCGGCAATTTATATCCTGTCGTTGCCCGCACAATCAGACCCTGCGCATTCAAATGGGCATTGCAGGCCTCTGCCTGCGCCGCGCTCTCAAACCGTGCCAAAATGAAATTCGCCGATGACCGGTCGGATGGCACGCCCACGTCGGCCAACGCCGCCGCCAACCAATCGCGCAATCGTGCATTCTCGGCGCGGCATTTCTCGGCATAGGCACGGTCGCGCACGGCCGCCTCTGCGGTCACCAAGGCCGGTTGGCTCAAATTGAACGGCCCGCGAATACGGTTCAGAACGTCAATGATGTCCTGCGGGCCATATCCCCATCCAACCCGCAAACCGCCCAATCCGTACAGCTTGGAAAAAGTTCGCGTCATTACCACATTCGGCCGCCCCGTAGCCAAAGCCGCACCGCCATCATACCCTTTGGCATATTCGGCATAGGCGCTATCAATCACCAAAATCGTATGATCCGGCACCCCATCGGCAAGCCGCGTCAATGCGGATTTGGAGAGCATCGTGCCGGTCGGGTTGGCTGGATTGGCAATGAACACCAATCGCGTGCGGTCATTGCAAGCCGCCAAAATCGCATCCACGTCAACGACGCGGTCGCATTCGGACACCTCAACCGGTGTCGCCCCCGCCGCCAAGGCCGAAATCCGGTACATCGAAAACCCGTGTTCGGTGTGGATCACCTCATCACCCGGCCCTGCATAGCATTGGCACAAAAAGTGAATGACCTCGTCCGAGCCAACCCCGCAAATGATCCGCGCCGGATCAAGCCCGTGCACCTCGCCAATGGCCGCGCGCAGGTCCGCGTGATCCGTCGACGGGTAGCGGTGCAACGTATAAGACGCACGGCGAAACGCCTCTAATGCCGCCTCCGAGGGGCCAAAAGGGTTCTCATTCGAGCTGAGCTTGACCACCTGTTCGACGCCCTCGATCTTCGAGGCCCCCGATTGATACAGGCTGATCTCCATAATGCCGGATTGCGGCGTAATCTGCGTCATCGATAAATTCTCCTGCAAACCTCTTAACCGCGCGCAGCCCCCAAGGGAAGAATGAACCCGCGATCAGGCGCACCGCGGCATTTCGCCCCCGCCCGTTCAAAGGGTTCATTGCCCGCGCGCCCTTTCTGCTTTCTCTTAAATATCCCCGCCGGAGGCTCCGACCATCGCCGCGCGCGATACCGCCCGCCGCAACGTCGCCTCAGGTCGCCAGAACATTGCGAAACTGCCAAGGATCATTCTCGTCGATATCTTCGGGGAAATGCTCCCAACGATCCTGCAAGGGCGTCCAATCGGTGTAATGCGCCTCCACCGGACCAAGATACGGGCGCTGCACCTCAAGGCATCGCGCATGATCCATCTCATCAGTCTCCACAATCCCCGCAGTCGGGTTCTCAATCGCCCAAACCATACCGGCCAGAACCGCCGACGTGACCTGTAGCCCGGTGGCGTTTTGGTAGGGCGCAAGGTCGCGCGCCTCGGCATTGCTCAGGCGCGATCCATACCACAGGGCATTTTTCGCATGCCCATACAGCAGCACGCCCAATTCATCGATGCCCTCGACGATCTCGTCTTCGGTCAGGATGTGGTGCACCTGCTGCTGACGCCCCGATCCGAACATCTCGTGCAGGGACAGAACCGCATCATCGCAAGGGTGATAGGCGTAATGGCAAGTCGGGCGATAGGCCGGCGCACCGGGCGCGCCGACGGTGTAATAGTCCGAGATTGAAATCGCCTCGTTATGCGTCACCAAATAGCCGAACTGCGGCCCCGGCGTCGGACACCATGTATGCACCCGCGTGATCGCACCGGGACGTTCGAACCATATCCCCGCCTGACATCCGACATCGTGACGATGCGCCGTTTCGGGCATCCATGTCTCGTGGGTGCCCCATCCCAATTCGGCGGGCTGGAACCCTTCGGCAATGAACCCCTCGACCGACCACGTGTTCACGAACACATCGCGCGGGCGCGGGGTGCGGCGGGCTTGGGTATCGCGCTCGGCAATATGCACGCCCTTGACGCCCAGATTTTGCATCAACCCCGCCCATCCGGCGCGGTCCTGCGGCGCAGTGGGATCGGTACCGGTGTCCTTGGCCAACTCCAAGAGCGCCTCTTTCACGAACCAACTCACCATGCCCGGATTGGCCCCGCAACAGGACACCGCCGTTGTCCCGCCCGGATTGGCGGCCTTTTCGTCGCGCACGGTTTGGCGCAGGGCATAATTGGTCCGCTCGGCATTTTCGGTGGTGTCAAAATAGAAACCCGCCCAAGGTTCGACCACCGTGTCGATATAAAGCACACCAAGTTCGCGGCAAAACTTCATGATATCCAAAGACGAGGTATCGACGCTGAGGTTCACGCAAAAGCCTTTGCCGCCTGCGAACAGCCCGCCCAAAACCGCGCGGTAGTTTTCCGGCGTCAAAGCCACCTGTTCGTGGCGAATGCCACGTTGCTTGAGAAAGGTCGCGCCCGCATCCGAGGGGTCAATCACGCAAAACTGTTTGGCGTCATAGTCGAAATGCCGCTCGATCAAAGGCAAGGTACCGCGTCCGATCGATCCAAAGCCGATCATCACAATGGGGCCATCAATATGGCCATAAACGGGATAGGTCATCGGGAGCTCCTTCGGGTTGTGGGCTCTATGGCCCACGAAAAGACATGCGCGTCATAGCGGGCCGCGCGCGGTTGAGGCAAAGAAAAACCGCTGCCCCAAAAGAAAAAGGGCCGCTCCTTTCGGTGCGGCCCTTCCTCGATTGGATCGACGCAGGATTAGTTCTGCGCGTAGAATTCGATCACGAGGTTCGGCTCCATCATCACAGGATAAGGCACGTCGCCCAAGCCCGGTGTGCGCACGAAGGTCGCTTTCATTTTCGAATGGTCCGCTTCGATGTAATCGGGCACGTCGCGCTCGGCCAATTGGGTGGCTTCGATCACAACTGCGATCTGTTTGGAACGATCACGCACTTCGATCACGTCACCCTCTTTCACACGGTAGGAGGGAATGTTGACGCGTTTGCCATTCACGGTCACGTGGCCGTGGTTCACGAATTGGCGGGCCGCAAAAACGGTCGCAACAAATTTCGCGCGATACACAACGGCATCGAGGCGGCGTTCGAGCAAACCAATCAGGTTCTCACCGGTGTCGCCTTTGACACGTTCTGCTTCACCAAAGATGCGGCGGAATTGCTTCTCGGTCAAATCGCCGTAGTAGCCTTTCAGCTTCTGCTTGGCGCGCAACTGCAAACCGAAGTCCGACAGTTTGCCCTTACGGCGTTGACCATGTTGGCCGGGGCCATATTCGCGGCGGTTCACCGGGGATTTCGGACGGCCCCAGATGTTTTCGCCCATACGGCGGTCAATTTTATACTTGGCAGACGTGCGTTTGGTCACGGCTGATCTCCTTTCGATTAAGGTCGCTACGACATGCAGCGATGGAAAGGGCGTTGTCCTCTGGCCGAAGCCCGACAGGCATCCTCTTGCGAGGGCCACCAACACCAATGAAAGCGCGCTTATACAGCCGCGCGAGGCGGAGTCAACCGTTTCCAAAGACCGGTAGCAAATCATGTGATCCGCTTGATGGCTTACGCCGCCTCATGCCCCAAAATCGCCGCCTCGGAAGCGCTCAGATTGCGCCGCGCAAAACCCCCATAACCAAGCGGATCTTGCTCCAACTGTGGCAGATGCTCCAACAGGCGCCGGCGGTCTTCCGGGCTAAGCGTGCCAAGCGCGGCGTTGGCCGGATGGAAGCTTTCGGTTTCGACACCGTTGGCCCAAACGATTTGATGTGACGGCAACAAAAGATGCACATAAGTCACCTGCCGCACCTTGAGATCGACAACGATGTCCGAGCCGTTCACCAAATCCTTGGCTGCGACCAACACCTCGGAGGTGTTGAACAACGCCCGCGCCTCATCCCCCTGAATGAGCATCCGGTGCTCGGGCGACACCAGCAATTCCGCATCGGGGCGTTCGATCCCCAAAGCGCCGGTGCGAATACGGATCGGGCGCAACTTCGGCATCGCAAACAGGCGCGCGCCGCTCATCCGGCGCGATCCGGTCCATTGAATTTCCTGCGCGCCACTGTCTTTGGTCAACACGCGGTCGCCTTCGCGCAAATCCTCGACCGCGCGCGGCCCGTCTTCGCAGCGGATCAGCGTACCGGGGGTGAAACAAATGACCCCGCCTTCGCCGGCACCCGATTGGGTCTGCACCGCAGTGTCCAATGTATGGTGCACGATCCACAAATCCGCATCGCGCGGCGGCACCTCATCAAGGAACATCAACAGGGGCTGTGCGCGCCGTCCGACATTGATCAAGGTTACGGTATAGGTTTTGGCACCATCGGTGACGACGAAACTGCTGTCTCGAAGGGTCTCATTCAGATCGACTTGCCCCGCCTGCGGGGTCTGGGCCACCGCCGCACCCACAAGACGGCGCACCATGCGCGCTGCACGTTTGCGAAGTTCTGCTTCTCCGTCCGCCTGCTCCAACCGCAATACGTCATTCGGCCCATCCACCCGCACGGCATCCCCGCGCCAAGACCATGCCGCGCCCACATTCAATGCCTGAACGGGTGCGGCCTCTAGACCATCAACTATTGTTTGCGACCAGGAAATGACGAACGTGCCTCGAAAGCCCGTTTTCATGCCTGTCTGCTGCCTCGATTTTATATTTTTATTACCGAAAGGTTAACAGAGCCAAAGCCCCCTGCCTAGAGACGTTGACGGTCATAAATGCAAGTTCTGGAAACTGTGGCAGAAAATCAAAAGTCGAGGTTAAGCCGCAGCGAGCCGAGCACCTGCCCCTCGCCCTGACCGACGAATTCCTCGCCCAGATAGGTCAGCCCGTAGAACACCGAGCTGGTTTCGCCCTGCCAATGCATCCCCAAACGCGCACGACGCCGCGCATCGGTCAATTGATAGCCGCGATTTTCGGGCAAGAAAATACTGCTGTCGACAGAGGCCACATCCGCCCCGAGGATAAAGCTATACCCCGTCTCGCCATTTTCGGTGGTGCGGTAGCGTTGCCCGCTGACCGGATCCCGCACCAGCAATTCACCAAGACCCACAGAACCGATGGTCAAATCCGCCCCCGCGCGCAACAAGGTTTCCGCCCCCGCCCGCGCTTCGACAAAGGGGCGCAACCGCATGGTGCCAAAATTAACATCGCGCCCTGCTTCGAACACCAATGTCGGGTGCACGCCATTGCCAATCTGTGCATCGCGCACGGCGGATGATGCCGCATCCCGGCCCAGCAAATCGTGTAACCCGGTTTGAAATCCATCAAGGCCAGTCTGTTTGCCGGTCACAACCAGATCCGCCCCAAGCGACATTTCCGTTTCGCCCCGCGCAAAATGCGTGTGGGCGCCCCAAGACAACGCCCCCGCAAAAGGCCGGTCGCCCGCCGCCGGTGTGCCAAGGTGATCGGGGGCCATGACCTCGCCCAGAAACCGAAATTCCACCACATCCCCCACGCGAGAGGGCAAGGCACCGGACCACGGCGCGCGACCAAAAACACGGCTCGAGGCCACCGAACCGGTGCGCCAACGGTCCTGCCCGTCGCCGAGCAAATCATTGTTGATCAATCGCCCGTAACCGATTTTCGAATACCCGCCGCGCGCCGGCGCTACGGGGCCTTCGGTCGGTGCAGCGGTCCGTTCCCCGGCTGCGCCATCGGGCGCATCCACGGGGGCGACATCGGCCTCTTGGGCCCAAAGCGGTGCGACATTCAAAGATACAGCAAGCGCGGCAGCGCCAAAAAGCGGGGATATTCGAGGCATGCAAAGGTCCGAACGTTGGGAGGGGTATTGTTGCCTAACACTAGTCCGCCAAAGCGATTCTCGCCACCACCCCCATACCAACTGAGAAAAAACTGCGGGGGGTGCGGCGCAATTGCCGCGCAGCGGCCAACAGCAGCAAAGGCCAGCACCGTATTTCCCACCCTTGCAAAGTGGCCACATTTGCGCGCAGGATTTGCTTCAACCGCTTGCGCGCGGCGCTGCGACACGCCTGCGCCGCATCCGCCCATTGCGACTTTTAACCTTGACCGAACGGAGCCCTCACATGGACAGCACCCTACACGGCAATGACATCGAGAAAATCGTCTCGGCCGACCGTGCCCACGTCTGGCATCACCTGACCCAACATAAACCGTTTGAAACCGGTGCGCCGCGGATCATCACCGAAGGGCGCGGCATGAAGGTATGGGATCAAAATGGCAAAGAATACCTCGACGCGGTGTCTGGCGGCGTTTGGACCGTCAATGTCGGCTATGGCCGCGAACGGATTGCCGATGCGGTGCGCGACCAATTGGTTCAATTGAACTATTTCGCCGGGTCCGGCGGATCGATCCCCGGCGCGCTCTTTGCCGAAAAACTGCTTGAGAAAATGCCGGGCCTGAGCCGGATGTATTATTGCAACTCCGGCTCCGAAGCGAATGAGAAAGCGTTCAAAATGGTGCGCCAGATCGCCCATAAGAAATACGGCGGGGTGAAACACAAAATCCTCTATCGCGCGCGCGATTATCACGGCACGACCATCGGATGCCTGTCGGCAGGCGGGCAGCAAGAGCGCAACGCCCAATACGGCCCCTTTGCGCCGGGGTTTGTCGAGGTGCCCCATTGCCTTGAATACCGCAAAGAGGATCAAGATCTTGGCCATCTGTCGGGCGCCGATTATGGGCGCGCTGCCGCCGATGCGATCGAGGCCGTCATCCTGCGCGAGGGGCCCGAAACCATTGGCGCGCTCTGCCTGGAGCCGGTCACCGCAGGCGGCGGCGTCATTGTCCCGCCCGAAGGCTATTGGCCCCGCGTGCAGGAAATTTGCCAAAAATACGATATCTTGCTGCATATCGACGAAGTGGTTTGCGGCGTCGGACGCACCGGCACATGGTTCGGATACCAACACTACGGGATCAAACCCGATTTCGTCACCATGGCCAAAGGCGTGGCCTCGGGCTATGCGGCGATTGCCTGCCTTGTCACCACCGAAGAGGTGTTCGACATGTTCAAATCCAATCCCGACGATCCGCTCGATTATTTCCGCGACATCTCGACCTTTGGTGGCTGTACGGCGGGTCCGACGGCCGCCTTGGTCAATATGGACATCATCGAGGAAGAAGGCCTTTTGGCGAATACTGTGGCCATGGGCGAGCGGTTGATCGCCAACCTGACCGCTCTGGCGGGCAAACACGAGGTCATCGGCGATGTGCGCGGGGCGGGTCTGTTCTGCGGCGCAGAGCTTGTGAGCGACCGCGCGGCGAAAACCCCCGTGGACGAAGCACTCGCCGCCAAGGTTGTCGCGGAATGCGGGGCGCAGGGCGTCATCATCGGCGCGACCAACCGTTCGGTGCCAGGTTATAATAACACGCTGTGTTTCTCGCCCGCCTTGATTGCCACCGCACAAGATATCGATGCCATCACCGGCGCAGTGGATACCGCATTAACCCGCGTCTTTGGCTAAGATTTGACACGAAAACGGCGTTGCGAGGACAGGCCCCGCAACGCCGTTTTTCTATTCTACAAGCGCGCGCCTATTTGCTGCGCCAACTGCCGATCCACCGCGAAAACCGCCCGCGTTTTTCGGCGATATTGTCGCCCGCCGCTTCCCAGCTATCGCCGGCATCCTCAAGCAACGGATCAATCGAACGTTCGCGAAATTGCAACCAAATCCGGCGCACCATCAACAAAAGAACCAAAAGCACCCCGAGGAAAATCGTGTTGAACCATGGCCAACCCGTCCCGACATCCGGTCCCGCAACAGGCTTGATCGCCACCGCATTGGGATAGATCGAAAAGAACTCGTTGCGCCAACCATAATGGGTTATTTTGACCCATGTCGGGTTGCTCTTGGTCGAGATCTCGTCTGCCGCCTCTGCCTGCAGGTTGGAACTGTCGAACTTGAAATAGGGCGGCCAGATCCAACCGGTGTCCTCATTGCGATACACCATCACCTTGCCGTTCGGGCGCACCGTATTGATCAGGCGCACATCGCGCGTGGTGCCGTCGATATTGCCGCTGTCGGCTTGGGCGTAAAACCGGCGGTTCCATCCGGTGAAATCGGTGCGGATCACTTCGGTCGCGGTGACCCGCACGATGTCATGTTGCGGCAATACATAGTGAAAGAACGCGAAAGTGATCAACGCGAGAAGCCCGTAGAAGGTCCATTTGATGTAATACATATCCAGCCTCAGGAAAAATTATTCAGGTAGACCAAGGCGATCACTGCCACAACCGGCAGCACAAAGATCAACAAGATCAGTTTCTTGCGCAGCGAACTCTCGTAGGACGCCATTCCATCTTCGATATAGGCATTGCGCGCCGGATCGTCAGCCCCCAAGGGCGCGTTTTCATGCGCCGCATCCCAACGTTTTTCAAGCTTCTCGCGCCGCACCGAACGCGAATACAGCGAGACGATGAAATAGATCGCCGTCAATCCAATTATACCCACAATGGCCAATCGCACAAATCCAATCATCGCCGCTTCTCCTTCGATTTAGATTTGGCCTTCTTCTTACCGCGTTTTTTGGGCTTATCCCACGGCCCTGCTTTATCTTGCGCCCCGCGTTTGGCCTGCGCGGCGGCGAAGGCGCCCCACGGGCCGACCCGCGTCACAAGGTCTTCGCGCGGGGCGGGGCCGCTGTCATCCATCGGCGCATCATGGGCAAACAACGCCGCGCGCGCGCCGGCCTTATCGGCCTGATAGGCGCGCTCCAGATAATCCGCGACATAGGCCTTCTTCGCCTCGGGCCAGCCCGCATAAAGCCGGTAGAACAGATCCTTATGGCAAATGAACAATTGCCGGATGTCCTTTGGCGCAAGCTCCGCCAAAAGCATGTTCACCAGATCGCGTTGCGGCACATCGGCGGCGCGCAACGTGTAAAAATAGGCCGGATGCTCGGAGGTGATAGAGGGCCATTTGCCCGCCCCTGCCGCCCAACGCAACATTTGCTCCAACCCGAAAAACGCCTCGGGCAGAATTTCAGCATGGCGGCGCGCAAGGCGGTGCAAGACATTGTCTTCATTGCCGATGTGCACGCCCTCGATCCCCGCCACCGCATCCACGGCGATAAACTCCATCTTTTGGCGCAGGATCGCCGCCGCATTGATGCCGCGCGCCTTTACAATCGGTTCCACCAATCCGTTGTCCGCCAGATAGCGCGCGATGGCATTGCGGTCGGTCATATCAATCACGCGGTCCACCGGCACCGGGCCAAGATCATCCGCATCCGGCGCGATCACTGCAGGTTGTTTCACATCGCGGATCACGTAGAGCCCGCCATAATGCGCGGTCCAAAAATCGCCCTGTTCGAACTGCGTCTGCCGCAGCTTCACCGGCGTGTGCGCCAACCCCCCGCTTTGCCGCGACAGGTCGATCATCTCGCCGATCAACGTCTCGTCATACCATGCGTTTTCCGCGCTCAAAAAACGGTCCACACGCGCGGCCAAAGCATCGACATTGGCGAGGCTACCCTCGGTGGTATCGGCCTCAACCGTGATCTTGCGCAGGTCGAACAGACGCGCGGGACTATCGATCCGGTAGACCGAATTCATCAATTCCCCGCCCAAAGCATCGCGCGCCGTCAGCGCGAAAATCTGCGCCTCATTGGCATCGATAAAGGCGCGTAAAATCCCCCGCGAGGTGGAAAACTTCGCCCCCAAAAGCGGCGCACGCTTCTGATCGGGCGAAAGCAGGATAAACTGCCGGTTACATCCTCCCTGATTGAGGTAGAGCGGATCGGCCAATTCTTCGCCCACCTCTGGCGAGAACCCCGAAATATCCACATAAAAATCCGCCAGCGCGGTCTCATGCCCCGTCAGTTTTTTGAGCGCACGGTTATAGCGCGCGACCAAAGCGGGGCTGTCCACGTGGTAAAGATTGCCAAACATCAGGCCCTTTTGGATAAGGCGCTTCATAGCCTGCGCACCGCATCACCGGCTGCATCAACCGCTGCGCCCGCCCGCAAAGGAGCGGATTGGCATCGCCGGCTCATGCCGGACAATCCGTCAAAGCCACCCGAGCGATTATCCATTCTTCCCCTCCAAATACCGCCGCTTGGCCTCTTCCTGCCGGCCGAAATCGCGGACCATATTGTCGATGGCGACCTCGTCGCTTTTATCGGCGTAGCGGAATTCGCTGTCGGCATAACGGTTGATCTCTTGCAAGACCATTTGCGGCGTTACCGCGACACGCAGATCCTCGATCATCGCCTTTTTGGTATCGTAATCCTTGAAGAGGAACAGCTCGGGGTTCTCCATCCATTCATCGGGCAATTCGAAATCCATCGACCGCACCTTCACCGCATCGGTGATGTTCTTGATCGCGCGGCCGGTGAAGCGGTCATCGGCCTCCTGGATCGCTTTGAGATACCCGCCGAGTTTGGCAATCGTATCCAGCCCGCCGATGTTTTCCTCGACGCGGCCGAACACGTCGATCAACCCGGCCTCTTGCGGGCGATTGTGGTTCTCGAAACTCGCCGCGACGGCGCGTTTGATCTCTTGCGCGGCAAAGACCTCGTGATCGCCAAGCGGAATATCGTGATGTTTGCCCATCAACAGCGCCAGAATGTCGATGTAATCCTCGCGGGACTGCGGCCCGTCCACCAAGAACCGCGCGCCCGCCCGTTGGCGCAGGGCATCGTCGACATTCTCGGGATAGTTGGAAAACATGCCAAAGGTGCAATTGCCGCGCACCACCGTATTGGCGCCGGCGAAGCTTTCCATCAAAACCGCTGTGATCTCGAGTTGCCCCGCCGAAGATTGCCGGTCCCCGCGTTTGCCCGCCAATTGGTCGATATCGTCAATCGTGCCAAACCCGATCACCGAAGGGTCGAGCACCGTATTGATAAAGGCCTTGGCGTTTTGGCCCGACTTGCCTTGATAGCTGTCGATATTGTCGGTCGACAGGTTTTGATAGCGAAACGGATACCCCGCCACAGCGCAGTAATCATTCAACAATCCGGCCATCATCTGGATCAAGGTCGTCTTGCCCGTCCCCGGCTTCCCATCGCCCATAAAGGTGAAAATAAACCCGCCAAGTTCCGCGAACGGGTTTAACTTGCGGTCAAAATCATAGGCCATGAGCATTTTTGCCAACCGCATCGCTTGGTATTTGGCGATATGGTTGCCGACCACCTCATGCGGTTTTTTAAAGGTCATGGTGAGCGTGCTGCCCTTGCCCTTTGAGGCGGGGGTAAAGCCGCGCAGGGTCAGGTCATCGGCCTCAACCTTCCAACTCGCGCCGGTAAAGGCGGCAAGGCGCGGCGCGGTTTGGGCGCGCAGGGCGATCTTTTCCATCGCTTGCTCGGCATAGGCGGCGATCACTGCAATCAGCCGCCCGTCATCCGTGCCCAGCGCGGCGATGTCTTGGTCCAATTCCCAAATCATCCCGTGCAGCGCCAATTGCGCATTGTCGGTCAGGATTTCTTCAACCTCGCCGACCTCGACAGTGACTTCGCCCTGCATAGGCCCGGTCAAAAACGCCGCCGCATTGGCGAATACATAGGACACGGCCAAGGCCTCGGCGCTCAAAAGCTCGCCAAACTCACCTTTGCGGTTCTCGGGCAATCCGCCCTCAAGATTGGCGCGTTTCAACGCCCGCAAACCCGTTGCTTCGGCAAAATTCTCACCCACGGCGAGACCGATCGCCAAAGACCGGCGCAGCGCGTGCAGAGCGCTGGCCTGCGCCGGAGAGACCAGCGGATCATCGGCCCCCACCCCTTCTATGGTGGCGGCCAATTGCACACCTTCGGGCCGCGCGGTCGAACGCGTCACCAACCCGGGCGTGGTAGAGCGGAACCGCCGGCGTGTGCCGATGCCAGCAGAGCGTTCAGGAGCGGCGGCCGCGTCCTTGCCCCGACCGATGCCCTTGCCGATGCGCGGCGTGTGATCGACGCCTTCCAGCATCGCGGTCGCCGCCGCGTAATGCTTGGTGATATCGCTTTCACGCAACTCCATCAGATCACTGGTCAAACTCATCTCTTACGCCTTTTTGTTCATCTCGTGGCCGATATATCCGCCGCATCATGTATAGCTCAGAACCCGCCCCTGCGGGCTGACCACAAATTTTCGAATGCTGTTGAACCCTGCGGGCCGCATTTCTTCCAACACCTGATAGGGGCGTTCGGGCAGGATGATCATCCGCTCGGTCGACGTGGCCCCCGTGTCCGCCCCCCGCCCCGAAAACGGATCAAGCGCATAGACCTCGCGCTCCACCGTGCTCAACCATCCGGCGCGCTCCTCGCGCACCTTTTCGGAGAGCAGCTCTTCCAGCGTCCAAGCCATCGCCCAATCTTGCCCCACCGGAGATTTGGCCGTCGCGAGCACCTCGGCAATCGGGCCGGATTGGCGGGTGAACGCATGGCTATACATCGGCCCCAAATGAAACCGGCGCAGGCGCTTGGGGTGCAGATCGTCAAAACTTTGGTCGAACCCCGCCGCAATCGTCACCAACTTCAGCCCGCCCAAAGCTTGCCCCATGAGATGCGCCTGCACTTCGGGCCAACGCCGTTGATCGCGCGCCAGCGCATATTTTCCGGTGTCTTCGACCTCCATGATATAGACGGTAGGCAAGTTATACTGGCTGTCATACACCGCCCAATGCAGCACATACCGGCGGCGTAAATCGCGCCCGTCGCCGGTATTTTCCACCCAAATCGCTTCGGGATCGTTGCGGGCCCAAAACAGGCCGCCCTTGGCCAATTCTTCGTAATAAAGCCGCTGGCTGAGCGCATATTGCAACTTTACAGGCGTTTCAAAATCCGTGGTGATTTTCTGCACCATATCTTGCTTGAGCCGCTCGGCGCTCGGGGCTTGTGCCAGATGCCGCTCGGCTTGCATCGCATCATTGGCCATGACCAACAATTCCGTCGCCACCGGAAATCCGCTTTCGACGGCGTCAAAGCTCATGGCGGTCAAGAACCGCTCGCTCGCCTTGCCGGTCAACAGATATTTGAGCGCCAAGGCCTTGAAGGTAAACCCGAGCGCCACCTGATAGCGCCCCAGAATATCGACATCTATGTCGTTCAACCGGCCCTCGGCGCGCATCTGCGCCGCAACGCGCCCCATATGGGCGGTGATCGCTTCGAATTTGGCAAAGTACCGCCGCGCCGCGAACCCGTCGGTAAGCGCCACATGGTCCTGCGTCAAAGTGCTACCGCTTGATGTCATCGTCGTCCCATTCCGCCTCGCGCCGGTTTGGCTGCCCCTCCAGAAGCCGCCAAAGGATGCGCCATTTGTCCATCAGAACCACGGCAAAAACGGCAAATCCTATGCCCGCCAAAGCCATCGATCCAACCGCCGCACCGGCGATAAAAACCGCCCCGCCGACCAGACCCGCGATCAACCAAAGCTTTACATCACTGTCGCCGTCCATTCCGGATCAACCGCCGTAAAGGTTCTTGTCGTGCTTCTCGACGATCTTTTCGAACCGACGTGCGAACCGCTCGTCGGCCTTGGCCTTGGCCTCCAGAACCTGCCGCGCGAAGACCATATTGTCCTCATGGCTCTCGAGCATATCGGCCATCCGTTGATTGGTCGCAGTGCCGATCGCCGCCATAGAGGCCTGCGCTTCCTTATCGGTCTCGACCCCGATCTCGTTGATCCGATGCGCCACGTCCTGTTGTTGCGCGGTTTTGAGAGATTTGGTCAAAGCATCATATAAAACAACGCGTTGCTTGGTGTCTGTTTGCAGTTTGTTGATCAAAACCATTTGCGTCGCCGCCTGATTTTGCAAACTGTCGACCCATGTTTTGCCCTTCTCGATATAGCGTTCAAGCGTCTGGCTTTTGGCCAATTTGACCTGCTCGCCCTGCACCATCGCGTTATAGGCTTTGTTCAGATCGGCCAATTCAGTTTCCAGCCGTGTGCGCGCCGCTGCGTCCTGCTCGACCGAGATTTCATTCTCCAACGCGATGATCTTTGGATCCATGGCAAGGATCTCGGCGCGCAGGGTCTCCAACTCGCCCACCGTAAATTCGCGTTCGTCGAGCGTGCCGGTGAGATTGTCTTCGACCCGCGTTTTTTGCTCTTCCAAAACCGCCAACTGACCTTGCAAAAGCTGCGTAATCACGTCGGATTTGGCGATGAGGTCTTGCAACTTGTCGTCAATGCTTGCGGTTTTCATCCGCTCTTGGCGCATCGATTCCGATTTGCCTTTGGAGAAGATGCCGACAAAACTTTCCCAATTGGTTTTCGACCGCATCTCGTTGAAGTCTTTAGAAAAAGCCGATGTGACATCATCCAGACCCATGATCAATTCGGCGATATTGGCATTCATCACCTCAGTATGCGCGTGCACATCCTCAAGCGTGGCATTCTCGATGTCGATATTCGCCTCGCCGCTGTCGATTTTGCCGCGGGCGCTTTCGATCCGGCTGGTCAGCTCGGAGATTTTCGCCTGTGCCGCCGCGACCTGCTCTTGGCTTTCGCGCATCTGGGTTTCAAAATTGGCCATACATATCCCTCATAAAATTGTCGTTACGAATAGGATATGGGTGCATGTAACACGGATTTACATAGCCCCGCCCCCGCTTTGTCAGAACTGTTGCAAAACCGCCGAGATAAGGGAAGAAAAAAGGCGAACCCGCCAACCGTGCCCGCATCCCAATAGGCCGGCCCAACACCATGCCAGAGCTTCTCGAACCCCGCGAAATCGTTTGACCTACGCAGGCCCTAGCCGATCACATTATGCTCCGGCCCATAGGGGAACCCGGTGATATTTTCGGCGGTCTCGTTTTCGATGATCAAGATATCATGCTCGCGGTATCCGCCCGCGCCTGCCGTGCCTTCGGGGATCGTCAACATCGGCTCCATCGACACCACCATGCCCTCTTCGAGCACCGTGTCGATATCCTCGCGCAACTCCAAACCCGCCTCGCGGCCATAATAATGCGACAGGATGCCAAAGCTGTGACCATATCCGAAACTGCGGTATTTCAGCAGATTGCGCTCGGCATAAAATGCGTTGATCTCGGCGGTGATCTCGTCACATCGCGCACCGGGTTTGATCAACGACAGCCCCAATTCATGCGCCGCCACATTGGCCTCCCAAATCTTCAAACTGGCCGCATCCACCGCGCCCGCGAACAAGGTGCGTTCAAGTGCAGTGTAATAGCCCGAGATCATCGGAAAGGTGTTGAGGCTCAAAATATCGCCCTGCGTGATCGCCCGCGATGTCACCGGATTATGCGCGCCATCGGTGTTGATCCCCGACTGGAACCACACCCATGTATCGCGGTATTCGGCATCCGGAAAGGCGCGGGCAATCTCCAATTCCATCGCATCGCGCCCTGCCATCGCAACGTCGATCTCGCGCGCGCCGATCTTGATCGCATCACGGATCGCCGCACCGCCCAAATCGGCAATCCGCGCGCCTTCGCGGATCAATGCGCGTTCGGCGGGGGATTTCACCATGCGTTGATACATCATCGCCTCGGACAGGTCCAAAATCACCATCGGGTCCAAATGGTGCTCCAACGCATCGCGCATCTGAAGCGTCAAATGATCGCCCTCATAGCCGACCACCTCATCGCCATCGACGATACTGGCCATCGCGCGCCAAAAATTGCCGCGCGCCCAATCGGTATAAGTCAAACTTTCGCAATGGCTGCGCCGCCAGGGTTGCCCGCCGTCAATCCCGGCCGAAATCACCACGGCGCGGTCCTCGGTGACCACCAACCCGTAAGGCCGCCCAAAACTGCAATACAAAAAGCCAGAATAATAGGCGATGTTCTGCATCGAGGTGAGCACGGCGGAGCTGACCCCCATTTCCTCCATCACGGCGCGTAAACCGGCCAGCCGCGCGGCATATTCCTGCGCACCAAACGGCAGCGCCGCGCGGTCCCCATTGGGCATAAATTCAAATGCAGTGCGTTCAGTCATCACGACCTCCCCAAACAAAAAGAAAGGTCCCGGCGTTCAGGACTGTTCGGCCTTACATTCAGAAGACGCCATCCTCCGCAGCCATGTCGGATGCTATCATGGCGCCGCCGCCAAGACACGCGAAAACCACACCCGCGACTTGCAAGGTTTTGCAACCTTGCACCCGCCGCCCGCGATGCCAATAGTATCCGGTAATCCCGTCTGTCCCCGATTGCATATCTGCGTCGCATGTCGCGGGGCGAGATCCACCGCACCGAACCCGCAGCCCCACAGCAACACAGCAAAGGCCCCTGCCATGACATCCCCCACGACGCCTCCCCCGCGCAATCTCATCACCGATGTCGCCGGACTGCGCGTCGGCAATGCCTCTGACGAGGCGATCAAAACCGGCTGCACCGTGCTGATCGGGGATGCGCCTTTTACTGCGGGCGTGCATGTGATGGGCGGTGCCCCCGGCACCCGCGAAACCGATCTTTTGGCACCCGATAAAACCGTCGAACAGGTCGATGCGCTGGTGCTGTCGGGCGGCTCGGCCTTTGGGCTTGATGCCGCCTCCGGCGTGGCCGATGCTCTGCGCGCGCAGGGGCGCGGTTTCGCCTTGGGCGATCAAAACGTGCCGATTGTGCCCTCGGCCATTCTCTTTGACCTGATCAACGGCGGCGATAAAAACTGGCCCGAGAACCCCTATAAATCCCTCGGCAAGGCCGCGCTGAATGCTGCGGCCGAGACCTTCGATCTGGGCTCTCATGGGGCGGGGACCGGCGCGCTGACCGCCAACCTCAAAGGCGGGCTTGGCTCGGCCTCCTTCCGGCTGCCGTCCGGGCACACGATTGGCGCATTGGTCGCGGTCAACGCGCTTGGCGCCGCCACAGTGGACGGCGGCCCGCATTTCTGGGCGGCCCCCTTTGAGCAAAACCGCGAATTTGGTGGCAAGGGCGTGGCGCATTCCTATGGCGACACCCACACCCCGCCCACCAAAATGAACGCAGGCAGCAATACCACCATCGGCATCATCGCCACCGATGCGGATCTGTCGCAATCGCAATGCACCCGTCTGGCCACCGCCGCCCATGACGGTTTTGCCCGCGCGCTCTTCCCGTCCCATACCCCGATGGATGGCGACCTGATCTTCGCTGCGGCCACCGGCGCGCGACCACTGCAAAATCCCGCCGCAGATACGCTCTATCTCGGCCACGCCGCCGCAACCGTCATGGCCCGCGCCATCGCCCGCGCGGTGTTTCATGCCAGCCCCGCTGCGGGCGATATGATGCCAACCTATGCAGCGGTTCACGGCTGAGTCTTTGCGCGGCCCGCGCACGCTTGGCACACAAAAGCCCGCCCCGACACGCCTGTCGGGACGGGCTTTCTCGCGGTTCAGGGACGCAAACCGCGAGAAGAAGGTTAGTTGACCGTTTGGCCTTCAATCGCCTGATCGCCGGCGGCGCGTGAGATCGCAATCTGCCGCGGCTTCAAGGCCTCGGGCACTTCACGCACCAGATCGATATGCAGCATTCCGTCGGCATATTCTGCGCCGGTCACCCGCACATGATCGGCCAATTGGAACCGCCGCTCGAACGCCCGTGTGGCAATGCCGCGATGCAAATAGGTCTTCTCTTCGGTCTCTTCGGATTTACGCGCGGTGACGATCAACGCATTTTCGCGCAGTTCGACACCAAGGTCGGCCTCACCAAACCCGGCAACAGCAATTGAAATCCGCCATCCGTCTTCGGCGGTTTTTTCAATGTTATAGGGCGGGTAGCTTGGCGCGGCGGCATCGGATTGCAACATCCGGTCCATCATATCGGCAATCTGGTCAAAGCCGACCGATTTACGATAAAGCGGAGCAAGGTCAAAATTTCGCATGGGAATCCTCCATTGAGCGATACCAAAAGTAAGCGCGCCTTCCAATCGGGACAGACGCAGTTTCAACAGCAGCGACCCTCACGAGGCGTCGCTACGCATCTTATTTGGGGATGTTGTTTTTGGGTTTCAAGAGGCGCGCGCGCCGCCTCAGTTGCCCTTGGCGCGCACAAACTTCGCGCCGCCAGAGTTACCCAACCGGCGCACGGTTGGTTTGCCCCCCGCGCCGGTTCCGACCGTGATGCGCTTGGCCCCCGCAGAAGCGGTCAAGCCGCTGCTGCGCGCGCCGCGCAACCCGTATTTGAGCGAGGCGACAATCTCGGGCAATTCCATACCGAAGGAAATCGTCTTACCATCCGCGCTGCGCCCCGCCGAAATCAACGACAGGATGCGCGCCCGCCCACTTTCGCGGACAAAGACCGGTGCGCCGGACGACCCGTGCGTCACGTCGCAATCAAAGGCCATCAATCCGGCCTCACGCCGCAGCAAGCCACATTCTTTTTGCCGCGACAACGCCTCGGACCGGCCGCGCCCGTAGGACACCACGCTGACCCGTTGCCCGACCGCCAGACCGGAATGCAAATTGAACGGCTGTGCCATCGTGCTGGGAATCGCATATTCCAATTGCAGCAAAGCCACGTCATGGCGGGTATTTTCCGCCCCGGTGCCGCCACGCGGGCGATAGTCCGGATCCGCCACCGCGCGGATCACCTTCATTTCAGCGACGGCGCGGCCGTCATGATATCCGGCGCGAAAGCGCATCTTATCGGTCGATCTCTCGGCCCCGCTGCGCGTGTCATAAATGCAATGCGCCGCCGTCAAAACCAAATCCGGCGCGACCAAAACGCCGGTGCAATACCCACCGGAAAAATCAAGCCGCCCGACCGCCTCCCATCCCAGAATATCGCTGGGATGGCCAAGCCGCTTAAGGCCGGTATTCTCCGCAAACGCAGGCAAAACCGCACCAAAAGCCACAGCAAGACCAAATAGTATGCCGCGCGCCGCTCTCATGGTTTGATAAACTTCGCGCCATCGACGCGCCGCGCTGACCCGGCCACAACACGCCCTGCCGCCGTTGAGCCATATCCATTTCCCGCCGCCAGTTCAGCGCGCAAAATCTCCAAAGGCACCTCCAACTGCGTGCCCAGCGCGACCTGCTGGCCATTGACCGTGGCCTTGGCCGAAACCACCGATACGATTTGCGGCTCCCCGCCTACGAAAGAAAAAATCGGCGCGCCGGAGCTGCCGAAGTCCACGTCACATGACATGACCAAAGCACCTTGCTGGCGCGCCATCACATGACAAATTTCCTGCAAAGACGGCGCATCTGAACGTCCCCGCGCGTAGGACACCACACCGACGGCCGCACCTTCGCGCGGGCGTGTATTGGTGTCAAACGGCCGCACCGTGGTGTTGCGAATGGGGTGGTGCAGCTCCAAAAGCGCCACATCATTGCGCACCCGCTCTGCACCGACCTCGCCATCATAAACGTATTCGGGATGAACCACCGCGCGCTTGATCCAGCGATAGGCCGTCGCGCGGCCATTGCGCCACCCCGCCAAAAACTCGATCTTCTCGTGATCGATCCGCGCCTTGCTGTCTGTGTCAAACAAACAATGCGCGGCCGTCAGCACCAGATTGGGTGCGATCAACGCCCCGGTGCAAAACCCGCGCCCATCTACATCCAGGCGGCCAACGGCCTCCCATCCACGGTTGTCATCTATGGTATCCAGACGGCGCAATTGAGCATCTTGCGCGGCCAAAGCCAACGGCGAGAACGCCAAAAAAATGCAGATACTCAATCGGATAGCGCGCAGCATTCCAAATCCTCAAAGTTTTGTTAGCCTTAAGTAACCAGCACGTGCGGCAAAAATAGGGCAGATCAGCGCAAAATCGGCACGGGCTGCGATGAAACGGGCTCGGCGCTCATCGCCGGAGGTTTCGGCCCGCCCGTGGCCCAATCGAGCAGCTCGACGGTATGCACCACCGGCGCGCCCGCATCCGCGCCCAATTGCATCATACATCCGATGTTGCCCGCCGCGATCACATCCGGTTTGAGCGCCCCCAAAGTCGCCAGTTTACGCGCTTTGAGCTTGGCGGAGATCTCCGGCTGCATCAAATTATATGTCCCCGCAGAGCCACAACACAGATGACTGTCGGCGGGCTCCAACACCGTGAATCCGGCCCGCGCCAAAAGGGTTTTTGGATGGCTCTTGATCTGTTGCCCATGCTGCAAAGAACAGGCCGCGTGATAGGCCACTTGCATCGGCGCAACCCCGCCTTCAGGCAGGTCGAGATCGATCAGAACTTCGCTGACGTCCTTGGCCAATGCGCTGATCCTCTTGGCTTTTTCGGCAATGTCGGAATTGCGGAACATATGCCCGTAATCCTTGACCGTGGTGCCGCACCCCGATGTGTTGATCACAATCGCGTCCAGCCCCCCCGCCGCGATTTCGGCATCCCATGCTTCGATATTGGCGCGGGCGGCGGCGTGGCTTTCCTTCTCTTTGCCCATGTGATGCGTCAACGCCCCGCAGCATCCCGCGCCCTTGGCAACAACCACCTCGCATCCCAGACGGGTCAAAAGCCGGATCGTCGCATCATTAATATCGGTGTTGAGCGCCTTTTGCGCGCAGCCCGTCATCAGGGCCACCCGCATTTTACGCGGGGCCTGCGGCGCAAAGCGTTGCGGATCGTCATTGCGGCTAACCGGCGGGATATGTTTGGGCGCCATGGCAATCATTGCACGCAATCGCGTATCCGGCATCGCCCATGCAAAAGGCCGCGCGATTTTTGCCCCCAACAACGCCAGACGAAACCGTGTGGGATAGGGCAGGATGCGCGCCAAAATCCACCTCAGCGCCCGATCCGAAAACGGGCGTTTGTAGCGCTCTTCGATATAGGCGCGGGCATGATCCACCAAATGCATATAATGCACCCCCGAAGGGCAGGTCGTCATACAAGCCAGACAGCTCAAACAACGATCAATATGCCCGACGGTTTTGGCATCCGGCTGCCGCTCGTTTTCGAGCATATCTTTGATCAGGTAAATCCGCCCGCGCGGGCTGTCCAATTCGTCGCCCAGCACTTGATAGGTCGGGCAAGTCGCAGTGCAAAACCCGCAATGCACGCAGGCGCGCAGAATTTCATTGGCGCGCGCGGTGGCGGGATTTTCAAGCTGTTTGGGGGTGAATTCAGTGCGCATCGTTATAGGGCCACCATTCTTGCAAGATAAAAGCCGAACCACGGCAATGTGGTCGCCATCGCGCCAAGCGCATAGATCACCCGCGCCGATGACGGCAGGCGTGTGCGCAGGGCCTGCACCAACAAGGTCACCGCCGCGATCCACGCCAGCCACAACATCACCAATGTGGCGATTTGAGCCGTTTGCCCCGCAGCGCGCCCCATCAGCATCGACGCCGCAAGGGTCAGCCCCGCCGCCATCCCCCCCAAAGACCAAAGCGCCACGCGTCCGCGCGATCGCCGCGCCAGCACAAAAAACACCGCCGGTCCGGCAACAAACGCGATGAGAAAAGACAGCAGCATTATCCCATCAGCCCCGCGTTCAATATGCCGCGCGGGTCAAACTTGCGCCGCAAGGCTGCGCTCAGCCGTGCAACACCCACCGATTCGGGTTGAAAGCGGGGCAAATCCATCGGTGCAGCACTGTGGATCAAGGTCACATGCCCTCGCATTTGGGCCGCAAGGGTTTGCAACGCAGAGTGCAAACCTGCCGCGCTGGCCATCGGCGTCCCGATCCAGACACGCCCGCCGCTCCAATCCATATGCGCACAGGCATTTGCGCCATCCGGCAGTTGGCGGATCTGGGTCAGAAACTTCGGCGCGTCGCTGGGTCTCAGCGCGACACGCCACAGCGTTTGCGCATCCTCCATCACCGACAGATCACGCAGACCCGCCCAGATATCGCCGTCGCAGGCAACCGCCGCGCCATAGTCGTGCAGTGCCGCGCGCAACGCCTTTGCGCGATAGGCAACCGAATCTTCAAACCCCTCGACGCGCACGAATGTCCGCCCGCCCTGTGCATCCAGATGCGCCGCAGCAGACACATCATAAGGCGTGCCCATCGCCGCCGACATCGCCGCCACCGCCCGCGTTGCATCAAGCCCCTTGATCTCCAACGTTGCAGTGGCTTCGGGGCGCGGCAAGGTTTTAAGGCTGACCTCGCTGAGCACGCCCAATGTGCCATAGGCCCCCGCCATGAGTTTCACCAAATCATAGCCGGTGACATTTTTCATCACGCGGCCGCCGTTTTTGACGATCCGCCCCGCCCCGTCGACAAACCGCACCCCGAGCAGAAAATCACGCGCCGCGCCGACCTGCACGCGGCGCGGTCCGCTGGCATTGCTGGCAAAGACCCCGCCGATGGTCGAGGCACCCGAAGCCCCCGTCACAACAGACAGATCATAGGGCTCAAACGCCAACATTTGCCCTTCGGCCTCAAGCGCCGCTTCGATCTCGGTCAGGGGCGTGCCGGCACCCGCAACCATAGTCAAAGCCCCCGGATCGTAGAGGCTGATCCCGCAAAGCCCTTGCGTGGTCAAAACCTCGCCTGCGACCTGCATTCCGCGCGTGCCGCCGCCTTGCACCGCCAATCCCCCGCTCGCATCGCGGATGGCTTCGGCAAGCTGCGCGTCGCTGTCGGGCCGCATCATCGGCCGCGCCTTGCATCCGAGGCGGACAAAGGAAACACCTTGGCCGAATTGAGCAACCACTTGGGGTCGAACACATCCTTGATCCGCATCTGCGCCTCCAAATCCGCATCGCTATATTGATGCCCCATAAGGTCACGTTTTTCGACACCGACGCCATGCTCACCGGTCAGGCACCCGCCGACCTCAACGCAAAGCTTGAGGATATCGGCGCCCATGGCCTCGCATTTTTCCAAATCACCGTCCTTATTGGCATCAAACAAAATCAGCGGATGCATATTGCCGTCGCCTGCATGAAACACATTGCCGACGCCAAGCCCGTATTGATCCGACAATTCGCCAATCCGGCGCAAAACGTAAGGCAATTCCGACACGGGGATCGTCCCGTCCAGACACATGTAATCGTTGATCTGTCCCATGGCGCCAAAGGCCGATTTGCGGCCGAGCCAGATCCGCGCGCTTTCCTCGGCTGATTTGCTTTCGCGCAACTCCACCGGATTGTGCCGCTTGGCGATTTCGATGATCCGCGCCAATTGCGCGTCGATCTCGGCTTCCGATCCTTCGACCTCGATAATCAAAAGCGCCTCGCAGTCGGGGTATCCGGCCTTGGCAAAAGCTTCGGTCGCGCGAATGCAGGGGCGGTCCATGAATTCGATCGCCACGGGTAGAACACCGGCCTTGATGATGTCCGACACGCAGGCCCCCGCGACCTCGTTGCTGTCATACCCGATCAGAACCGGCCGTGCGCCTTCGGGTTTGGGCAAGATGCGCAAGGTTGCTTCAGTCACCACCCCGAGTTGCCCTTCGGAGCCGCAAATCACCCCCAGAAAATCCAATCCGCCCGCATCAAGATATCCGCCGCCGATCTCAATGATCTCGCCATCCATCATCACCATGGTCACGCCCATCAGGTTGTTCGTCGTCACACCGTATTTGAGGCAATGCGCCCCGCCGGAGTTCATCGCAATATTGCCCGCAATGGCACAGGCAAGTTGGCTCGACGGGTCGGGGGCGTAGAAAAAACCGTCTTGTTCCACCGCGCCGGTGACGCTCAAATTCGTGCGTCCGGTTTGGACGCGGATCAAGCGATTGGCGTAATCGGTTTCAAGCACATCATTCATCCGCGCCACACCCAAAATCACACTATCCGCCGTGGGCAAAGCCCCCCCCGCCAATGACGTGCCCGCCCCGCGCGGCACCACCGGCACGCCCATCTCGTGACAGATCTTCAACGCCGCCGAAACCTCGGCAGTTGTGCCGGGCAAAATCGCCACCAGAGGCGCGCATTTATAGGCCGTGAGCGCGTCACATTCATAGGCGCGCGTCTCCATCGGGTCATCAATCACCGCGCCCTCGGGCAGAACCGCCCGCAGCCGTGCCACCAAATCACGTTTCGAAGCCAAAACCGCAGGATCGACATCGGGCATTTGCATCGGCAGGCTCCTCCTGAGATCCGCATCACAACCTTGCCAGAAAGACATTTACAGCCGCAAGGGGGCGTAGGCCCGCAGCCACCGGCACATATGGGGTTATTGGTAAGTTTATATTACCAATATTGCCGCATGACAAGAGCCCGCACCACAGGCTATGACACAGTATGAACTGGACAGACCGCCTCTCGCTTTTTGCCCCGATCGATTATTTCGCCGTCTGCGTGCTCTTTCTGGTGTGGATGTTGATCGGTTGGCGCATTGAACACCCATCCAGAACGCGCCCTTCTGTGTCCGTTCTCATGGCGCAATACCGCCGCGAGTGGATGCGCCAATTGGTGACGCGCCAGCCGCGTATTTTCGATGCACAAACGCTTGCCACCCTGCGCGAAGGCACGTCGTTTTTCGCCTCGGCGGTGATGATTGCCATTGGCGGCGGTCTGGCGATAATTGGCAATTCCGAGCGCCTCGTCGGGGTCGCAAATGATCTCACGCTAGAAAGTGATCCGGCCATTGTTTGGGAAATCAAACTGATGGTAACGCTGGTGTTTCTTGCCAATGCATTTTTTAAATTCGTCTGGTCGCATCGTCTGTTCGGCTATTGTCTCGTGCTCATGGCCGCCGTGCCCAATGATACGGCTGACGCCAATGCCTTGCCCCGGGCCGCCAAAGCCGCCGAGATCAATATCACCGCCGCGCGCGGGTTCAATCGCGGACTGCGGTCGATCTATTTTGCCCTTGGCACGACTGCTTGGCTGTTGGGTGCCTACGCCCTTCTGGCGGCGACGATCTTCACGGTTTTGGTGCTGTGGCGGCGTGAGTTCGCTTCGCATTCCCGCGCGGCCGTCATGGGCGACAGTGACGGCATGGGCCATGCTGCACATTCAAAAAACCACACTGCATCGTGATCTCCCGCGCGGCACAAATCTACTAGGTTGCCCCCTATGAAGAATGACACCCCCCGCCTTGGCCTATGCGCCTTACCGTCTTTTGTAATCGCTCTGTCGACATGGGCTGGCGCGGCGTGGGCCGATCCGCCCGACATTACCTCGGTCACCGCCCAGCGCAGCGCCGCGATGGGGTGGCGGTTCGACGTTACGCTATCGCATCCCGATACCGGATGGGACCATTACGCCAATGGGTGGCAGGTCGAATTGGCGGATGGCACCGTGCTTGGCGCACGCGAACTGCACCACCCGCACGTGGATGAACAGCCCTTCACTCGCAGCCTTTCAAGCGTCATGCTGCCTGATGGCACGCGGCAGGTGTTCATTCGCGCACATTGTTCAAAAGACGACCATAGTGTAGCGGTCGCGGTAGAAGTTGCTCCCTAAACCGCCCTATCGCCGTCCTTCGCGCAGCCACCCGGCAAGGATCAATCCCGAAGCCATGAGCAGCACAAGCCAAACCGGCAGCAGCGGAATTTGCTTAAGCGATAGGGTCTCATAGGCCCCGCGTGGCGTCAGTCCGATCCATCCACGCCCCGCCGCAGGCCGCCCTGTCCGCACTTCGCGCACCATCGGAAGCCCATCGGACAGACGCAAAATGCCGCCGCGCTGCGCGGCAATCACCGGCGCAAGCGCCTCGCCCGTAGCAATGGTTTCCTCGAATTCCTTTGGTGCGGCCGGGCCAAGCCCGGCAACGATGCTCAAATCGCCCTCACTGATCCGGTAAAGCCCGATCTCCGGCCCCTCATAGACCGCCTCAAACCGCCCCTCGGCGCTTTGCGTCAAGGGCACCTCGACCTCGTCCCCGGACGGGGTGACCACCACCGCCGGGCCAACGCGCTCGCCCAAGGTCCGCCGGACAATCCGCAAGCTTTGCCCTTCGGCGTCCGCGACAAGCGCTTCTTCCTCAAGCTCGGGCTCTTTCATCATCCAATGCGCCAACCGTTTCAGCAATCCGGCCTGTGGCCCGCCGCCCTCGAATCCCCGATCCCAAAGCCATGCCTGATCCGACGCCAAAAGCGCCACACGGCCTTCGCCCACACGGTCAAGAACCAGCAACGGCCGATCTTCGACGCCGCTCATCACCGTGGTGCCGGACAAAGCCTCGACTTCGACCTGCCGAAGCCAGCGCCCCCAAGGCGCGGTTTCCTCGCTTACCTCACGGCCCTCGGCCCGCTGGTGCTCTGCGGCATCCTTGATCAACCCCGCAGTCACCGGATGACGCGCTCCAATCTCGGTCACGGTGGGCAGATACCCCTGCTCGATCACGCGCGCCGAAGGTCGCGCCGGCACGATCGGCGCCAAGGGGGATCGATAAATGCTGTCAGCACTGGCAAAATCCGGCCCCGCCGCAATCAATACTGCGCCGCCGCGTCGCACATAATTGGCAACGTTCTCAAGATACAGTGATGGCAACAATCCGCGCCGTTTGTAGCGGTCGAAAATAATCAAATCAAAATCATCGACCTTTTCCAAAAACAGCTCGCGCGTTGGAAAGGCAATGAGAGACAATTCCGCCACCGGCACCCCATCTTGTTTTTCCATCGGACGCAGAATGGTGAAATGCACGAGATCGACAGAGCTGTCTGATTTTAACAGATTGCGCCATGTGCGTCCGCCCGGATGCGGCTCTCCGCTGACCAGCAGCACCCGCAAACGATCCCGCATGCCGTTGATCTGCACAAGCGCGGCATTATTGCGCGCCGTCAATTCGCCCGCCACTTCGGGAACAGAAAAACGGATCACATTGCGTCCGCCGTGTTCCAATGTGATCGGCAATTCGATTGCCTGTCCAATCGGCAGGGAAAACCGTTGCGGGGCGGCCCCATCGACAGCGATATCCAAAGGCGCCGAGCGCGCGCCTTCGGGCGCCGCGCCGCTGTCTTCGATCCGCAGTTTCAACGTCACCGGCTCGCCCAAAATCGCAAAGGCAGGCGCGGCCTCGACAATCAGCCGGCGATCCCAATCGTCGGGCCTGCCTGACAACAACACATGCATCGGCGCGGGCAATTCCGGCGCGCGGTCCAAATCATGCACCCTCCCGTCCGACAGCGCCACAATCCCGGCAATACGTCCGCGCGGCTCTTCGGCCAAGGCCTCCGCCAATGCGCTCATCAACCGGGTGCCCTCGTCGCCTTGCCCGTCCGGCACGGTGATCCGCCGCACCTCGGTATTGCCACGCGCCGCAAGCCGCGCCGCCAGTTCATCCGCCGCCGCAGAGGTCTGCGCGGCCCGATCTGCTAGATTTTGACTGGCGCTGTCATCTTCGAGCAACAGCACAATATCGGTGAGCGGCGCGCGGTCCTCGCTTTGCATCACCGGCCCGGTGAGCGCCGCCAAGATCACCGCAGCGCCCGTCCCGCGCAGCGCCCATCCGGCCAAGCCGCGCCAAAGCGCCAAAACAACAATGCCCCCGCTCAGCAGCGCCAAAAATACGATCAAGGCCCAAGGCACCAGAGGATCAAACAGAATAGTTGTGGTCATGCCGCCCCTCATTGCCCCAACCGGTCCAACAAGGCTGGCACATGGACTTGATCGGATTTGTAGTTTCCGGTCAGCACATACATCACCAAATTCACTCCAAAACGATGCGCCAATTCGCGCTGCCGCTCGCCGGCAAACCCGCGCCCGACCGGATAAAGTGGCGCGCCATTTTCATCGATCGCCCATGCAGCGGCCCAATCATTTCCCCCGATCACCACCGGAGACACCCCGTCATTGAGATTGCGAAACGGCATGCCCTCGATTTTTTCGGCATCCGCAGGCGCCGCTTCGACCCATACTTCGCGGCTGGCCCAACGACCCGGGAAATCTTGCAGCAAGTAAAACGCCCGGGTGAGAACATGATCGCCGGGCAAAGGCTCCAGCGGCGGAATGTCCAAAGGCGCGGCCAGTTGTTGCAATTTGCGACCTGTGGGGCTGGCGCTGCCATAGCGTGCGATATCGGCGTCACGCGTATCAAACACGATCATCCCCCCCGCACGCAAATACCGGTTAAGCCGCGCATAAGCTGCATCAGACGGCTGCGATTGCTCCGACGTCACGGGCCAATAAAGGAGCGGGTAGAAGGCCAGCTCATCGGCCTCCAAATCCACCCCCCTGGGCGGTGCCGGCTCGACCGAGGTCCGAAAATACAAGGTTTCCGACAGGCCCAAAAGCCCCGCCCGTGCGGTAGCATCAATGCCTCTATCGCCGGTGATCACATGCGCGAGAACAATTTCAGCAGAAGCATCAATCGCTGCGATGTCATCTTGCGCGCGCGCCGCGTGTGGGCCACCCATCACCGCCGACACAGCCAGTGCACCAAGGATCACGGCGGCTTTGCCCATCCGGGGCCGCGCCGATACGAGCCGCCCAGACACAGCCAAAGAGGCCACCACATCCGCCGCCAAAGCCAATAGCGCCAGCGCCAGAAGCCACCCGCCCAAAGGTACCGCAGGTCGCCGCGCCAATCCGATCACGGTCGCCGTCGCGGGCCATGTCGCAGCCTCAAGCGCCGCGTCGCGCGGCAATACACTGCGGGCGATACGGCGATCCGCGCCTTCGTAAATTCCCGGATGTAAATCACGCCCCAAGGGCGCCGCCATCAAATCCGCTCCGTCCACTCCGGCCAAGGTCGCGGCATTGCTGATCCGGCCAAAGGCATCCAGAACCTGCACCGGCTGCCATGTGGTTCCGGCCAAAATTTCGGCGTCGGGCGCGGCCATCGCAGAGAGCACCGCGAGCCGTTCCAGCATTTCGACAAAAAGCCCCGTGAGCGGCAGGGTCGACCAATCGGCATTTGCCGTAACGTGGAACAAGATCACCTGCCCCGCGCCCAAAGATTTACGCGTCACCAAAGGCGTGCCATCGCCCAACGCCGCAATCACGCGCGCCGCCAATTCGGGATCGGGCTGCGCCAGCACCTGCGCCGACACGGTCACGTCCTCGGGGATATCCAACCCCGCAAAGGGGCTGTCGTCCGAAAAGGGTGCCAGAGTTTTCGGCTCGCCCCAACTCATCGCGCCGCCAACCGCCCGTCCACCTGCGCGCAACCGCACCGGCATCAAGGGATCTTCGGTGTCGCGGCTGACATCGCTGCTGGCCAAACGCGGCCCGGCAAAGCGCAGCAAAAGCCCCCCGCGCTCGACCCATGCGGTCAATTCCGCCGCCTCCGCCGCCGCCAGTGTCGCCACATCAGCCAGAATGATCACATCAGGATTAGCGGGCAGAACATCAACCAAATCGCCTTCGATCATATCGGCAGATGGCTCTAACGCGCGGTCAAGATAGTGGCGGGGTGACAATAATTCCATGCCTTCGCGGGCGCGCCCGCCGCCGATAATCGCGATCTCGCGGCGGTGCAGGCTGTCATCCGACAAGCCCACGGCCCCCGCGCTGCGCTGCCCCTCGATCTCGAACCGAGTCACCCGGGCGCGCAGTTCGGACGGCAGGCTCAACTCCGCTTCCGCCTCCATCGCGCCGTTCTCGAAAACCATGGGAACACGGGCCAAAATTTGTGGGTTGCCGGCAGGATCAAACCCGTGCACCGCCACGGAAACCTCACGCATCCCCTCATCCCCACTGCGCAGCGCCCGTAAAGACACCCCCGCCCCATTAGGCACAGCAGGCGTGAGGCCAAGCACCTCGCCTGCGCTTTGATAAACGGTCACTTCGCCACGCGCCTCCAACGCAGCAAGGAGCACCGCGCGGCCCGCACGATCCAATCCGTCCGACATCCAGATGCTGTCGAAATCCTCATCCGGCAAGGCGGCAATCGCCGCCTCGGCATCGCCGGTTTGCGGCGTCCAGGGCAGGGGCACCATGCTGCCAATCCGGCGCTTGAGGTCCGCCGCAGGTGCAAACCGAACGCCCTGCGCCACATCCGTCAACCGCAGGTAGGCCGCGCGGCGCCCGTCGCGCGCCGCCTCGTCTAGAATGTCTTCAAGCAAGGCCGATTGCGCAGTCCAGTCTGCCGCGCTCGCCCAAGTGGCGTCCAACACCACCAACAAAGGCGCGCGACTTGGGGCGGCGTCCGGACTGCGTGGGTTCAATACCGGCCCCGCCAGCCCGACAACCACCGCCGCCACCGCCAACATTCGTAAGAGCATCAACCACCACGGCGTGCGATCCGCGACGCTATCGCTATCGGTCAAGCCCAGCAAAAGCGCCACGCCCGGAAACCTGCGGCGCACCGGCGCGGGCGGCACCGCGCGCAGGATGATCCACAGGACCGGCAAAGCCACCAACGCCGCCAATAGCCACGGCGCAGAAAACCCCAATGCGCCGATCATACCGCCCCCCGATCCAGCGCGCGGTAGAGCCAGAGCAGCGCCGCTTGCGCGCTATCGGATGTGTGATGGGTGCGAAATTGCCATCCGGTCAAAGCACAAAGATCGGCCAATTCGGATTTGCGCGCCGCCAACCGTTCAAGATACCGCCCCCGCAAATCCCCCGCTTTGAGGGTCTCATGCGCCACCGTGCCGCCGATGCTTTCGAAAATCGTGCGGCCACGGTAGGGAAATGCCTCTTCGGCGGGATCAAGCACCTGCAAAAGCACCCCGCGCACGCCGCGATCTGCGGCTTTGGTCAGCGCGGTTTTGACCCCGGACACATCGCCCATGAAATCCGAAATAAAAACGGCCCGCGCATTGGGGATCATCGCGCGGCTTTCAGGCACGCCGAAATCCTCTGCATCGACTTGCGAGAAAAATTCGGCCAATCGCCAAATCTGGTTCTTGCCCCGCCGTGGCGGCAACAACGTGCCGGTCAACCCCACACGTTCGCCGCCGCGCACCAACAGCACCGCAATCGCCAAAGCCAACACCCGCGCACGGTCGATTTTCTCGGGATGATCATCCGCAGAGGCGAATTGCATCGACGCCGCCTGATCAACCCAGAGCATCACGCTTTGCGCGATTTGCCATTCGCGTTCGCGCACGAATCTCTCATCGCCGCGCGCCGAGCGACGCCAATCAATCATTCGGGTGGAATCGCCCTGCTGTTCGGGGCGGTATTGCCAAAAATCATCCCCCATACCCGCGCGTCTGCGGCCATGATCGCCCAATAGAACCGTCCCCGCCAATTGCTCGGCCCGCGCCAGCAAAGGCGGGAAACGCGCGGCCTCTGTTTCGGCGCGCGCGCGCAACATTTGAGGGACGGCATCGCTCACGCGGCGGCCTCGCTCCGGCTAAGCCGTGCGGCCGTTTCTGCAATCAGATCCGGCAAGCTGTCACCGCGCGCCCGCGCGGCAAAATTCAGCGCCATACGGTGAATCAAAACCGGTTCGGCCATGGCGATCACATCCTCCGCCGAAGGTGCCAAACGCCCGCCAAGCATCGCCCGCGCCCGCACCGTCATCATCAACGCCTGCGCCGCGCGCGGCCCCGGCCCCCATGCCACGGTGTCGCGCACCCTGTCCGATGCCGAGGGATCATCAGGACGGAAGGCCCGCACCAGATCAAGGATTATTTCGACCACGCTTTCACCCACCGGCATTTGCCGCAATAAATCCTGCGCTGCGAGCAATTCTGCCCCCGTAAACACAGCATGGGCGTCGGTTTCGGTCACGCCCGTGGTCGACAGCAAGATATCCCGCTCTGTATCGCGGTCGGGATAGGCGACGTTGATTTGCACCAAAAACCGGTCGAGCTGCGCCTCCGGCAAAGGATAAGTGCCCTCTTGCTCAATCGGGTTTTGTGTCGCAAGCACATGAAACGGCTTGCCCAACGCGCGATCCTCGCCCGCCACGGTCACACGCTTTTCCTGCATCGCCTGCAGCAAGGCCGATTGCGTGCGCGGGCTGGCGCGGTTGATCTCGTCGGCCATCAGCAATTGGCAAAACACCGGTCCGGGCACGAACCGGAAATTGCGCGTGCCGTCTTTGGCCGTTTCCAACACCTCAGACCCGAGGATATCGGCGGGCATCAAATCGGGGGTGAATTGAATACGCGACCCGTCAAGCCCCATAACCGTGCTGAGCGTTTCAACAAGCCGTGTTTTGCCCAGACCCGGCAAACCGATCAACAAGGCATGGCCGCCGCATAAAAGCGCCGAAAGCGTCAGGTCCACAACTTGCTCCTGACCGATGAACCGCGCCGTGATCGACGCCTTGGCCTCGGCAAGCTTTGCCTCCAACGCTTCGATCTGCGACACCAAATCAGACGGATCAATCGGGGCAGTCGTCGTAGCAGACATGGCAAAACTCCTCAGTGGCCTATATGCTTTGTTGTAACTGTATCGTGCAAACTGCAAATGACAAAAGCAATGAGGGGACAAAATACCGTGACCGAGACCAAAGCAGCCCCATCCGCCGAAGGGATCGCCGCCGCCGCGCGCGCCGCCTCTGGCACATCGGGAACCAAAAAGCGCGGGCTTCCGCCTGTGCATCTGTGGAATCCGCCGTTTTGTGGCGATCTGGACATGCGCATCGCGCGGGACGGCACATGGTTTTATTTGGGCACGCCGATCGGCCGGCCCGAGTTGGTAAAACTGTTTTCCACCATTTTGCGCCGTGATGGCGACGATTATTTTTTGATCACCCCGGTGGAAAAGGTTGGAATCACCGTCGATGACGCGCCTTTCGTGGCGGTGGATTTCACCGCGACCGGCACTGGACGCGATCAGGTTTTGACCTTTGAAACCAATTTGGGCGAAACCGCCGTCGCCGGCCCCGAACACCCGATCCGCGTGGAGCGCGACGAACATGGCGAACCTTCGCCCTATGTTCTGATCCGCTCGAACCTCGAAGCGCTGATCGACCGCAAGAGTTTTTACCGCCTTGTCGAGATCGGTTCTCGCGAGAACATTGGCGACACCTTGTGGTTCGGGCTCTGGTCGGGCGGCGAATTTTTCCCCATAATCCCGAGCGACGAGTTGCCCGAGGACTGAACCGATGCCTAAATTCGCCGCCAACCTGTCCTTTCTGTTCAAGGAAGGCCCGTTTATCGAGCGGTTCTCGGCGGCCATGGCCGCGGGTTTCGACGCGGTCGAGGTGTTGTTCCCTTATGACACCCCCGCCAAGGACATCATCGAAGTGCTACGCATCACCGGGTTGCCCTTGGTTTTGATCAATACACCGCCGCCCAATTACACCGGCGGCGCGCGCGGTTTTGCGGCCACGGTGGGCGGCGAAGAACGCTTCCAACATGATTTTCGCCGCGCCTTGCGCTTTGCCGATGCGCTTGGTGCACGGCATGTGCATATCATGGCGGGAGAGGCCGACGGCGGCGCCGCGCATGACACATTTGTGGCCAACCTGACATGGGCCGCAGAGTTCGCCGCCAAGAAATCACCGCAGCGCAGCCTGACGATCGAGCCGATCAACACCGCGGATATGCCCGGCTATTTTCTCAATGATTTTGATCAGGCCGCCGAGATTTTGGACAAGGTGGGCGCGCCCAATCTGGGCCTGCAATTCGATGCCTATCACGCCCATAAAATCACCGGTAATATGCCCGCCACATGGGCCAAACACGGTGCGCGCGCCGTGCATATCCAAATCGCCGATCCTGACGGACGCCGCGAACCCACGGCCGGTGCAATCGACTATCCCGCGTTTTTTGCGCAGCTCGATGCCGAAGGCTATGCCGGATATGTCAGCGCAGAATACACCCCGCGCACATCCACCGATGCGGGATTGAAATGGCTCAAGGCCGCCAAAGCCGCAGCCTAGGGGGCAAGGACCATAAGGCCAGCGCGCCCAACCTAATGCCCGATCAAAGGTGCCTCTTTGCAACCCGCGCCGTCGCGCTCGACTTCAAGCGTGCTGTGCCGGATTGAGAACCGCTCGAACAACTGCGCTTTGATCCGGTCTTTTATCTCTTGCGGGTCGGTCCCCTCGGTGATCACTACATGGGCCTCTAATGCAGTCTCATGCTCTTGCATCCGCCACAGATGCAGGTGGTGCAAATCCGCAATCCCGTCGGTGGCGCGCAGGGCTGTGATCACCTCTTCCAAGGCGGTGTCTTCGGGCGCGCCAAGCATCAAGATCCGCACCACCGGTCCGACCTCTCGCCCCGCATGCCACAGGATATATCCGGCGATCAGCAGCGTGATCAAGGGATCCACCAACCGCCAGTCATAGAGCAAAATCAACGTACCGCCGATGATCACAGCCACCGACCCGAGCGCATCCGCCACATTATGCAAAAACGCCGCGCGGATGTTGACGCTGTCGCGGGCCATGCGCATCACCAACAGCGCCGTAATCGTGTCGATGATCAAGGCCACACCGGCGACCACCACGACGATCCATCCCTCGACCTGCGCCGGATTGAACAATCGCTCAACACCCTGCGCCGCCAGATACAGCGCGACGATGATCAAAGTGGTGTAGTTGATCAAGGCTGCCACCACCTCGGCGCGGCCATACCCGAACGTCATCTTTGCATCCGCAGGCCGCCGCCCGATCTTGCGTGCAAAAAAGGCGATAATCAACGACAGCGCGTCAGACAAATTGTGAATGGCGTCCGCGACCAAGGCCAAAGAGCCGGAAATCACCCCTGCGATGATCTGCACCGCAGTCAACAGAAGGTTTACCGCCACCGCCGCCTGCATACGGCGATCCCCTTCTTTGATCTGCGGATGATGGTGACCGTGATGGGAACGGCTCTGGCCACCGTGATCATGGTCTAAACGGTCCTGATCCGGGCGGTCCTGATCTGAACGGTCGTGGTCTGGGCGATGATCGTGCGGCATTGAAAGGGCCCTTATGATTTCGGGCCAAGCCTACGCCCCCGCCGGACAAAACCCAAGAGCCTAGCGGCTGCGCGTCAGATCAAGGAACACATCCTCCAGATCCGCCTGTTCGGTCTTCACATCCGAAATGGAAATTCCTGCGGCATGGACCGCCTGCAACACCTGCTCTGCGGTGGTGGTTTTGGAGTTATAACCTAACGCGATTGCCCCACCCGCACGTTTCTCAACCGTGATTCCCGCCGCATCAGGCAAGGTTTCGGGCGGCACCGAGGGTTGGATCACCATGGTTTTTGCATCCAGCGACCCCAGAAGATTCGCCGTGGTGTCGCGCGCCACCACTTCGCCGTGGTTGATGATGGCAATCTCGTCGCACATCTCTTCGGCCTCTTCGAGGTAATGCGTGGTCAGAATGATGGTCATGCCTTGGCGGTTCAATTTGCGCACATTTTCCCAAAGCATCTGGCGCAGCTCGATATCCACACCTGCCGTGGGTTCATCAAGGACCAGAATATGCGGGTGATGCACCAGAGCCTTGCCAAGCAACAACCGCCGCCGCATCCCCCCCGACAGGGTGCGCGCATAGGCTTCGGCCTTATCTTCGAGGCCGATCATCTTCAAAATGCCGTCGCTGTCGCGGTCCTTTGCGGCCACACCATAAAGCCCCGCCTGCACCTCAAGCGCGCCGCGCGGGGTGAAAAACGGATCAAGGTTCAACTCTTGCGGCATCACCCCGATCGAGGCCCGCGACATGCGCGGATTTTCATCCTGATCAAAGCCCCAGATTTTCACCTTGCCCTCACTCTTGAGCACCAACCCGGCCAAGATATTGATCAAGGTAGATTTGCCCGCGCCATTGGGCCCGAGCAAACCAAAAACCGACCCCTGCGGGATATTCAAATCAATCCCCTTGAGCGCCTCTTTCTCCGGCTCGCCCTTGCTGCCGCGATAGATTTTGCGCAGGCCGCTGATCTCGATTGCATTGGATGTCATGGCGCTCTTGCTCCTGCTCGCTGCTTCGCTCATATTCGCGAGGTAATTCATAGCCTGCCATTCGGCAACCGAAAGAAGGAAACCGCGATGACCATCGAGGCCCCCGAAACCATAATTGTTGACACCTACAAAGTCGCCTGCGACGGCGGTGACATTGCCGGCGGTCATCCACGCGTGTGGCTGCAAATTCCGGCCGACACCGGATTTGTCGAATGCGGCTATTGTGATGCGAAATACGTCCATAAGGATTTCGAAGGCAAAGTTTAACACCTTTGGCGCGCCGCGACCAACGACCCGTCACAAACGCACCCGCCCTCATTTTGCATATTGCCCGCTGGAAGAACGGCGGGAAACGTGGCACTGAGACCCGTGAAGCTGCGCGGATGTGAGGATAGGATATGAGCTTGAATTTCGGGAAGGGATGCCACCTGCATCTGATCGACGGATCGGCCTTTATCTTTCGTGCCTATCACGCTCTGCCGCCGCTGACGCGCAAATCCGACGGGCTGCCCATCGGCGCCGTGGCGGGGTTTTGCAATATGCTGCAAAAATACATCGAGGAAGACAACGGTCCCGATGCGCCCACCCATGCGGCGGTGATCTTCGACAAGGGCAGCCATACGTTTCGCAACGATATGTATGACCTCTACAAAGCCAACCGCGATGCGATGCCCGAAGATTTGCGCCCGCAAATGCCACTCACGCGCCGCGCCACCGAAGCGTTTAACATCGCCTGCAAGGAGCTCGAAGGCTACGAGGCCGATGACATCATCGCCACGCTGGCCGTTCAGGCCCGCGAAGCGGGCGGGCGCGTCACCATCATCTCGTCGGATAAGGACCTGATGCAATTGGTTGGCGGCGGGGTTGAAATGCTTGATGCGATGAAAAACCGCCGCATCGACGTCGAAGGCGTCGAAGAGAAATTCGGCGTCGGCCCCGACCGCGTTGTCGATGTGCAAGCCTTGGCCGGTGACAGCGTCGATAACGTCCCCGGTGCGCCCGGTATCGGGATCAAGACCGCCGCATTGCTGATCAACGAATATGGCGATCTGGAATCGCTGCTCGACCGCGCCGAAGAAATCAAACAACCCAAGCGTCGCCAGACCCTGATCGAGCACCGCGCGCAGATCGAATTGTCGAAAAAACTGGTACAGCTCGACTGCAATACGCCGCTGGAATTCACGCTCGATGATCTCGAAGTGCGCGATCCCGAGCCCGACGTTTTGCTGCCCTTCCTGACCGAAATGGAGTTTCGCACCCTGTCGAAACGCGTGGCTGACCGGTTTGGCCGAGAGGCCCCCGAAATCCAGTCCGGCCCCGCGACCCCCAACGCCACCGATGCGCCCAGCACCCCCGAGCAGCCCGATTTCGCCGATGCGCACTATGAATGCGTCCGCGATATGGCGGCGCTCAATACATGCATCGCGCAGATCCGCAAACGCGGCTATGTCGCCGTCGACACCGAAACCACGGGCCTGAACGAGATGCGTGTCGATCTCGTCGGCATCTCGCTCTGTGTTGAGGCAGGCCATGCCTGCTATATCCCGCTGATCCACCGCGACGGCGCCTCGGATGACCTCTTTGCCGAGGATAAATTGGCCGATGGGCAATTGCCAATTGCCGATGTTCTGACGGCCCTGAAACCGGTTCTGGAGGATCCGGCGATCCTCAAGATCGGGCAGAACATGAAATATGACGCCAAGATTTTTGCGCGCAACGGAATAGACATCGCCCCCATCGACGACACGATGTTGATCTCTTATGCCCTGCATGCCGGGTTGCACGGGCATGGCATGGACACGCTGTCCGAACGGTACCTCGACCATACGCCGATCCCGATCAAACCACTGCTTGGGTCGGGCAAATCGGCACGCACGTTTGATTTGGTGCCCATCGACGAAGCGGTTCCCTACGCTGCCGAAGATGCCGATATCACCCTGCGCCTTTGGCAAACATTGAAACCGCGCTTGCATGCGGCCAAAGTCACCCGTGTTTACGAGAAGCTGGAACGCCCATTGGTGTCCGTATTGGCCGAAATGGAAATGCAGGGCGTCAAGGTGGACCGTGATACGCTTTCGCGCATGTCCAACGCCTTTGCCCAAAAAATGGCGGGGCTTGAGGCGGAGATTCACGCCCTGGCTGGTCGCAGCTTCAACGTCGGATCGCCCAAGCAGCTGGGCGAGATTCTTTTTGACGAGATGAGCCTTGAGGGCGGCAAAAAAGGCAAAACCGGCGCCTATGCCACCGGCGCCGATGTGCTCGAAGACCTTGCCGCAATGGGCCATGAGTTGCCCGCGCGCGTGCTGGATTGGCGCGGCCTCAGCAAACTCAAATCCACCTATACCGACGCGCTGCAAGAACATATCAATCCCGAGACGGGGCGCGTCCATACTTCATATCTCATCGCCGGGGCCAACACCGGACGCCTCGCGTCGTCTGACCCGAACCTGCAAAATATCCCCGTGCGCTCCGAAGACGGCCGCCGCATCCGCGAAGCCTTTATCGCAGATGAGGGGAAAACTCTGATTTCGCTCGATTACAGCCAGATTGAATTGCGTATCCTTGCTCATATCGCGGATATAGACGCGCTAAAGCAGGCCTTCCGCGACGGTCAGGACATCCACGCGATGACCGCATCGGAAATGTTCGACGTGCCGCTGGGCGACATGACACCGGAAATTCGCCGCCAGGCCAAAGCCATCAATTTCGGCGTGATCTATGGCATCTCCGGCTTTGGCCTTGCCCGCAACCTACGCATTCCGCGCAGCGAAGCGCAGGGCTTTATCGACCGCTATTTTGAACGCTTCCCCGGCATCAAACAATATATGAGCGACACCACCGAATTTGCCAAAGAGCACGGATTTGTGCGCACCCTTTTTGGGCGCACCATCCACACGCCGGAGATTGCCGCCAAAGGCCCCCGCGCCGGGTTTGCCAAACGCGCCGCAATCAACGCGCCCATCCAAGGCACCGCCGCCGACATCATCCGCCGCGCGATGATCCGCATGCCGGACGCCATCAACGATCTGCCGTGCAAAATGCTGCTACAAGTCCATGATGAATTGATTTTCGAAGTCGATCACAGCGCGGCGGATCAATTGATCGACGTGGCGCGCGCGGTAATGCAAAATGCCGCCGATCCTGTGGTAAAGCTCGACGTGCCGCTCATCGTAGATGCCGGCCGAGGCGCCAATTGGGCCGAGGCGCATTAAAGAAACAAAAACTTTCAGGCCTTCGGCGAGGATATTTCAGGAAAGCAGAAAGCGCGCAGCTCTTCTGCTTTCTCTGATGATCTCCGCCGGAGGTCGGGCGTTTTTACTCGGCTTTTTCCAGCATCCGGCCCAAGCGGCGCCCGCCCATGATATGCATATGCAAATGCGGCACCTCTTGGATCCCTGCCTCGCCCGCATTTGAAATCGCGCGGAAGCCGCCAAAACCTGCGCCTGGTGCCACTTCCATGATCCGGCACACTTCACCGATCGCACGGGTGAAATCGACAATCTCGGCATCCGTGGCGCTGTCGGCGAAATGATCATAGGTCACATATGGCCCTTTGGGGATCACCAAAACATGCACGGGCGCCTGTTCGGAAATGTCATGGAATGCCAAGCTATGCTCGGTTTCCAGAACTGTCTTATTGGGGATTTCTCCGCGCAGGATTTTAGCGAAAATGTTTTGATCATCATAGACATAAGCCATGCGTGTGCGTTCCTTTAGTCAGTAAACAAATGTGGCGTTTGAGCGATAGCATGGGCTTTGTCCGGCGCGATGGCAAGGAAATCAGCCAGTGGTTTGGTATTTTCTTCCGGGCTGGCCGTTTGCCGGATACGGTACAAATATTCGAACCCTGCCGCGCGGATATGATCGCGTTCATAGATCATATCATTGCGGATGGTCGGCAACAGCCGATCCAGCGTCTCGGGCGAGGTTTGCTCGCCTGCCAATCCAACCCGTTTGGCATGGCCAACCAGATAATCGTCATCAAACACGCATTCGACATCCAAAATCCGCGTGGCCGAACGGTCGGCATTGAAATCCTGCATCAACTCGACGTTGGACGGATCGAGGCAGATGATAAGTTGATCCGTATCATAGTAATCAAACAACATCCGCATCAGGGCCCGGCGATGCCGGGTGCGCTTGCCCAAGGTGGATTGTATACCGCCCAAATCCGGTAGCTCGGTGCTTTCTTCATTAAAGAGATATTCAATCGCCGGCACATTGGTCACCTGCCGGATTCCACTCAACAACCGTTTGGCCACATGCCATTTCTTGCACACCACGATCATCAACTCGCGTTCGCGGCCAAAGGTGCTTTCGGTCTCCCAAAACCGTGTGGCAAAGCGCCGCCCGATACGGCCGCGCCCGGTGAGAAATTTAAACAGGCTGCGCCCTTCGTTGGAGACTTTGAACTCAACGCCTTCGGTTGCGTAAAGCCGCCCGAGGCGCCGCTTCAATTCATCAGCTTCGGCGCTGATCTTGCGGGCAAAGAGGAAATCCTGACCGAGTAACAGGTCATAGTGATCATTATAAAACGTCACCGGCATGCCATAATCGGTAAACATCAAGAACGTCAGCGTGCGATTTTCAATCTCGTTTTCCGGTACCAGATGGCGCACCAAGGTTTGGAAAAACGTTTCGTCGGGAATCCAGGTGGTGCGAAAGAACCGCATGACATCGCGGCGCTGTTTGGTGAATTCGAGGATCCACTCGATCGTGCGCCGGCGTAGGCACCACCATTGGCTGCCGATCATCATTTGCAAATCATGCGGCACATCGCGTTTGAGGCCAAGCCGCCGCTGCACATTCATAGAGGTATAGAACAATCGTTTATGCATGCGTTCATTGAAAAAATGACGGTAGGTCAGCCGCTCTTCCTTGATGCCGGTTTTGATCCAATCACTGTCGAAATAATCAACGCTCTCGATGTAATCGCAGTCACGCCTGTCGAGGAATTCATGCACGTATTCCGCCGACTTAATCGCCATACAATCGCCCGACAGCATATAAAAATTCGTGGCGCGCGGAAAGGCGTCGACCGCGGCCTCAACGGCATAAAGGGTCGCCTGCACAAGGCTCCATTCCCCCCATCCGCATTTGATCCGTTTGCGCGCAAAGGTCACATTGGGGTTGTCGCCCAAAGCATCGCGAATTTTTTGGAAATCTTCGGGTTTGGCGCGGGCGTCAAAATGGATCGACATCACATCGCCCACTGCAGTCAACCGCTCCGCCTGCTTGATGATGGCGTCGGGATCCTTGTGACACAAAAGAATGAAGGCGATTTTTGCCATACCGGAAACCAATAGCCTCTATTTACGCAGATTGTTTACCTTGATAGAGGTGAACAAGCGTTGAATAAACCGTAATTCTCTGCTTTTTTAGTGAGATAGTAACTGCGGTCGCGGAAAAAAGCCGCAGAGCGATTGGAGACAGCACTTTATGGGTTTTCCCGGAACATGGATGACGGAGAGCGAAAGCGTTGTCTATCGCGTGGTGCCAAAATGCGCTTGTTCGACCATTGGACAGATCATGCATTATTCCGATCACGGCCGGTTTTTCGACGGCGATATTCATGACGCCCAAGAAGGGTTGCATAAATGGGCGCTGGAGCAAAGCCAGCCAAAGATCGAAGCGAATGTAACCGCGCATAAATCCTATGCCTTCACCTGTGTGCGCAATCCGTACACGCGGATCTTGTCGTCGTTTTTCGACAAGATTTGCGGGATTCAACGCAACGGCAAACGCTACCGTGGGAATCTGGTGCCGCTCTTGATCCAAAAATACGGGATCGACGTGGGTGGGCCGGACGGTCAGGACGAGTTTGACCAGATCCAAAGCTTTCGCCGGTTTTTGCTGTTCGCCCGCGATAGCATCCGGTGGCGCCGCCCGATGGAGCCCGACATTCATTGGTCGGCCATGTCGGGGCATATTTCGACCTTTATTATCAACGGCGGTCACTACGATAAAATATTCTGGACCGAGCGCTTTAACGACGGGATGCAAGACGTTCTCGATGCGATCGAAACACCCCATGCCGTCGACCTAGAAAACATTCCACGGTTCAACGAAAGCGAAGGCCACGGGCCAAAACGCGCCCATCCGGTCGAGGACTATTTTGACGATCTGTCGATGCATTTGGTCTATGAAATTTACAAGAAAGACTTCTTGCTGTTTCAATATGATGCCGAAGATCCGTCAAACAAAATGCCGGTGGGCGAGATCGACCTCGATGAGGTGCATGCCAAGCTCGGAGACTGAGCGGCACGGCTCCTATGGCCGGCACCTTTGGCAGAGCGCCCCCTGTAAGTTTAGGTGATTTTTCTGCATTCCGGTAACGTGCTGTTAATGCTGGCTCCGCTACATACGACATAGGGAACAGGCGGAAGCGCCGATGACCCTGCAAGGCAGATCCTTCACGGGACTGCCTTGGCCCTCCAGAAGACTGCACGTGCGCAGAATGCCGCGTGGTGCCATTGCGCAAAATGCCTATGGCAAAATGATACGGGAAACCCGTATCTTTACAAATCAAATGGCGCGGGGCGAGGCGGAAAGCCTTTCCCCGCGTTTTTTGTGCGATAGCAGCCGAGTCGCACGTGCAATCAAGTCAACCCGGCGGCGCGGAACAGCGCCTTGAGATCGGCCTCAGGCCGCGCGCCATAATGGCCGATGACTTCCTGCGCCGCGACGCATCCCATCCGGCCCGACACCTCTAACGATTGATCTGTGGCCAGACCATAAAGAAAACCGGCGGCGAATTGATCGCCCGCGCCGGTGGCATCAACCACTTTGGCCGGGGTGACCGGCACCGTGGCTTCCTCGTCACCGCGCACCAACACCACATCGGACCCGCCACGCGTGCACACAACAAGACCCGCCTCGCGCGCCGCCTGTTCAAGCGCCGAGGAGAGATCGGTTTGATAAAGCGATTCCCATTCGTGCTCATTGCCGATGACATAGTCGAGATCTTTGACCAAACGCCGGAAATCATCGCGGTGACGATCGACGCAAAACGGATCAGAGAGAGAAATCCCCGCCATGCCGCCGCCGGTTTTGCACGCCTTGGCAGCCGCCTCAAACGCGGTCTTGCCCTTGTCTTTATCGTAAAGATATCCCTCAAGGAACAGCAGCGCCGCCGCTCCGGCAACTTCATCGGAAACGTCGTCGGGGCCAAGGTCTGCGGAAATGCCGAGATAGGTGTTCATCGACCGCTCACCGTCGGGCGAGACAAAAATCATCGAGCGCGAGGTGGGCAAATCGCCGCCCTGCACCGGCGGGTTGACGAAATCCGTGCCGCCTTTGGCCATTTCATCGGCATAAAACCGGCCCAGCGCATCATCGTGAACGCGCCCGATGAACCCGGTGGTCAGACCCAGATTACCCAACCCTGCCAGCGTATTGGCGACCGAACCACCGGGCGCCTGCACCCGTTCTTTCATCGCGTCATAGAGCATCTCGCCACGCGCCTTTTCGATCAGCGTCATGATGCCCTTTTCGATGCCCATCAGGTCGAGAAAGCTATCGTCTGCGGGGCTGATCACATCGACAACCGCATTCCCGATTCCGACGACTTGGTATTTGCTCATAGGTTCTTTTCCTCAAATTCACATAGGTCGCGTATCAGACACGTCCCACAAAGTGGTTTACGCGCCTTGCAAGTGTATCGTCCGTGCAAGATCATCCAGTGATGCGCGTGGCGTTGGAATTCGGCCGGGATTTGATCTTCGATGGCCCGTTCAACCGCAACCACATCTTTGCCCGGGCAGACACCAGAGCGATTGCCGAAACGAAAGATATGGGTATCGACGGCCTGCGCGGGCATGCCCCACCACATATTGAGCACCACATTGGCGGTCTTGCGCCCGACACCGGGCAGCGATTGCAATGCCGCGCGGCTTGACGGGACCTCGCCGTCATAGTCGCGGACCAAAATCTCGCTCAACTTCATGACATTATTGGCTTTTTGCCGGAACAAACCAATGGTCTTTATATGCTCCGTCAACCCATCCAGGCCCAGATCAAGCATTTTTTGCGGCGTATCCGCGATCTTGAATAACTTTGCCGTGGCTTTATTGACCCCCACATCCGTTGCCTGCGCCGACAGGGCCACCGCCACCACCAAGGTATAGGCATTGGTGTGGTCCAACTCGCCTTTCGGCTCTGGCTCCGCTTCTGCAAAGCGCGAGAAAATCTCGTAGATGGTATGATAATCAAGTTGCTTGGCCATGATCGCTCTATGCCCGCCCTGCCCGCGCATGACAAGTTGCATGACGCGGCAAACCAAGCTTAGGGACAGTTCGGTGCGATTAGTGTTATAGCTTTCGGGGGGCTGATCCGACGTTTCTGGCCCTGATTAGGCTTTTGCCCACAAAGTGAGCGGGGCATCGGAATACATCTGAGGCGATGACGCCAATGCCGCGCCTCATTTCCGGGTTTGTCCCCGACACGATTGTGATAATCGCCGCGGCTAAAACCCTATCTCTTGCCGCATAACCTCCGCCTGCGATCCCGGCCATTGCGCAATATTCGGGTCGCGTGGCATCAACGCTACGGCTAGGGTCGTGTCATCCCAGTATTGAGACAAACCATGACCCAACCCACCGGCCCTCTATCCCTTGACGATAATTCCGCACAGGGCAGCTATCACTATGAGGTGATGCGCCGCGCCATTGCGGCGATTGACGCTGCCGATGGCCCGTTGGCGCTTGAAACGCTGGCCGGCGAGATCGGCCTCAGCCCTGCGCATTTTCAACGGCTGTTTTCGGCTTGGGTCGGGGTATCGCCCAAACGCTACCAACAATACCTGCAGCTCGACCAAGCCAAACGCATGCTCTGCGAAAACATGACCACATTGAGCACCAGCCACGCCATTGGCCTATCGGGCAGCAGCCGGTTGCACGATCTTTTCATCCGTTGGGAGGCCATGAGCCCCGGTGAATTTGCCCGTAAAGGCGCAGGGCTCAAAATCAACTGGGGATGGTTCGACAGCCCCTTTGGCCCCGCGCTTGTCATGGGCACAAGCCGCGGGATTTGCGGGCTGGCTTTTGCCGCCGAAACCGGCCGCGACGCCGCGATGAACGACCTGCGCGCCCGTTGGCCAAAAGCACGTTTTATCGAAAACCCCGACGCCCTTGCCCCGATGGCCAAAGCGGCCCTCGCACAGCAAGGGGAAACCCGCCTGCACCTGATTGGCGCGCCTTTTCAGATCAAGGTCTGGGAGGCTTTGCTGCGCATCCCCTCGGGCCATGTCACCACCTATAGCGAGATCGCCGGTGCGATCGGCAACCCCCGCGCCGTGCGCGCCGTTGGTACCGCCGTGGGGCGCAATCCGGTCAGCTGGCTCATCCCCTGCCATCGCGCCTTACGCAAATCCGGCGCATTGGGTGGCTATCATTGGGGTTTGCCCGTCAAACGGGCGCTCTTGGCCTTTGAAGGCGCCCGTGCGGACGGGTGAGACGGCCAGACCTACGCGCCTCCATGCGCTGTTTTCCGCCTATTTTACCCGCAATACCGCGCCACCCCTGTTGGGCGGGCCAAAAACTCGGCCTATATACAACGAAACCCTGCCCGAAGCGGGCCAAATTGACCGAGGCACATATATGACACAGACCCCATCGATCACGCCGCGCGCGCGCAGCTTTTCCAAAACCACATTGACCCTTGGCGTGGCGTCGCTGATTGCTCTGTCGGCCTGCACCGACCCGGCGATGATGGATCCTGATGATTCACGCCGCAACACCAAGCAAGGCACATTGATCGGCAGCCTCGTCGGCGCCGCGACCGGTGCTCTGGTTTCGGACGACAAAGGCAAAGGCGCCGTAATTGGCGGCCTTGTGGGCGCCGGCGCCGGCGCTGCCATTGGTAACAACCTCGACAAACAAGAAGCCGCGTTGCGCAATGATCTGGGCAATGACAATGTCACCATCCGCAACACCGGTGACCGGTTAATCGTCACCCTGCCGCAAGACATCTTGTTCGCCACCGACAGCGCATCCCTGCGCCCCGACCTGCAAGGCGATTTGCGCGTTGTTGCTGCGAACCTGAATGATTACCCGAACACCACTGTGCAAGTGTTGGGCCATACCGACAACACCGGCGGCGCGTCCTATAACCTTGACCTGTCTGCCCGCCGCGCGAGCACCGTGGCCAATGTGTTGATCTCCGCAGGCGTCGCCCCCTCGCGCATCGTCACAACCGGTCGCGGCGAGGATCAACCGGTCGCCTCGAACCTCACCGCAGAAGGCCGCGCGCAAAACCGCCGCGTCGAGATTGTGATTCTACCCAACGCCTAAAACACGGGGCTTACCCACGAAACACCCGCCCCGACCCAACACAGGTCGGGGCGTTTGCATTTGCGCGTTTCGGACCGCAGCACGGCAATAAATACCCCCACCGATATCCGCTCCAGGTTCAGCACCATGTCCCAAACACCTCACTCCGACAGCATCGCCGCCCCTGCCACTGGCCCGCTCCTCGGTCTGTCGGGATCGCTGCGCGCCGGATCTTCAAACAGCTTGCTTCTGGCCGAAGCCGCACGGCTATATGGCGGGGCTTACCGCGCTGGAAATCTCGATCTGCCACTTTACCGCGCCGAAATCGAACAGGCCGCCATGCCCGACGCCGTTCTGCATCTGGCGCAATCCATCGCAGATGCCCCGGCCGTGATTATCGCCACACCGGAATACAACAGCGGCCTTTCCGGCGTGTTGAAAAATGCGCTCGATTGGGTCAGCCGCACCAAACTGCGCCCCTTTGCCGGTAAACCCGTTGCCGTGATGTCAGCAGCCGCAGGCATCACCGGCGGCGCGCGGGCGCAGGTGATGCTGCGCGCTTGTCTGACCCCATTTAGGGCGCGGATCGTGGCGGGGCCGGATGTCATGTTGGGCGATTGCCGCACAGCCTTCGATGCCGATGGGCGGTTGATCCGCGAGGGCACCGAAGCCTTGCTCGCGGATCTGATGGCCGCACTGCACCGGGAAGCGGATTAAACCCGGTTCGACACCTCAACCAGATTGCCGTCGGGATCACGCAGATAAATTGACATGATCGGGCCCTGTGCACCCGTGCGCGACACCGGCCCTTGCTCTATGGCGATGCCCGCCGTCGCCAGATGCGCGATCCATATCTCCAGCGGCGTTTGCGACAAAAAGCACAGATCCGCCGATCCCGCCGCCACATGACGGGCTTTGGGTTCAAACTCCGCGCCAAGAATATGCAGGTTGATTTTCTGCGCCCCGAACCTCAAGGCGTGGCGGGGTTGCCCGCCTTGAGGGGTAAAACACTCTGCTCTCATTCCGAGCGCAACATAAAATTCAACGGTTTCCTCTAAATCGCGCACGGTCAAAACCAGATGATCCAGAGCGTCGATCTGTGGCGCATTGCCCTGTTGCATATGTATCCCTTCCTGCGCCGCATGGGCGCCAGCTTCGGCGCGAACTGATGTCAAACCCCTTCGATCGACCACCCGCCGCGCATTTCGCATCCCATCACCGCGCCTTTGAATGAGGCCAAAGCGCCAGCATCCAATCTACCGCCCGATACGAGTGAGAAGGCGCTAGAACCGGCACGGCACAGGCACCGAGGCGCGACAGACCGCGCAAGCGCTAAAAACTTGCTTCCGGCTCGAACCCGTCGGGGATCTGCGCAGCACCGTCGAGCACCAGATCGGCCATGACCTCGCCCACTTTCGGCGCCATGCCAAAGCCGATCTTAAACCCGCCGTTGGCGATATACGCGCCCCTGTGCACCGGATGCGCGCCCAGCATCGGCGCCCGCGACCGTGATCGGGGGCGCACCCCTGCCCAACGTTCCATCACCGGCGCATCGGCCAATACCGGCACCGCCGCACGCGCCGCCGCAAGCACCGCATCCAACTGCGCATCCGTGCTGCGGGGATCGTCATAGTCGCGCTCCGAAGTGGACCCGATCGCCACCGTGCCGTCCGCATGGGGCACCACATGCACGCCCTGTGCAAAGAGCTGTGGCAGACCGCCAGCCTCATACCGCAGCAACGCCCCCTGCCCTTTGACGCCGGCGCCCATGACCCGTGGACGAGAGGCCGACATCGCTATCAAATCCGCCACGCCCGTGCAATAAATCACATGCCCTTCCGCATCCCCCGTGGCAGAGATCTCTCCGCCCTTGGCTCGTAGGGCTTCGGCCAAAGACTGCACCGCCAGACGCGGGTGCATCCGCGCCGACAGCGTATCAAAGATGTAGTATCCGGTCGGGCTTTCGGGTCGCCATACGCCCCATTCGGACGCCTCTTGCGCGTCCACCACCCGCCATTGCGCACGGCCCTGCCATAACGCAGCTGCGCCCGAAACACGGGCTCGGGCCAAATCCAACCCGCGCGCATCCAAGATCGGTTGAACCCGCCCTAAACGGCCATAACCCGTGGGCAATCCGGACGCGGATTCGACATCGGCCCAATACGCTTCGGCCATCAGCAAGCTATCCAGTTGAAAGGCCTTTTTCGGATTCCAGTTTTCCGGCACATGCGGCGCCAAGGCGCCAACCACGCCGCCGCTGGCCCCGGAACCAACGCCATAAGGATCAATCACCCGCACCCGCGCCCCGCGCCGCGCCATCGACCACGCCACCGACAGGCCAAAAATCCCCGCGCCATATATCGTAGCCTCAACAGCCATAGCCGCTCCCCATTGCCATTTGCCCGCAGCCTGCGCATCTTGGGCGGGCGCGGCCCGCTACGACCCGCGCGTTTTCAATCACTTTTAGGGGACCACGCAATGCAAAGCCAGCATGCAGAACTCGAATGGCGCGACAGCGGCGTGCCGGTTTCGACGCATTTCGATGATCCGTATTTCAGCCTCGACAATGGACTGGCAGAAACCGCCTATGTGTTTTTGCAAGGCAATGATTTGCCGCAGCGATTTACCGATGGCTTCCATATTGCCGAATTGGGATTTGGCACCGGACTGAATCTCTTGGCGGCTCTGCGGCTCTGGCGACAAACCGGCCAAAGCGGCGCGCTTCACTTTACATCGTTCGAAGCCTTTCCCATGCGCCCAGACGAGATGCGCCGCGCCCATGAAGCGTTCCCCGAGATTGCCGCAATCAGCGCCGAAATCATGCCGCTACTGGAGGCCACGCCGCGACGTCTCAGCCTGCCGGATCTGGAATTCACCCTCATCACCGGAGACGCGCGCACGACGGTCGCCGGATGGGACCGCCGTGCCGATGCATGGTTCCTTGACGGGTTTTCTCCCGCCAAAAATCCCGAATTATGGGATGCGAATTTGATGAAGGATGTCGCCCGCCACACCGTCCCGTATGGCACCGCCGCGACCTATACCGCCGCCGGATTTGTCCGCCGCAATCTGGCGGAGGCGGGATTTGACGTGCGCCGCATCAGCGGATTCGGCCGCAAACGCCACATGACCGTGGCCCGATTACCCGCCGGTCCCTGCGGCCCACACGACCCGACCGGATGAGCACCGGCCAGAACACCCGCCTTGGCATCATGTTGATGATCGCGACAACCTTTGTCTTTGCGGTTCAGGACGGCGTTTCGCAATATCTCGTGCGTGAATATAATGTGCGCATGGTGGTGATGATCCGCTACTGGTTTTTCGCGCTCTTCGTCATCACCGTGGCCACGGCCCAAGCGGGCGGTTTGCGCTCTGCCGCGCGCACGCCGCAACCGTTGGTCCAAATCCTGCGCGGGACGCTTCTGGCGGCGGAAATTTGCGTCATGGTCTTCAGCTTCAAACTGCTCGGCCTTGTGGAAAGCCATGCGGTGTTCACCTGCTATCCGCTGCTTGTTGCCGCTTTGTCGGGGCGCATTTTGGGCGAACAGGTCGGATGGCGCAGATGGGCGGCTATTGGCATCGGATTCACCGGCGTCATCATCGTCTTACAACCCGGGGTCGGGGTCTTTCGCCCCGCAGCGATCATCCCGCTGATCGCCGCGCTGATGTTTGCGATTTATGGATTGCTGACCCGCTATGCGGCCCGCCGCGACAGTTCCGCCACCAGCTTTTTCTGGACCGGCGTCACCGGCGCCGTGGTTCTGAGCATCGCAGGTATCGGCAGTTGGGAGCCGATGAACGAACCCGATTGGCGATGGATGGGGATGCTATGTCTCACCGGCGCGCTCGGGCATTATCTGTTGATCCGCTGCTATGAAGCGGCCGAAGCCAGCGCTGTTCAACCCTTTGCCTATCTACAATTGGTCTTTGCCTCGGGCATCGGCGTGATGTTCTTTGCCGAGGTGGTGCCCCATCATGTTGCCATCGGCGCGGGGATCATTGTGTGTGCCGGACTTTTCACCCTCTGGCGGGAACGGCGCAATTGACAGCCTGTGCAATCATGAGCGCCGCGCCGCTGCAAAGTGGCCTTCTCGCCACAACCGCCGCATCGGCCCCGGTCAACCGACCATTTGGCGCTAACGAACCGGCACCTGCAACGTATGGCCCGACAATTCGGCGCTGAACGGGATGGGCAAGGGATCACCGCCCAAACGCGCCCGATAAACCGGCAAGCTTTCGGCCACCCGCATCACATAATTGCGGGTCTCGCGGAACGGGATATGTTCGATCCAATCCACCATATCGACCTCCCCCGCCAACGGATTTCCAAATTCCTCCATCCACCGCAAAGGCCGCGACGGACCAGCATTATAGGCCGCCGCGACCATAATCACATTGCCCTCGAACTGTTCGGCCACATGGGCCAGATAGGCGCTGCCCAAGGTGGCATTATACCGCCAATCCTCACCCAAACGCCGCGCGTCATATGGTAAACCCAAACCGGCGGCGACCTCTTTGGCGGTGGCTGGCATCAATTGCATAAGCCCCTGCGCGCCCACGCCGCTGCGCACGCGTGGGTCAAATTCGCTCTCGCGGCGCGCAATCGCCAAGGCCATCTCTCTGGCAATCGGCAGATCCATAAAGCGCATCTCATGCAACGCATAATACGGCCCCGGCAAGGTATGCCCCGCCCGCGCCGACCGCTTGCCGACCATAACCTGCAAATGCGGACGATTCATCGCCTCCAGCATCGCGCCCATTTGCCCAATCTCGGTGCGCTCCAGACTTTCCGCCAGATGGGTATAAAACCGCTCGGCCAAGCCGACCTCCCCCGCCTGCAAAAGCGCACGCGCCACCCGTGCTACCGGACGTTGCAAAAACGCCGCCGTGCGCCAATCATCAAACACCTCATCCCCGGCAAGATCATCATCCACCGGCAATCCCGCCCGTTCGGCGGCCAAAAGTCCATAAAAACTGGTTTGATACTGCGCGCCCAAAACATATCCCCGCGCCGCAGCATCCGCGTCGCCAATCGCCTCGGCAGCACGTCCAATCCAATAGCCCGCACGCCCAATCGAAATTGGCGTTTCCACCGCGTCTCGAAACCGCTCGAAATGCTGCAATGCCAACATCGGGTCATCCAGATAGCGCAGCGCCAGATACCCCGACAGCCATTCCAGATCGGCAAAATTCGACCCAGATTCCAATTGATGCAGCGACGCCAGTTGATAGGCCAATTGCGCCTCGCCCGCCCGCATCAACTGCCGCGCCAACGCGCGCCGCTCGCTGGCCCAGCGCTCGGGCATACCAAGGCCCCCGACGATTTCGGAGCGCGCCAACATCAACGCCGCAGCCTCCTCGGCGGTGCCGCTTTTCATGATCCGTCGGAACCGGTCGTAGGCGAGCCCCGCATCGTCGCGTTGTGCGGTGGGCAGGGATGCAATCATCGACGCCGCGCCGCGATGCCCGTTTTGCACCGCTTGGCGCGCCTGTGCCAAAGCCCAATCCTGTTCACCAACCAAAGGCTGCATCAGCGCCACATCTGCATCGCGCCCACGCCAAAGCGCCATATCAAGCCGCGCCCGGTGATGCGCCTTCAGCAACTTTGCGTAGCGGTCGAGAAACGCTTCGGACAGCTCTGTGCCCAGCTCGAAGTTGCGCCATGCCTGCACCACCAAAGCCTCGGCCAAGGATGGTTTTCCCGCCGCCTCCAATGCGGCGGCATAGCGCAACACACCGCCACCGGTTTGCGGCGCGTGCCCGTCATAAAATGCCAGAACCTGTGCATCTGTGGCGGTGTCGAAACCTGCTTCGGATTGCCTACGCAGATACTCGAGCCCCGGCCAATCCCCATGCGTGGCCAAGAAGTCCCGCACCTGCTCCGGCGTGCCCTGTCCCGCCCGCAATCGCACCCATTCGATCAAATCCGCCCCAAGAGGATCGACCCGCACCGCCAGTTCCATCGCCTCATTCCAACGCCCCGCCTCGGCCAACCGCAGCGCGCTCGCCAAAGGACGCGGCGCAAGACGCGAAGGCGGCAAGGGCGTGACTTCGGACGCCGCAGCGGCCCCTGCATTCGGCAATATGGCCCCCTGCGGCGACGCTTCGGCGGCCGCAACGGGGGTCTCTGCTTCTGCAGGCGCGGGCACCGCAGCCCCCTGTAAACCCGCCTGCACCATCGGACGCACCATCGGGCGCAGAGATGACGACACGGCTTGCGCCGCCACCCCATCGGGCAGACACAGGCCAAGCGCTATGATCCATAGGTTACGCAACATCTCTTGCAATTCCTGCCAAGGCAAAGGATAGACAGCGTCAATCTAATGGTGCGCCCCGCATCCGTCCATTCACAAACTTGGCAGTGCGCCATGGGACGGCTAAAGTCCGCGCCACATCACCCCTGCGGGCCCATCGCCCGTCATTTTGGAAAAGGAGCGTCACATGTTGAAAGGGTCAATGCCCGCACTGGTCACGCCGTTCAAAAACGGCGAGCTGGATCTGGAGACGCTTAAAAAGCTGGTCGAATGGCACATCGGCGAAGGCACACATGGCCTTGTCCCCGTCGGCACAACCGGCGAAAGCCCGACGCTCACCCACCGCGAACATGAAACCGTGGTCGAGGAAGTCGTGCGCGCCGCCGCAGGCCGCGTGCCCGTGATCGCAGGTGCCGGCAGCAACAATACGCTCGAATCGATCCGCTTGATCCAACATGCGGAAAAGGTCGGCGCGGATGCGGCTTTGGTCGTCACGCCCTATTACAACAAACCGACGCAACGCGGGTTGATCGCGCATTTCACGGCCGTGCACGACTGCTGCACCCTGCCAATCGTGATTTACAACATTCCTGGCCGCTCGGTGGTCGACATGATGCCCGACACCATGGGCGAATTGGCCAAACTGCCGCGCATCATCGGCGTCAAGGACGCCACCGGCGATCTGGCGCGTGTCTCCATGCAGCGCATAACCTGCGGCACGGATTTCATCCAACTGTCAGGTGAAGACCCCACCGCCCACGGCTTCAACGCCCAAGGCGGCACCGGATGCATTTCGGTGACGGCCAATGTCGCACCGCGCCTGAGCGCCGATCTACAAAATGCCTGCCTTGCGGGAGATTATGCAAAGGCCGTGGAAATCCAAGACAAATTGATGCCGCTGCACAAAGCGATCTTTACCGAGCCGGGCGTTGTGGGGGTAAAATACGCAATGTCCCTGATGGGTCTGTGCGGGGACGAAGTGCGCCTGCCGCTGACCGGCCTTTTGGACAGCACAAAAGCGATGATCAAAGACGCATTGCAACACGCCGACCTGCTCTAAGCGCCGCGCGCCAAAGATGGCGCGACAGACAAAGAAAAGCCCCGCCAGAGTGATCCAGCGGGGCTTTTTCTTTGTCTGTTGCGTTCGGCCTAAATGCCGACGTCGATGATGGCTTTGGCCAGAACAGGGATCGTCTTTGCGTTCAATCCGGCGATGTTCAAACGGCTGTCCCCAACCATGTAAATTCCATGCTCGACCCGCAACTTTTCGACCATTTCCGGCGCCGCGCCCAAACGCGAGAACATACCGCGGTGCTGCGCGAGGAACCCGAACCGGTCCGAGCCAGACAACCGTTGCAATTCGCCTGCCAAATCGGACCGCAGACCAAGCATCGAATTGCGAACATCCTCCAATTCGGCGGCCCAATCGGCGCGCAAGGCCTCATCTTGCAAAATCATCGTCACCACCCGCGCGCCATGGTCCGGCGGGAAGGAGTAATTTTGCCGGTTCAAAAACGCCAGCGTTCCTTGTGTGACCGCGCGCAATCCGCTGTCCTGGCCGATGGCCATAAGCAAACCGGTGCGTTCGCGGTAAACCCCGAAATTCTTCGAACAACTCGCAGCGATCAGGCATTCGGGCACCGACCCCGCAACCAAACGTGTCGCCGCCGCATCGGCCTCCAACCCGTCGCCAAAGCCTTGATAGGCGATGTCGATCATCGGGATGGCGCCCTTGGCATTGAGCACATCAATGACCTCTTGCCACTGCGTCAGGTTCAAATTCGCGCCTGTCGGATTGTGGCAGCAACCGTGCAACAACACCACATCACCGGCGCGCAGCCCGCCGAGGTCTTCGATCATACCGCCGAAATTCACGCCCCGCGTTTCACCATCAAAGTAACGATATGGCACCGCCTCCATGCCGAGATATTTGAGAATGCTCAAATGGTTCGGCCATGTCGGATCGGACACGAACACCCGCGCATCGGGGTTGGCCAGGCGGATCATTTCAAAGGCCTGACGCACGGCACCGGTACCGCCGGGCGTAGCGGCGGCGGCGATATTGGCGCGCCCCACCGCATCGCCCAAAATCAGATCAATCATCCCATCCGAAAACGCCGGATCGCCAAGCAGCCCGACATAGGCCTTGCTCTCTTGCTCTTCCACCAAACGCCGCTCGGCGGCTTTGACGGCGCGCATCACCGGCGTATTGCCCGAGGCATCCTTGTAGACCCCGACGCCGAGATCGATTTTCGTCTCGCGCGGATCATCCTTATACATCTGCATCAAGGCGAGGATTTTATCCGCCGGTTGCTCTTTCAGGTTTGAAAACATCATGCCTCTCCTGTGGCGACGGGAAGCGTCGGGAACATGCCCCATTCCGCCCAAGACCCGTCATAAAGGGAATAATCCGATTTGCCCAACCGCTCCATCGCGAGGCACAAAATAGCGGCTGTCGCGCCCGATCCACAGGTGGTGATCACCGGCTTTTTCAAATCTACCCCCGCAGCATCAAACGCCAACTTTAATCCTGCCGGCCCTTTTAACGTGCCATCCGCGAGCAGCAACTCGGTGAACGGCACATTCTTAGATCCCGGAATTCGACCACGGCGCAAACCCGGACGCGGTTCGTCCACCTCGCCGCGAAACCGCTCGGGGCTGCGCGCATCGACGATATCATAATCGCCCAATTTGGCAGCCGCAGAGACCTGTGTGACGTCTTTGACCAAGTGATTTTGCCGCCTCACCGTCATGTGGCGATCGCGTATCACTGGCGGCATATCTTCGAGCGGCCTGCCTTCGGATTGCCATTTCGGCAACCCACCGTCGAGCACCGCAACATCGTTCTGCCCCATCAGTTTGAACAGCCACCACACCCGCGCGGCCGAGAACAGGCCCTGACTGTCATAGACCACAACCTGATGCCCATCACCGACGCCCATCGCGCGCATCCGCGACATGAATTTTTCGACCGGCGGCACCATATGCGGCAAGTCCGAGCGCAGATCGGAAATTTCGTCGATATCAAAAAAACGGGCACCGGGGATGTGAGCGGCCTCATATTCCGCCCGCGCGTCACGGTCGACACCGGGAAGAAAGTAACTCGCATCAAGCACCCTGATGTCAGGATCTTTCAAATGCTGTGCCAGCCAGTCAGTGGACACCAGCACGCGAGGGTCATCGCTTGCCATTCGTGGATCATCGCTTGCCATCGTCGGCCCCCAAGATCAGAAATTCAGTTCAAAAATGGTCTTGCCCTTGCTACGCGGCTTGGCCGGATCGTGCAAGCACCACACAAGGACGGCGGCGGCAAAAACAAGGGGCGCAGAGCAAAACTCCGGACTATTCTCCGTGCCGCAACAACCGCGCTTTTTGCCGGCCCCAATCGCGCTTGGCTTCTGTGGCGCGCTTGTCATGGTTTTTTTTGCCTTTGGCGATGCCGATTTTGATCTTCACCATGCCACGATGATTGAAATACATCACCAACGGCACCAACGTCATGCCCTTGCGGTTCGTGGCATTCCATAGCCGTGCCAGTTCCTTACGCGACACCAACAGCTTGCGGCGGCGGCGTTCTTCGTGTTTGAACGACTTCGCCTGTTTGTAGGGTGCGATGTATCCGTTCACCAACCACAATTCGCCATCGTCCACGGTCGCATAGCTTTCGGCGATGTTCGATCCTCCCATCCGCAGGGATTTAACCTCGGACCCTTCCAGGATGATCCCGCATTCGAGATCGTCCTCGATCGCATAGTCGTACCGCGCACGCCGGTTTTCGGCGATGACTTTGTAATTGGGGTCTGTCTTTGGTTTGGCCATGGAGGTGGTATCTATCTGCCCGATGCGGCGCTGTCTATCCTGTCCGGCTTATGTAGGGTGGCGCAGGGCGAAAGCCAAGGCGAGCAGCACACATGCAGACGCAGCGCCCCTGCTTGCGGGGCGCTGCTCTTTATCAACGGTAGGTCAGTCCAGATCTTGCGGCAAAACAAGATTGAGGATGATCGACAACGTCGCCGCTGGCAGCAAACCCGATGTCAGCAGAATTTGTATCGGCTTAGAGGTGTGCTGCAAGGCTTCGGGCACCAATTGCAAACCGAATCCGACCGACAATGAAATCGCGAAGATCACCATATTGCGGCGGCTCCAGACCACATCTGACAACATGTTAATGCCGGCTGCGGCCACCATGCCGAACATCACAATCACCCCGCCGCCCAACACGTTGATCGGCACAGTCGAAACGATTGCACCGAATTTCGGGATCAAACCGCATAGGATCAAGAACACCGCGCCAATGGTGACCACATTTCGGCTCATCACGCCGGTCATCGAAATCAAACCGACGTTCTGGCTGAACGAAGTGTTTGGCAATCCGCCAAAGACACCGGCAATCGCGGTGCCCAAACCATCGGCAAAAGTGGCGCCGGCAATCTCTTTGTCCGTGGCTTCGCGGCCTGCGCCGCCCTTGGTGATACCCGACACATCACCGACCGTTTCAATCGCTGAAACCACCGCCATGAAGCACATGCCGACGATGGTCGCCACGTTGAATTCGATCCCCCATTTGAAGGGAACGGGAGGCGCAAACATCGCCGCGCGTCCCACGTTGGCGAAATTCACCTGCCCCATCAAATAGGCCACGATATACCCCGCAATCAGCCCCAAAAGGACCGAGGCCACGGACCAAAGCCCTTTGGTGAAAAAGCTAAGTAACAAAGAAACGGCGATCACAACCAAGGCCGGAATCCACATCGCCAGCGATCCGAATTCGGGTTTGCCGATCAAGGGCACACCGCCCGCCGCGTATTGAATGCCGACCTTGAGCAGCGCCAAACCGATCATCAAAACGATCAACCCGGTCACCAAGGGCGGCAATGCAAAACGGATGCGGCCAATCACCGTGCCGAGCAGGAAGTGAAAAATCCCGCCGATCACAATTCCGGTCATCAATCCCGAGAGCCCGGCAGTGCCTTGGCCCGCCACCGCCGGTATCATCACCGGCAAAAAGGCAAAGCTCGTCCCCTGAACAATCGGCAAACGTGCGCCCACCGGCCCCATGCCAATGGTTTGAAACAAGGTCGCGATCCCGGCAAAGAGCATCGACATCTGGATCATGTAAATCAGGTTTGGAAACTCCGGCGAATTTGACCCGAACCCAAATCCCGCCGCGCCCGCAACGATAATCGCAGGGGTGACGTTGCTGGCGAACATGGCCAAGACGTGTTGAATGCCCAAAGGCACCGCCTGTGCCATTGGCGGCGTGTAATTGGGGTCGCGCAGCTGATCTGGCGTCCCGAGTGATGCGTTACTCATTGATGTTCTCCCATCAGTCCTTCCGGTTGGAATGCCCGCTCTTTTTGGCGGTTAATCTGCCCCTCTCGATCAAAATGGGTTGATCAAGGGGATATTCTTCAAGGTTCGCGCCCGCGCCGATCCGGTCGATCACGGCAAACAGGCCCGGCGCGGCAAGCGGGGTCAAAACCCCGTGCCATGTGCCGCGTAGAAAATTGATCGCTTGGCCCGGTGCGGCGATAAAGGCGCGCGGCATGGCCGGTTTGCCGTCCTCGTCGGGGGCGACGATCACCAACCATTCATCCATGCTCATCGGCACAAAGGCCTGACTGCCATCGGGGTGACGCTCCATAAGGTCGAGCGTATAGGGCAAGGCGCGCGGATCGGCCTTAAAAATACTGACGCCTGCGCGTCCGTCCGAAAAATCCAATCGCGCGCGGTCGTGATAGCGCCCGCAAAAGCCTTGGTTGATGATTTTGTCGGGATCGCCTGCGGCCTCAAGCACATCGCCAAAAGGCGCAAAAGCCTCTGCCGTCAGCGGTTCGGTGACGATCCGCGCAGTCAAAGCGTCAACCCGACATGCCGGTTCACGTCCTTATAAAGCAGATAGCGGAAGGGCGTGTTCCCGGTCGCAATACAGGCCTGCGGGCAAAACGCGCGCAGCCACATGAAATCTCCGGGCCCGACATCAACCCAATCGTCATTGAGCAAGTAACGCGCCGTGCCCTGCAACACATAAAGCCCGTGTTCCATCACATGGGTTTCGGCAAAGGGAATCACGCCGCCGGGTTGAAAGGTGACGATATTGACGTGCATGTCATGGCGCATGTCGGAGGGATCAACAAAGCGTTGCGTCGCCCATTTGTCGGTGTTGGGCATGGTGTTAAAGGCCACGTCGCGTTCATGGGTGACAAAGGCCGTTGGCCTATCAATGCCCGGCACCGGTTCATACCGCTTGCGAATCCAATGAAATTGCAACGGCGCATCGCCGGTGTTCTTCACCCGCCACCCGCAGCCCGCAGGCAGATAGGCATAGCCGCCCGGCCCCAAAACATGCGCATCGCCGTCGATGATCAATTGCATCTCGCCCGAGGCCACGAACACGACGCCCTCCGCGCCCTTATCGGGTTCGGGCCTATCGCTGCCGCCGCCTTTCGTGACCTCGACCGCGTATTGCGCAAAGGTTTCGGCAAAACCGCTGAGGGGCCGCGCCAATATCCATGCCCGCGTGCCGGTCCAATGCGGCAAGTTCGAGGTCACGATATCGCGCATGGTGATCGCGGGGATGAAAGCATAAGCAGTTTTGAACACCGCCGTGCCTTCGGGGTTCACGTCTTGCGCGGGCAAACCGCCCATGGGGAAGGCATAGCTCAAAACATGTCCTCCAACCGCAGCCGCGCGATGCGCTCGACCTGACGGCAGGCCTCGGAAAATTCAATGTCGCGGTCATGGCCAATCCGGCGCTCGAAAGCGGCGAGAATGCTGGCTTTGTCATGGTCGCGCACGGCAATGATAAAGGGAAACCCGTGTTTGCGCACATAGGCGTCGTTCAATTGAGTGAACTGGGCGCGCTCGGCATCGGTCAATGCATCCAACCCCGCACCGGCCTGCTCGGCGGTGCTTTCGGCGGTCAAACGTTTTGCCGCCGCCAGTTTTCCGGCCAAATCGGGATGCGCGTTCAAAACGCTTAAACGCTCCTCCTCCGGCGCACTGCGGAATACCCGCGCCAAGGCGTTATGCACCCCCGCCGCGCAATCATGAGCGGGGCCAAGCTCCAACCCATGAGCGCGCTCGGCAATCCACGGGCTGTGCTCAAACACGCCGCCATAGGCTTCGACAAATCGCGCGACACTCATCCGGCTGGGGCGCTCGATCTGCTTGGGCGGATGCGCCTTGGCCCAATGCTCGGCCACATCAATCCGGCGCGGGCACCATACGTCTTCGAACCCTTGGATATAGTCGATGAAGCGTTTCAGCCCCGCCAGTTTCCCCGGCCGGCCGATAAGGCGGCAATGCAACCCCACAGACATCATCTTCGCCGCGCCAGCCTCGCCTTCGGCGTAAAGCACGTCAAAGGCATCCTTGAGATAGGTGAAAAACTGCTCTCCGGTGATATATCCCGGTGCGGTGGCAAAGCGCATGTCGTTGGCTTCAAGCGTATAGGGGATGATCAATTGATCGCGCCCGTCTGCGTCGATCCAATAGGGCAGGTCATCGTCATAGGTATCGGAGATATAATCAAACCCGCCCTCTTCGGTGACCAGACGCACGGTGTTTGCGCTGCACCGTCCGGTATACCAACCGCGCGGGCGCGTGCCGGTGACTTCGGTATGCAGGCGGATCGCCTCGGCAATCGCGGCGCGTTCTTCGGCCTCGGGCATATCCTTGTGTTCGACCCATTTGTGGCCGTGGCTGGCAATCTCCCATCCTGCCTCTTGCATGGCTTCCACCTGCGCCGGACTACGCGCCAAGGCCGTGGCCACGCCGTAAATCGTCACCGGAATCTTCGCGCCGGTGAACAGACGGTGCAGCCGCCAAAACCCCGCGCGCGCACCGTATTCATAGATCGATTCCATGTTCCAATGACGTTGCCCTTGCCATGGGGCGGCGCCGGCGACATCGGACAAAAACGCTTCGGAGGCCGCATCGCCGTGCAAGATGCAATTCTCGCCGCCCTCTTCATAGTTCAGCACAAATTGCACCGCGACGCGCGCGCCGTCCGGCCACGCCGCATCCGGTGCCTCTTTGCCATAGCCAAGCATATTGCGATCATAGCGCTGCATCAAACGGATCCCCTTTGCCAAATTTCTATGCGATCCCACCCAAAGGCATTATCAATTTTTTCAAGAAACACTTTCAGGGGTGCTTTGCCAGACAGGATACGCGTATCAATCAGGCAAGCATATACAAAGCTGCACATCAAAGGAGCATCGCATGGCCGACGGCTATCTGACCACCCATGTTCTCGACACCGCCAAAGGCTGCCCCGCCGCCGGATTGCGTATTGATCTCTACCGGATCGAAGGCGAAAGCCGCAGCCATTTGGCCACGATGGCGACAAATGATGACGGACGCACCGATGCGCCAATCCTGCCAAAAGAGGCGTTCGCGGTCGGGGAATACGAATTGGTGTTCGCAGCCGGAGCCTATTTGGACGCTTGCGATACACCACCGGAGACACCGCGATTTTTGAACATCATCCCGATCCGGTTTGGGATTTCCGACGCAGAGGCGCATTACCACGTGCCACTGTTGCTCTCACCATTCAGCTATTCGACCTATCGGGGCAGCTAACGCCCCGCGCCTGCGACACCTGTTGCAAACCACACCGGATCCACCAGCTTGGAACGGCCTTTGGTTCTAGTGCATCTGAGAAATCTCAGCCGGCCAGTTACCCCAACGCATATCCCGCGCCGCGCACCGTGCGCAGGGGATCATCGCCGCCATATACGCAAAGCGCCTTGCGCAGCCGGCCGATGTGCACATCCACAGTCCGCGTATCCACATAGATATCGCGGCCCCAGACCCGATCAAGCAATTGCTCGCGGCTCCACACCCGTCCCGGCTTTTCCATAAAGGTCGACAGCAAACGGAACTCGGTCGGTCCCAATTTCAACGGTTGCTCGTCGCGTGTGACCTTATGGGTTTCCGCATCCAATACGATCCCGTCAAAATTCAACTTCTGCCCCACCGCCGCCGGACGGGTGCGGCGCAATTGTGTGCGCACGCGCGCCATCAATTCGACCACGGAATAGGGTTTCACCACATAATCATCCGCGCCTGTCTCAAGCCCGCGCACGCGGTCGGCCTCTTCAGAGCGCGCCGACAACATGATAATCGGCACATTCCGCGTTGCCGGACGGGTCTTGAGGCGTCGGCAGATCTCGATCCCCGACACGCCGGGCAACATCCAGTCGAGCACAATCAAATCCGGCACCACCTCGTCCACCAACATCAGGGCTTCGTCGCCATTGACCGCACGGCTGACCTCAAAGCCTTCCGCTTCGAGGTTATAGGCCAAGATCTCGCGCTGCGCCGGTTCATCTTCTACCAACAAAACCCGCAAGTGATCTGCCGCCATGGGTTAGCCCTCCACCTCGATGGCCACGGTTGATGTCACATCCGCTTTGGTGCGCGCCTCTTCCGGCATCTCGCCCGTGACCAGATAGATCACCTGCTCGGCGATCGACGTCGCGTGATCGCCCATCCGCTCGATGTTCTTGGCGATGAAGTGCAAGTGCATACAGGCGGTGATGTTGCGCGGGTCTTCCATCATATAAGTCAAAAATTCACGGAACAGCGCATTATACATCTGGTCGACTTCACGGTCGCGCTCGCGCACCGCCTCGGCCATATCCACATCGCGTTGGATATAGGCATCCAGCGACATTTTCAGCATCTGCTCGACTTCGCGCGCCATCCGGCGGATAGATTTGGACGCGCCGCCAACGGGTTGCATTTGCACCAGAACGCCCGTGCGCTTGGCAAGGTTTTTGGCATAATCTCCGCAACGCTCCAAGGATGATGCGATCTTCATCACCGTCAGAACCGTCCGCAAATCGGTGGCCTGCGGCGCCCGCAAGGCAATCACCCGCGCGGCCTCGTCGTTGACCTGCTCCTCAAGGCCATCAATCACCTTGTCGAGCGCGCGCACCTTTTCCGCCAGTTCATCGTCGCGTTCTTCAAGCGAGCGCGCGGCATCGGCGATATTGGCTTCGACAAGGCCACCCATTTTCATGATCAGCGCCTGAATGGCCTCAAGGTCGCGGTCGAAAACGCTGGCGATATGTTGATCGTTTACCATCTGATTATCCAATCCGTCCGGTGATATAGCTCTCGGTGCGCGGGTCGACGGGGTTGGTGAAAATCTGCCCCGTTTCGCCAAACTCCACCAGATTGCCAAGGTGGAAGAACGCGGTTTTCTGACTGACGCGCGCGGCCTGTTGCATCGAATGCGTCACGATGACGACGCTATATTGCGAGCGCAATTCATCGATCAATTCTTCGACCTGCGCCGTCGCAATCGGGTCAAGCGCCGAACATGGCTCGTCCATCAACAGCACTTCGGGTTCGGTCGCAACCGCCCGCGCGATGCACAACCGCTGCTGCTGCCCGCCGGACAATCCGGTGCCGGGCGCGTCGAGGCGGTCTTTGACCTCGTCCCAAATGGCACCACGACGCAGGCTCTTTTCGACGATGATATCGAGATCGGCTTTGGTCTTGGCCATGCCGTGAATGCGCGGGCCGTAGGCGATATTGTCATAAATCGATTTCGGGAACGGGTTGGGTTTTTGAAACACCATCCCGACCTTGGCGCGCAATTGCACCGGATCGACTTTGGGGTCGTAGATGTCTTCGCCATCAAGGCGGATCTCGCCTTCAACGCGGCAAATATCAATCGTGTCATTCATCCGGTTAAGGCAGCGCAAAAAGGTGGATTTCCCGCAACCCGACGGCCCGATAAATGCCGTCACGGTCTTGTCTTCGATATCGACATCGACGTCTTTGATCGCATGGGTGTCGGCGTAGTAAACCTGACAACCCCGGGCCGCGATCTTGATTTCATTCACGTCCACGTCTCTCTCCATTATTCGCATATCATTCATGTCACTTGCCCCTACCAGCGGCGTTCAAAACGGCGGCGCAGCATCACCGCTACGGCATTCATCGCCACAAGGAAAATCAACAATACGATGATCGCACCCGAAGCACGCTCAACAAAGGCCGGATCAGCGCGTTGGGTCCAGTTAAAGACCTGCACCGGAAGCGCCGTGGACGGTTCGCCAAAAAGGCCGCTCTCGGGGCTCCACGCAGCGGGATATTCGCGCACAAAAGCCACCATCCCGATCAAGAGCAAAGGCGCGGTTTCGCCCAAGGCCTGCGCCAATCCGATGATTGTGCCGGTCAAAATGCCCGGTGCCGCCAACGGCAGGACATGGTGCATCACCGATTGCATTTTCGAGGCGCCCAACCCCAGCCCCGCGTCGCGGATCGACGGCGGGACCGCCTTAAGCGCGGCGCGTGTGGCGATGATGATCGTCGGCAATGTCATCAAGGTCAGAACCAGCCCGCCAACAATCGGCGCAGACGCTCGCATACCGGCAAAGTTGATGAAAATTGCCAGACCAAGAATACCGAACACAATCGAGGGAACCGCCGCAAGGTTCGAAATATTTACCTCAATAATGTCGGTCCAACGGTTCTTGGGCGCAAATTCTTCGAGATAGATCGACGCCGCAACGCCGATCACCGGTGCCAGTATCAGAACCGTCAGCATCATGTAGATCGATCCGAGGATCGCCACCCCCAACCCTGCCGCTTCGGGACGTTGATCCGAGGCATCCGGTGCAATCAAGAACGCCCAGTTGAATTTAGTCTTGAGCAAGCCGCGCTCTTTGAGCGCATCAGCCAACATCAATTGCCCGGGCGTCACATTGCCGTCCAACTCGGCGCTGTCCATCGTGACGCGGCCCTTGTAATACCCGTCGATCCGTCCGTTGGCCAGTAAGGTGAAGTCCTGCGTTGTTCCGATCAAATCAGGATCGGCCAAAACCGCATTGCGCACGGTTGCGGCCGCCTCTTTCGAGATGATCTTCCCCGCATCCTTGTCGCTCAGCCCGTCAATCTCGATCCCTTCCTCGGCGAGAAAATCGTTCAAAGAGGTCTTCAATACTCCGGCATAGCCGATGGTTGTCACCTTCTTCAGGTTCGCCAGCTCCCGGCCGCCTTTTTTATCAAGCTTGGCCTCGTTGAGATGCACGGGGATGGTCAAATAGGTCTGTTTAAAGGCGCCCGATCCGGTTCCGACGATCGACACCAACAACATCACCAGAGCCAGAACCCCGATCCCGACCGCTGCAAGGCCATAGGCGCGAAAGCGGGCCTCGGCGGAATTGCGGCGCTTGGTCCGTGCATCCGGTTGCAATAGCGATTTACGCGGGACCGGCACGGCGCCGCTCTTTGACATATTCGCGTCGGTCATTCGTATTGCTCCCGATATTTGCGCACGACGTAGAGCGCCAGCACATTGAGGCCGAGTGTGAACACAAACAGCGTCAACCCCAAGGCAAAGGCCACCAAAGTTTCCGGCGCGGCAAAATCCGTATCGCCGGTCAACTGGCTGACAATTTTAACTGTGATCGTGGTCATCGCCTCAAAGGGATTTACCACCGCGCCAACGCCTGATTTGAACTGTGCCGCTGCGGCGCCCGCGCCCAACACCACAATCATCGTTTCGCCAATCGCGCGGCTCGCCGCCAAAAGGATTGCGCCGACAATACCCGGAAGCGCCGCAGGCACGACCACCTGTTTGATGGTCTCAGATTTTGTCGCGCCAAGCCCCAAAGAGCCATCGCGCATCGCCTGTGGCACCGCATTGATAATATCGTCAGACAAGGAAGACACGAAGGGGATCAACATGACGCCCATCACCAACCCCGCCGTCATCACCGATGATCCGCTTTCACCCAACCCCATCGGCTGTGCAAAGTAGTCGCGCAACATTGGTCCGACGGTGATCAACGCGAAGAGACCGTAAACGATGGTCGGAATACCGGCGAGAACCTCGATCAAGGGCTTGGCCACTGCGCGGATTTTCGGCCCAGCATATTCCGACAAATAGATCGCCGCAAACAACCCGATCGGCACCGCAACCACGAGCGCGATCAGGCTGATGTAAAGCGTGCCCCAAAGCAGTGGCAAAATCCCGAGCTCGCTATCGCCGCGAAAATCCGGTGCCCAGGTCACCCCGAAAAAGAATTCTTTCCACGAATATTGCGAAAAGAAATTCCCGGTTTCCAACAACATTGACATCACAATGCCGACGGTGGTGAAAATCGCGATGGAGGCAGAAAAAATCAACAGCACCAAGATCCATCTCTCGGCTGCATTGCGCGCGCGATACTCCGGCGAAATTCTGGCCAGCGCCAAAACCGCCCCCGCAAGAGACAGCGCCAGAACCACCCATGGCACCCCGACGTCCATGCCCTCTGGCAGGGAGAATCCGTCGGATTTCAACGCGACCTGCCGCACCATCATATATGCCAGAAACAGAGCCGTCGCAGGCACAAAAGCCGTCAGCGCCGTGTTGAGCCCGTGGTAAACTGCGCGCGAATGGCGGCGCACCGACCCATCCGTCGCAGCGATCCGCAGGCGCCCAAAAAAATACCCCACGACGGAAATCACGAGGACGCAGATAAAGGAAAGAGCCAAGGACATGCAGAATTCGCTTTTGCTTTGGGTAGAAGAGTGGCGGCCTGCAATCAGGCCACCACCGAGAGTGCATAAGCCTTTGGCTTACATGGCGTTGCCACCTTCGACAGCCGCCTGGGTTTGCTCAAGCTCGGGATCAGACACGAGGCCATATTCGGCGAGCGGGCCATCGGGGCCAGCCATGTCGTCAGAAACGAAGAACTCGGCATATTCTTGCAAGCCGGGGACCTCGCCCAAATGCGCACTCTTGACGTAGAAATAGAGCGGACGCGACACGGGATATTCACCGGAAGCAATGCTTTCGGTCGAAGGCGCAACGCCGGACATGGTTGCGACCTGCAACTTGTCGGTGTTGTTTTCGTAGAAGGCCAGACCGAAGACACCGATGCCGTCTTTGTTGCTTTCGATACGGGCAAGTGTTTCGGTGTAATCGCCGTCAATATCGACCGAAGTGCCATCGGTGCGCAGCGAGATACAAGCCTTCTCGGCAGCTTTCTTTTTGGCCTTGTCGCTGTCGCCTTGCGCCACTGCGAGGAACGCTTCAAAGGCGCCGGTGTCTTCACATCCTTTAAGGATCACTTTGTCTTCAAACACTTCGCGCGTGCCGTGCTTGGTGCCGGGGACAAAAGCTTGGATATTTTGCGCCGGAAGGTCCGGGTTCACATCGGCCCATGTTTTGTTCGGGTTGGCGACGATCTGACCATCTACGACGATCTTGTCGGACAGCGCCAAAAACCAATCGGACGGCGTGTATTCGAAACCGTTGCCGTTGATGTCCGAGGCAAAGACGATGCCGTCATAACCGATGCGGACTTCCATGATATCGGTCACACCATTCTCGGCGCAGGCCTTGATTTCGGAGTCTTTGATTTTGCGCGAAGCATTTGCCACATCGATGGTGCTTTCGCCGACACCTCCGCAGAATCTCTTGAGACCGGCGGACGAGCCGCCCGATTCCACAACCGGTGTCGGGAAGTCAAAGTTTTCGCCAAACGCTTCGGCAACGATGGCCGCATAGGGCAGGACGGTCGAAGAACCGGCAACTTGAACTTGGTCACGCGCCGAAGCCGCAGTGGCGGAAACGGCAGCGATCGCCAGAGCGGAGGCGGACAGTTTGATAAGGGACATGATAGCTCCTACAGGGTTATATCTCGCGGCCGACTTCATCTTCGGCCTTAGGGTGACCTAAAACCTCGGCATGTCGCTTATGTAATGGTTTTGTAACAGGTTTATGAAACCCTGAAAAATACACCTAACTTATTGAATTAGAACAATTAAAATACGCCATCATAGATCAAAAATGGCACAAAAGCGCCCCATGGCACCCCTCAGACGTAACAAAGAATCAAACCGCCCGCGCCGGATGATAACAAAAAAGCCGCCCCATTTCCGGGGCGGCTTCATGTTTGCGATCTGCAGCGGCTTCATCCTCGTAGCGTGCCGCCTGTCGCCTTGGCAACCTTTTCGACAATCTTGGCGCTGACCGCCTCGATATCCGCTTCTTTCAGCGTTTTGTCGACCGGTTGCAACCGCACCGTCACGGCGATGGATTTCTTCCCCGCACCCATCTGGGCTTCGGCCGTCTCGCCGGTGAATTCATCGAACACATGCACGTTCTCGATCAAAACCTTATCCACACCTGCCGCCGCATTGACCAATGTCAGCGCTTCAACATCCGTGTCGACCACAAAGGCAAAATCGCGTTCAACCGCTTGCAGATCGCGGATCGCCAAAGCAGGCCGCGTCGCGGATTTCTTCTTCGGCAATGGCACCTCGGCGGGATAGATCGTGAAGGCAACCACCGGCCCCTTGACGCCCATTTCGGCCAGAACCTTGGGGTGCAACTCCCCAAAGACACCCAAAACCTTTTTCGGCCCAAGGCAGAGTTTACCGTGACGCCCCGGATGCCACCACGCGTCGGCGCCGCGCAGGATTTGCACCTTGGCGGGGGCACCAATGGCGGACAAAACCGCTTCGGCATCGGCCTTGGCATCATAAAGATCAACGCTGCGCATCTCGCCATGCACATCGCGCGGACCGGTGCGGCCCACAAGAATGCCGCTGATCTGCACCTGTTGATCGTCCGGCTCTCCACCGCTGAACGCTGGGCCAACCTCGAACAGCGCCAGATCATGAAAGCCGCGCGATTGGTTGCGCGCCGCCGCTTGCAGCAAACCGGCCAACACCGACGGGCGCATATGGCTCATTTCGCTGGAAATCGGGTTTTCGAGCATCGTCGCATCGGTGCCGCCGCCGAACAGCGCCGCAGAGGCCTGATCGATGAAGCTATAGGTCACACATTCATTATACCCCAAGCTCGCCGCCATCCGCCGCGCCGCGCTTTCGCGCACCTGCGCCCGGCTGAGGATCGGGGCGGGAATGCCGTCCGTTCCGCGCGCCAAAGGCCGCCCTTCGAGCTTGGTCAGGGACGCCACACGCGCCACCTCTTCGACCAGATCGGCAGAGCCCTGCACATCGCCGCGCCATGACGGCACATGCGCCATATCGCCTTCGATGACAAAGCCCAACGCCGTCAACGTGCGGCGTTGCTCGTCGGCGGGAATGTCCATGCCGACGAGGCTTTGCACGCGGTCGGTATCAAGCTTATAGGCCCGCGCCACATCGGGCACCTCGCCCGCGACAACGACTTCGGAGGCCTCACCGCCGCAAAGATCAAGGATCATCTGCGCGGCATCCTCGATGGCCTGCATGTTATATGCCGGATCGATGCCACGCTCGTTGCGATAGCGCGCGTCCGAATTGATCTTGAGCGCGCGGCCGGTTTTAGCGATCTGGATCGTGTCCCAAAGCGCCGCTTCAAGAAAGACGTTTACCGTCTCTTCGGTGCAGCCCGTCGCCGCGCCGCCCATGATACCTGCGATGCTTTCGACGCCCGTGTCATCGGAAATCACCACCATGCCCTCGGCCAGCGTATAGTCCTTGTCGTCAAGCGCGGTCATCACTTCGCCGCCTTTGGCGCGATGAATGCGAAGATCGCCCTTAACCTTGTCGGCGTCAAAGACATGCAGCGGCCGGTTGCGGTCATAGGTGAAGAAATTGGTGATATCGACCAAAGCCGAAATCGGGCGCAAGCCGATGGCGCGCAAACGGGTTTGCAACCATTCCGGCGACGGTCCGTTTTTGACGCCGCGGATCAGCCGTCCGGCGAACACGTCGCATCCGGCCTCACGGGCATCCGTGTCGATGCTCACACCGATGGGCGAGGCAAATGCGCCCGCAACCTTGGCCGTTTTGGCGGGCTTCATCGTGCCAAGCCCGCGCGCCGACAAATCCAACGCAATACCGAGCACGCCAAGCGCATCGGGGCGGTTCGGCGTGATGGCAATGTCGATCACCGGATCGACCTTGGCCGGATCATGCTCAGTCAGCCAATCGGTGAATTTCTGCCCGACCTCGCCCGAAGGCAATTCGATGATGCCGTCATGTTCCTCGGAGAGTTCCAATTCGCGTTCGGAGGCCATCATGCCGTGGCTTTCCACGCCGCGAATATTGCCCACCGAAAGCGTCACATCGATGCCGGGCACATAATCGCCCGGTTTACACAGAACCACAGTGATGCCTTCGCGCGCATTGGGTGCGCCGCAAACGATTTGCTTCTCGCCCTCGTCGGTTTGCACGGTGCAGACGCGCAATTTATCCGCATCGGGATGCTTTTCCGCATGGGTGACTTTGGCGAGGGTAAAGCCCGACAGCTTGGCCGCCGGATCAATGACCTCTTCGACCTCAAGCCCGAGGTCGGTCAGTGCATAAAGGATCTCGTCCAGCGTCGCGGTCGTATCCAGATGCTCTTTGAGCCAAGAGAGTGTAAATTTCATTTTTCGGTCTCCTTGTGGAGGAAAATCTTAAACGAGGGGTCGGGCCGTTCGGGATGTCTGCGCGCATGGCAGCCGTCCCGTGGCGGGCGTTTCGCGCGCACCCTTTGGGCGGGCGCGATGCGGGACCAAAAGGCCCCGCCGTCCTAACGGCTGAGCCCTCCGTGCAATGTCGGCTGGTTCAAACACGAGAACCCGTAGTGGCGCAGCCAGCGCAAGTCGCTGTCGAAAAACGCGCGCAGGTCGGGGATACCGTATTTCAGCATCGCCAAACGGTCGATGCCCATGCCAAAGGCAAAACCTTGCCACGCGTCGGGATCAACGCCCGCCGCTTGCAAAACCTTGGGGTGCACCATGCCGGAGCCGAGGACTTCCATCCATCCGTCGCCTTCGCCGATGCGCAATTGGCCATCCACCCAAGAACATTGAATATCCACTTCCGCCGAAGGTTCGGTAAAGGGGAAATGCGACGCGCGGAAACGGGTTTTGATGCCTTCGATCTCGAAAAAGGCGGCAAAGAACTCCTCCAGAACCCATTTGAGGTTCGCCATAGAGATATCCTTGCCGATGGCGAGCCCCTCGACCTGATGGAACATCGGGGTGTGGGTTTGGTCGTAATCCGACCGATACACGCGCCCCGGCGCAATCACGCGGATCGGCGCACCGCTTTTCTCCATCGCGCGGATTTGCACCGGCGAGGTATGGGTGCGCAAGACATGCGGCGGGCGGTCGTCGCCTTCCGCACGGTGCATATAGAAGGTGTCGAATTCTTGCCGCGCGGGGTGGTGCGGCGGGATATTGAGCGCATCGAAATTGTAAAAATCATTCTCGATCTGCGGCCCTTCGGCGACGGCGAATCCGAGGTTGGCAAAAATCGCGCTGATCTCTTCGGTGACTTGGCTGACCGGATGCACGGTGCCTTGGGGGCGTCCACGAGACGGCAGGGTCACGTCGAGCCATTCCGTCGCCAAACGCGCATCCAAAGCCGCATCGGACAAGGCCGACTTCTTCGCCGTCAGCGCCGTGTTGATCTCGTCCTTGAGGGCGTTCAATTTCGGCCCGACACTTTGGCGCTCTTCGGGGGTCATTTTGCCAAGCTCGCGCATCTTGAGCGCGACCTCGCCTTTTTTACCCACAGCAGCGATGCGGATCTCTTCCAGCGCCGCCTCGTCAGAGGCCGCTGCGATTGCCGCGATATACTTGTCTCTCAGATCGTCCATCCGATCCTCCTGTTCGTCCTTGGTCCCATCGACACGCGGATGCGGGCGGGGTTTGGGCCGTTGCTACCCAGCGGGGCGCGCAAACGCAAGAAGCCGCGGCCCATAAAGGCCCGCGGCTTCTCAAATGTCTAATCCCTGAACGGGATGGGTTACGCGAGCGCCGCCTTGGCTTGATCAACGATCGCGCCAAATGCTTCGGGCTCATGCACGGCCAGATCGGCCAGAACCTTACGGTCAACTTCAATACCGGCCAAGGACAGGCCGTTGATGAAGCGCGAATATGTCAGCGCTTCGTCGTGGCTACGCACGGCGGCGTTGATCCGTTGGATCCACAGCGCGCGGAAGCTGCGCTTGCGCGCCTTACGGTCGCGTGTGGCGTATTGGTTGGCCTTGTCCACGGCCTGCGTGGCGACGCGGAAAGTATTCTTACGGCGACCGTAATAACCTTTCGCGGCTTTGATGATTTTCTTGTGACGCGCGTGCGCGACGGTTCCGCCTTTGGTACGAGACATATCAAACCCTCCTTAGCGCGAATACGGCATCATCGACTTGACGATTTTCTCGTCAGGCGCCGACAGCGTGGTTGTTCCGCGTGCATTGCGGAGGAATTTATTGGTGCGTTTGATCATGCCGTGCTGCTTGCCCGCTTGCGCGGCTTTCACACGACCGCTGGCCGTCACTTTGAACCGCTTTTTGCAGCTCGATTTGGTCTTCATCTTGGGCATTTCCGTCTCCTGATTTTGGGTCGGTGTCAAACGCGACTCGGCATGCCACTTCGGGCCGGTCGCGCGATGGAAGCGCCTCATTAGGCGCAAACAGGTAAGCTGGCAAGCAAAAATCCAGCGTCCACCCCTAAAAATCATGGGGCGAACGCTGGATTATCTTGGCTTCGCGGTGCTGGATCGCGGACGGCTTATCTGCGCGCGCGTTGCATCGCAGACCCCGCTTCAAGCCCGAAGGCAAAGGCCTGCGCCAGATTCGAGCCTTGCTTGGGCGCCTCTGCATGCGGGGGCTCTGCGGGGGTGCTGATCCGCTCGGGCTTTGACGCTGCGATGGCAAACAACACCGCCGCCAACCCGAAATACACCAAGGCGATGATCAATGCCGCACCTTGAGGCGCGTAATGCACCTGCAAAAACAGCCATGCCGCGACGGTCAAAAAACCCGCCCCGACAAGCAACGCGATCAGTGCCACAAAGGATAGCGCGACTTGACGCGCCATCCTTCCGGCTTTGAATTTCAAAGAGGTGAGCATTGGCGCACTCTTATTTACGCGCCAGAAACAAACCGGCAATGAAACCGATACCTGCGGCTACACCCACTGACAGCGCGGGTTTTTCCTGCACAAACTCTTCGGCCTGTTTGCTCAATTCGGCAGACTGCTCGCGCAACTGCGCCACCTGTGCCTCGCCTGTGGCACGGGCCGATGCGGCGCGCGCCTTGGCACCCTCTTTCAGATGCTCGCCTTGGGTCTTGCCGTACTCTGCCAATGTGCCAGTCAAGGCGGCCAAATCAGCTTTGAGCGCATCAACCTGCGCAGCCAGATCTTCGGTGGTGGTTTCAGCGGATTTCAATTTGGTTGCAGTCGCCATGATGTCTCTCCTGAGTATATATGAAACCGGCAGCGCGCGGTGCGCGATACTGCGGGCCGTTATTGCAGGTATAACGCACCTCCGGGGCATATGGTTCCATCCGCGTGCAAGAAAATGATCCATAAAATACGGGAACCGAACGGTGCGACGGCGCGTTATTTATCCACAACGCGCATCCTGCGCCTTCTCAACCGGAAAGGATCAAGGCCATGCTATATTGGGCTGTAATTTTCTTCGTTGTCGCTATTATCGCCGGCGTGTTCGGCTTCGGTGGCATCGCCAGCGCCTCCGCTGGCATCGCTCAACTTCTCTTTGTGATCTTCTTTGTGCTGTTCATTGTTGCAATGGTGGTGCGGGCGCTCAAAGGCCGCACGCCCTGAATGTGACTTGCGGCGCGGGCACCACAGGCCCGTGCCGTGTCAGCCTTGCAAGTCAGAGCAGAAGACAGGAAAAAGGCCGCACGGTTTATACCGCGCGGCCCTTTCTATTGCTTTTTGCTCTATCGCCGGTGTTGAACGATCATCCGCGCCGCAACGCCTCGCGACACCCGGGCGCCGCCACTCACACCAACAAGGTTTCCGTCGACGAAAAGAACATCGCCTGGCTGGCAGCAAGCCGCACCTGTTCCTCGCTATAGGGTTTGGTGATCAAAAACGCCGGTTCGGGTTTTTCACCCGTGAGCAAACGTTCGGGGAAAGCCGTGATGAAAATCACCGGAATATCGCCCAGCGCCTTGAGAAGATCATTGACCGCGTCAATCCCTGACGAATTATCTGCCAATTGGATATCGGCGAGGATCAAATCAGGCCGCTCGGCCTTGCCCAATGCCACGGCCTCAGTGCGGGTGCGCGCAACGCCGGTGATCGCATGGCCCATGTGGGAGACGATGCTTTGCAAATCCATCGCGATAATCGCTTCGTCCTCGATGATCATGACCTTGCCCAAAATGCTATCGGCGATCTCGCGCTGTGCGATGGCGATCAATTCTTCTGCTTCGGCGTCGGAGACATCCATGATCTGCGCGACCTGACCAAAACGGAACTCTTCCACCGTATGAAGCAAAAGCGCCTCGCGGGTGTTGCGGGTCAGTTTCGACAAATGCGCCTGCGCTTTAGCAAAGGCTCCGTCTTTACCGGTTTCAACCGGCGCGCCGGAGCTGGCCCAAATCGCATGGAAGGCACGAAACAGCGCAACTTTGGCATCCAGTTCTTTATCGATGATATCAGGCGTTTCAAGCATCGCCTCAAGCGTGGCCGCAGCATAGGTATCGCCCGATGTTTGCGATCCGGTCAGCGCCCGCGCGTAACGACGCAGGTAGGGCAGGTTTTGGCCGATCTGGGTTACGAAATCACCACCGGTTTGTCCCGCAGTGGCTTCGTTCTCATTCGCAGCGGAAATCGTCATTGTAGAAAACACCCTTTTTTTCGTTTTTCAGGAACCAAACGCCGCAATCTGCGTTAAGTTCCAAGAAATCTCTTCAGAACCAGAAAATATCGTAGAAGGTCAGCATGTCGAACAAAAAACCAGACAGCAATGTGCAAAGGCAAATTGATGAAAACCTGCGGCGGGTGTTTCAGGCCACCGAGGAAGAGGCTTTGCCGGACCAGTTTACGCAACTTTTGGCTCAGCTTCGAGAACAAGAGAACCAGAGCGAGCGCGTAAAATGAGCGCCCCCACCCCCGTGGTAGACAAATCCAGCGCTGCCCAACCCATCGCCAAAGTCGATCCGCGCGATGCCATCATCGAGCATCTGCCCGCCCTGCGCGCCTTCGCGCTCAGCCTGACCCGTAACGGATCGGCCGCCGATGATCTTGTGCAAGATACCATCGTCAAGGCGTGGAGCAAATTTGCCAGCTTTAAGCCCGGCACCAATCTGCGCGCATGGCTTTTCACAATCCTGCGCAACACGTTTTATTCGGGGCGCCGCAAATCCAAACGCGAGGTGGCCGATGTCGATGGCGCCTATTCCAACAATCTGGCCTCGAAACCCGAACATGACGGTCGTCTGGCTCTGCAAGATTTTCAGCGCGCCTTTGTCCAATTGCCGGATGAGCAACGTGAAGCATTGATCCTCGTCGGAGCCTCGGGCTTTACCTACGAAGAGGCCGCCGAGACATGCGGCTGTGCCGTCGGCACGGTCAAAAGCCGCGCCAATCGCGGGCGCGCGCGTCTGGTTGAATTGTTGAAGCTGGACGATGAGGACAAACTCGAACTCACTGACGAATCGACCATGGCCGTGATCTCCGCCAATGCCAATCCGACCGGCTGACGGCGAATAGATGCGCGTTAAAACTACTGATAGGCTTGCCTTTAGGCTAATCATGATGTTGTCGGTGGCTTTGCTTCCGGTGGGGTTGATCGCCTTTTTTCAAACTCAAAACGTCGCACGGCAGGCCGAAGAGCTGAGCCGTGCCGCCGTGCTTGGCCGGACTTTGATCGCCGTCGAGCCGCAGCGCACCTTGCTTTATCGCGGCTTTGCTGCGGCACGGGTTCTGGGCGAGGAAATCAAGGAAACGCTGGACGACCGCGCAACCTGCACCCGCACCACGCAAAATTTTCTGCGCTCGCATCCCGAATATGTGCTGGCGATGTTTGTGCCGCTGGATGGCGTTTCAACCTGCAATTCCAACGCCCGCCCCGCCGATGTACGTCAAAGCGAAGTCACGCGCCGAATGATCGAAAACCCGCGCCCGCGGGTGATGAACCTCCAAATGGGCCGCGTTTCGCAACGCCCTGTGATCGTGATTGTCCAGCCAATCACTGTCGAAGGCGCCTACATCGGGTTTTTGTCGCTGTCCCTCCCCTATGAGGACGTACCACACGATGTGCCGGGTCAAAACGCGCTGCGCCACGACGATCACCGTCCGGGTTTGCAAGATCTGCCAACCGGCAGCAAACCGGTGCAACTGATCAGCTTCAATCAGGACGGCGATCTTTTACTCACTCTCAGCGACCGCGAGGCCGCAGATACCGAATTGCCGAAGGGATATGCGCTAACCTCAATTGCGCTGCAGCGGGCGCAAACTTTTTCGGCGTTTAATCAAGAAGGGGCGGCACGAATTTACTCTGTCGTACCGGTCATCCCCGGCGTAGCCTATAGCTTTAGCGTCTGGAAAACTGCGGATTTCCTTGGCGATCGCAATCTGATTGACCGCGCGGCCTTCCTGTTCCCGCTGATCATGTGGCTGCTCAGCCTGCTGGTGGCTTATGTCGCAGTGCACCGCTTGGTGATCCGTCATGTGCGCGCCCTACGCTTTAAAATGCGCCGGTTCGCCGCCGGCAGCCGCAGCTTTTCGCCGGACGATGTGCGCCCTGCACCCACCGAATTGCGCCAAATGGAAGAGACGTTCAACCAAATGGCCCACACCATTTCACTGGACGAAGCCGAGCTGGAAGACGGTCTGCGTGAGAAAAATGTCCTGCTTAAAGAGGTCCACCACCGCGTCAAAAACAACCTGCAACTCATTGCCTCGATCATCAGCATGGAGACCCGCAAAACCCAGAGCGACGAAACCCGCGCCGCTCTTCGCCGTGTGCAAGACCGCGTTTTGGGCCTCGCCACCGTGCATGGCAACCTGTACAAAACCTCGCGTCTGGCTTCTGTGCATGCCCGCACTCTGCTGACCGAGGTGATCAACCAAACGCTCAAATCGTCGCTACCGCCCTCCGGCGTGTCGGTCGATGTGGATATCGATGATTTCTCTCTGCTCCCGGATCAGGCCGTGCCGCTGTCGCTTTTAACCACCGAAGCGCTGACCAACGCAGTGAAATACCTTGGCCGCCCCTCCAAAGACCGCCCGCCCGCCATTTCGGTTCAGTTCAAACAGCTACCCGATGGTCAGATCGACGTGGTGATCAGCAACACCACAGGCACCCATGTGGATGAAATGCCCCATATCGGCACCAGCACCGGCCTTGGCGGTCAATTGATCAAAGCCTTTGCTATGCAAATCGGTGCAACGCTCGACATATCGGATACAGCGGGGGTCTACCGGCTTCATCTGCTGCTGACCTTGGCCGAAGACACACCGGAGGAAGACGACGCACAAGACGGATTTTCCACCCAACCGGAGACCTAGACCAATGGCCCATGCAATCCCTGCCGCGCCGGATCCGTCCATCGCGGCCGCTGCGCCGCGTCCCGATACGGCGGATGCCCCGATCCAAACGCTCAAAGTGCTGATCACCGCCGAAGAAGCCTTCCCCGAACTGGAGCGGCTTTTTCTGACCGCGCGCCACCATATTCGCGCCAGCTTTCGCGTGTTCGACCTTGCCACCAAGTTGCGCAGCACAGAGGCGCGCGCCATTGGTGATACATGGTTGGATCTTGTCGCGCACACCTTGTCACGCGGTGTCGAGATCAACATCGTGATCGCGGATTTCGATCCGATTGCTGCCGCCGATCTGCACCGAAGCACATGGCGCAGCGTCCGGCAATTCACCGCCGCCGAAGCCATCGCCGGCGATACCGCCCGATTGTCGGTCAAGGCGGCACGCCATCCGGCCCGCGTCGGGGTGATGCCGCAGATGATCTTTTGGCCCATGGCGGCACAAAGATTGCGCCACCATTGCCGCGATCTCGCCCAGCTGACGCCAGCCGTCCGCCACACACGGTTGCGCGACATGCCGAACCTGCGCGCCAACTTAAAACCCGTCACAGAGGCGCACGACCAACCGCGCGCTCGATTTACGCCGCCGCCGCATCTTTACCCGGTCACGCACCACCAAAAGCTTGCCTGTTTCGACAGCGAGACACTCTATATCGGCGGGCTGGATTTGGACGAGCGACGATTCGATACCAAAGATCACAAGCGCGCCGCAGGGGCGACATGGCATGATGTGCAATTGATTGTCACCGGCCCCGTGGTTGCCGATGCCGAAACACATTTGCGCGGTTTTCACGCCGCGACCCAGGCCGGCGCGGCGGCGCCAAAGCCCCCGGCCTCGCCGGATTTTCTAACCACGCTCTCACAAGCTCGCGGTTTCGGCCCCACCGCAATTGCCCCGCATAACATCTCTGCATCCTTGCTCAAGGCACATTTGCAGGGGATCAAGGCGGCGCGCAGGCTTATTTATATCGAGACACAGTTCCTGCGTGATCGAAGGATATCCAAAGCCCTCTGCGCCGCAGCCAAGGCGCGCCCAGAACTGCGCGCGATTATAATCCTGCCCGCCGCACCCGAAGATGTCGCATTTGAAAACAACACCGGGCCTGATGCACGTTTCGGCGAATATCTACAGGCGCGCAATCTGCGCCATATGCGCCGCGCCTTTGGTGCCCGCCTCTTTGTGGGCGCACCGGTGCGCCCCGTCACCGCCCCCGACACAGATGCCGACGAAGACGCAGACCAAAATCGCGCCGCACTGCACCGCGCTCCGCTGATCTATGTGCATGCCAAGGTGTCGATTTTCGACGATCAAAGCGCCATCGTGTCCTCAGCCAATCTCAACGGTCGGTCATTGCGGTGGGACACCGAGGCCGGTTTGCGGATCACCGATCCCGAGCAAATCACCCACCTGCGCCAACGGGTTTTTTCCCATTGGCTGACCGACGACGGAACAGCAGCCCATTTCGATCCCGCAACAGCGCAAGCCGCTTGGGCCGACACCGCGCAGGAAAATGTCACCCGTCCTCCGGAACGCCGCGAGGGGTTCATCGTTCCCTATGATCGCCGCGCCGCCGAAAATTTCGGCGCGCCGGTGCCGGCCGTGCCCGAGGAAATGGTCTGACCTATTCGCCCAAAGCCACGCCTTCGCGGCGTGGATCGGCCCCACCGGACAACCGCCCGCCACGCATCTCAATCGCATGTAGCCCTGAGTTCAGATCGCGCGTCGTGACCTCATATCCCATCTCTTGCAGCGCGGCGCGTTGCGCTTCGGCGGCAGTGCCTTCCTCGACATCATAGATGCCAAAACGGTTCACTAAATGCGGCATCGCCAGTGCGGATTGCACATCCATCCCCCAATCGGCCCAAGCAATAATTGCCTGCGCCACATAGCCGATGATGCGGCTGCCGCCGGGGCTACCGATCACAAGAACCGGCACGCCATCCTTCATCACAATCGTCGGCGCCATCGAGGAGCGCGGACGCTTACCCGGCTCGACGCGGTTGGCGATGGGCACACCATCGTTGTGACTGCGAAAGGAAAAATCCGTCATCTCGTTATTGAGCAAAAATCCCCCCGCCGTCATCAAGCGGCTGCCAAAGGCGTTCTCCACCGTGCTGGTCATCGACAACGCGTTGCCATAACGATCTACGATCGACATATGCGTGGTCGAAGGCAATTCGATCGCCTCGTCATCGGCCCATATCTGCGCGTGATCCCATTTGGGATGGCCCGCTGGGGCCGTCTCGATCCGTCGCCCCTCCGCCATCAAAGCGCTGCGCGTCGCCAGATACCCTGCCTCAGTCAGCCCTTTGGTCGGCATCGGCACGAAATCACTGTCGGCCATATAGCGCCCGCGATCGGCAAAAGCGAGACGCGAAGCATCACCGATCAATCGCCAGCTATGCGCATTTTCTGGCCCCAACGCCGCCAGATCATAGGCGTTCAGCATACCCAAAATCTGCCCCACGGTGAGGCCCCCCGATGACGGCGGTCCCATGCCACAGACCTCATAGACGCGGTAAGGCGCGCAAACCGGCGGGCGTTCCTTGACGCGGTAAATTGCCAGATCAAGCGGCGCGAGCCGTCCCGCGCGCGGCGCATTTTGAACCGTCTCAATGATATCTTGTGCCACCTTGCCGCTATAAAATGCTGCGGCGCCGCGCGTGGCCAACGCCCGCAGCGTCTCGCCATATTCCGAATTGTCGCGTATATCCCCCACCGCCAAAGGCGCACCTTTGGGTAAAAAATACGCCGCCGCGCGCGGATCGCGCGCCAAACGTTCCGCGTCACGGGCAATCAAACCAGCCAAACGCGGCGACACCGCAAACCCGTTATCCGCCAATGCAATGGCCCGATCAAACAGGGTGGTCCACGCGGTCTTGCCCCAGCGCTCATGCGCGGCGTGCATCAAGGCCGGTGTGCCCGGCGTGCCGACAGACAAACCGCCCACCACCGCATCGAAGAACTTCAACGGCGCGCCGGCATCATCCAAGAACAAGTCAGGCGTGGCGGACAAAGGTGCGGTTTCGCGCCCGTCGAGTGTCGTCAAGGCACCGCTTTTCGCATCATACCACACCAGAAACGCCCCGCCGCCAAGACCCGAGGATTGCGGTTCAACCAAGCCTAAAACCGCCTGCGCGGCCACCATCGCATCCGCCGCCGTGCCACCCGCGCGTAAAATCTCCGCCCCCGCTTCGGCGGCCAAAGGATGCGCCACGGCGATCATCCAGTCCTGTGCCGCAACCGGCTGACCGGCGTCTTTCGCTGCCATGGCGGCCAAGGTCGCGGGCGCGAATCGATCCGCCAGCCCCCCCATACCCGTATCCGGCACTGTTGAGCGCGCCTCCGGCGCCACTGCATCCGCAGCTTGCTGCGCCGCGACAGGTGAGGCCAGAACCAAGGCCAGCGCGGCGACAGACCGGCGGGCCGCACGGGCAAGAGCGGACAACATGATGGCAAAACCTCCATTGGATGCCCTGCACTATCTGCCCTTACCCCGCCGGAGGCAATGCCAAGCCGCTTTGGCCCTTGGGCCGCCATGTCCATTCCAATGCCCATAGCAAGAATAGGCAAATCCTATCGCTCATGGATCACTGTTATTGATTTCATCCGCAAAACCCGTCTAGCTGATTGGAACGGAGGAGCCCCATGACCATCACCGCCCCCGCGCACCAGCGCCTGCCATCGCCGCAAAGCATAACCGACGCCTGCAACGCCGCGCTCGCCGCATATGCCGATGCCGAAGGCCCGCTCTTGCCGATCTTGCACGAGGTTCAAGCCCGGCTGGGATGCCTCCCGAACGCGGTGTTCCCAATCGTGGCCGAGGCGTTGAATATCTCTGCGGCCGAAGTGCATGGGGTGGCCTCGTTCTATCCTGATTTTCACACCGCGCCTGCCGGACAACATCGCCTCAAAATCTGCCGCGCAGAGGCCTGTCAGGCCGTTGGCGGGCGGGTCATCGAAACAATGGCGCAAGAGATATTCGGCGTAGCGTGGCATGGCACCACCGACGATGGCACATTGACGTTGGAGCCTGTTTATTGTCTCGGGTTTTGCGCCTGCGGGCCCGCCGCGATGCTGGACAAGACACCGATCGGGCGGGTAGATGCCGCCGCCTTGCAACAGATCAAGGCACAGGTGCAATCATGAGCCGCAAGATTTACCTTTCCGCCGACAGCGCCGCCAGAGCGCTTGGTGCCGATGCGGTTGCCGATGCGATTTTGGCACAGGCCACGGCGCGCGGCGAGGACATCACATTGATCCGCACCGGCACGCGCGGGATGATCTGGCTCGAACCCTTGATCGAGATGGAGGTAGAAGGCACACGAATGGCCTTTGGGCCGGTAACCCCCGACGATGTATCCGACCTGTTGGGTGGCACATTGGCCGGCCACGGACCCACCGAAGATATCCCATATTTCGCACAACAAACCCGCCGGACTTTTGCGCGCTGCGGCGTGATCGACCCCTTGGATCTGGCCGCATATGAGGCGCACGGCGGATGGGCCGGATTGCGCCGTGCGCTTGGCATGAGCAGCGCCGACATCACCAAGGAAGTCACCGACAGCGGCCTGCGCGGACGCGGCGGCGCGGGGTTTCCCACGGGCATCAAATGGGACACCGTTCGCCAGACAGAAGCCGCGCAAAAATACGTCGTCTGCAATGCCGATGAAGGCGACAGCGGCACCTTTGCCGACCGGATGATCATCGAAGGCGATCCGTTTTCAGTGATCGAAGGTATGATCATTGCCGGCCTCGCCGTGGGGGCCACGCGTGGGTATATCTACCTGCGCAGCGAATATCCCGATGCGATCCGCGTGATGCGCAGGGCAATCGCAGCCGCGCAGCAAGCCGACATTCTGGGCGCGTCCATCATGGGCCACGGACCCGCGTTCCACATGGAGCTGCGCGTTGGCGCCGGGGCCTATGTTTGCGGCGAGGAAACGTCGCTTCTCAACTCTCTCGAAGGCAAACGCGGCGTGGTGCGTGCCAAACCACCGCTGCCCGCGCTTGAAGGGTTTCTGGGCAGGCCCACGGTGGTCAATAACGTCATCAGCCTTGCCACTATTCCGGTGATTTTCGAATGCGGCGCGGCGGAATACGCCGCCCATGGCATAGGCAAATCGCGCGGCACGATCCCCCTGCAAATTTCTGGAAACGCCAAATATGGCGGGCTGTTTGAAGCCGCCTTTGGCATGACGCTTGGCCAGATCGTCGAAGACATCGCCGGCGGCACGGCCACCGGCGGCAAGGTCAAAGCCGTGCAGGTCGGCGGCCCATTGGGCGCGTATTTTGCACCGGATAAATTCAATGTGCCCTTTGGATATGAAGAATTCGATGGCGCTGGCGGATTGATTGGCCACGCCGGCATCGTGGTGTTCGACTCTGCGGCGGATATGCGCCAAATGGCCCGTTTCGCCATGGAGTTTTGCGCGGTGGAAAGTTGCGGCAAATGCACACCCTGCCGGATCGGCGCGGTGCGCGGAATCGAAACCATCGACCGGATTGCGGCAGGGGACACGGCAGCCACGGAGATCCTCACGGACCTATGCGAAACCATGCGCGACGGATCGCTTTGCGCGCTGGGCGGGTTCACCCCCTATCCGGTTATGTCGGCACTGGAGCAATTCCCCGAAGATTTCCACGCCAAAACGGAGGTGATAGAATGATAAAGCAGATGTATCCAATTTCCGTGGCGCACAACACCCGATCGCGCGCAACGGCGGCCGCAACGCCCCCGTTGCAGACCTTGCACTGTGCCACGTATATGCGCACCACCGCCGCAGGAATACCGATATGAAAGACCTCATCATTCCGTGGAGCGACGACCGGGATCTGGGCACGCCTGCCCGTGATGGGATGCCTGTGACATTGACCATCGACGGACAAGAGATCACCGTGCCGGGCGGCACATCGGTCATGCGCGCGGCAGCTTTGGCGGGACTCAGCATCCCGAAACTTTGTGCTACCGACAGTGTGGAGGCTTTCGGATCATGCCGCCTGTGTGTGGTGGAAATCGAAGGGCAGCGCGGCACGCCCGCCTCTTGCACCACCCCCGTGGCAGAAGGGATGCACGTGCGCACCCAAACCCCGAAAATCCAGAAACTGCGCCGCGGCGTGATGGAACTTTATATTTCCGATCATCCGCTCGATTGCCTGACCTGCGCGGCCAACGGTGATTGCGAATTACAAGATATGGCAGGGGCCGTCGGCCTGCGCGACGTGCGTTACACGGCGGGACAAAACCATTTCGCGCCCCGTCAGAACGGCGAGGCAAATCCCGCCTACATCCCGCAAGACGACAGCAACCCCTATTTCACATATGATCCGGCCAAATGCATCGTCTGTTCGCGCTGCGTACGGGCCTGTGAAGAGGTGCAAGGAACATTCGCCCTGACGATTGAGGGCAGCGGGTTCAACAGCCGCGTGTCTGCGGGCACGCCAGAGCAGGATTTCCTCGCCTCCGATTGCGTGTCCTGCGGGGCCTGTGTGGCGGCCTGCCCGACCGCGACATTGCAAGAAAAATCGGTAATCGAGATGGGCACGCCGCAACGCTCGGTCATCACCACCTGTGCCTATTGCGGGGTCGGATGTTCGTTCAAGGCCGAATTGAACGGCGATCAATTGGTCCGCATGACGCCCTACAAAAATGGCAAAGCCAATCGCGGCCATTCTTGCGTCAAAGGTCGGTTTGCCTATGGCTATGCGGAACACAGCGACCGCATTTTGAACCCGATGATCCGTGACAAAATCTCCGAACCGTGGCGCGAAGTGTCCTGGGACGAGGCGCTGACATTTGCCGCCAAACGGATGCGCGGCATCCAAGAGACCTTCGGCCAAAAGAGCATCGGCGTCATCACCTCTAGCCGCTGCACCAATGAAGAAACCTATCTGGTGCAAAAACTCGCCCGTGCAGTGTTCGGCAACAACAATACCGACACCTGCGCACGGGTGTGCCATTCGCCCACGGGCTATGGCTTGGGACAGACATTCGGCACCTCGGCCGGCACCCAAGATTTCGACAGCGTTGAACATACCGACATTGCCATCATCATCGGGGCAAACCCGACGGACGGGCATCCGGTCTTTGCCAGCCGCCTCAAAAAGCGCCTGCGCGCGGGGGCGAAATTGATCGTCATCGACCCGCGCCGCACCGATATCGTGCGCTCGGCCCATATCGAGGCAGCGCATCACCTCGCCCTGCGCCCCGGCACGAACGTCGCCGTGGTCACGGCGATGGCGCATGTGATCGTCACCGAAGGTTTGGCAGATGAAACCTTTATCAAGGACCGCTGCGATTGGGAGGAGTATACCGAATACGCCGAGTTCGCCGCCGATCCACGCCACAGCCCCGAAACCACCGAAAGGCTTACGGGCGTTCCGGCGAATGATCTACGCGCCGCCGCGCGGTTGTTTGCCACGGGGGGCAATGGCGCGATTTACTATGGCCTTGGCGTCACCGAACACAGCCAAGGATCGACCACCGTGATCGGCATTGCAAACCTCGCCATGATGACGGGAAACATTGGCCGCCCCGGCGTTGGCGTGAACCCGCTGCGCGGGCAGAACAATGTTCAAGGCTCCTGCGATATGGGGAGCTTTCCGCATGAACTGCCCGGGTATCGCCATGTCAAAAACGCCGATGTCCGCGCGACATTCGAGAGCGCGTGGGGCGTGCCGATTGACCCCGAACCAGGGCTGCGCATTCCCAATATGTTGGATGCCGCCGTGGATGGATCGTTCAAGGGTCTTTACTGCCAAGGTGAGGATATCTTGCAATCGGACCCCGATACCAAACATGTGGCGGCGGGTCTGGCGGCGATGGAATGTGTCATCGTGCATGACCTTTTCCTCAACGAGACCGCCAATTACGCCCATGTGTTTTTGCCCGGCTCGTCCTTCTTGGAAAAGGACGGCACCTTCACCAATGCCGAACGGCGCCTCAACCGCGTGCGCAAGGTGATGGCGCCAAAAAACGGATATGCCGATTGGGAGGTCACGCAGTTGCTCGCAAATGCCATGGGGGCGAATTGGTGCTATACGCATCCCGCGCAGATCATGGAAGAAATCGCCGGCACCACACCCAGTTTTGCCGGCGTCACATACGCGGTTCTGGAGGAAAAAGGATCGGTGCAATGGCCGTGCAACGCGGACCATCCGGATGGCACCCCATTGATGCATGTCGATGGGTTCGTGCGCGGCAAGGGGCGTTTCATCCATACAGAGTATATCGCCACGGATGAGAAAACCGGCCCGCGCTTTCCGCTCTTGCTGACCACCGGGCGGATATTGTCGCAATACAACGTCGGCGCACAAACGCGGCGCACGGCGAATACCGTTTGGCATGATGAGGATGTATTGGAAATCCATCCCCATGACGCCGAAGTGCGCGGGATCAAAGAGGGGGATTTCGTGCGCCTTGCCTCACGCTCTGGTGAAACAGCGCTGCGGGCAACGCTGACCGATCGGGTATCGACCGGCATCGTTTACACCACCTTTCACCACCCCGACACCCAGGCCAATGTCATCACCACCGACTATTCCGACTGGGCCACAAATTGCCCCGAATACAAGGTCACGGCGGTGCAGGTCAGCCTGTCAAACGGGCCGACGGAATGGCAAGAAAACTATGCCGCGCAAGCCGCCCGATCGCGCCGCATCACACCGGCGGCGGAATGAGCAAGAATATGAAGATGCGCGATGTCACGCCTCCCTCTCCGGCTCGCGATGTGGCCACATCAAACGGCAGGCGCACCCTGGCCGAAGAAATAGCTGTAGCGCTGACCTATCAAGGCAGCACCCACGCCGTGATGATGGCCAGCCCGACCGATTTAGAGGAGTTTGCAATCGGCTTCAGCCTAAGCGAAGGGTTCATCACAAAGACCACCGACATCGAAAGCCTCGAAATCCTACCGCATCCGCATGGCATCGAAGCCCGCCTCTGGCTTACCGCGCCGCGCGCTGCGGCAATGGCAGCGCGCCGCCGTAAGATGATCGGACCGGTGGGATGCGGGTTGTGCGGAATCGACAGCCTGGACGCCGCCTTGCGCCCCTTGCCCAACCGCAGTGCCACCGCCTTCATGGTGAGCGACCGCGCTCTGTTGCGGGCCGCTCTTGCACTGCGCGGCATGCAACCATTGCAAGACGCCACCCGCGCGGTTCATGCTGCGGCTTTCATCGCGCCGGAGGGTCAAATCCTGTGCCTGCGCGAAGACGTAGGCCGCCATAACGCGCTCGACAAACTCATCGGGGCTTTGCTGGACGCCGGCACAGATCCGGCCAACGGCGCGATCATGATGACCAGCCGCCTTTCGGTTGATATGATACAAAAAACCGCCATGGCGGGCACGCCGGTTCTTTGCGCGGTCTCCGCACCCACGGCGCTTGCCGTGGAGCAAGCCGCACGCGCCGGGATCACCTTGGCCTGCCTTGCCGGGCCGGAAAAAAACCGTCTCGACGTCTTCTCCTGCGCCCACCGCATCATCACAAAGGCCCCTGATGAAGATTGAAAAGCTCATTCACATGGCCAATCAAATCGCCGGTTTCTTCGCGACGCAGCCGATCAGCGCGGAGGACAAAGCCGTGCAAATTGCCAACCACCTGTCAGATTTCTGGGATCCGCGCATGCGCCGTGCCCTGCATGATTATCTGGCACAGGGCGGTGCGGGGCTTGATCCTTTGGTATGCACCGCAATGGCGCAACTGCAAAGGCCCGCGTCCGGCTCCGAAGACCGGGCGCCCGACGGCTGCTAAAGCAGCACCGAAGCAATGCCGCACATGCGGCGCTTACGTCGATCGGTCACTTCGAACAGTTCCGTACGCGAAAAATAGCAACGATCCCGACATATTGGGGCGTTTGCAACGGCCCAGCGCTGAAAACGCGGCGCAGGCGCGAACGCTGTCGGGGCGGGCATCCTTGGCTTCCGGTAGGGTTCGCAGTTCTACAAAAAGCCATCGCTCAGCCCCTTGAGGGGGGAAGCGAAAGGCGCGTTGCACGTGCTATTGCGCACCTGAACCGGGCAGTTAGCCCATCCGTTCACCAACCATTTTGATTAATTTCTGATGGTCGGCGTCAAAATTCCGAATACCCTCGGCCAACTTTTCCGTCGCCATCGCATCCGCATTCATCGCCCAACGGAAGGCCCGTTCGTCCATCGGGATCGGGGCGATGTCACCGGCTTGATCAGGGCTGAGCGCACGCGGCAGCACCGCCTCTTCACGGCCCATTTCATCCAGCAATTTCGGCGCGATGGTCAAGCGGTCACATCCCGCCAAAGCCTTGATTTGCGCCGTGCTACGGAACGATGCCCCCATCACTACCGTGTCGATACCATTGGATTTGTAATATTCATAAATGCCCTTGACCGACAGCACACCCGGATCTTCGTCCGGCGCATAGCTCTCGCGCCCTTCGGATGTTTTATACCAATCGGTGATCCGCCCGACGAAAGGCGAAATCAAAAACGCCTTGGCATCGGCGCTGGCCACCGCTTGCGCCAGCGAAAACAGCAGCGTCAAATTGCAATCGATCCCTTCGCCCTGAAGAACTTCCGCCGCGCGGATGCCTTCCCATGTTGCGGCGATCTTGATCAGGATGCGACTTTTGTCGATGCCGCGCGCCGCATAATCCGCGATGATCGCACGGGCACGGTCAACCGACGCCTCGGTGTCGAAGGACAGGCAAGCATCGACCTCGGTCGATACCCGCCCGGGAACCAATGCGGCCAGCTCGGCGCCCACCGCCACGGTCAATGCATCGCACACCTGCCGCGCCGTCAGCCCGGCCTTACGGCCTGCCTCGATCTCGCGCGCCACCAGCGCCTCCGAGGCCGCATCTTGCAACGTGCCTAAAACCAACGAAGGATTGGTGGTGCAGTCGACGGGTTCATACGTCTTGACCGCAGCCACATCACCAGTGTCCGCGACCACTACGGTCATCTCTCTGAGTTGGTCCAATACTGTCGCCATATCCGTCACTCCTGATCTCGCATCCACGTTGCTCCACGCATGTTTGACCTGTCGGGCGAGAAGACGAAAGGGCAGATCGGGGGTTTTCTCATTTTCTCGCGGGTTTTCGCCCTGCCGCAGGACTGCGCCCTACTCTGCGCGCCTTTTGTCCGGTCCGGTTTTGAACGCCTGCCACGCTGGCTCGGAGTGTAGTCCAGCCCGCTATTTTGGCTTTTGGCCCCAAAAGGCGGCGCTTAAAATTATATCCGTGACAACGCGCTCACAAAGGCAACCGCCCCAATACACCAAAGGTCCAAGCGAGCCGGCGCGTTGGTGGCGGGGGACGCCGCAAAAAATGCCCCCCGACGGGACGGCCTCCTGATGAAGGCTTAGGCATTCCCGGTGATGCGAGAAGGCGCTCATGGGCCGCACGTATAAGCAATTTTCGACACCGCACATAGCGCATCAATACCCCTCGCGCGCGGCCGTCATGGCCCTGCGCCGAACACACAAGTGAAGCTTATTAGGCCGCGTCCGAGTTCTTTTTGCTTTTCGTGGCAACCAAGTCGGTCAACTTATCCGCAGGCATCGGCCGGTGGAACAAGAAGCCCTGGAAGTGATCAACACGCGCCAGCCCCAAGGCATCGGCCTCTTCTGCGACCTCTACGCCTTCGACAACAACCACACGTTCGTTTGCCCGTGCAATCGCGCAAAGTGACACGATCAAAGTCAAGCTGGTGGGGCGCAGGTGACAGTTTTGCACCAGCGACCGGTCGATCTTGATCACGTCACACTCAATATCATCCAGGCTGCTGAGACAGGAATAGCCGCTGCCAAAATCGTCGATGGCCAACTTCACGCCCAAGGATCGCAACCCTTTGATGTTCTCCGCTACGCGGGTGCTCCGTGGCAGGAACTGATCCTCGGTGATCTCAAGCCACAACCGCTCTGGCGCGGTGTTTTCCGCGTTCAAGACCCGCGCCACCAAAGCGGTCAAATCGGGACGGTCAAATTCGCTGGCCGAGACATTGATCGAAATTTCAATGTCACGCGGCCATGCCTGCCCCTCACGCAGCGCCCGCTGCAAAACCCATTCGGTGAGATCGCCACTGCACCCGGCGTAGGCCGCCATTTCAACAATTTTTTGCGGATTGATCTGGCCAAGTTCGGGATGATCCCAGCGCAGCAATGCCTCCACCGCCCAAATCCGGGTTCCGTCGGCGTTGACGATCGGTTGATAATCGAGACGCAGTGCATCCGACCGGATCGCCCCGCGCAAATCACGCGCCACAATCGCATCCCGCCGATGCGCCGCACCAACGGTTTCCTCATAGAACCCGATCGACGATTTGCGTATTTTCTTTTGGTTTTTCAAAGCGACATCGGCTTCAAATTCCAACTGCTGGATATTCTTTTCGCCCACCGTGCAAGAGGATGCCCCGATCGTGCATTGTAACGGCATGACACGGCCTTCGAACTCGAAACTGCCATTCAGCCTCGCGTGCAAACGCTGTGTCGCGGCCGCAAATTCGTCCGCTGTATCGCAGGTATAAAAGATCAGATATTCATCGCCACCCTTGCGACATAAGACTTTGCAGGCCAGTTCCAGTTGCAGCAAGCGTTCAGAAATGGCAACCAAAAGCGCATCCCCGGCACGGTGACCAAAGCTGTCGTTGGTGCGTTTGAGATTGTCCGCATCGACAAAACAAACCCCCACGTGAAACGAAGATTGCCATTCAAGCCGTTCGGCGGTTATCGCCTCGACTTGGCGCAAAAATTCGCGGTGATTGGGCAGGCTGGTCATATTGTCGTGGGTCGCCAGACGGTGCGCCTCGGCCAGCGCCATCACCTCTTCTGAAACATCTTTGACGTAGCCGTTATAATAGGCGCCACCGCTTTGATCCAAATCAGCGCGCCGCCCGGCGATTTCCAATGTGCGCGGACCTTCGCCCGGCTCGGTACGGCTCACGCGGACGCAAAACTCGTCGGGATACGGCCCGTTCAACCCCAAAAGCCGGTCAAGCATTTCGCGGTCGTGCCGCGAGGTTGCCCTGTGACCAGAGGCGGCAATCAGCGCGGGCAAATCATTGCCATCGGACCCGGGCAACCCGAGGATACGATGAATGGGTTCAGCCGAAGTGATCAAGGACAAAACCTCGTCCGATTGCCAGATGCAATTATCAAACCGCGCCTGATCATTGCCAATCAACAAATCCAGCAATTCTTTTTGGAATTCGGCTTTCAAACGCCGTGAAAACTCTCGCACAAAGGATCTATGATGACGGTGCACCGACACGATGATGACGGCAAAGAACATGATCGTCACAGCAGAAAACGGCAAAGCCATCGACGGCATGCCCAGAAAAAGCGCCGGCGGCATCGCGATCGTCAACACCCCGACATAGGACAATGCTGCCAAGGGCACCGGATAGAGCGCAATCGCCCCGCCCGCCAGCATCCCTGCGGTCAGAGCGCTGACAAAAGCGATCTCTTCCGTGGTGCCGCCAAAGGCAATGACATTCAGTGGATAACACCACAACAGCCCCAATGTGATCGAGGTCACCACCACTTTGCCAACGCCTCGCGCACTGGCGCGATTGTGTTTGTTTCGAGCCTTGGTGCGCTTGGTGCGCACGAATTCTGTGGTCGCAAGTACCGCCATGATCGACACCCAAACCCAGTCGGAAATCGACATTCGGCCCAAGTGCACCTCAAGAACAGTAAACGCCGTGACATTGATCATATTCGCGACCATCATCACCGGGGTCAGCCAAAAAATCGTCTTGAGTTGATGATGGCGTAGCAGAGGTAGAAAATCGGGACTGCGATGCGTTTGTGAGCCGCCACCGCGTAGTGACTGCCGGTCCGAGATGGCTCCAAGCCATCGAAATACCCGATCCAACATGATCAAGAGACACCATATCCCATTGCACTACACTGAAGACTGACCATGGTTAAAGTTCCCTAATTTTCGGTTAAATTCAAAGGAAACAAGTAAAAATAGGCGCATTTTGTGCGGCAATGCTACATCAGGGGCATCCAACTCACACCCGGCACGGCGCTTTGCTTTCACCCTAGGCAACACATTCGCAGAACGCGCATGCACCTTGAACTGAAGATGAAGCAGAGAACCATTTCCCGCTGCGCCGCGTGACTGGGGATCGAAACGACTCGCGCGCGGGCCTGCCCTTGGGTCTACGAGGGCTCGGGTGCACGCCTAAAATAACGTCGGGTTCAGGACCCGGCGTCCGCATCAAGACACACAAAGAGGGGGATTTGGTAGCGGAGGAGGGACTTGAACCCCCGACACGCGGATTATGATTCCGCTGCTCTAACCAACTGAGCTACTCCGCCAAAACCGATGCGGTAGGTATGCCAAGGATGCCAACCCGTCAAGCCCGAAAGCCGCAGTTTTTTGAACTATTCAAACGCCGTGTGATGCGGGCAGGCATTGCATTGAAAATCCCGCGTGGAGCAACCCGCCGCGCAGGAGGCCGATCCGGAGAAAACAGTCGCAAGATCAACACGCTTTCGACAGCAAGGTCCGAGGCAGCCCCCGCGCTGCAGGGGTGCCCGAGATCTGCACAAAGGCAGCCGCGCCCCTCGGGAACCTTACCCTACCGCGTAACCGCATGCGTGCACTGCGCTACCGCTTCGGGCGCTGCGCCCAACACCCCACCGCGCAACACCAAACTGCGCGTGGCCAGCTTGCGACGGAAATGCGGGTCATGGCTGACAATCACCATCGCTTGCGGCAAGGATTGCAATATCTCGACCAGACGCGCTTCGTTTTCCTCGTCCAAGGCATTGGTCGGTTCGTCAAGGAGCAGCACCGCAGGCGACATTGCCAGAACCGCCGCCAAGGTCACCAGCCGTTTTTCGCCGCCCGAGAGTTTATGTGTGATCCGGTCGCGCAGATACATCAAATCCAAGAGGGACAACACGCTGTCCACCTGCGCCATCGCCTCATCGCGGCTTTGGCCCAAGTTCAGCGGTCCGAATGCCACATCCTCGGCCACGGTGGGGCAAAACAGTTGATCGTCAGGATCTTGAAACACCAATCCGGCACGGCGGCGCACCTCGTGGAAATCCGCCTCCTTTTGGCGCGGGGCATCAAAGGCAATGATCGCCCCCGCCGTCGGGCGCAACAACCCGACCATCAGGCGCAGCAGTGTCGATTTTCCCGCGCCGTTATGGCCGTTGATGGCCAAACGCTCCCCCTCGTGCAATTGAAACGACGCCCCGGCCAACACCGGTGCACGCCCCGCATAGGCGAAATGCACATCGCGCAGATCAAACAAACACATTTGCAACCTCGATCCCGATCAAAGCCGCCAGAGCCACAGCAAATCCCGCGACAAATTGCCAATCTCGTCGCCGCATTTCAAACCGCTCAAGCAAGGGAATACGCCCTGTGAACCCTCGACATTTCATCGCCCCCAAAATGCGTTCGGATCGCTCGATCGCCCGCACCAACATCATCCCGACGAGATATCCATAGCTGCGATAGCTGTGCCAATTGCTGCGCGGTCTGAACCCGCGCGCGCGCATGGCTTGGCGCATCCGGGCGTATTCCTCACCCAGAACTTCGATGTAGCGCACGGTAAACATCATCAGTTGCACCAACCGTTCCGGGCAGCGCAGCGCATGGAGCGCATGACCCAATGTCACCGCCTCCATCGTACCCAAAAGCGCCAGCATCGCCAAAGCCACCGCATTGGCGGTCAGCGCGATTTGCACCGCATGGTGCAATCCCTCGCGGCTGGCCTCAAATCCGAAGATCGTAAACATCGGCGTGCCCGGCGTGGTAAAGGGCAACATGGCAATCAACGCAAAGATAAACAAATCCATCGCCGCCATCCGACGCAGCGTCGATCCCACTGGCAAATGTGCCATGATCATCAATCCGGTCGCCATCGCCAAAGCAGCAAAGAGCGCCACCAACTCCGACAACCCGACCGTGACCAAAGCAAATCCGACGGACAACACCACCCGCGCACGCGGATCAACGGCGCCGAACCGCGCCTGTGGCATCGTGCGCACCGGCGCCAGAGAGGCCAGAATGCTCAAGATCCGGCATCCAGCTTGCGCCGCGCTGCGATATAAAACCCGAGCCCGAACAGCCCGGCAATATAGCCCAACCCGCCCAGCACATCTTGCACACGCCGCGTCTCTTTCAAGGCCATGACTTCGCGCCGCAGCGGACGCAATTCATCTTGCAACATCTGAGCAAGGGCCTCTTGCGCCTCCACAGGCATCACAGCGCCCACACCGCCGCCCACCACATCGCCCGGCGCAGAACCACCACCGGACCACGCCAACCCCGCGCCTGCGGCCTGTGCTTGAGCCTGTGCTCCGTCATATCGCACAGCCTCGGCGGATGTATCGGTCAAGCCACGCGGCAGCTCATCCGCCTCCAAACGCACCTGCGCCACATGGCCGGCACCCAGATCGGCGCGAAAGACATGCCCCACGGCGGCCACCGGTCGAAAAGTAAAAAAGCCCTCCTCGTCGGTGATGGCGCGGCCTAACACCGCCCCCTCATCGTCGGTTATGATCACCTCTGCCCCTCGGGCCATATCGCCAGAGGAAAATCCGATCTCACCTTCGATTGTCGCCCCCGAAGCATAGACAGAGGCGATCACTTTATGCGCGGCCGCTGGCATCGCCAGACCCGCAACAAGACCAAAAGCACAAAGACAAAGGCGCATCGAAGCAAGGCCAATCGCCCTGCGGGTCTTTATTGGTATCGCGGTCATCCCCAAGCCTCCTTCATAAATAGCTCCGGTTTGACCTGCCGAGTCAACATCACCGCCGCGCCGGTGAGCAAAGCTTCGATCACCATCACCGGCGCATGCGCCACCAGCACCAGTTTGGCCGCCGGCACAAAAGCATCCCCCGTAAGCGCCAAGGCGAAGGCGACCAAAACGCCCGTCATCGCCAAGGAGGCCGCACCGGCGACCCCACCCCAAACCGCCGCCCTGCGCGCCGGTCCTTTGCGGATCACCGGCGCGCACAGGAAATGAACGGCGACCGCAGGCGCGGCAATCAACACCGTGTTCACCCCCAAGACCGTCAAACCGCCAAAACCAAAAAAGACCGCCTGCAACAACAGCGCCACAAATAGCGCCGGAAACGCCGCCCAGCCAAGCACAAGCCCCGCCATCCCGTTCAGAATCAAATGCACTGACGACGGGCCGATCGGGACATGAATCAGCGAGGCGATAAAAAAACTGGCGCTCAGGACGCCTGCCGCCGGAATACGTTCCACCGGCAGGCGCTTGAGCCCCATTGCAATGCCGCCCAAGGCCACAACCGCGCCGCCAATGACGACGGGGTTGGACAGAGCTCCATCAACAATATGCATGGCTCACTCCATCTCAAAGGCGCGGATCCAGATCACCGCGTCCTGGCTCAATGGTTTGCCTTCATGGGTTTTGTCCGGCCCGATATCAAGCGCCGCAAACCCCCAATGCCCCGCGCGCGGCACCGCAAATGTGAACATGCCGTTGTCGTCTGAATGAATCACCACCGCGCCACCCGGCATTGGATCGACGCTGGCGGCGCCTGCCGACGCGGTTTCCATATCCGGCAGCGACGCGATATATTCGACTTCGATTTCGGCCCCATCGACCGGAACGCCATCCGCCATCACGCGGCCGGTAAAGCTGCTGCCCGCGATAATGTTATAGGGTTTCGACAGGGGAACAATCTCTGCCGGCAGGCCCAATTCTTCGCTCCAATCGGTCGGCATTCCGGCACGGTTGACGAAACTCTTGGCAATCTGCTGGATAAATATATCTTCGCTTTCCTCATAATAAGGGGCCGGTTGCAACGCCAATACATAATCGCCCGCCCGCCGCACCGGCAGCATCGCATCATAGGATTTCGCGGTGTTTTGCGCCCCGGCAAATGTCGTCGGTGACAGTTGATCGATCAAATCGATCCGTTGGCCGCGATGCAGGACAAAAAATGCCTCCGGCACGCCCATATCCATCACGAACCCGTTTTCGAACGGATGCCAAAACACCAGCTTGAGCGGCAAATCTTGCGACCGTTCGGGCAAAACGTCCGGCGTATAGATCAATTGAAAATGCGCCTGTGCGGGAGTGGACATGCCAACCCCCAACGCCAGCGTGAGGGTCGAAAACGTCCTAAAAATAGCGTCAATACGCATGTGTAGTCTCCTGTCCGATGGACCTTGCAAAAGAGCAAGGCGCGGCAAGGGAACGGGGTGCAGGCGCGGAAAATCTTCTGCGCCAGATGCCTACCCCGGCATCCGGTGAACATGGATCGCCGCATAACACGGCAACCACTTAGGGCAGGTCTCCTGACTCGCGGGTCATTGCTTTGCCAGCCTTCCCGAGACAGCGTCTCAGTGGCATTCGTCGGCATCGCTCACCGCTCACAGTTGCGGGGGCAGTCGCGGATTCGGCGCCAATTGGCTACTCCTCACCGTGTTCCCTTTTCATCCGAGCATGGGTTTACTCAGAACCATAAGCACGCCCAATTGGCATTCTTCGGCCTGCGGTGTCAACTGCGGTGCGCAGCAAACCCGCCCGCGCCGGTTCGTTGTCTGCAAAGATTGGTCCGTGCAGGCATAGACATGGCATCAAAGATGAGCAGCCAAGCATGGCCGCATGTGTGGACAGATCAACGATAGATGCGCTCCATCAGAGTATCAAAGATACAAACGCCTCGATCAGGCACCGCCAAAAGGCGAGACAGCGATTGACCGACAAACCAATCGGCCCCGCGCATCACAGCGGTCAATGCCGCCCACCCGGAGGGGAGCGGTTTGTCCTGCGCGATCAGACCCTCATACGCGCCAGTCAAAGAACCCTTCGCCCGCCTGCTCCAACAGCTTGGCTGCCATCGCGCGGCCCATCTTTGCACCATCTTCAACGGCGCCTGTCGCCTCATCGAAAATGCGTTCGGAGCCGTCAGGACGCAGCACCTCACCGCGCAAACGCAATGTGCCACCGTCCAGCTCTGCCAATCCGGCAATCGGTGTCTCGCATGACCCGTCGAGCGCCGCCAGAAACGCGCGCTCTGCCGCCAATCGTTCGCCGGTTTCGCGGTCATGCAGCGCTTCCAACATTTCGGCCATACGCATATCGTCCAAACGCCGCTCGATCCCGATCGCGCCTTGTGCAATCGCCGGCAACATATCATCCGGTTCGATCGCGGATTTGGCCACATCCGCCATGCCAAGACGGTTCAAACCCGCCATCGCAAGGAAAGTGCACACCGCCACGCCGTCTTGCAATTTCTGCATGCGCTTTTGCACATTGCCGCGAAATTCAACCACCTCGAGATCGGGGCGCGCAATCAACAATTGCGCGCGGCGGCGCAAGGAGGAGGTGCCGATTTTGACCCCCGACGGCAAGGCTGCAAGGCTCTCGTGATCAAAGGAGACGAAAGCATCGCGCACATCTTCGCGCGGCAAATAGCAATCCAGGGTCAGCCCCTCAGGCTGCAACACCGGCATGTCTTTCATCGAATGCACTGCAATGTCGATGTCGCCCACCAACATGGCCTGTTCGATTTCGCGGGTGAACAATCCCTTGCCGCCGATCTCTTTGAGTGGACGGTTAAGCACCTTGTCACCGGTGGTTTTGATCACGACGATCTCAAACGCCGCTTCGGGTAAATCGAACGCCGCCATGAGCCGGGACCGGGTCTCATAGGCCTGCGCCAATGCAAGCGGCGAACCGCGGGTTCCGATCTTGAGAGGCTGGGCGGGTGTGGGCAATGTCAATGTCATGGCGCAGGTCTAGACGTGGCGGATCGTCCTGACAAGAAGGCGATGCTTGACATCTTGTCGCCCCAAGGCGACCACGGGGCCAAACCGGAGGTGCATCATGGCTCAGACAAAGACAATCCTGCGCGCGTTGGCGGGCGAAACCCTACCGACGCCGCCAATCTGGATGATGCGGCAGGCAGGGCGCTATTTGCCCGAATATCGCGCCACGCGGGCGCAGGCGGGCGATTTTTTATCGCTATGCTATAATCCTGACCTCGCTGCCGAAGTGACCTTGCAACCGATCCGCCGCTACGGGTTTGATGCGGCGATCCTCTTTGCCGACATCCTATTGTTGCCGCAAGCCTTGGGCGCGGATCTGTGGTTCGTCACCGGCGAAGGACCGCGATTGTCGACCATCACCGGCGAAGACGATTTCGCCGCGCTCAAAGGTGTGGATGCGATCCATGATACGCTCTCGCCGATCTATGAGACCGTCAAAATCCTGTCGCGTGAATTGCCGACCGAAACCACATTGATCGGCTTTGCGGGCGCACCTTGGACCGTGGCCACCTATATGATCGCGGGGCGCGGCACGCCGGACCAAGGCCCTGCCCATGCCCTGCGCGAAGGCAACGAGGCGCTTTTTGCGCGGCTGATTGATTTGATCACCGCAGGCACGATCGAATACCTCGACGCGCAAATTCAGGCCGGCGCCGAAGTCGTGAAAATCTTCGACAGCTGGGCCGGTTCGCTCAAGGGCGAAGCCTTTGAGACATACGCGGTCGAACCGGCGCGCAAAATCACCGCCGCATTGAAAAAACGCCACCCAGATATTCCCATCATCGGCTTCCCGCGCGAAGCAGGCGACGGATACATCGGGTTTCACGCCAAAACCGGCGTCGATTGCGTGGCGCTCGACAATTCCATCACCCCCGAATGGGGCGCGAAACACGTGCAACCCGATGGCTGTGTACAGGGCAACCTTGCCTCTTCGCATATGGTCACTGGCGGGCAAGCTTTGATCGATGAGGTGCGCCATGTGCGTGAGGCGTTCTCTAACGGCCCGCATATTTTCAACCTCGGGCACGGCATCACACCGGACGCAGATCCCGAAAATGTCGCGCTGATGATCGAAACCCTGCGCGAAAACGCCTGACCGTCCATCCGAAGCGATCCTTGCGGGGCAAAAGCGCAGCCCGCCAAACACAAAGCCCCGCCAAATCCGGCGGGGCTTTGTGCGGTTATACGCTCACACCCATTTGGCCATCGGCGGCAGGCTCATCAACACCGCATTGGCATCATGGCCGGTCTCTAACCCGAATTTCGTGCCGCGGTCATAAACAAGGTTATATTCTGCATAAAGCCCGCGATGCACGAGCTGCGCGTCTTTATCGGCCTCGCTCCACGGCTGGTTCCGGCGCTTTTCGGTGAGAGGCAGGAACGCAGGCAAAAACGCACGGCCGATGTCTTGGATCAAGGCGAAATCAGCCGCCCAATCGCCAGAGCAGTGATCGTCGAGGAAAATCCCCCCGACCCCGCGCGCACGGTTGCGGTGCGGGATATAAAAATACTCGTCCGCCCATTTTTTCAAGCGCGGGTAATGCGCCGGATCATGCGGATCGAGATGCTGTTTTTGCACATCGTGAAAATGCGCCGTGTCCTCATCATATTCGAGGCAAGGGTTCAAATCCGACCCGCCGCCAAACCACCACGCATGCGGCGTCCAAAACATCCGCGTGTTCATGTGAACGGCGGGCGCATGGGGGTTTTGCATATGTGCGACAAGGCTGATGCCAGAGGCCCAGAAACGCGGATCTTCGGCCATGCCCGCGATGCCTTTGCGCGCCGCCATCGCCGCCTGCGCACGCGGCGCAAGGGTGCCGTAAACCGTCGAGATGTTCACCCCGACCTTTTCAAACACCCGCCCGCCGCGCATCACCGACATGAGGCCCCCGCCGGCGTCCGAACCGTCATCCGAGGCGCGGGTTGTTTCGCTGACCTCGAAACGGCCCGCCGGGAGGCCCGCCGTTGGGCCGCTGGTCTGGCTATCTTCCAGCACCTCAAACGCCGCGACAATCTCGTCACGCAGGCTGCGAAACCACGCCGAGGCGCGGGATTTTTCATCCACCATTTCAGAGGTGAACATCGGGGCATCTGTCATTCGGCGTCTTCTTTCCTCGTCTTCTCTCGTCGTCTTTTTTCGTCGTCTATCGTGGATCAATGCGCGGGCGCGGATACCGGATCGAGCAAGGTGCGCCCGCCGTCCACTGTCATCACCTGTCCGGTCATGAAGCCCGACGCATCACAGGCAAGATATTGCACCGCTTCGGCCAATTCCGACGGTGCGGCGATCCGCGCAAGCGGCGTGTGCCCCTCGATGTCTTCGCGGTAGTCCGAATTCTCGCGCAAGGTTTCTTTGAGGCTGGCCGACATCACCGACCCGAAGGCCACGGCATTGACGCGAATCCGGTGCGGTGCCAACGCCACGGCCAAACTGCGCGTCATTTGATCGAGCGCCGCGATCGAAATCGAATAGGCCATCAAATCAGGGTGAGCAGTGCGGGCGGCGATCGAGCTGAGATTGACGATGGACCCTGCCGGCCCTTCGCCATCACGCGATTGTTTCATCATCCGTTTCGCCACCAGTTGAGACAGCCGCAACGCCGATATAAAGTTCTGCTGGAGCAGCAATTCAACGCAATCCTTATCAGGATCAAGCGGATCCGCCGAAACGATCTGCCGCGCGCCGTTGACCAGAATATCCACCTGATCAAAGGCATCAATGGTTGCAGACAACAGATTGGCAATGGTCAGTTTCTCGCGCAGATCGCCGGCGAAATACCGCGTGTTCTTGCCCTCTTCATTGGGGCCAAGTTCGTCCAACAACCGCGCTTCGTCGATGTCGGCAAACACCACATTGGCCCCGCGCGCCGCAAAATGCCGCCCGATGGCAAGCCCGATCCCATTGGCCGCGCCGGTGACGATGGCGGTTTTACCCGCGATAGAAAATGACATGGAAGCTGCCTTTTGCTGATTCCGTTGGGGGAAGGGTAAGCGATCCAGCGCTTAGGTGCGAGAGCGCGCTTTCGGGCGCTGCGCATGCAAAACCTTGAAGCGGTTATCGCCCGCCACCTCTTCAACATGGGCAAAACCGGCAGTCAATGCCTCTTCATACGGCAAGTGCCGGTTGGCAACCATCCACAGGTGCCCCGACGGCGCCAACATCCGCGCCGCTTGCGCAATGAACATACGGCCAAGCTCTGGTTCGGCACGGCGGCCGGTATGGAAGGGCGGGTTCATCACCACAGTATCGACACGCGGCGCCGAAACATCCTTCGGCGGCATCCACTGCGTCGCGTCCGCCCAGTGAAACTGTGCGCGCCCATCGACAACATTGCGCTGCGCACAGTCCAACGCCGCATGATCTGCCTCGACCAGATGAATGGATTTGACGGTGGTACGCTCAAGAATATGCCGCGACAGATACCCCCATCCGGCCCCCAGATCGACGATATGCGCGCCGATCTTCTCGGGCAAAGCCTCGGCCAAAATCTTCGACGCGGGATCAATGCCATCGGCGGAAAACACCCCCGGCGCGGTGTAGTATCCGCCTTCGATCTGTTGATTATCAGGCAGGGCCCAATCGGAGAATTGCGGCGCGGTATGACCGGCCACAAACCACAGCAGCTTGCCATGGGCTTTTGAGACCACGCCTGCCACATCAACCCGTTTGCGCATATCCTTGAGCACCGATTCCACCCCATCGGTTTTTGCGCCGTCGATGATCACCGGACCGTCCGTGACGGATTCGGCCAAGGCCACCAGTCCCCGGGCCAAAGCCTTGGCGCGCGGCAAAACCACCAAAGCCGCGCCATAGCGACCTTCGGGAGCGGAGTTGCAATCATACCCCTGCGCGGCAAATGCATCGCGGTCGGGGCGGAACCCTGTGATGATATGACAGCTCTCAAGGCCCAGCGCCGAAAGATCGGTATCAGAGCGCGGGGCGAACACCGCAATGCGCAGCCCCGCTGGCAAACTCAATCCACCCGCCAAAGCGGCCTCTAACCTTGATCCTGTCATCCGTAAAAATCCTGCATCCGGCGCAATGCGCTCACTCTTTTTCCATCGTGCACTGCAACGGATGTTGGTGTTGCTGGGCAAAATCCATCACCTGCATCACCTTGGTCTCGGCGATTTCATGGCTGAACACACCGACCACCGCGAGGCCCTTTTTGTGGACGGTCAACATGATTTCGAACGCCTGCGTGTGGTTCATCGAAAAGAACCGTTCGAGCACCGCCACAACGAATTCCATCGGCGTGTAATCGTCGTTGAGCAACATCACCTTATAAAGTGGCGGACGTTTGGTTTTGGGGCGTGTTTTCAGCGCGAGCGCAACGTCGCCGTCATCCTCGTCGTCCTCATTGTCCGACATCCGTACAGAGGCGGTCGCGGGCGTCAGACCGGGCAATAGATCCCCCCGCAAGGTCATAACATCGGACATTGGATCAGCAGGCATGGCAACGGGCATGGGGCTATCGGTATCTCTTGAATTGGCGGGGTGTGATTGGCATCTTCGGGCTGTATATAACCTTATAGGTGGCGCTGAAAAGAGGGGCGGGCGGAGAGAAATGGCGAAAAACCTGACAACTGTCGGTTTTGATGCGGATGACACGCTTTGGCACAACGAGCGTTTCTTCCATCTGACTCAGGCTCATTTTGCCGATCTGCTCGCTGATTATGTAGAGCAAGAGCACCTGATGGCGCAGCTGCTCGAGGCGGAAAAACGCAATCTCGGTCACTACGGGTTTGGTATCAAAGGTTTTGTTCTCTCGATGATTGAAACCGCGATTGACGTAACCGGGGGCCGCGTACCCGCCGACGTCATCGCGCAAATCATCGCCGCAGGACAAGAGATGCTGTCCCATCCGATCGAGTTGCTGCCCCACGCCCAAGCCGCCGTCGAGAAAATCGCGGATAGCCACCGTATCCTATTGATCACAAAAGGTGATCTTCTCGACCAAGAGCGCAAACTGGCACAATCGGGTTTGGGCGATCTATTCGACGGGGTCGAAATCGTGTCGCATAAAACCCGCCCCGTCTACGACCAGATTTTCGCCCGACACGGCGACGGACCCGAGCGCGGCATGATGATCGGCAACTCGATGAAATCCGACGTCGTGCCGATGGTCGATGCCGGTGGCTGGGGTGTGTATGTCCCTCACGGGTTAAGTTGGGCGATTGAACATGCCGAACCGCCCCGCACCGCATCACGCTACCACGAAATCACCGACCTCGGCGCCATTGCCGATTTGGTCCAAAGCATCGGCTGACCTTTTAGCAACGCTTTTCGAAAAAACCGCCAAATCTGCCGCCATATTCCTGCCACAATTGCTGATCTAGTGGGCCGCCCTACCCTCGCCGCTAAATGTGCTATTTTTACTGCAATTTCATTGTGCTCCTTAGGAAATCAAAGCTTTCGCGATTCTTCACCCCGTGCTAGCCTCGAAACAAATCAATAAGCCAGTCGGATAACCGGCGGCACGAGGCAGAAAAAAGGTGAAGACCGTGATGGTTCGGCGTAGGCAGCCGGCCCGTATTGGGCTGTATATTCTTGCATGTATTTGGATGATCCTCGTCGTGCCGCTCAGTGCGGTGGCCGCGCCCTATGCGGCCTATGTGGTCGACGCACGCACCGGGGAGGTTTTGCATTCCCGCAATGCTGACACCCGGTTGCATCCCGCATCTCTCACCAAAATGATGACCCTCTACATCACCTTTCAGGCTGTGGAAGCCGGTGAAATTTCGATGGATACAATGGTGCGGATTTCGCAACATGCCGCCAGCGAACCGCCCTCGAAACTAGGTCTCAAAGCCGGTCAGAAAATCAAACTACGCTATCTCGTACGCGCCGCTGCGGTAAAATCCGCAAACGATGCCGCCACCGCCATCGGCGAAGCACTTGCAGGGTCCGAAGCGGCCTTTGCCCGCCGGATGAACCGCACCGCCAAAGCGCTCGGCATGACGCGGACAACCTTTAAAAATGCGCATGGATTGACAGAAAGTGGGCATATGTCCACCGCCCGAGATATGACGATTTTGGGCCGCCACGTCATCTATGACTATCCACAATATTATAACCTGTTTTCTCGCAAAACCGCCGATGCCGGCGTGCGCACCGTCACCCATACGAACAGCCGCCTGCTCTCGGCCTATCGCGGCGCGGACGGCATCAAAACCGGCTATACCCGCGCGGCCGGATTTAACCTTGTGGCCTCTGCCGAACGCGGCAACGAACGGGTCATCGCCACGGTATTCGGGGGCCGCTCCACCGCCTCGCGCAACGCCAAGGTTGCAGAATTGCTCGATCTGGGCTTTCGCCGCGCCCCAAGCCGCGCGCCACTGCGCAAACCCAAAAAACCGGGCGTTCAGCACAACGAACCGATCGTGGTCGCGGGCCGCAGCACATCCGACGGCAAAGCCGGCAAAACCATCCGCATCATGACGGCTGTCAAACGCAGTCTGCGCCCGCTCTCCCGCCCGGCCCCGACCGTCGCGCCGGAACCTGCCCCCGTGGTCGTCGCAATGAAAGACGATATTCTTCAGGCACTGACCGAGGCAAACGCCAGCAAGCCCACCGCCGTACAAACCGCTTTGGCCGCTGCGGCCGCCTCCCCGCCCCCCGCCGCAATCCCCGCTTCCATCGCCCCCAGAACCAGCCTCAAACCCGCCGCGCGCCCCAAAGATGTGGTTTTGGCCAGCGTCGCCCCGCAACGCCGCCCCGAACCCGAGGTGGTCACCCGCGTCTCGACATCCGGCGGACGGCATTGGGGCATCAATGTTGGCCGGTATCCCAGCCGCTATAAGGCCGAACGCGTGCTTTTAACCACCGCACTCAACGAGATGAGCACTCTGGACGGCACATTGCGCAAAGTCGTGCGCCGCACCTCCGGTTTCGATGCCAATTTCATGGGCATGAGCCGCGAGACCGCCGATTTGGCCTGTCGGCGTTTGGCCGCACGCAAAGTCACCTGTTTCATGATCGGACCCGCGAGCTAAACCTCCGCATACTCCGAAACAGCCAAAAGGGCGGCCCTTCGGGTCCGCCCTTTTGCATATCCAAGACGTAAAGTTGCACATTCGGCGCGCCGCAAACCCAGATGTGCGAGATCAATCAACCCAGCCGATCATGCGGCCGTCACATATATATCTGGCAACCCTTTCAGACACCGGTCAAGGACGTGGATGATCGTCCCATTCGTCGCTTAAAATGCGCTGTGCATCGCCTTCGGGGTCATCATATTGATTACTGCGCACGGTGTAGATAAACGCCAAAAGCCCCACCCCGCCAAGGATCAGGGAAATCGGTATCAAATAGGCAATAATACTCATGTCTTCCTCCCTGCGCGGGTCAATCGCAATGCATTCAGCGATACGGTAATCGAACTCAACGACATCGCAAGCGCCGCAATCAAGGGCGTGGCCAATCCGATGATCGCCACAGGAACCGCAATCACGTTGTAAACCGTGGCAATGCGGAAATTCTCGCGGATACGCGCGGTTGCTGCCCGCGCCACGCTCAAGGCTTCGGGAATCGGCGAAAGATCTCCGCCCAAAAGCACAACATCAGAGGCCACCCGCGCCGCATCAAGGGCGGAGGCCAGAGAGATCGACACATGCGCACCGGCCAACGCCGCCGTGTCATTCAGCCCGTCCCCGACCATCAACACATGTTTTCCCCCCGCACTCAGCATATCGATCCGCCCGATTTTATCTTCGGGCAGGGCCTCGGCAACCCAATGATGAATGCCCAGTTTTGCGGCCAAAGCTTCGACCGCATAGGGCGTATCACCAGACACAAGATGCACCTCACGGCCCGATGCCTGCAGGGCCGAAACCGCTTCGGCCGCGCCCGCCCGCAGGCTGTCTTCAAACAAGAAACCCTCAAGCCCAGCACCCTCGACACCAAGCCAGGCCGCCGTTCCTTGCGCCGCGCGCGCGGCATCGCCGCAAACCTCTGCTGCCCAATGGGCACGGCCGAACCGAACCGGAGCACCGTTCCACATACCTTCGGTGCCATATCCGGGCACCTCGCGGATGCCCTCGACACAGGCCGGGCGCAGGTTTGCCGCCTGTGCGGCCTGCACCACCGCTTGCGACAAAGGATGCGCAGACCCCAACGCCAACGCATAGGCCACCTCGACAGCTGCGCGCGGCAGATCATCCAGGTTGGTCAAAGCAGGCGTGCCCGCTGTCAAAGTGCCGGTCTTGTCGAACACAACTGTGTCGACCTGTGCCAAACGCTCCAATGCGGTCGCGTCTTTAATCAGCATCCCCTTGCGAAAGAGCCGCCCCGACGCCGCCGTGGTCACCGCAGGCACCGCAAGCCCGAGCGCACAGGGACATGTGATAATCAGCACCGCCGCCGCGATATTCACCGCCATGCGCAGATCGCCCGAATAGGCCCACCAGCCCAGAAAGCTCAGCGCCGAAAGGATATGCACGCCGGGCGCATAGAGTTTCGCGGCGCGGTCGGCCAAAGACGTATACCGCGAGCGTCCGCTTTCCGCGATGGCGACCAAATCCGCCATCCGGTGTAACGACGTATCGGCCCCGACCGCCGTAGCCCGCAAAACCAATGGGCCGGTCAGGTTGATCTCGCCGGCCGATACCTCGTGATCATGGCCCGCGAACACTGGCAATGTCTCGCCCGTCAACAACGACCGGTCAATTTCCGATGTGCCGTCAATGACCACCCCATCCACCGGCATGCGCCCACCCGGCCGGACGAGAATCAAATCCCCCACGCGCAGGGCGCTTACGCGCACCTCCTCCTCGCGGCCGCCCACGCTGTCCAACCGGATCGCGCGCGGCACTTCGAGCGCCGCCAATTCCTCCGCCGCAGAGCGCGCCACCGCACGTGTGCGATGATCCAGATAACGCCCCGCCAGCAAGAAAAACGTCAAGGTCAGCGCCGCATCGAAATAGGCGTGCTCACCGGACAAAGACGTCTCCCAAAGCGACGTGCCGACAGCCAACAGGATCGCAAGCGAGATCGGCACATCCATGTTGAGCCGCCGCCCTGCGAGCGCGGCATAGGCGCTGCGAAAGAACGGTTGGGCAGAAAAGGCAATGGTCGGCAGGGTGATCGCGGCCGAAATCCAATGAAACAAATCACGCGTCGCATCTGCCGCACCGGACCAGACCGCCACCGACAACAGCATGACATTCATCGAGGCAAATCCTGCGACTGCCAGCCGCATCAACAAATCGCGCCCTGACCGGTCCGTCTGTGTCGCCGCGATCGTGCCTGCATCCAACTGATGGGCCACATACCCCGCACGGGTCAGCGCCCGCACCAAATCGTCGGGCGAGACCTCTGGCGCGGCGCGCACCATCGCCCGTTTAAGCGTGAGATTCACCCGGGCGTCTTCGACGCCCGCTTGCGCCGAGAGCACCCGCTCCACGCCCGCAATACAGGCCGAACAATGGATTTCGGGCAAGCTCAACGCGATCTGTGCATCCTTGATCGCCGCGCGGTTTGCCAAAGCCTCCGCCGCCGGAGCCGCCGCGCAGGCGGGGCAGGCAGACATCGAAGGGGTCAATGTGGGCATGGATGTCATCGAGAAAAATCCAGAGTTGAAGCGCGTTGCCTAATGTTTGATGCCTAATGTTTAACGTGCAAGATAACACGTTGGCCAAATTCCGTGCCATCCGGCGCCACGGCGGTCATGCGAATGTTCCAATTGCCCGCCCCTAAGGTGAGCGGCGCAACATAAGCAGTGCCATCAAAGATAAACTCCGGCTCGACATCCTCGCGCACATGGGTCGCGCGGCCGACCACCGCGTGCAAATCCCCGACCATCACCGGAGCGCCTGCCGCGTCCGTGATCGCCAAGATCACCTGCCCATCCCGATGATCCGCGCGCACCGACCAGCCCAGCGCCTCTTGCGCCGCCTTGCGGACATTGAACTGCTGGCTGGCGACATAGGAGTTTTTGACCTCAAGCCCCGGAAACGTTTTTACCGCGCTATAAGCCAGCACAAGGTTGACCCCGATGATCACACCAAAGGCCAAGAAAAACACCGCAAACACATGCCATCCTGTGATCTTGCGCGGTGCGCGTATGACTGCCATTAATTCGCCCTTCCATTGAACACGCTGTCTTTGTAGGCCCGCTCGCCGCTGGCCGTATCTTCGACCCAGAACCGGAACTCGGTGCGTTCGGCTTCGGCGGGCGCGGAGCCCTTGGGTGCCATCACATAAATGCGCGCCAATTTGGTGCTATCAGCCGGCACCGGCACGACCTCATAGGGGCTGCCTTCGACGGTCACATGCAGCGATGGATCGCCCGACACCGTGACGCGAAATGGCCGTTCCTCGCCATGTTTGTTGCGCAAACGCACCTCATAGGTGTTGCGGATCGTGCCATCCGACAGGGTGATGAAGGTCGGATTGCGCACCGGCGCCACCGTCAGATCGATGTCGGAGCGGATGAACAACGCAAACAGCAGCGCAAAGCCGACCGAAGCCCACAGAATCGTATACATGACGGTGCGCGGGCGGAACACATGTTTCCATACCGACTTCGGCTCCATCCCCGCGCGTTCACGGCTCTCGTCGGTCAGGGCCATATAATCGATCAAGCCGCGCGGCTTGCCGATTTTGTCCATCATGTCATCGCAGGCATCAATGCAAAGCCCGCAAGTGATACATTCCAATTGCTGCCCGTCGCGAATGTCGATCCCCACCGGGCAGACGTTGACGCAGGCCATGCAATCGATGCAATCGCCCAATGCCTCTGCGCCTTCGGCTTTGCGGTGCTTGCCGCGTGGCTCGCCGCGCCATTCACGATAGCCGACAACCAATGTGTCCTCGTCCATCATCGCCGCCTGAATCCGTGGCCAGGGGCATGCATAGATACAGATCTGCTCGCGCGCGAAACCGCCAAAGATAAAGGTTGTCAGGGTCAGAACCGCAATGGTCGTATAGGCCACAGGATGCGCGTTCATAGTGGCCAGATTAACCAAAAGCGTCGGCGCATCAGTGAAATAGAACACCCATGCCCCGCCGGTTGCAACCGAGATTAATAGCCATGTCGTCCATTTCGTCAGCCGCAATCGCGCCTTGCGAAAATCGAGCTTTTTCTGCCGGTGCAGGCGCAACCGCGCATTGCGGTCCCCTTCGATCCAGCGTTCGACAAGAATAAAAAGATCGGTCCACACCGTTTGCGGGCAGGCATAGCCGCACCACACGCGCCCCAAGGCCGAGGTGAACAAAAACAATCCCAACCCCGCCATGACCAACAGCCCGGCGATGAAATAAAATTCATGCGGCCAAATCTCGATCCAGAAAAAGAAAAACCGCCGGCTGGCCAGATCGACCAAGACCGCCTGATCCGGCAATTCGGGTCCGCGATCCCATCGCAGCCATGGGGTGATGTAGTAGATCCCCAAAGTGACGATCATGATTCCCCATTTCAGATTGCGAAACAGACCTGACACGCGTTTGGGAAAAATTGGCTCGCGGGCCGCGTATAGACTGGGGGTCTCAGAATCGGACACTGCGAAACTCCGTATGTGTATTTCTAGCTTCCTTGTCACAGGACACGCGCGCCACAGCTTTGATCTGCATCAAATCTAACTTCTAAACGCATCTTATTACCGGCCTAACGATCACGGCTGCGTCAACAGGTTAGAAGGTGACACCAATCTGGCTGCGCAGCCACCGGACAAAGGCGCGCAGGGCGGGTCGTTGCACGCCGGGAGATATGACCAAATAATATCCTGTGTGACGCTCGTCTTTGAACAGCATCTGCAACCGCCCCGCTTTGAGGTCCGCCGCGACGAAAATTTTGGCCGCAATCGCAACGCCCTGCCCTTGGCGTAGCAGTGATTTGCAACGGGAGATCCGCATCCCGTCCGGTCAAACCGTTGATTTTACGACCCATGGTGCCGAACCCCGATTGCAAGGCCGCAGCCAACGCCGCCGCGCGCAGGATGGAAATGCCGCGCGCTTATGAACGGCGCTTGAAGCGGAGGCCAAATTGATGCTCCCGATCTATGTCAAAACGCTGCATGTGGCATTGCGCCAATCGGGCCAGCGAAACGCCGCTAGACCAAACCCCGGAGGGCCACACAAGGCGGGAAGAAAATCGACAATGCGTAAAAATGCAATCCAGCAATGCTCATTGGCGCGGTGGCGCCTCACGCGCAAGACCCCGCGACATCGCTGCGGCGCCGACACTCCGGTCCGCCAATCGCATGGCCCCACAAAAAACAGCCCCGCCCTTTGACAGGGGGCGGGGCTGCTGTATTTAAAACACCGGCCTTCCAGGAAACGCGCGAACAGGACGGAAGGTCCGGTGCCAACCCTCGCGCCCGAGGGCGCGGGGGTATCTCTTTTGGCGGAGGCTTATTCGCCGCCGCCGAGGCTGTGAACATACGTGGCCACGGCGCGTACCTGCGCCTCGGTCAGCCGTTCATTCCAATTGGGCATCACGCCAAAGCGCGAATAGGTCACGGTCTCTTTGACGGTGTCGAAATCACCGCCATAAAGCCAGATCGCATCGGCGAGGTTAGGCGCGCCTTGGCTGCGATCACCGGTGCCATCTTCCATATGGCACACCGCGCAATTGTCCTCAAAGACCACCGCGCCGGCCTCGGCCAATGCCGCATCAGGTGCATCACCAGAGAGCGACAGGACGTAATTCACCACCTGATCAATCTCTTCGTTCTCGAGCATCTCGCCAAAGGCAGGCATCTCGCTATAGTGGGCATCATCGTCGGTCTCGTTACGGACCCCGTGTGAAATCGTTGTGTGAATAGCCTCGATGTCACCGCCCCACAGCCAATCGTTGTCCAAAAGGTTCGGATAGCCTTTGGCCCCCGCCGCGCCGGAGCCGTGGCACTGCGCGCACCATGTTTTGAACACGGCCGCACCCGCCGATTGCGCGTAACCGTTCAACTCGGGATCGGCGGAAATTTCCGTCAGCTCCGTGCCCGCCAATTTAGTGTTAATGGCCTCGTTCTGCGCCTCGACTGCGGCGATATCCGCCGCCACTTCGGCCCGTGTCGAATAACCAAGCACCCCCTTGGTCGCGCCATTGATCATCGGCCACGCCGGGTAGGCGATTGTATATCCGATGCCCCAAATAATGCACAAATAGAGGGTCCAGAGCCACCAACGCGGCAGAGGATTGTTGTACTCTTCAATTCCGTCCCAGGAGTGGCCGGTTGTGCTGACCTCTTGTTTGGTCTCAGGTTTTTTAGCCATGTCTCAGACCTCCTTGGCGCGAGCGTTACGCGCCGGCGCGGGTTTGTCTTCGTGCCGGAACGGGATCTCGGCGATGTCGCGATCAATTTTGCTTGCGCCCGGGCGAAAGACAAAAAGGATCACGCCGATGAAGAAGGCGAAAAGCACCATCAGCATCCAGCTGTCAGCGAATTCGCGCAAAAAGGAATAGGTTTCCATGTTCTCCCCCCTCCTAGCGGCTTGCGTCGGGCGTGAAGGTCGAGAAATCAACCAACGTGCCGAGCATTTGCAGATAGGCCACAAGAGCATCCATTTCGGACACACCTGCCTCGCCATCAAAATTGCGCACCTGAACGCTTTCGCCGTACCGCTCGATCAATCCGTCATAATCGCTGTCCGGATCGGCCTGTGCGAGGAAGTCCGCCTGTGCGTTCGCCATCATCTCGTCGGTGTAGGGCACCCCGACAACCGCATGAACTTTCATGTTGTCCTCGATATATGTCCCCTCGAGACTGCGGTGGCTGAGAAAGCCATATTTCGGCATCACGGATTCCGGCACCACCGATTGCGGGTCGGCCAAGTGATCCACATGCCATTCGTCCGAATAGCGGCCACCAACGCGGGCCAAGTCAGGCCCCGTGCGTTTGGATCCCCATTGGAACGGATGGTCATATTGGCTCTCCGCCGCCAGAGAATAGTGCCCGTAGCGCTCTACTTCGTCGCGCATGGGGCGGATCATCTGACTGTGGCAGACATAGCACCCCTCACGGATGTAGACATCGCGCCCGGCCAACTCCAACGGGGTGTAGGGGCGCATGCCGTCCACATCCTCGATGGTGTTTTCCAGCCAGAACAAAGGCGCGATTTCTACCAGACCCCCAATGGTCACCACCAAAAAGGCAAAGACCGAGAGCAGCGTGACGTTCTTTTCGATAACGCCGTGTTTGTCGAGAATAGCCATGATTCCGGCCCTCCTTATTCGGCCGGGACTGCGTCATGCGCACCGGCTTCGATAGCCGGAGAGCGACGCACAGTCATGAACAGGTTGTAGCACATGATCAGGGAGCCGGTGATATACATCACGCCGCCCAAACCGCGCACCACATACATCGGGAACTTGGCACCCACGGTGTCAGCAAAGCTGTTCACCAAGAAGCCATTGGCATCCACTTCACGCCACATCAGGCCTTCCATGATACCGGTCACCCACATCGATGCCGCGTAGAGAATGATGCCGATGGTGGCGAGCCAGAAGTGCCAGCTGACCAAGGACAACGAATACAAACGCTCGCGGTGCCACAGTTTCGGCACGAGGAAATAGAGCGCGCCAAAGGTGATCATACCATTCCACCCCAGGGCGCCGGAGTGCACGTGCCCAATGGTCCAGTCAGTGTAATGCGACAGCGAGTTCACCGCACGGATCGACATCATCGGACCCTCGAATGTGGACATGCCGTAGAAGCCGATGGAAATCACCATCATCCGGATCACCGGATCGGTGCGCAATTTATCCCATGCGCCCGAAAGCGTCATCAGACCATTGATCATACCCCCCCAGGACGGCATCCACAGGATGATCGAGAACACCATGCCCAAGGTCCCGGCCCAATCGGGCAAGGCCGTGTAGTGCAAATGGTGCGGACCGGCCCAGATATACAGGAAGATCAGCGCCCAAAAGTGAATGATCGACAGCTTATAGGAATAGATCGGGCGCTCGGCCTGTTTGGGCACAAAATAATACATCATCCCGAGGAAACCGGCGGTGAGGAAAAAGCCCACGGCGTTGTGGCCATACCACCACTGGGTCATCGCATCTTGCACGCCCGAGAAGACCTGCACCGATTTGGAGCCCCAGATGGAGACCGGAATGCTCAGGTTGTTGACAACATGCAGCATCGCAACAGTGATAATGAACGACAGGTAGAACCAGTTCGCCACATAGATGTGACGCTCTTTGCGTTTGACGATCGTGCCGAGGAACACCGCCAGATAGGACAGCCAAACGATGGTCAACCACAGATCCACATACCATTCGGGTTCTGCATATTCTTTCGACTGCGTTGCCCCCAGAATATAACCGGTGGCGGCCAGAACGATGAACAGATTATAGCCCCAGAAGACGAACCACCCAAGGTTGCCGCCCCAAAGCCGCGCCGCAGAGGTGCGCTGCACGACATAGAAAGACGTGCAAATCAATGCGTTACCACCAAAAGCGAAAATCACCGCCGAGGTGTGAAGGGGACGCAATTTACCAAAATTCACGTAGCCTTGGGCCCATTCGAAATTCAGCTCCGGAAAGGCGAGCTGAAACGCGATAAAGGTCCCGGCCAGAAATCCGACCACCCCCCAAAGCGCCGTTGCGATCACGCCTGCGCGCACCACATCGTCCATATAGATCGATTGGTCGACGGCGACCGGCGCCTCGCCCGTGCGGCGCAAAGTCCACAGAAAAAGCCCACCAGCGACCAGCATTATCGTCAATGCGTTCACCATATAGGCCAGATCGCGCGCGAAATTGGCCGCGATCATCGCGAATAGCGTGATCAGACCAAGCACGATCAGCTTGATATAATTGTTCATGTTGCGTCCCTTCGTCGGTGCCCACACGATTCGCGTCGCTTCGCATAGGCGGATTTTGACTGTTGGCCTTTTCACCCCCTGCGCCGCGCGCCGCTTTGATCTGCATCAACATATGCGATGTTGTTTATTGACCGGTGTCAAAGATGCCCGCCGCATGCATCGAATATGCTAAAAAACAGTCAAACCATTCCGTAGGAGGGTCTCATGGCCTATACTTCTATTTTCACCGTGTTAACGGATGATACTCTACTCAAGAACACTCTTGATCACGCGACCGCCTTGGCCGCGAAGTTGGATGCGCATCTGGATGCGCTATGTCTTGGTGTCGACCGAAGCCAAACCGGATATTATTATGCGGGCGCCAATGCTGCGGTGCTGCAAGAAACCATAACGCGTGCACAAGACGAGGCCGACGACATCGAAGCCAAAGCACGTGCCGAATTGGCCCCCGCCGAAATTCGTTGGTCCACCGAAAGCGGCGTTGCGCAATTGGCAGACCTGTCACGTCACGTTGCCGCACGCGCCCGTTTCACCGATCTGGTGGTGCTGCCGCAACCTTATGGCAAGGATCGCGGTGCCGAACTTGAACCGGTCGTCGAAGCCGCCCTGTTTGATGGAGGGGTTCCGGTTTTGGTGATCCCCAATGATGCCCAACCAAATCCGACCCCCAAGCGCATCTTGCTGGCGTGGAACGAAAGCTCCGAAGCTCTGGCCGCCGCGAGGGCGGCGCTTCCCCTCCTCGCCGCCGCCGATAGCGTACATGTGGTGGTGATCGATCCGCCAACCCATGGACCGACACGCTCGGATCCCGGCGGCATGCTGTCACAATTCCTGTCGCGCCACGGCGTGCGCTGCGAAATCGACGTTCTGTCCAAAACGCTGCCGCGCATCTCCGACGTGCTCATCCGCCATGCCGCCGATATCGAAGCCGACATGATCGTGATGGGGGCCTATGGTCATTCACGCTTCCGCGAAGCGATCCTCGGCGGGGCCACCCGCTATATGCTCGAGCAAGCCACATTACCGGTATTGATGGCGCATTAGGGCAGATTACGTCACAAAAACCCCCTGCGCAGGGCTTCTACGCAGGGGGTGCTATAATAACAAACAAATCGAAAAATCGGTTCCGTCCGCGTGGGATCAGGCGAACATTCCACCATCGGAATCATCGCCCGCCTCGTCCATCAAGCGCCCGAAATCGGGGATTGTCACATTGCGTTTGCCTTCCAATGTGATCACCCCATCCCGTTTAAGCGCTGACATCTGACGGCTCACGGTCTCAAGCGTCAGCCCAAGATAATCCGCCATGGCTTCACGGGTCAGCGGCAGGTCAAACACCAACGGCCCCTTAGTGCCGCGCAGGTTCAACGACGCATCCCTCCGTCCGATAATCGACAAAAGCGAAGCGATCTTTTCGCGGGCCGTCTTGCGGCCCAGCACCAACATCCATTCGCGCGCCGCATCCAACTCGTCCAACGTCATTTCCAACAAACGTTGTGCCACATGCGGCGTCGTTTCCATCATCTCTTCGAACGGTTTTTTACGGAAACAGCACATCACCAGATCGGTGGTCGCCACCACATCATAGGCCGATCCTTCGCGCCCCGGGCGCCCAACGAAATCCGACGGCAGCAATAGGCCGACCATTTGCGTCCGCCCGTCTTCCATCGTCTGCGTCAGCGTCGCGATCCCGGACACCACAGATCCGACAAAATCCATCTTGTCACCGGACCAGATCACCGTCTGCCCCGCCTGGAAACTGCGATAATATTTAATCTCTTCAAGACGCTCGAGGTCGTCCGCATCACAGCGCGCGCAAACCGCACGATGCCGGATCGGGCAATCGTCGCATTCATGGGGCAGGGACTTGATTTGTTCTTTGAGCATAGGGTCTCTTAGCGCGTTTGATCTGTGTCAAAGTTTTAGCATCTCACTGAGCATATCACTCGCGCCATGGTCACACAAACCCAACTTGCTCACATGGGGCTGTTTGACGCGAAAGTTCCGCGTTACACCTCATATCCCACCGCCCCGCACTTCAACAATGACGTCGGGCCGGACACCTATACGCAATGGATCGAAGCCCTGCCGAAGGGCAGCGCGATATCTCTTTATGTGCATGTGCCGTTTTGTCGGCGGCTGTGTTGGTTTTGCGCCTGCCGCACCCAAGGCACGCAAAGCGATGCGCCGGTGCTGGCCTATCTGCAAACCTTGTTGACCGAACTGGACATGTTGGCGCGGCATTTGCCCGAGGGCGTCCGCCTGTCACGGCTGCATTGGGGCGGGGGCACGCCGACGTTGCTCCAACCGGCAATGATGCAAGACCTTGCGACAAAAATCGCCGAAATCGCCCCTTTTGCAGAGAACTATGAATTTTCGGTCGAAATCGACCCGAACGAGATTGATGAAGGTCGCCTTGATGCTCTGGCCGCTGCGGGGATGAACCGCGCCTCGATCGGGGTGCAGGATTTCGATGAGGGCATCCAGCAAAGCATCGGACGGATGCAAAGTTTCGACATCACCCGCGATGCGGTGGACATGATCCGCGCCCGCGGGATTGAAAGCCTCAACGCCGATATTCTCTTTGGCCTCCCGCATCAAACCAATGAGAAGATCACACAAAGCGTGCAAAAATTGCTGGCGCTGTCGCCGGATCGCGTGGCGCTCTATGGCTATGCGCATGTGCCATGGATGGCAAAGCGACAACAGATGATCCCCTCGGACGCGCTGCCGACCCCGCAAGAGCGGCTCGCGCTGTTTGAAACCGCCGCGCGGCTGTTTGAGTGGGACGGCTATGACGCCATTGGGATCGACCATTTCGCCCGCCCCGAAGACGGATTGGCCAAGGCCCGCCGCGCCGGCTACCTGCGCCGCAATTTCCAAGGTTACACCGATGACACCGCCGTGGCACTGATCGGGGTTGGGGCTTCGTCGATCTCGCGGTTCCCGCAAGGCTATGCGCAAAATGCCCCCGCAACCGGCGCCCATACCGGCAAGATCCGCGACGACCGGTTCTCGATCTCGCGCGGGCATAAATTCAGCAACGAGGACATCCTACGTGGCCGGATGATCGAAGCCTTGATGTGTGATTTCGAAATCAATGCAGAGGAATTGCGCCGTGACTTCGGTTTGACGCAGGCCGAGATAGACCAGCGTTTTGCCGATATCGCCTGCGGGTATGACGGTTTGCTACAGGTCACTCCGGATCGGTTGGCGATCCCGCCGGCTGCGCGTCCCTTGACCCGCATGATCGCGCGCAGCATCGATGCCTATGATTTGAGCAAAGCCGGACATAGCTCAGCCATCTGAGGCCTGCCGAAGGCCCCCCGCCCGCAAACGCGGCGTATCTATTGTCCGGTCGTGGCCTCATCCGCTTTCAAATCCAGCGCCGCAGCCAAAAGCGCGGCGGTATATTCGGTTTGCGGCGCATCAAAGATTGCCCCCGCTTCGCCCGCCTCGATGACATCACCTTGACGCATGACGATCATCTTGTGGCTCATGGCGCGCACGACGTGCAAATCATGGCTGATGAAGAGATAGGCAAGACCGTATTTCACTTGCAAGTTCCGCAGGAGATCGACGATTTGCACCTGCACGGTCATATCAAGCGCCGAAGTCGGCTCGTCCAGAACCACCAATTTGGGGCGCAATATCATCGCACGGGCAATGGCAATCCGTTGACGTTGACCGCCGGAAAACTCATGCGGGTAGCGATGCATCATCTCGGGGCTAAGCCCCACTTCGACCATCACATCGGTGACCATTTGCCGCCGGTCCTTGCCCGCAGAGGTGCCATGCACACCCAGCCCCTCGGCGATGATCTGCTCGCAGGTCATGCGCGGGCTGAGTGATCCGAAGGGGTCTTGAAACACGATTTGCATATCGCCGCGCAGGCTGCGCAAGCCGCGTGTCGATATCTTGTGCAAATCACGGTTATCAAACTGAATACCGCCCTGTGAGGCAATCAAACGCATAATCGCCAAGGCCAACGTCGTCTTGCCCGACCCGCTCTCGCCAACAATGCCAAGCGTTTCACCCGCCCGCACAGAAATCGACGCGTCATTCACCGCTTTGACATGGCCAACGGTTTTTTTCAAAAACCCCTTTTGGATCGGAAACCAGACTTTGAGGTGCTCGGTCTGTGCCACCACCGGCGCGTCCGCAGCCACCGGCGCGGGCCGCCCGACCGCGCGGGCCGCCAGAAGTTTTTGTGTATAAGGATGCTGTGGCGCGGCGAAAATATCCGCCGTTGGCCCCTCCTCGACGATCTCTCCGTCTTTCATCACGCAGACACGATCAGCAATCCGGCGCACCACGCCCAAATCATGGGTGATGAACAACAGCCCCATGTTTTCTTCGCGCTTCAACTCGGCCAGCAATTCCAAAATCTGCGCCTGAATGGTCACATCAAGGGCCGTCGTCGGCTCATCCGCGATCAAGATGTCGGGCTTATTGGCCAAAGCCATAGCGATCATCACACGTTGCCTTTGCCCGCCCGATAATTGGTGCGGATAGGCACCCAACCGGGTTTCGGGGTCGCGAATGCCGACACGGAGCAGCAATTCGATAATCCGCGCACTCAGCGCCGCGCCGCGCAGCCCTTGGTGCAACTCAATCGATTCCGCCAATTGTTTTTCCAACGTATGCAGCGGATTGAGCGAGGTCATAGGCTCTTGGAAAATAAAGGAAATATCGTTGCCCCGCACCCGGCGCAGGTCGCGTTCATTTGCTCCGATCATCTCGGTGCCGTCATAGGTCACCGATCCGCTGACCTCGGCATTGCCGCCCAAAAGCGACACGGTCGACAGCGCCGTAACCGATTTACCCGAACCGGATTCGCCCACCAAAGCCACGGTTTCCCCGCGATCCAAAGTAAAGCTCACCCCTTTGACCGCCGCGTGGACCTTGCCATCCTGACGAAAGCCCACAGTCAGGTTTTTGACCTCTAGAATACTCATTGAAAGGTCTTTCTGGGATCAAACGCATCGCGCACGCCCTCGAAAATGAAAACGAGCAGCGACAGCATAATGGCAAAAGCGAAGAAGGCCGTGAAGGCGAGCCAAGGGGCTTCAAGGTTCTGTTTGGCCTGCAAGGTCAATTCGCCCAAAGACGGCAAGGATGCAGGCAGGCCGAAGCCAAGGAAATCCAGCCCCGCCAGCAAGGCGATTGTGCCCGTCACGATGAAGGGCAACATTGTCAGCGTCGCCACCATCGCATTGGGCAACATGTGGCGGAACATGATGGTCGCGTTGCTGACGCCCAATGCCTTGGCCGCGCGCACATATTCAAGATTGCGCGCGCGCAAAAATTCTGCCCGCACCACGCCCACAAGGCTCATCCAACCGAACAGCACCGTGATGAACACCAATAGCCAAAACCCCCGCGGCAGGATCGAGAACATGATGATGATGACGTAAATTTGCGGCGTCGAAGACCAGATTTCCATCGCCCTTTGGGTGATCAAATCCACCCAGCCGCCAAAATACCCCTGCAACGCGCCCGCCGCAATTCCGATCGCTGTCGAGATCACCGTAACGATCAATGTGAACAAAACCGACAGTCGGAATCCATAGATCACCCGCGCCAACACATCGCGTTTGGTGTCATCGGTGCCCAGCAGGTTTTGCCCGTTCGGCGGCAATGGCGCGGCACCGGGGCGGTCCACAGGCGTGTCATAACTGTAGGGGATCGGCGGCCAGATCGACCAACCTTTCTTGAACCCCTCGGCGGTATATGTGCCTGCGTCGATCTCTTTCAAAATATCCTCAGGATCGTCGAAACAATCCTCGATCCCGCCCGACCGGATCAGGCATTTAACCTCGGGATCGCGATAAATCGCTTCGGTCTTGAAATCCCCGCCAAACGCCACCTCGGGGTAGAATTTGAAAATCGGCATGTAATACCCGCCGCGATAGTTCACGAGGATCGGTTTATCGTTGGCCAAAAACTCGGCAAACATCGACAGGCCGAAGAGAATGCTGAACAGGATCAAAGACCAAAAGGCCCGTCCGTTGCGGCGGAAATTACGCCACCGGCGGGCGTTGAGCGGCGAGAGCGTGATCAAAGCCATATCGCCTATCCCTCCCGCTTTTCAAAATCGATGCGCGGATCGACCAACACATACATCAGATCCGACAGGATGCCGACCACGAGACCGATCAGGCCAAAGATAAACAGCGTGCCGAACATCACCGGATAATCGCGCGCCACGGCGGCCTCGAACCCGAGCCGCCCCAACCCATCAAGCGAGAAAATCGTTTCGATCAACAAGCTCCCGCCAAAGAACACGCCGATGAACACGGCCGGAAATCCGGCGATCACAATGAGCATCGCATTGCGGAACACATGGCCATACAGCACCCGCGACGCGGTCAATCCCTTGGCCCGCGCGGTCATCACATATTGCTTTTTGATCTCGTCGAGAAAGCTGTTCTTTGTCAGCAGGGTCAGCGTGGCAAAGGCCGAAATCGTCGATGCAATCACCGGCAAAGCGATATGCCACAGGTAATCCTTGGCCTTTCCAAAGGCGCTAAGTTGATCAAAGTTCTCGGAGGTCAGCCCGCGCAGCGGGAAGATTTGCCAATACGAGCCGCCCGCGAAGAGGACCATCAGCAAAATCGCAAACAAAAACCCCGGGATCGCATAGGCGACAATGATCAACCCCGACGTCCATGTGTCAAAGCGCGATCCGTCATGTACGGCCTTGCGAATACCCAAAGGGATCGACACCAGATAGGCAATGATCGTGGACCACAGGCCCAATGTGATCGACACCGGCATCTTTTCAAGCACCAGATCAACCACCGAGATCTTGCGAAAATAACTCTCGCCGAAATCAAGCCGCATATAATTCCACATCATCCCGAAAAACCGCTCAAGCGGCGGTTTGTCGAGGCCAAATTGTCGTTCGAGATCAGCGATGAACTCCGCCGGAAGGCCGCGCGCACCGAGGTATTTGTCATCCCCGCCTGCGCTGGCCATATCCGCGCCGCCATCGTTGCCGCCACCGGCAAAGCCCTCGAACACATCGCCCTGCCCTTGCATTTCGGCGATGATCTGTTCGACCGGCCCGCCGGGGACAAATTGCACAAGCGCGAAGTTGATCACCATGATCCCAACCAGCGTCGGAATAATCAGCAGCAACCGCCGTAAGATATAGGCTCCCATTGCGGCGGACTACCTCAACGCGCCGGAGGCTTTGAGCGCCGCCGCTTTGTCAGCATTCCACCACCAGAAATCCAATACGCCCAAAGCATAGGGCGGCAATTCGGCGGGGTGTTCATACATGTTCCAATAGGCCACCCAAGAGGTCGGATTATACCAAACGGGGATCATGAAAAACTCATGCCGCAAGGCCCGGTCCAATGCCATGAGCGCAACATCCTGGTCCTCGCGCGTCGTAGCATTGAGCGACACATCGATCAATTTATCGACCAAAGGCGAAGCAAGGCCCGCAGGGTTGAAGACATTGTTTTCCACCTCGGAGGTGCCATACATTTGGATCAATCCGGTGCCGGTGCCCAAGAACGCGGAATAGCTGTCGAAGATCAGATCATAATCACGGTCGCGGTTGCGCAGGGTGAACTGGCTGGGATCGACCTTCTCGACCTTGATAGCGATGCCCATGGCTTCGAGGTTTTGTGCGAAATTGGTGACGACCGCCTCCAATGTCGCGGAGCCGGAGGAGTTGATCGGGAAATCCAAAGACAGTTCTTCGCCCGCCGCATTGCGCCGGATACCGTCATCGCCCACCGCCCATCCGGCGGCGTCGAGCATCTTCATCGCGGCGCGCAGGTTGCGCCGGTCGGTCAACCGTTCGGGTTTGGAACTATGCGCCAATAGCGCCGGTTCGGACAACATGTCGTCGGGCACCAGATTGCCCAGCGATGTCAGCAACTCCAATTCGGCCCCCTCCGGCGCGCCTTTGGCTTCCAAGGGCGAGCCTTGGGTAAAGCTGTGGCGCTGCGCAAAAAGCCCGTATTGTAACGACGCATTGGTCCATTCAAAATTGAACGCCAAAGCAATCGCCTTGCGCACATTGCGGTCCTTGAGCACATCCTTGCCAAGGTTGAACACGATCCCTGTCGGGGTTGGCGGCGTGCCATCGGGTAATTCTTCGAGGATCACATCGCCGCGCGTGCGGGCAGGAAAATCATATCCTGTCGCCCATTTTTTGGAATCGCCTTCGGGCCGGAACGTATATTCGCCCGCCTTGAACGCCTCGAAACCCGCGCTGTCGTCAGCGAAATATTCGATACGGATGCGATCGAAATTATGCCGCCCCTTATTGATCGGCAGGTCCTTACCCCAATACTCGGGATTGCGTTTGTAGACGATGCGGCGGTTCACCTCGGCGCTTTCCATCACATAGGGGCCAGAGCCCGGTGCGGCATCAAGGCGCGGCTCGTCAAGGCGGGCCCCGGTTTTTTCATACCAAGCGCGCGGAAACACCGGCGTGCCGCCGACCTGATCAATCAACGAGCGGCGCGAAATGCCGGTGGCAAAGGTGAATTTCACCGTGTGATCATCCAGAGCCTCAGCACTTAGTATCCGTTTTTTCACGGCCGTCGCATAGGACGGCAATCCCTGCTCGAGAAACAGGTTATGGGAAAACACCACATCATGCGCCGTCACCGGCGTGCCGTCGGAAAACCGTGCTTCCGGGCGCATATGGAAGATCACCCATGTTTTGCCTTCGTCATACTCAAGACGTTCGGCCAACAATCCGTAGCTTTCGCCATAGGTATCCGCGGGCAACCCGCCGCTGGTGGCGGGCATTTCGCCCAGCAAACTTTCATAAATCATCCAGCTATAGCGCCCCGCGCGGCCCTTGCGGCTGTAGGGGTTCATAGAATCAAATGTGCCCGGTGCGGACAGGGAAATCTCCCCGCCCTTCGGCGCATCGGGATTAACGTAATCAAAATGAGGAAAATCCGCAGGATATTTCAAATCCCCAAAGAAGGAATAGCCGTGCGAGCGGATGATGCCATCGCCTGTGTCAGGCTGTGCATGGCTTTCTCCGCGCGCCAACCCTGCGGCACATACCGCCAAAGCGATCCCCACGACGCCCGCCGTTACCATATGACGCAGACCCTGTCCGGCGGCAGCGCCCCGGCGGCGCACCAGCGCGACAGCGCCTTTGCGATTCGAGTCGCGGCGGGGCTTCAAGGCGGGTTCGAGTTCGCGCATACGTGTCCTCCTCAGCACCGGAATGTCCGGCTGACAGTTTGGTCAAGGCTAGCGGAGGCAGCACCGGAGTTTCAAGTTGAGATTGCGTGAGGCAAGCGTGATCAGAGCCGGAAAACGCAAAAAAGGCCGCATCACAAGAGATGCGGCCTTTTCCAAATAAAATCAGTGCGCAAGCTTAGTCGCCGAGCGTGTCGAGATAGGCGATCAAATTGGCGCGGTCAGCAGGTTTTTTCAAACCCGCGAAGGACATTTTGGTGCCCGGCGCGAAGCCTTTGGGGTTCTCAAGGAAATGGTCAAGATTCTCAGGCGTCCAGGTTTCGGCCACCGCCACCAAGGCGCCGGAATATCCAAATCCGTCAACGGCTCCAACGGCCCGGTTCACGACGCCGTACAGGAAAGGACCGGTGGCATTCGCACCATCTTCAACCTTGTGGCAGGCTTTGCATTTGCCGAAAACCTTCGCGCCCTTGCCAACATCCGCCGAAGCAAGAAGCTCTTCAAATGTCGGGCCCTCTTCGGCCTCCGAAGCCGCGCCCTCATCGCTCGCCACTTCGATGACATAGCCAGCGGCGTGATCGCCCTCGCCATGACCGCCGCCGGTTTCAAACAGCATATCGGCCGTGAAATTGCCCAGCAAGAATACCAGCAAAGTGCCACAACCCGCGCCCAAAGCTTTCGTCAGTGTCATTGTATCAAACATGGATCAGCCTGTTCTAAATCGGTGTCTTTGGGCGCGTATGTATTCGCTTCCCCTTACCGAACGCAAGGTATAGTTTCCGCGACCAAACGCCTCGACGCGTATTTTGCACCTCTTTGGATGGTTTATAGACGGGAATATTGGACGAATGACGAAACGAGTGGCTTTCCAAGGCGAACTGGGCGCCTATTCGCATCAAGCCTGTCGCGAGGCTTTGCCTGAGTATGAACCGATGGCCTGCAGCACCTTTGAAGACGCCATCGAAGCGGTCCGCAAAGGCGAGGCGGAATTGGCAATGCTTCCCGTGGAAAATTCCACATTCGGGCGCGTGGCCGATATCCATCACCTGTTGCCGGCGTCGGGCTTGCATATTGTCGACGAAGCATACGTGCGGGTACATATCAACCTACTCGCCCTGCCCGGCACCACGTTGGACGAGGTGACCTCGGCCACCTCACATTCCATGTTGTTGGGCCAATGCCGCGAATTTCTAAGCAAACACGGCATCGAGCGGATCACCGGCGCGGATACCGCCGGATCGGCACTGTTGATCTCCCAACAAGATGACAAACGCAACGCAGCCTTGGCCAGCGAACTTGCCGGCGAGATCTACGGGCTTGATATATTGGCCCGCCATATCGAGGATCAATCCAACAACACCACGCGGTTTTTGATCATGTCGCGCACTCCGGATCTTTCGCGGCGCGGCAATGGCGGCATGAAGAGCACTTTTATCTTTGAAGTGCGCAACATTCCCGCCGCCTTGTACAAAGCCATGGGCGGGTTTGCCACCAATGGCATCAACATGACCAAGCTGGAAAGCTATATGGTGGGCGGCTCTTTCACTGCGACGCAGTTTTACGCCGATATCGACGGCCATCCTGACGACCGCAACGTGCAACTTGCGCTGGATGAATTGGATTATTTTACCAATTCGATGACCTTGCTGGGCGTCTATCCAGCCGCGAAAGTGCCGCAAAACGACAGTTAGCCATCACTCGACAGGGCGCTTTGCGTCTTCGCCGGCCTCTACCGCCGGAAAACCCGAAAAGCGCGCTACAAATTTGTGGGGTGTTATTCATTTATGCATTTCATTTGCGCATTCTGCGACGGAAGGACCGACGGCCACCGTATCACCAAGGACATTGATCGAAAGGATGACCCGATGAAACCTCTTTGGCTTACCGCGCTCACTCTTACCAGTCTCTTGGTCGGCGCCGTCGCTCTGGTGCTTTCGGAACAATTGCGCGAGCCGCAAATCGAGGTTCTACAAGCGCCGCCAGAGGTGATCACTCTTAGAGCGCTTTGACTAAGCCCTAGCGCCCGGCGCGGACCGCCTCAGGCCGTGCGCGCAAAACGATCTTCAAGCTCTTTGGCGTAGCCGGCCACTTTGAGATGAAACCGCTTGTTCAAATTGGTGCGCGCCAATTTCAAAGATTGCACCAAAAGCCGCGCCGACAGGGTTTTCGGGGCAAGTTCAACACTCAGACTGAGCCGTGTACGCCCGCGCGACAACGCCACCAGATCCAGCCGCAACTCGCCTTCGATTCCCTGCGAGGTCGATTTGAAGACCATGTGGTTGGGTGCATCGTATTCGGTCATTTCGACATGCATGTCACGGGTCTTGCCACGCATCGGAAACCGCACGTCCCATGCCATACCGGCACTTGGCACAGGTCGGTCCTCGACCCGCTCAACCTCGGCCCCGCGCCGCAAAACCGACCGCTCGAACCCCGAAAAATCCGACACCTGCGCAAACACGTGCTCGATCGGGGCTTCGATATCTTCGCGGGTGGTAAACTGCATCGTGTCTGCTCTCGCCGGTTAGCCGATTTTCTGTGTGTTCAGTCTCGCCCTAATCCAATCTGTCCGCAAGCCAGTTGCGTAGAATAAAATGCGCAATTGCACCTTTCCGTGCAGGCAACATCTCGGGGTTTTGACCGGCAAATGCGGATAGGATCTCTTCGCGGGTGAACCAACGCGCCGCCTCGATTTCTTTTGGATCAATGGTGATTTCGGTGCTCAGCGCCGCCCCCCAGCACCCGAACATCAAAGAATTGGGAAACGGCCATGGTTGACTGGCCAGATATTCGACCTCCCCGACACGCACCTGAGTTTCCTCGAACACCTCGCGGCGCACAGCGCCTTCGATTGGCTCGCCCGATTCCACGAATCCCGCCAACAGCGAATACATCCCTTCGGGCCACCCCGGCGAGCGCCCCATCAATACCGAATTGCCATGCGTGATCAACATGATGACCACCGGATCAGTGCGTGGGTAATGCTCGCTGCCACAGGCGGGGCAAATGCGTTGCCATCCGGCCAGGGCCATCTGTGACGGTTGTCCGCATTTCGAGCAGAACATATGGCTTCGGTGCCAATTGAAATTCGCAAGGGCCGAGGCCACCAATTCGGCCTCCATCGGATCCAGTTGCGCCGCCATCACAAGCCGCAATTCCGCGAATGCCCCCTCGGGCACAGCTGGATGCGCCTGCAACGAGCGATCCAGAAAGTTACCCATCTGCGCCGCGTCACTTTCTTCGGGTTCCCAGTCGGAGAGGTCGGCGGCGAAAAGATACGCGCCGCGCTCATCACGCCCGAGCAAAATCCTTGCCTCGGAGGCCTGTTCGAAGATCGGGTGGTCCATCGGCAGCAACATCAATCCGCCCAGCCCCCGATCCGCGATCAACGGCTTTCCGCGCCAGAGCGCCATCGTACGGCTGCTTGGTGCAGCCTGCGCCGCTGCCAGCGCCGCAGGATCGCTGCGCACCTCGCCCGCACGGTCCAATCCCGCGCCGCCAAATGTCACCGTCTCTGCAATTCTCATGCGCGTCCCTTTCTCAGCCGCTCATCCATGCACCCCGATATCGCCCATACGTGCCGCATAAGTGAGTGATGCCCCGACAACCAACAAAGTGCAATGCACAGCACATTCACCACACTTGAATTTTTTTTGCAAATACAGCCTAAAGTTGATTGCCTATATAAAACATTGTGTTAAGACAGGGGCGGAAGTTTCAAGTGATGCTGTTTATGCAAGCCTACCCTGTGCCTAAGACGCACAACCCCGCCACTCTGATACTAAAACCAAACAGGTCCACCTTGTCATATCCGCTCCCAAATCCCGCTGCGCCCCATGCTTCGGCGCAAGCAACGCTTCGGCTTCTGGCCACGTCCGACATGCATATCAACCTGCGTGGATATGACTATTTTGCCGACCGGCCCTCTGCTGCGGGTGGTTTGGCACGGATCGCAACATTGGTGCGCCAACAGCGGCACAGCGCCGAAAACAGCCTATTGGTGGACAATGGCGATTTCCTACAGGGTAGCTTGATTGGGGATTACATCGCCTATGAGCGCCCAGATGACAACCCCGCGTCCCACCCGGCCATCGCGGCGATGAATCGGCTGAACTATGATGTCGTTGGTCTGGGCAATCACGAATTCAACTTCGGCATCGACTTCCTCGAAACCGCCCTAAACGATGCCCGGTTTCCAGTGATTTCCTCGAATGTATTTTCCCCCGCCCAAGCCCAACGCCACAGCATTTTCGAACAAACCTTCATGCCGCCCTTTGCCATCCTGTCGCGGCAAATCACCTGTGACGATGGCTCTACCCAGCCTCTGCGCGTCGGGTTTTTCTCTGTACTGCCGCCACAGGTGATGATCTGGGACCGTAGGCATGTCCTCGGACGCGTGGAAATCCGGGACATCGTCGAAACCGCCCGCACCTTGGTGCCAAAAATTCGGGCAGAGGGCGCCGATATCGTCATCGCCCTATGCCACTCGGGTATTGGCGATGAACAGTACCGCCCGGACATGGAGCACGCGGCTATTCCGTTGGCGGGCATCGCCGGTATCGACGCGATGGTCTGCGGACATAGCCATCTGCAATTTCCGGGGCCGGATCACGCCGCCAGCCCCCAAATCGACCCCGACGCCGGCACCCTATGCGGCACCCCCGCCATCATGCCGGGGTTCGGCGGCAATGTGTTGGGACAAATTGATCTGACCTTGCTGCGCGAGGGCAACATCTGGCGGGTCAAAAGCCACGAAAGCCGATTGATTCCCACCGCCGCCCGCGGCGCGGATCATCGTTTGCTGCCTTTGATTGAAGAAGACGAAGAGGTGCTCGCCTGCACCGAAACCGCACATGCTGAAACGCTATCGTACTTACGCCGCCCCGTGGGGGCGATCGACCGCGCAGTGCATAGCTATTTCTCGATGCTGGGCACCGATGCGTCGGTTCAGATGGTCACCCAAGCCCAAAGCCACCACCTGCGCAGCCTCATCGAAGGCACTGAATGGGAGGGGTTGCCCGTGCTGTCCGCCGCCGCCCCCTTCAAAACCGGGGGGCGCGGCGGGCCGGACAATTACACCGACCTGACCTCTGGCGCGCTGACGATTGGCAATCTGGCCGATCTCTACGTTTTTCCCAATATGTTTCGCGCGGTTCATGTGACGGGCACACAATTGGCCGGATGGCTCGAACGTGCGGCGGGGGCCTTTTGCCAGATCACGGCAGGGGGCCAAGATCAAATGCTGCTCGACCCCGATTTCCCCAGCTATAATTTCGACGTGATTGACGGGCTGACCTATGAAATCGACCTGACCCAACCTTCGCGGTTTACCGCACGCGGACAGATGCAAAACCCCGCCGCATGCCGCATCACAAATCTGCGCCACAATGGCGCATTGGTCGAACCCGGGGCGCGTTTTCTGGTCGCAACCAATTCTTTTCGGGCCGGCGGCGGCGGTGACTTCCCCGGGGCCGAAGGCGATAGCGTCGTCCTGCGTGGTCATAAGACAAGCCGCGACATCCTGCTCGACTATGTTCAATCGGGTGCCGCCGAAGGCCTGGACCATCGCGAAATTTGGTCCTTTGTTCCGGCAGGGAAGGCGACAGTGTTATTTGACACCTCGCCGTCCGCCCGCGCCCACATCGATGAAATCGCCCATTTTGCGCCTGAACTCCTTGGCGATCTAGACAGCGGGTTTACCCGCTTCCGGCTGACTTTGTAATCACGCGGACGGCATGCGCGCCAAGGCGGGCGGCCTCCCCCGCGGCACGCGCACGCCGACACTTCATCTAGACATCTGCCGCGAAATCGGATTTTGCATACGCACCGCCCGCCGCCTTCGCGCGGGGATTAACAACAGGACGTTTCACATGCGCACCCTTCCCCTCGTCTGGCTCTGTCTCGCGGCGGTTTTCGTTGGGCTTGTCGCTGCGGTCATGACCCGCCCCACGACATCCGATCTTATGGACCATGTGCCCGGCGCCCTGCGCCGCGCGGTGATGGCCCAAAGTTTTATTCCCGAGAATTTGATCGTGGCAGAGGGGCTGACTGAAATTTGCAAGGTCTCGGCCACGGCCTGCTTTGAGATTGTCAAACCGCAGGTGAGGCAGGATTTCACCGACCATTTGATTTATAACCGTTACGCGATGACCGGATTTGGCCGCACGCTTGCGTGCTATGGCCTGTTTGGGCAGATCCGTTGCGGCATCCGCACGCCATAAACCGCAGGTGTCCCTTCGGACACACCGCGTGCGTAAGGCTTGCGAATCCACTGCGCTGCCCCTATATGCAGCCGTGAGAGGTTGGCGCGGGCGAGCGCCTCGCCAACCCGGTCAGATCCGGAAGGAAGCAGCCGTAACGAGCCCCGCTTGGGTCGTTGTCCAGCCTCTCACCTTGCTCCGCCGCGTCGTGCGGACGCAAACCGGCCCTATATTGGCCGGTTGCCAGCCACCCATGCCCGACCGGAGGGATGTTCATGATCTGCATTTATGTCCTGCCGACGGCCGCCTGACCGCTGGATTTGGCGCGGCTCACCTCCCATTGGCCAAACTGCGCGGCGTGCTGCGGCCCCGAACCTATCGCGCTATGACCAATAGGCCCGCCGCCCCCATGCATTGCAATGCCGATCTCGGTTGGAGCAGCTATTTTGCCGATCAGATCACCGAAGACGAGGCCGGTATCGGGTTTTATCGCATCACCCATCTGGAGCGCGCCGGCGCCACGGGCCTCAATGAAGCGGGTCCTGTCGCGCTGCATTTTCCGCCGGGGCTGACCACTGGCGAGGTCGCCGTCGGCGATTGGGTTCTGGCCCAGGACACCGGCCGCGTCGTGCGCATCTTGACCCGCCGCTCGTTGCTGACCCGCCGCGCTGCCGGTCCCGAAGTGCGCCCTCAATTGATCGCGGCCAATGTAGATACGCTGTTCATCGTCACCTCCTGCAACGCCGATTTCAACGTCGCGCGGTTGGAACGCTATGTTGCCTTGGCGCTGGAGGCTGACACCACCCCGGTCATTTTGCTCACAAAAACCGATTTGGCCACAGGCCGCCCTGCCGAAGATTATGCCACCGAAGCGCAAGCGATCTCGGACCGGATCGAAGCCGTTTTAACCCTGAACTCCAAGGACGAAAACGACCTGAAGCGGTTGCGCAAATGGTGCGGGGCGGGACAAAGCGTGGCCTTTATCGGCTCGTCCGGGGTTGGAAAATCCACGTTGATCAACGGGCTGACGGGAATTGACCGCGATGCTTTGCGCGCCCGATCCGTGCCGCAAGCCACAGGAGACATCCGCGAGGATGACGCCAAAGGCCGCCACACCACCACCGCCCGCAGCCTGCATTTGCTCGATGGCGGCGGCGTTTTAATCGACATGCCGGGGATGCGCGAATTGGGATTGATCGACGCCGCGGCGGGCATCAACACCGTGTTCGAAGATATTGTTGATCTGGCTGCCACCTGCCGGTTTCGCGATTGCGCGCATGACGGCGAGCCGGGTTGTGCCATCGGCGCCGCGATTGACGCCGGCGAGTTGGACGCCGAGCGGGTCGAACGTTGGCGCAAGCTGACCGATGAAGACAACCGCAACACCGAAAGCGTCGGCGAAAAACGGCGGCGCGAGAAGAAACTTTCGCGGTTTCACAAGCGGGTGCAATCCGAAGGGCAACAGGGCAAGCAAGGCAAATATCGCCGTTGATCCCGCCCCGGTATTCGGCACCGTCTCCACACCGACATTCCCCGCGAAGCGCTACAATGCGTCCCATGAGCTGAGCTTGAATTCTATGGCTTTGCGGCGCGCGATCAATGCGGCGCCGATGCCGAAGAAAACGCCAGCCAGAACTCCCGTAATCACGATGATCTGGACCGAAAATAAATTGTCGCGATTGTAGAACAGGACCAATATCGGAAGAAAAATCGCCGCGAACGACACCCCGTTCACCACGACCGTATGCCAGAAATCTCGATAAAACGCGGGTCGGTGCGGCACCCCGATGCGGCGCAAGAGGCGCTGCGCCCAAGGATCGGCATCACGCGGCGCAACACCGGCGCGCGCCATTTCGCGCAGTGCATTTTGATATTTGGAGCGGTGAATCTGACCCGGCTGCAGGAGCATCTCGCGCGCCCTTCCGTCTCTGATGACAATCACATAAAATCAATCTATATCCAGAAGAACTCTACACGCTTCCCTTAGGTCGCTCAACGCCGCCGCCCTGCCTAGAGGCGGCCCGCTGCAAAAGTGTCACACTGCCCGATACCGCCGCTGTCATAGCCGCGTTTGAACCATCCGGCGCGCTGCGCGCTGGTGCCATGGGTGAATGTGTGCGGCTGCGGCACGCGCCCGGCGTTGCGTTGCAATGTGTCATCGCCGATCTGGCGCGCGGCATGGAGAGCCTCGTCAAGATCCCCCGGCTCAAGCAATCCGCCAACGGCGCGGGCCCAAACACCGGACAGGCAATCGGCCTGTAACTCCAACCGCACGGTCAGAGCATTGGCCTCGACCTGCGACACCGATGCGCGGCGGCGATTGACCTCGGGCAAGATGCCCAATTCGTTTTGCACATGATGCGCGACCTCATGGGCGATCACATAGGCGGCGGCGAAATCGCCCTTGGCGCCCAATTGCTGTGCCATCGTGGCGAAGAATGCGGTGTCGAGATAGGCTTTGCGATCCGCAGGGCAATAAAACGGCCCCGTCGCACCCGACGCCCCGCCGCAGGGGCTTTGCGTGACACCTGCATAAAGCACCATGATCGGTGGACTGTAGGGTTTGCCAACCTGCTGTGCGAAAACCTGCTCCCAAACCTCTTCGGTGGTGCCGAGAACCTGCGCGGCGAACGCTCCGGCTTGCTCCTCTTGGGCGGTTAATGTGCGGCTGTTGTTTTGTTGCTGCACCGGCGCCGCACCCTCAAGCAAAGGCGTCACGTCGATCCCCGCAAAATAGCCCACGGCCAGAAAAATCAGCAGACCAACGCCGCCAATTCCGCCCGCTTTGGCGCCGCCTCCACGGCGACGGCGATCTTCGATATTGCGGCTGGCGCGGGTGCCTCTCAAACGCATGGCGTATCCTCCAGTGTGAGCCGCGCCGCTATACGCGGCGCTTTGGCCGACCTTACCGTGATGAGAGCATAGATGAACAGAGCCGCAAGCGCGCCCTAAAGCAGAATATTATCCACCGTCATGCCTTGCCCGCCGACGACCATAACCACCGGCACACCACCGATTGACACCATCGCGCCGCTGCCATCCTCAAGATCGGCCACGGTGACGGGGTCGGTGATCGGATCCGTCACATAATCCTCGACCCGTTCATAGATTTCCAACGTATCATTGGCCGGATCAAAATCGGTAATAGTCACCACGTCATATCCTGCTTCGACCGCACCATGAATTTCGACATGAACCACATCTTGCCCCGTCGATGTGGTGACGAGATCGCCTTCATCCACATAAATTTCGTCGCTGCCGCGTCCTGCATAAACCTCATCAGGGGTCACCCCGTCTTGGTCCACTGCGACCAACAAATCCGCACCATTGCGCCCCTTGAGGACATTCTCGCCATAGCCATCCGCCACGAAATCATCGCCGCTGCCGCCGCTGATCGTGTCATTTCCGCCTTCGTATTCGGCCTCGGTGCCAAAAGGCGCGAAATCGTTCGGGAAGGAAACATAATCATCGGGGTAATTCATACCCCGCCAATCAACGCCCGAAACATCCGACCCGTCACCCAGCACGATTTCATCATCGCCAGCACCGCCATCGACGATATCATCGCCCGCGCCCGCATCCAAAGTGTCGTCGCCATCCGAGCCGAGGATCGAATCCTCGCCGCCGCCCGCATCAATGTTCATTGGACCTGTGACAAAATGCGTTGCCGTAATTGCCTCGTCATATTCATCTCTGGTGATTTCACCTTCGCCAACCAGATCAAGCCCATAGGCTTCGAATCCGTCACGAAAATCCTCGGAAATGATTGCGTCATCGCCGTCAGAATATTCATCAGGCTCCTCCGACTCCTTGGCCCCGGATGCGTCATCATCAGGCATCAACAACGACATCGTCAGGCCAAGCCCCAGTAACATCAAAATCGGTAACATTTTCATCACTCTTTATTAAACTCACCCCTGCCTAACCTCGATTGAAACTTCCGTAAACGCGCCGGAATAGAAATCACTGTTCCCCATTTTCGAACAATCACATATCTGCCGCCCATATTGGCACGAAGCACAGTCAACGGTGGACCTTCGCCGCGCGCGCATTTATCCTTTCCCGGATAAGAATCTAGGAGCCTTCATGAGCCAGCACGGCGACACAGAGCAGACCGCCTATAAGGTCCTTGCGCGCAAATACCGCCCCGAGACCTTTGCCGATCTCGTCGGGCAGGATGCGATGGTGCGCACGCTGAAAAACGCCTTTGCCGCCGACCGGATCGCGCAGGCGTTTATCATGACCGGCATTCGCGGCACCGGCAAAACCACCACCGCACGGATCATCGCCAAGGGCATGAATTGTATCGGCGTGGATGGCACCAGCGGCCCGACCACCGAACCTTGCGGGCAATGCGAGCATTGCACCGCCATCATGGAAGGTCGTCATGTCGATGTGATGGAAATGGACGCCGCATCGCGCACCGGCGTGGGCGACATTCGCGAAATCATTGATAGCGTGCACTACCGCGCCGCCTCGGCCCGCTACAAAATCTACATCATCGATGAAGTTCACATGCTCTCGAACAACGCCTTCAACGCGCTTTTGAAGACGCTCGAAGAGCCGCCCGAACACGTCAAATTTATCTTTGCCACAACCGAAATCCGCAAGGTGCCGGTGACGGTGCTGTCGCGCTGCCAACGGTTTGACTTGCGCCGCATTGAGCCCGAAGACCAAATCGGATTGCTGCGCAAAATCGCCGATAGCGAAGGCGGCGAGATCACCGACGAGGCGCTGGCCCTCATCACCCGCGCCGCCGAAGGCTCGGCCCGTGATGCGACCTCGCTCCTGGACCAAGCCATCAGCCACGGCGCGGGCGAAACCACCGCCGATCAAGTGCGCGCCATGCTGGGCCTTGCCGATCGCGGCCGCGTTATGGATCTGTTTGAAATGATCATGCGCGGCGATGCGGCGGCGGCTTTGACGGAATTGGGCAGCCAATATGCCGATGGTGCCGACCCGATGGCCGTGCTGCGCGATCTGGCGGAGATCACCCATTGGATTTCTGTGGTGAAAATTACCCCTGATGCCGCCAATGACCCGACCGTATCGCCCGACGAACGCGCCCGCGGCACCGATTTGGCCGAGCGGCTCGGCATGCGCGCGATGACGCGGATGTGGCAAATGCTGCTCAAGGCGCTCGACGAGGTTGCCGCCGCGCCCAATGCAATGATGGCGGCCGAAATGGCGGTGATCCGGCTGACCCATGTGGCGGAATTGCCGTCACCCGAAGACCTTGTGCGCAAATTGCAAAACACACCGCGCCCCGATGGCCCCGCCCCGCAAGGCGGCTCTGGTGGCGGCTCTGGCGGCAGGGCAGGCACACATAGCAATGCGCCCGCGCAAACCGGCGGATATGCCTCTGGACCGGCCCATCCCATCGGCAGCCCTTCCCATACACCGGCCATGTCGTCCAGCGGTGCAAGCGCCGGTGCACCAACCGCGATGCTCGCCGGTGAACCGAATGCCGCGCTGGCGCGCTACCCGACTTTCGATCACGTGATCGACCTGATCCGCGCCAACCGTGATGCCAAACTGCTGATCGAGGTGGAAACCACCCTGCGCCTTGCTTCTTACCGGCCCGGACAAATCGAATTTGTCCCGACCGATCGCGCCCCTGCCGATCTATCGCAACGCCTTGGCCAATGCCTGCAACGCTGGACCGGCAATCGCTGGGCGGTGATCCTCGTCAATGAGGGCGGCGGCGAAACCATCGCCGAACGCCGCGATGCCAAAGAAAACGCCATCAAAGCCGAAGCCGCCGCACATCCGTTGGTGCAAGCCGTGCTCTTGGCCTTCCCCAAAGCGCGCATCACCGATGTCCGCACCCCCGCAGACATCGCCGCCACGGCGCAAGCCGAAGCCCTGCCAGAAGTCGAGGATGAATGGGACCCTTTCGAAGAAGACTGACGCCCGCGCCCGTCGCCGTGGTTGCCACCGCCCTGCTCGTGCTCGGCGCGGGTCCGGCTTTGGCCGAGGTCTGCGACAAAGAGCGGCCCAACTGGTCGCCCGCAGACGGCCCCGCCAGCGGGCTGAGTGAGACATTCCACGTGTTCACCACCGCGCCCGGCCTCGTGCTCATCGCGCTGGTTGCCGCCGCGCTCTATTTCAAACGGCCCAGCCTTTGGACCCCGACCGCCTTGGTCGCGGGCCTCTTGGCGCTGCTGACATGGGCCAGCGCAAAACTTGACCCCACAGGCTTTCATCAAATGGCCCACACAGAGGGCTGTGTGGGCAAACCGACCTTGCCGATCATGATACTTGCCGCCATATCCATCATAGCAATCATACAATCACTGCGGCCCGCGCGCCGCGAGAAGGAGTTATAAAAACATGCTCAAAGGTTTGGGCGCCATGGGTGACATGGCCAAAATGATGAAGGCTGCCAAAGAGATGCAGGAAAAAATGGCCTCGCTGCAAGAGGACATGCATGCCATCACCGTCACCGGAGAATCCGGCGCGGGCCTTGTCAAAGCCACCGCCACCGCCAAGGGCGAATTGAAAACACTCGACATCGACCCGTCGATCTTTTCCGGCGATGACAAAGAGGTCGTCGAAGACCTGATCCTCGCCGCGATCAAGGACGCCCAACAAAAAGCCAATGAGCGCGCCCAATCGGAGATGAGCAAGATCACCGAAGGCATGGGCCTGCCCGCTGACATGAAGCTGCCGTTCTAATACGGTACCCATCCGAACGGGGCGGGAAAAAACGCCCGCCCTGTTCTGCTTTCCCGAAAATATCCCCGCCGGAGGCTCCTGCCCCCCGCATCTTCCCGCTAGGTTCCCACCATTGAGCAGCACCCGCGACATTGATGCCCTGATCGAGATGATGGCCAAGCTTCCCGGGCTTGGCCCGCGCTCGGCGCGGCGCGCCGTGCTGCAATTGATCCGCAAACGCGCGCTGCAAATGGAACCTTTGGCGGACCTCATGACCTCCGTCGCCGCCACCGCCTGTGAGTGCAGCAATTGCGGCAATATCGGCATGCAACCCGTTTGCGATATCTGCCTGTCGAATGAACGCGCTACAGGACAGATTTGCGTTGTCGAGGACGTCGGAGATCTATGGGCAATGGAACGCTCCGGCGTGTTCAAGGGGCGTTATCATGTGTTGGGCGGGACGTTATCGGCGCTGGACGCCATCGGGCCTGAAACCCTGCGCATCCCCAAATTGTCAGAGCGGGTTGAAAGCGAGGAGGTCACCGAGGTGATCCTCGCCCTCAACGCCACGGTCGATGGTTTAACCACCGCACATTACATTGCGGATCAATTGGACGGCCGCTGCCGGATCACATCCTTGGCCCAAGGCGTGCCAATCGGCGGCGAATTGGATTATCTCGACGACGGCACGATCACCGCCGCGTTGAATGCACGGCGCGAGGTCTAATCGCGCCTGCCACCGCTTTTGCCTCGTGGCCGGTGATGGATGCCTCCGGCGGGGATATTTTCCAGAAAGCAGAAAGGCGCGCGGGATTTATTCAATCGGATCGAAGAGGGCGTTTTTCAATGTGCAATCGCGCAGGGCATCTTGCCCGCAGGGCACCGGATCGAGCGTTTTTGACAGGCAAATCCGCGCTTCTTGAATGCGGCCCTGTTTGCATGTCACGGTGATCATATCCGGCTCCAGCGCGGGGTTTGATTGAAGGAAGGCTTCCTCGATCAATTTGGCGGGCAAAGTTACCGGTTTCGTGAGGTTGCGAAACACCGGCGGGCGGGTGATCCCGTCATAAGCCTTGCGCGCCAGCGCGTAGTAGTCCGGCGCCGATAGACCCGAGCAAACCCCGTGTTTCTTCCATTGGTACCACGCAAGGCCCGATGTCCCCATGATATCGGCCATGTCGGCGGTCATGCTGCGGCTGGGGTGACGAGCGGTTGTCGGACAAAAGGCGGGCCAACCGCGATGATATTGCGGCCAAAGCCCATGCAGCACCCATCCGAAATCCGCCGCCGCATCACATTGCGGCGATCCACGTGCATCGCCTTCCAAGGCGCACCATGTCGGCGACCAACTCAATGACAGAACATAATAATCAAACACGCCGCTGGGTTCGCCATCGGCCCGCGATGGCGCGGCCCAAAGGCAAAATCCGGCCAAGCCGGCAAACAGTGTCAAAACCGCGATGCGCATTCACTCTTCCCTTATAGGTTTTTGCGTAGTATATCGCCGGTAAGTTCCCCCACAATGGAAACCAGACCCTGCGCGCAGGGCCGCCTCTTTCAGGCGACGGGAAAGATTTGCCCGACAGGTTTCCGGCGTGGCCCGCCCGCCGGTGGCGCACGTTCCGGCATACATTCAAGTAAGGAGGCCGACATGGCACAACCGATTATGGCAAAAGCCACAGCTGTTTGGCTTGTGGACAACACCACCATCACCTTTAAACAGATCGCAGATTTTACCGGCATGCACGAATTGGAAATCCAAGGCATCGCGGATGGCGACGTCGCCGCAGGTGTGAAAGGGTTTGATCCGATTGCCAACAACCAGTTGACCCAAGAGGAAATCGACGCTGCGGAAAAAAACCCGCTGCATAAGTTGAAATTGAAATTCAACTCTGCTGCCGTCGGCGAGGAAAAGCGTCGCGGCCCGCGTTATACCCCGTTGTCCAAACGCCAGGACCGCCCGGCGTCGATCTATTGGCTGGTAAAATTCCACCCCGAGCTCAGCGATGCGCAGGTGTCAAAATTGGTCGGCACCACCAAACCGACCATTCAGGCGATCCGCGAGCGCACACACTGGAACATCGCGAACATCCAACCGATTGATCCGGTGGCGCTTGGCCTGTGCAAACAATCGGAATTGGATGCAGCTGTGCAAAAAGCCGCCGCGAAAAAGGCTGCTGATGGCGCCTCCATGACCGACGATGAGCGCCGTAAATTGCTGTCGACGGAACAAAGCCTGTCAATGGATCCGGAACCGAAAATCCCTAGCGCCATCGAAGGCCTCGAAACTTTCACCCTGTCAGATGACCGCGAAGAAAAAGAAGAAGAGAAGGTTTTCGATGCCGACAGCTTCTTCAACCTGCCCGATGATGATGGCAAGGATGACGATGACGCCTAAACGGTGCCGTCACGATAAGATCCGAAAGCCCGTGCAGATGCGCGGGCTTTCTCGTTTAAAATCATACAGCTTGTAGAAAATAGGCAATCATCGGTTGATCCAGAAACCGTCCCCTTGGACCGGTTTGCACATGCTGGTTGAACAGGGCCTGAACCTCAGCGGCGCAGGATGCAGCGCGCTCGGTGCGGGCCGGATCGACCTGCACCAGCGATTTTAAAACTGAATCTGCGTCCGTGACCGGCACCGCCGTGTCATACTCCAACCGAAAGGCACAACCGATACGCCCTGCGGCAATCTCGGCATCGAGCACCTGCAACGCAGCAGCGCGCACAACGGTTTCGTCCTCGACCGGGCGCGCGACCTCGAAATACCCGCCGCGCGCCGCCGGTTCGATCACCAAAAGCCCCGCCCCCTTGACCAGCACACGCAAACATTCGGTCAGCGCCAAAGCCACGCTGTCTTGCGTGAAATGATGCAGGCTGTTGAGAATGATTGCGCCCTCGAATTGCCCCTCAGGGAAGGGGAGGGATTCGGCAGCGGCCTCGTGAATATCAAGCGCGGGATACCGCGCCTGCGCCGCCTCGACGGCGCTGGGTAAGGGGTCTACACCGACAGGAATCGCCCCGCGTTTGGCCAGCGCGCCCAGCAAATTGCCGCCGCCGCAACCAACGTCAAGAAGCGCCCGCCCCGCCAGCGGGGCAAAGCAAGCCTCGATCAGCTGCATATTCGATGTAATTCCGCTTGGCGCTTGCATGATAGCCTCCTGTCGCGCCGGATTAGCGCAAATTTTCCCCTCTATTCGAGCACCGTTTCCAAACCCGCGTCAACCGCGAGATTACAGCTCGGTGCCAAGCCGAAAAGACATGTTCTTCGACTGCCTGACGTCAGCGCCTATGGGGCCAAATAGGTCGATTTGCTAAGAGAGGGTTTGTTGCTCAGCTTAATCTTATCAACCTGACCTGCGCCCCTAAAACTCCTCCAGTTTAGTGTAGAGTCCGCCCAACAAAAGGACGGACAAATGAAAGCACGATTTACGGACGAACAGATCATTGCAATGATCAAAGAACAGGAATCTGGCGAGAAGACTGCAGATGTATGTCGGCGGCATGCACTGCCCGGCAGGGTTATGCGAAGCATGATCCCGAGAGGAGGATCAGTTCTGCGACGTTCTATAAATACAAATCGAAGTACGGCGGCATGGAGCCGTCTGATGCGAAGCGGTTGCGCGCTTTGGAAGATGAGAACGGCAAGCTGAAGAAGCTGCTGGCGGAGCAAATGCTCGACAATGCGATGCTGCGAGACATTAACTCAAAAAAATGGTGACGCCCGTTGGGAAGCGGAAAGCTGTGGTGCATTTGATGGAGGTTCATCAGGTCAGCCAGCGACGGGCGTGCGATGTGCTGCAGATTGATCGGTCAACAGTGCGGTATCTATCGCGCCGTGGCGAGGATGCTGAACTAAGGGATGCGATCAAACGGGTTTCGAGGGAACGGCGACGGTTCGGTTGCCGCCGCATCCACGTGATGATCGCGCGGGAGGGTTTTGTGGTGAACCACAAAAAAGTCAGGCGCATTTATACCGAAGAGAAGCTGCAAGTGCGGCGCAGAGGCGGCAGGAAGCGTGCTTTGGGCACGAGGAAGCCGATGGTGCTGCCTGATGGTCCGAACCAACGCTGGAGCTTAGACTTCGTGTCTGATGCGTTGATGGATGGTCGAATGTTTCGCATTCTGGCAGTCGTGGATGACTTTAGCCGCGAGAACTTGCTCCTGATCGCGGACACGTCGCTGTCTGGTTACCGCGTTTCACGCGAGCTGGATCAGATCATCGCTGAACGCGGCATGCGAAAGACAATCGTGTCAGACAACGGCACTGAGTTCACTAGCATGGCCATCCTCAAATGGGTTCAGGATACAGGCATAGACTGGCATGATCTGAAGTGGTCCTGCTTTTTAGGACAGTTTTGCGGCTCAGCTAAGATGTAATCGGGTTGGTGTCATGCCGCCTTTTGGGCTCGTTCCGTGTCGAAGAATGCGTCGTCTGGGGATCGCTTGTCGAGGGCTGTGT